>Ga0163162_10003648_pt1 | contig 14769 bp, 6 predicted proteins | sample S55metaG_FD_115310 | JGI IMG/M metagenome (GOLD analysis project Ga0163162, IMG submission 115310) | Switchgrass rhizosphere microbial communities from Kellogg Biological Station, Michigan, USA - S5-5 metaG | ecosystem: Host-associated > Plants > Roots > Rhizosphere > Soil | place: USA: Michigan...
AAGCGCCGTTATCAATAAAGAAATCCGATGGCCTTAAATTTCCGGATCCGTCATCATCCTGTCCGGCCCGTGGCAGACGGGCAACGTCACCCGGCTTTTCCCACCTGTTTAATATAGCGGTTGAGGCGTTATGTCCTGTTCCTGCGAATTCCAGACTGGATCGCAGATCATTTCCAATTTGCACGCCCTGCACACCTGATAATACTACATTCAGGTCGAAACTGTGGTAAGTAGCGCCTATGTTAATGCCATACATAAACTTGGGTATTCCGCTCCCCAAAAACTGCTCGTCTTTTGAATCAACGGTTCCGGAGCCGTCCAGATCCTTAAATATAAAGTCGCCGGGTTTTAATCCACTCTGGTAAACCGAAGTTGGATCGCCCGTCTTCGCCTGCGCTTTTGCATTTAATGCATCAATTTCGGCCTGGTCCCTGGCTACATGATCAACCTTATAACCATAATATGCCCCGATAGGAGTACCTGGCTTGGTCAATGTCTCAGCAACACCAGTTCCGCCCACAATTGGCGTTGGCGATTGGGTACCTAAGGATATTGTTTTATTACTGTTAAAAGAACCGTTAACACTTATGTTATAGCTAAAATCCCTTTTAGCCTCAGAACGGTAACCTAACTGAAATTCAAAACCTTTATTTTGGGCATCTGCCGCGTTAACAGCCTGGGTGCTGTTTGAAGTGTTTATACCTATTCCCAAACTTGGGGGTACGGGTATATAAACTAATAACCCAGCGCTTTTTCTATTGTAGTAATCGGCATTAAACGTTACCCTGTTGTTGAGAAAAGCCAGGTCGATACCGGCATCGGTTTGGTCGGTTGTTTCCCAGTGTAATAACCCGTTTCCGATAGTGATAAGTGTTGTGCCGCTATTAAATGCCTCATTCCTGCCGAAAGAATACACCAGGTTTCCTGCAGTCGATCCGTTAAAAGTATACACATCGAAGTCAGTAAGACGGGTAATGTTGTTACCTGTACGTCCCCATCCTACGCGAAGCTTACCATCACTGATGAATGGAAGAGCTGCTTTTACGAAATCCTCCTGACTGAAGCGCCATGCGAAGCCCCCGCCCGGAAAATTACCGTAACGGCTGGCCGGGGGAAAATTGGAAGACCCGTCGCGCCTAAAACTGGCCGAAAGAATATACTTATCGTCGTAAGAATAAATCAAACGTCCGTAGTAAGATTGTTCAATACCAGTTCCATTGGTGTAGCCTGAGGAACTGGCGGCGGTGATAGTTGTGGCTACTGATATGTCCTTTACTTCGTCGGTCAGCATACCGGTCCCTGCCAGGCTAACATTTCTGCTGCTGCCCGGATCGATGTAACTTGTACCGGCTGTTAGCGAAATATTGTGTTTACCAAAGTTACGGTTATAGGAAAAATAATTGTCAATATTGTAATTGTAGTAGTTGCCAAAACTACGGTTTGCCTGCCGGTCGAAAAACAGTTTGTTGGAAATTACGTAGGGTATATTATATGAATCACTCACACTGCTGCCATATTGTATTGACGCTTGTGACCTGAAGGTTAAACCCTCGATAATTTTTACTTCGCCAAATACCTGCGGAAATAATACCATTTCATGGCTGCTTTGTGTTTTTACGCCTAAGTCAACTAACGGATTTGTAGCATTGCTGTCATCATCAACATTGGTAAGGATGGAGTAGCCGCCTTGAATTGAAGAATCATAAATAGGTTTATAAGGCGCGTATTGAAGCGCGCTGCCTATGCTTTCTACCTGGCCTTCAGTTTTGGTGTACCTTAAATTTAAGGTTTGCCCGAAACGAAAACGCCCCAATTTTTCTTCTAACGTAAACCTGTTAGTAAACCTTTTTAACAGGTAATCCTTAATCGTGGCTTGCTGCGTTACATATCCTGCCGACATATTATAGATAACCTTGTCGTTTCCACCGCTTACGCTTATATCATTTTGCGTTGATAAAGCGGTTTTAAAAATTTGGTCTTGCCAGTCGTTCCTGGTAACCAAAACATCCGGCGTGCTAAGGTTTGCCGGCGAGGATTTACCGTTGCTGGCATCAATATCTTTAAGGAGCTGTACATAATCGGGAGCTTTCAGCAGATCAAGCTTTTTTGGTATGGTTGCAAAACCTACCTGCGAGGTAAACGCTATTTGAGTGGTGCCTGCTTTACCTTTTTTTGTGGTAATGATAACAACACCGTTAGCACCGGCAACACCGTATATTGCTGTAGAAGCTGCGTCTTTTAATATGGTAATATTCTCAATGTCTTGCGGGCTGATCTGGTTGAACAAGCCTTCATTACCTTGTATGCCATCAATAACGTATAGCGGGCTAACACTAGTGAAAGAACCTACACCACGTATAATAATTTGCGCGCCTGAGCCCGGTACGCCGTCTGACTGCACTACCTCAACGCCGGGCGCTTTGCCTATCAGTAATTCAGCGGGGCTTAGTGATATGTTGGCGCCGGCACCTTTTGCAGATACTACATCAACAGCGCCTACCACGTCTTTTCTGCGCGCCGTACCATATCCTATTACTACTACCTCGTTCAGGTTGTTCAATACCTTAGAGAGCGATACATCAAGTTTGCCAGACGGAGAAACGGCAATTTCCCGTTCACCGTAGCCCAAAAAAGAGAAAACCAAAGTACTACCCTGGGTAGCATTTATGGTATAGAGTCCTTCGTTATTTGTGGTTGCCGCGTTATTTGTGCCCTTTACCTTAATGGTTACCCCCGGCAGCGGAAGCCCATCGTCCTTGTCCGACACCTTTCCAGTAACTTGCCGGTTTTGGGCATAACTGTTAAAACTTATCGTTACACACGATAAGCTGATTCCAATAAAAATCAGAAATTTTTTTAATAGAAGTTTTTTCATGAATTTAAAATTTAAGTGAATAATTGGTTGATTATTTTGGTGTATCAGGGATAATAATAGTTTGCGGTAAGAAACTCCGACCCCAAACTCACTATATCCATCAGCAGCAGGCTCATCACTGTGTTCCTCCCATCTCCCCCATGACAACGCACGCATTTTGATATAAAGAACTATTTAATGGTTTTGTATTTGTGTGTATTTGCGATTCATTCTCGAACACCGGTATCAAAAACTTATTCCGCGCTATTAGTCAATTTTTCAACATATCATTAAAAAACTTGGTACACTGCAGGCTGTTTGTTAAGTAAAAAAGTGAAATTAATGTCGGTGCTAATTGGTGAAACATGACTCAAAAACAGCGCTTTAAAACATCGTTTTTGAACCTATATTCTGAAGGGTGAAACTATGGTAACTCAAAAAAAGGGAGGGGTCACAGATGAATAAAAATATAGACCGAATGTTGAATCATGATAAATATTTTATGAATAAAGCAGATAAATATTTATGATTTAATGGCTAAATAAGTAAGAAAAATATCGCAATATTTGTTTTACAGTATTATATAATTAGCATGCTGAAATAAGCTTCTGTTTATTTTTTTTTTTGATTTAAAAAAAATTTAATATGAGTTCGGGTCAGGCGGCTAAAAGTAGTTGATTGCCGTTGTTTCAAAGACGGTATTCAGCGAGGCCTTTTAGGGAAGAAGTAAGAAGGATAGCCTGCGCCGATTGCGTCATCATAGGTACGCTGCGTACATAATCGTCCGAAGTACAATCTTCGTGCAGCTAGGTGCAAACCAGGCTGAAAACCGGATCTCACAGGAAGTTCCGCAGGTTCCTAAGCTTCTGCAGCTTAAAGTCAAAATTAAAAAGTCAAAAGCCTTCAGATTGATTTCTGAGGGCTCTTCTGATTTTTGGTAGTTGTAAGTTAGACGCTTAGTAGACGGAATATATTCTTCGCGCCTCCTTCATGCCGCCCATTTTCTATACAATAAATAAAAGTTGCACATTTTATCTAAAATCCCGACCGTTTTATTCGCCTTGTTCGTCAAAAACCAAAATGGAAACAATATGGGAAATTTAACAAACAAAGTAGCGGCGGTATTTGCCGCGGCCGGCGACATTGCTGGCGCAGTGGCCGGTGCATTAAAAGCGCATGGCGCCATAGTTTATTCGGCGACAAGAACGGATGCGGACGCGATGAATGAAATGGAAATCGATACGTTTTTAAAAAACGTGGTGGCCGAGCATGGCCGGCTAGATGTGGTTTTTAACGGCATCGGCACCACCTATGAGGAAATGGGCGGCAGGCCGCCGACCACCGTAGCAACATTGGCGCAGTTTATGGCGCCGATGCAAAAGATATGCGGTTCGCAGTTTTTGACCTCGCGCGTAGCAGCGCGATATATGATCGAAACGGGTTCACAGGGAACAATCTTATTACTGACCGCTGCGTTGTCGCGCTCTAAGTTGCCAAATTTGGCGGGGATCACTGCGGCAAGTGCAGCCGTTGAAGGAATGACGCGGGTAATGGCCGCAGAATGGGGTGGCCATGGAATTAAAGTGACCTGTATTTGCCCTGGCGCGCTCGCTGAAACGAGGCGGATTAACGGCTGGATACAGGGTGCAGCAAAAGAGTATAACATCCCTATTGAGCAGTTGATTGCGCAGTACCAGGCATTCGATATTTTAAAAGGCAACCCGACGCTAAAGCAAGTGGGCGAAACGGCAGCATTTTTGGCGTCGGATGCCGGTGCGGCGTTCAACAGCCATATTGTGGATGTGGATGGTGGTAAACTGAATATTTTATAAAAGTTATTATTGTTATTTTAGCGCGTGCTTCATTTGAGGCATGCGCATTTTTGTTTATGCAAGATATAACAGCATTTCAAAAGGAATTTGCAGCATTTGAAGCGCCACTTAAGTCTTATCTGTACCGGCTCCTAACAGATCGACAGGATACCGAAGATCTGGCGCAGGATACTTTTATTAAGGCATTTGATAAGTTGGGCACCTTTAAAGGCGAATCATCCCTAAAAACCTGGGTTTTTCAGATCGGCACCAACCTGGCTTACGATCATTTGCGCAAAAAGAAGCGCTGGCTGCCGGATGCACAGGACCGGGCCGCCGACCTGGCGATCAGCTCTGAAGAAATCAGGGCAGTATTTTGGCAGGTGCATGATCAATCGCCGGCTGGGGCTTACGAGATGAGGGAGCATATCGATTATTGTTTTACCTGTATTTCCAAAACGCTGGTCATTGAAAATCAAGTCGCGCTCATATTGAAAGATATCTATGATTTTTCGGTAAAAGAGATTGCCCAGATCTTAAATAAAACTGAAGGGGTGGTCAAGCATCTGCTTAATGATGCCCGCGGAACCATGACCGACATTTTTGAGCACCGCTGCGCGCTGATAAACAAAGACGGCGTTTGCCATCAATGCAGCCATATCAACGAGATATTCAACCCTAAACAAAACCAGCAGGAGGAACTGATGAAACTGGAACTTGTGAAAGCTTCGGCAAAATATAATCGCGGGCAACTATATGCGTTAAGGACGGTATTGGTAAAGCATATTGACCCGCTGAACGCGTCGGGCACTGATTTTCATGAAGAGATTATGAACTGCCTGAAAACGGCAATTGGTGAAAAGAAGGATTTTTTTGAGCGTTAAGTTTAAGCAAGTTAAGCTTGACCATCGCTTAAAATCAAGAGCTCAAGCTACACGCTTTTTATTTGTGTTTCTTTATCGAGGGTTCTTAGCGCGTAAAAGGCTGAAAAGTGCTGAAATGGGTTTGTCAGTGACAAATTTTGCCAGCACATAAAATGCTAACAATCTGCTTTGTTTCGTTTTGTAGCAGGTGTAGTATTTGTAGCTACATACAAGCATCACATTTTCATATTGCCCATCTTTCCCGACAACACCCTGTCATCAAACAAGAGCCTTTTTAATGTATAGGTGATAAATTGCTGGCTTCCTTCTTTTACTTTTATATTTCCGTTTACCGGCACATTTGCAAAAGTTTGATGCTGACCACTGGTGGGCCAGGTAATTTCAATTTTGTCGATTATTTTTGCTTGTCCGATCCCTATATGCTGTTGCAAAGGATTGGCGCCAAAGCTTCCGCCCGAGTTGACGTCCCGGTAAACGCTACGCTGACGACCATTTTCAATAAAAGTAACTTTAACCTTTGCACCTATTGCCGCCCTGTTTGAAACTGTGCCTTCGAGCGAAATATTTATCCAGTTATTTTTGGCCTCGCCCGGATTTATATACAGCGCATTTTGATAGGCATCGCCGGTAAAAGCGCCGCCCAGGTTAACAAAAATATCCTCGGCCCCGTCATTGTTCAAGTCGGCAAATGAAACAGCATGGCCTTTTTGTAAACTTCCAACACGGGCCGGGTTCGTAATGTCTGCAAAATGCTTACCCTGCTCATTTTTATAAAGCCTGTTCGGAACCAATGAACTGAACAGGGGATTGCCTGTCCCTAAGTAAAAATCCAGATAGCCGTCGTTATCAATATCGCCAAAATTAGCGCCCATCGCAAACGAAATTTTATTAAATCCCGCCTCCTGCGATACCTCTTTAAAAGTGCCGTCGTGCTGATTGTGGTACAATATCACTTTGCCATTGTCGTTGGTATTTTGGTTTAAGGCTTCGGCGCCGGCCCTGTCAGCAATAGGATAACTGTTGTCATATCCGCAGGCTAAAATATCAAGCCATCCATCATTATCATAATCCCAAAACCATGTAGCAAAAGTGCTATGCATGTTTCCCGTAAGTTTTGCCTGGTTAGATACATCGATAAATTTAACAGGCCCGTTTTTTTCTGTTACGTTTTTCAGCAATACTTTACGGCCATTCATCGTCGAGATAAAAATGTCCGTCCGCCCATCGTTATCATAATCGCCCGATGTTACTCCTTTGACAAATAATTTAACGGCGCAGCCCGCACTTGCAGCTATTTCTGTAAAGGTTCCATTTTTGTTATTTATATAAAGTTCGCTTGGGCTTACGTTGTCGTTTTCGCTTTCGTTACCAATAAATACATCCAGCCAGCCATCGTTATTAAAATCGGCCCAGGTTGCTGTCTGCGTTGGATGAAAAGAAAGTAAACCACTTTGCTCAGTGACATCGGTAAAGGTGCCGTTGCCATTATTTCGCAACAGAGAGTTTGGTTCTTTGCCAAATTTGCCTTTCCAGGCGCCTCTTAAAACAAATATGTCTTTTAACCCATCGTTGTTATAATCGGTTTGCATCATATTGAGCCCGCCGGTGAATTGCGCCAAACCTGTTGATTCGCCTATATCTGTAAAAGTTCCGTTCTTATTGTTTCTAAAATAGTGCATATGCTCTTTTAAACTGGAGCTGCTGGTAACAATATCGGGATAGCCGTTATTGCTGAAATCTTCAACAATACTCCCACCCGACATTTTCCGAATGTCCAATCCAAGATTTATAGCAACATCCTTAAAGGGTTTTATGGAGTTGTCGTACGGGGTTGCATCATACATTTTCAACAGGTAAGCGGATGGCACATTTTGCGGGTAGCCTCCGATAGTCATGTAAGCTATGTTGAGCAACCAGCGCGATTGATAATCTAAAGGGTTTGTTTTAAGTATCTTTTCATAAAGCGCAATGGCCTTTTCAGATCCCGACCTGTCAACGTGAATCCCTGTCCCCTTTATCGGGAAAATACATGATTCGGAAGTATGATTATTTATGCAGTTGGTACGCTCACCTAAACGTAAGTATGCAACAGCTAAAGTTTTATTAACCAAATCGCGGTCGGCGTTACCGGGTAAAAAAGTATGAGATATACTATCCATTAAATTGACAGCTTTTTGCTCCTGACCCAATTGCAACAACGCATTGGCTTTCTTGATGTATACCTGCAATATGTCAATGGAATTTTTAGACGTTGTAATGATTGAATCTTGCTGTTTCAACACATCCAGGCAACTATAAAGATTTGCTGGGTTGCTCTCAAATTGCTGCTGTTGTGCTAAACGTTCAACCATAACCTGGTTGCTATCCTTGGGCCGCCCGCAATCGGCAAAAAACAAACTCAGGCAAAAAAGCAGAGTCACGCGGCAAAAAAATTTCATATTTATAGTACTTTTAATTAGCAGATAGCCTTCATCAAATGTCGATTGCAGCTTTCCCATGCTTTAATTTTTTCTGTATTTGTTTGTTCCTCAGCTATCCCGACACTTCTGAGACAACGCTTTTTCTGTATTCGGAAGGGAGCACATTAAATTTATTCTTAAACGATCTGGAAAAATAATGCGGGGTGGCAAAGCCTACCTCATAGGCAATTTGTGAAACCGTCATATCACTTTTTAGCAATAGACTTGCAGCACGGTCAAGTCTGAATGATCTGATAAATTCAACAGGTGGCATACCGGTAAACTCAAGAATCTTTGCATATAAGGCACCGCGGCTCATCCCGAGTTGGTTACTTAAATCTACGACAGAAAATTGATGGTTATTAATATTTTTTTCCAGGCAGGTAATTGCTTTAGCGAGCAACCTTTCGCCACTGGATTCAATTTCCACATCAGCAGGTAATACCTTAAGTAATTTAGTATAAGTATTTTTCCATGAAGTATTAAGCAACAATAAATTTCGTATCTTAATATTTAATATATCAAAATTAAATGGCTTGGTGAGGTAATCATTAGCCCCGGTTTCGAGTCCTTTTAATTGTTCCTCTTCGCCCGTAAAGGCAGTTAATAATATTATCGGAATATGGCTTGTTCTTTTATCGCTTTTAATTTTATTGCTTAGTTCTATGCCGTCCATATTTGGCATATTTATATCGCTAACTATGATATCGGGATGGCAAGACAGCGCTTTTTCCCATCCTTCTTTGCCATCAGATGCCTGGTAAATCTTGTAATATTTTTCTAAACTTTCTTTAATGTAAAAGCGCAATTCATCGTTATCTTCAACAATAAGAATTGTCAACATTTCGGTCGCACTTCCATTCAATACCTTGTTTTGCTGAATTTCCAGAGCGCTATTGTTTTGTACTATATTAGTGTCGACCATTAATTCAGGCTCAAACGAATATGATTCAAAAACGTTTAGGGGTAGCGCTACGGTAAAGACCGAGCCACTGCCTTGTTTGCTGGAAACCGATATATTTCCTCCATGCAATTCCACAAACTCTTTAGTAATCGACAACCCTATTCCGCTCCCCTCATTTAATCCTGCGGATAAATCGTCAACGCGGAAAAAACGCTGAAATATGCGCCCGATATTTTCTTCATCTATGCCAATACCGGTATCAGCAATGCGTATAGTGAGCAAAATATCCTTTGCAGATTCCTTTGTCTCCGTTTTTGAAACCTCCACACTCACCGTCCCCCCCCGGGGGGTAAATTTAAAGCTGTTTGAAAGGAGATTAAAAAGAACCCTTTCAATTTTATTGTGATCGAACCACGCAAAGACGGTTTTATCCTCACCCTTATAAACCAGTTCAATGTTTTTGTTTTCTGAAAGATCCTGGAAAGAATCAATGATGTCTTTAATAAAAGATATAATTTCGCCTTGCGTAAGGTTTAGCTTCATTTCGTGTTCCGCCATCTTTCTGAAATCCAGCAATTGATTTACAAGGTTTAGTAAACGCCTTGTATTTCGTTTAATAACTGCCAGCTGGTTGCCCGTGCGCTGGTCCTTTTGTTCTGCAAGTAATTTCTCCACCGGAGCCATGATTAGGGAAATAGGGGTACGGAATTCGTGGCTGAGATTGGTAAGAAATTTGATTTTCATAAGATCCAACTGGTGTAATTGGTCGGCTTCTCTTCTTTCCTGGGTTAATAATAATTTACGCTTTACCGATTTTATTCCGTAGTAACGGATAAAAAGAAGTGTACTCAATGCAATTATCACGTAGAATGTAAAAGCATACCAGGTCATCCACAATGGAGGTAAAATAACAATTTTTATGCTGGCACCCGTGTTATTCCAAATGCCATCGTTATTGCTCGCTAACACCGTAAACACATACGTCCCGGGGTCGAGATTGGTATAATTAGCTACTGTATTGCTTCCTACTTCAATCCAATCAGTGTTAAACCCCTGAAGTTTATACGCAAAACTGTTTTGCTGTGGAAGGGTGAAGTTTATCGCTGCGTATTCAATTGAAAAATCTTGCTTATAATGAATGGTGATCTGTTTTGCCACTGATATATCTTCATGCAATGGGCCGTCATTTCCTGGTGTTATTGGCCTATTGTTAACTTTTAATCCGGTAAACAGTACTGGCGGAGGCGCGGAGTTCTTTTTAACACCATTAATTGGATCTATATAATTGAACCCATCCCCGCCGCCAAAATAAATTATTCCTTGTGATGACTTTAAGCCCGACCCATTTAGAAATGCTTCTTTCTGCAGACCGTTCAAATGAGAATAGCAGACGAATTTTTTTGATTTGGTGTCAAAACTACAAACACCCTTGTTTGTACTCAACCAGATATTGCCAAGGGCATCTTCCAATATCTTATGCACCGTTCCATCAGGAAGCCCTGCATGTGTTGGATAAGCCGAAAATTTCTTCGACCCCGCGTTATAGCAATACAGTCCATCGCCGCCCGTTCCTATCCAAATATTGCCGTTATGATCTTCCAACAACGAGAATACGCGGTCTATTGGCAAACCTGTATTTGAATAATTAAAAACGGTGTATTTATGCGTTGCCGAATTCAAAACTGCCAGGCCAGTGCCATAAGTCCCTATCCACATATTTTTATTCCTGTCCTGTTCTATTGCCCTGATAAACCCATTTACGGGGAGACGATTAATTCCGGTATCTGGCTCATACTTAGTAAAAGTCGAAGTTTTCGGGTCAAAAACGTTTACACCTTTACCGTTTGTCCCAATCCACACTTTCCCCTGGTTGTCTTCCTTAATACAAAATATATCACTTTGATTTATATTGTTGTTACCAGGCGCTGCGGTGAATTGTTTATATTGTCCGGTGTTGGTATTGTATAAGAAAAGACCGTACTGATAGGTTCCCACCCATAGTTGTTGGCGACTATCCAGCAGCATACTCAAAACCGGAAGGCCCTCGGTATATCTTTTTCGCTTTGGATTTAAATCAATATGGCTGAACAATCCCGTCTTTTTATGAAACAAGTTTAAACCGCCCCCATCTGTACCAATGTAAATATCACCATCGCTGCGTTCGGCAAAAGAACTAACAGCTCCTGAACTTAGCCCACGATTATCATATTCATTGTTCTGTTCAAGGTTAAACAATGTTAAATTACGATCATACTTATTTACTCCGCCTTCATAAGTTCCTACCCAGTAAATACCCTGCGGATCGATATAGATACACCTGATTGATTTACTGTTTAAACTAAATTTATTCCTCCCATTATGATTAAAGCGGGTAATATTTTCAGATTTTATGTTCATTATATCCAACCCGCCTTCAGTACCTATCCATATTTTATCTCCGTCGGGTACAATGCTATAAATGAGATTACCACTTAATGAATTATTATCTGACGGATTGTATTGAAAATTTCGAATAGTCTTCAAATCACCGGACAATCTTGTTAAACCATTGGTAGTGCCAACCCATAAATTACCATCTGTAGATTCACCAAGTGCCCATATTTGATCGGAGCCTAAGCTTGCCGGGCTTGTATTATCATGAAAAAAAGAAATAAAATTATTATGCTTTACATCGAACAGGTAAAGCCCTAAGTCGGTGCCAACCCACATTCTACCCTTATGATCCTCAAACAAAGAAATGATATTGCCTGATCGGAGTGAGCCAGACAGATTACCATTTGCCGTATACTTATGGGATTTATTAGTTTTTGGATCGAGTACTGTAACTCCTGTAATTGTTCCAAGCCATATGCGTCCCAAATGATCAACGCAAATTGCTCTGATCTTTAGGTTATTTAAATAGGTAGTATCCGTTGAATTGGGATAAGCGCGAAACTGATCGCTTATCCGATCGTAGCGGTAAAGACCACCGCCCATAGTTCCTACCCAAAGGTTACCGGCATGATCCTCACTAAGCGCATTAACTTCGTTAGATTGAAAAACAAGTGCGCCAGCAGTATTGAAATGATATGTTTTGGCATCCTTTCCGTTAAATTTATCCACACCTTCAGGTGTGGCAAACCATAAATACCCGTACCTGTCCTTTATTATGCTGTTTATTGTATTAGACGACAATCCTTCATGAGAGGTAATAGCTGTAAATTTTAAATCCTGACCGTTTAATGGAGTAAAAGGAAATAGTACCAGGCAAAGCCCCATTAACATAGTTAGGTGAAGTATAATTTTAGGCGTTTTTCCGATTTTCATATATCTCGGTTTAATCGTTTGCCCTCCCAGCCATTTAAAATATTCGTTTCTCTGTTGGTATAAAAGAGTCCAAAAAATAAGTTAAATGTTAGCACAGCAAACCGACTTTCTTTTAATTTGGTTTACGAGATTCAAGGGCAAATAAATACCTCCCCGACGAGATAATGGCCGCCTGATAATTGTTGAATATACTATTTATAAATTTAATACAAATAATAATTTCAACGATAGAAAACTATTTACTTAAATAATATTAACTTTTTGCAGAGTAAAGTATTATACAAATAACAAAATTGAGCATTTTATTATTTACTAACTTAATTAAAAGCAAAACAGGCGGCCCAATGGGCCGCCTGTTTTAACCTATAATAACTTAAAAATGATTAATAACCAGGATTTTGATGTCCTTTAACAAGTGGGTTATTGTCAAGTTCTGCTTGTGGTATTGGCAGCAACTCATCCCTGTTAGTATGGAAGTTTGCAATCGGCTCGGTAGCAAAGTATCCTTTCGGACGCCACCTTAAAATGTCGATGTTACGCAATTCTTCATCGCCACATTCTACCATTTTCTCATGCATTATTGCCTTAACCACGTCAGTTTTTGTAGTAGTCGGCCAATTTACTGTTGGATAATGAGGCATGGCAACATCAGCCCTGTCGCGTACCTGGTTTAGGTATGCTACTGCAGCTGCGGTATTGCCTAATTCGTTCTCACATTCAGCAAGATCAATTAAAATTTCGGCATAGCGTATTATCCGCTGGTTATTACCACCTGGGTGGAAACCTGCAACGCCTTTACTTTCCTGATAAATGATCATAAATTTGCGCCAGCTCGTTTTTATATTAACGCCGTGATAAATGGAAGAATTTCCATTTTGGTCACCATCCAGTAAAATATCATTGTTGTTATTGTACAAGTCGCCGGTTTTGTAAACGCTGTAGGTAAAACGCGGGTCAAATTTAGCGTCGCCGGTAAATGGACTTTCAAATTCATTCAAATATTTGTTTGAAGGAATAAGGTTTCTCCAGGCTACAGGGCAATACTCCTGGTTTCTAACTGTAGATTGCTCTTCAGTTGCGCTTTCGCCGCCCCAGTTATAGTTAGCATCACCTTTGTCCACAAATGCAACTTCAAAAATTGATTCCTTGTTAAATTCAGTCGCCAACTCAAAGTTATCCAGGTAACGAGCGGTTAAAGAATAACCATCAGGTCCTGAAGTTGGGATTTTAAGAAATGCTGCTTTAGCACCAGCGAAGTCGCCTTTTTGCATTAGCACCCTGCCCAGCATAGCATTTGCAGCAGAGGCAGTAGCCCTTCCCTGGTCGGTTGCTGATTTTCCTGGTAACACTGCAGCAGCGTCGGTCAAATCTTGGATAACCTGCGCATAAACAGCGGCAACAGAGGCCCGGGGCTGTACTACGGTTGGATCTTTTGTAACGGAAGTTAATAATGGAACACCGCCCCACATAGAAACTAAGTCAAAATAAGCCCAGCCGCGTAAAAACTTCGCCTCGCCAACTGATTCATTCCTGTCGGCAGCGTTGTCCGTAACGTTTGGTGCATTGTCGGTTACTACGTTAGCGCGGAATATCACTGTGTACCAGCCATTCCACACTGAGTTCATAACCGAGTTTGTAGGGTCATCTGTGTTTTCATACAATTGCCTGCGCGGAATTTCCAATTGTCCGCCACCAGGGAAAACTTCATCACTACGAGTATCGTGTGTGAAAAACCATTCGCGGGAAATCAGGTTATTCTGGTGCATCGTCGCATAGATGGCATTTACACCCTGCTTAAGCTGCGCCGCGGTTTTGTAGTAATTCCCCGTAGTAAGGTTGTTTGGATCTGACGTATCTAACGCTGTCTTTTTACAGGAGAATACGATCACCGTTATCGCTAAAAGGACACCGGCTGATAATAAATAAATTCTTTTGTGTTTCATAATATACAATTTTTTAATAATTATTAAAATGTTGCCTGTAAGCCTACGATAAACGTCCTTGGCGAAGGAGGAATTATACCATAGTCAATACCATTGGTAAGCGTTCCATTCCTCGTGCCAACTTCAGGATCAAGTCCGGAGTACTTTGTAATTGTGAAAAGGTTAGCAGATTGTAAATAAATCCTCACCTTGCTTACGTTATTGCTGGTTGCATTTTTAATCCAGGCAGTTGGAACACTGTAACCAAGTTGTAGTTGTTTTAACCTCAGGTACGAACCACCTTCAACCCAGCGGGTTGATGGCCTAACGTTGCCATTCGGATCGCCAGAGATAGCTCTTGGAATATCGGTATTAGTATTTTGTGGTGTCCAAGCCCTTAACACATTAACATCCGAGTTAAACAATCTCGGCATTCCTTCAAGGATGATCTTTTCGGCATTAAATATCTTATTACCATATACACCCTGCAAAAAGGCAGTAAGGTCGAAATTTTTATAACTGGCAGCAAGATTTAATGAATAGGTGAATTTAGGCAAGTAACTACCCAGGTTAACCCTGTCATTTGCATCAATAACACCGTTATGATCTATATCCTTAAATTTGATATC
>Ga0163162_10003650_pt1 | contig 14765 bp, 13 predicted proteins | sample S55metaG_FD_115310 | JGI IMG/M metagenome (GOLD analysis project Ga0163162, IMG submission 115310) | Switchgrass rhizosphere microbial communities from Kellogg Biological Station, Michigan, USA - S5-5 metaG | ecosystem: Host-associated > Plants > Roots > Rhizosphere > Soil | place: USA...
AGCGCCGCCATTGAGCGCAATGGCAAGGTCCCGGAGCGTCCTCGAGGCAACCGGAGTGGCCCGCGGCAACGCTCCACGCCCACGCTCGGCGGGTGCGGGAACGGCGAGGACTGGCTCGTGGGGCGTTTTCCGACGAAGGCGTGGCATTACTAACCAGACATTCCTGAAGGCGACTGAGTCACTCGTCACGGGCGACAGGCGACTGGCGGTGGGCGGCAGGCGACAGGCGACTGGCGGTGGGCGGTGGGCGGCAGGCGGCTGACGGCTGCCAGCACGCTCATTCGGATGTGATCTGCGCCACACGCTGAGGCACGCGACTCACGATCTCGGCGGCAATCATGGAAAGCGGCAGCGTACGATCGGCACCGGCCGTCGCCAAAGCCGCCTGCGGCATGCCGTAGACGATCGACGTCTCGCGGTCCTGCACGATCGCGTAACCGCCACCGTCTCGCACCGCGCGCAACCCCTCAGCGCCATCGCGCCCCATGCCGGTCAGGACACGCCGATGAGCGACGACCCAAACCGCCGCGCTGCCGATCGAAACAGTGGGTCTGCCGAGGGACGCACACCCCAGATCGGCGGCGTCTGGTCCAGCGCGATCAGAGGCACGCCGTTCACGTCGATGACCCGCATGTGCATTCCGCCCGGCGCGACGTAGACGCGCGCGTGCTCGATCCGCTCGCCGTGGCGCGCCTCGGTCACCGTGAGCCTGCTCATCGCGTGCAGTCGCTCCGCGAGGCTCGCCGTGAACCCGGACGGCATGTGCTGCACCACGAGCACCGCGGCGTCGAGATCCGCCGTGAGGTGTGGAATCACCTCGGCCAGTGCTCTTGGACCGCCGGTAGACGCCGCGATCACGACAGCATGGGTCGCCGCGCCGGGACCAACGCTGGCCCGGTCTCGTTCGACGAGCGTCGGGCGAGCGAGCATCCCCACGCCGCGGAGGTTCACGCACGACGCCGTTCGAAGCGCCTCGAGAAGCCTGGTCCCCAACACCTCCGTGGCGTTGACCACGCCGACCGTCGGCTTGTGGACGAACTCCACCGCGCCAAGCTCGAGGGCCCGGATCGTCAGCTCGCCCCCGTTAGGCGAGTCGAGCGCGCTCAGCATCACGACGGGACGAGGCGTCTCGCTCATGATGTAGCCGAGGGCCTGGAGCCCGTCGAGCTCCGGCATCTCGATGTCCAGCGTGACGATGTCCGGGTCGAGCGCGTGGATCTGTTTCAGCGCGTCGAGGCCGTTGCGCGCCGTGCCAACGACTCGAAATTCCCCGCTCGCGTCGACGATGTCGCTGACGAGCCTTCGCGTGAACGCACTGTCATCGACGACCAGGACAGTGCGTTTCCTAGAGGACACGCTCCCCCATTCGGAGCGACTTCACAACCACGCGACCGTCCGTCAGGTGGAAGTAAACGCTGCGCCCGTGCTCACCGCCCGTGTCGGAGGCGACCAGGGGGATCTCGGCCAGGCGCAGCACGCGCTTGGTGGCTTCGACGTTCCGTTCGCCCATGTTGATGCCGCCGGACGGCAGCAGCGACGAGAACATGCTCGCGCCCCCGACGATCTTGGCAATCGGCCGTCCCCAGGCGCCGCGTTTCCGCAGCTCTTCGACGAGCAACGGAATGGCCGTGGATGGGAATTTCGCGCGATTCTCGCTGTCGAGTGACAGCCCCTCGCTCGGCAACAGGATGTGTGCGAGCCCACCGATGCGCGACGAGCCATCGTACAGCATGATCGCCACACACGACCCCAGCCCGATGGTCGAGATGACCGTGCTCCCGCTCGCGACGGCGTAGTCGGCCACCTTGACCCGTATTTCCTGGACCTTCTGGTCGGCGGCGTTAGGCGGATTCACGTGGCGTCGGGGTCAACGGCGGCGGAAGATGCGCTCGCGCGGGTCTACCGCGGAGAACAGCGAACGAGTCGGGCCCAGCAGCGTTTCGACTTTGCCCAGAACGAGAAAGCCGCCCGGTGCCAGCGCATCGTGGAACCGCTGGAACAGCGTCTCCTGAGTGGCCCGGTCGAAGTAGATCAACACGTTACGACAGGCAATGAGGTCCATTTCCCGCTGGGGCGGGTCGACGATCAGGTCCCTCCGTTCGAACGAGACGAGTGCCCGAATCTCCGGCACGACCTCGAACGGAGGCTGTGCCGAGAAGTACGCGCGCCGGATATCCGGCGGCGTGTCGGCGAAGGCGGCTTCGGCGAACTGCCCCCGGCGCGCTGCGTCGAGACTTGCACGATCGATATCCGAGCCGAGCACGTGCACGCGCGACGCGTCGACCGATTCGCCCCGCCCTGCGGCATGACGATGAAACAGAATCGCCAGCGAATACGGTTCTTCGCCTGACGAGCAACCCGCGCTCCATACGTTGATGGGACGCTTAGACCCCTCCAAGAGTATCGGGACCGCCGTTCTGGCCACCGCATCGAACGTCGACCAGTTCCGGAACAGCTTTGTGACGTTGATGGTGAGCGTGTCGAGCAGCCGCTCGTACTCCGCCGCGTCTCGATCCAGGAGCGCGGCGTAGTCCGCGAACCGATGAACGCCCCGAGCTCGCATGCGCACCGCGATGCGCCGGCGGAGACACCGCTCCTTGTATGCGCCGCACCCGAACGCACGCTCGCGCGCGATCTTCGCGGTCAGTTCAGCGAAGCCGGCTTCGTCCGCGTGCGCGGGGGCAGTCATCCGACTCGCCTCGCGGTTTCCAGATTGGTCCGCGCGATGGCGTTCGTCGGCTCCAGCTCGAGCGCGCGCTTCCAACAGCGGTTGGCCTCTTCGCGCTCCTGCCGCCGGTACCGGAGGTTCCCCAGCTTGAGGTACACGTCCGCGCCGAGGTTGGGTCGATGCTTGACGGCTCGCGTATACGACTCCAGTGCGTCGTCGTAGCGCCCGGCGCGGTAGTAGCTGTCGCCGAGGTTCTTGTGGAGCTGCGGCAGCGTCGCGTCCTCGAGCGCACCGCGCTCGAATGTCGACGCCGCGTCGCTCACGCGGCCACGCCGCTCCAGCGCGACACCGAGATTGTTGAGCAGCACCGCGGAATGCGGGTGCGCGGCGACACCATCGGTCAGCACGCTGATCGCGCGATCGATGTCGTTCGCTAGCGCCGCCGTCAACGACGCGTAGTGATACCACGCAGCCGGTTTGGGCCGGCGTTCCCAGTTCGTCGCCGCTTCGGCGAGCAGCACGTCGGCCTCGATGATGTCGCCGCGCCGCAGTGCGAGTACGCCCGCCGACAGGAGCGTCCGCGGATCGTTGCTTCCCATTCGCATTGCCTGCGCGAGCACGTCGGAGGCTTCATCGTACCGTCCGAGTCGCTCGAGGGCATAAGCGAGGTTGTGGTAGACGGACGCGCCGACGGCGCGGCGCGAGACCATCTGCTGGAACAGCGACACGGCATCCTGCCAGCGTCCCTGGCGAAGCAGCACGAGCCCCGCGTAGAAGGTCGCGAGATCGTCACCCGGGCGCAGTTCGTTGACGCGGCGGAATTCCCGCACCGCCTCGTCGAGCATGCCGGCCTTGTAGAACGCCACCCCCAGATTGCGATGCTCGGTGACGCGAGCGTCCGACGACACTGCCTCGGCCGGCTTCGTGCGACCGACGCGATGCAGGAACCCGGCGGTGATGAGGCCGTAGAGCGACTTGCCGGCGTCGAACTCGCCCAGCCCGGACTCGTCGACGAGCCCCGCGACGTCGCGCTTCCCGTCGATGAGTCGCACGAGCGTCTCCTGCTCGACCGTCAGCTCGGCTGCGCTTTCCTGGAGGCGGTTTCGGTCCACCTCGAAGATGAGGTCGAAGCTCGGAATCTTCTTCTCGATCAGACTCCACTCGTCGATGCGCCGCGCGCCCTCGAGCAGCAGTGATTCCGGATTGATGGAGACGAGGAAGTCCTGCTCGTCGGGCGCGACATCCGCCTCGAAGTTGAACGTTCCCTGGTTCCATGTGAACAGGTAGTACACCGCCTCTTCGATCTGAATGCGGATGTACCGATGGAGCTCCTCCCGCGCGATGAAGTTGCGCTCGACGAGGATCTCTCCGAGTCGCTTGTCCCGCTGCCTGTTCTGCACGGAGACGCACTGTTCGAGCTGCGCCTGCGTGATCAGTCCGTTCTTGACGAGGATGTCACCGAGCCGGTCGCGCCGGTTCACGATCGACGCGTAGCAGATGCGGCCCTTGTCGAAGAAGATGTAACCGAAGTTCTGTCGATGCGTGACGCTCAGGCAGCCGCTCTTCTTCCCCATCGCGAGCAGCTGGAGCACATCGGGCAGACTCGCCTCGTTGAGGCTTCCCTTGATCGCCATCAGCGGAGCTCCTCGATCACTCGCCCGTCGGGCTCCGGCCACTCCATCACGATCTTCTCGAGATCGAGGAATGACTTGTCGGCCACGGCCGGCGACGACACGGGCGTCGCCGCACCTCCGGCGCCGAGCTCGCGCCTAACGAGCGACAGCGTGACCGCGCCGCCGGCCGCGCGCGCTGCGTGCAGCACCCGGTCGATCACCGATTCCACCTCGGCGGCGCCCGACACGGGAAGCTCGGCCAGCAGCGCAGCGACGCCCGGCTCCGCGTCCGGCGCACGATCCTGCAGCGTTCGGACGTAGAGTGACTCGCGGAGCGTGCGGTCCGGGGGCTGAATGGCAACGACGAGCCCACCGTCGAAGCGGGAGCGAAGCCGTGCCTCGAGCTCGCCGATCTCCGAGGGAGGCCGATCACTCGCGAGGACCACCTGCTTCCCAGCGCTGTGCAGCGCGTTGAACAGGTGGAACAACTCGTCTTGCGAGCGCTCCTTGCCGGCAAGCGCGTGCACGTCGTCTACGATCAGCGCCCCCGCCGTGCGGTACCGCGCCCGCCACCGATCCACCGTGCCGTCCTGCAGCGCGGCAATCAGCTCGTCGACGAACTGCGATCCACTCACGCACGCGACCGGTCCCGAGAGCGGCGCCTTGCGGCGCAGTGCATTGCCAACGGCGTGCACCAGATGCGTCTTTCCGACGCCAGGGCCGCCGTGGACGAATAGTGGGTTGTAGCGAACGCCTGGCGCCTCGATCGTCGCTTCCGCTGCGCGCAACGCGAGCTGGTTGGATTTACCCGCGATCATCGTCTCCAGCGTAAACGCCGGCCACGGACCAGGCGGCGGATTCTGCGCCGCGATCGCCTGCTCGACGCGTGCCTCGGCTTCGGGGATGTGCTGCGGGTCGCGGAACACATCGAGTCCGGCGAGCCGCGGGTCGAGCAGGACCGCCTGCGCCTCGAGCTGCTCCAGCCGCGCTACTCCGCTCGCGAAGGCGGCATCGAGCGCGTCGACGTCGGCTTCCTCGTTCATTGCCAGCGTGCGCTCGAGCATGGTCGTTCGGTACCCGGCCGCCTGCCAGTGCGCGATCCGCTGGCCGAGCCTGACGCGCCAACCCTCGACGTGCTGTGCGACCGCCACTGCGATGTCCGAGATGAAGCCGGCAAATTCGTCCGTCGCCACGGCGGCCGCCCGGCCGAGGTCGGGGGTGACGCGGCCGGCGGCAATGATCGAACGCACGTTCGCCGGCGTGACCGAACGCTCGCCTAACGCCTCGTGCGCGGCGAGCCGGTTGAGGGCCCCCTGGAGCTCACGCACGCTCCCGCAGGGCATGCGCGCCAGCTCCTCGAGGACGCCGTCGGCGAACGTCATCTCGCGCTCCGCGCACTTGTTGCGAAGAATCGCAACGCGGGTTTCGTACTCCGGCAAACCAATGTCGACGATCAGGCCACCAGCCAACCGAGTGACCAGGCGCTCATCGACATCGGCAATCTCCGACGGCGGCCGGTCGCTCGCCATGATGATCTGGCGACCACTCCCCTGCAGCGCGTTGAAGATGCGCAGCATCTCGCTCTGTGTCTCGCGCCGCCCGGTGAGGAACTGGACGTCGTCGAGCAACAACATGTCGACGCGCTGATAGCGCTGCTTGAACGCTTCGGCCTGGCCGGACGAGATGGCGAGGTGCAGCTGATCCACGAAATCGTCGAGCGGAACGTACTCGACGACGAGATCCGGCTGCAGCTGCTTCGCGGCAAAGCCGATGGCCCCGATGAGGTGCGTCTTGCCTAACCCTGACGGGCTGTAGATGAAGAGCGGGTTATAGCTCGCACCGGGCGATTCCGCGACCGCGCGGGCGGCCGCCACCGCCAGACGGTTTGACGCGCCGACGACGTAGTTGTCGAACCGAAACCGCCCGTCCAGAAGGACACTCATTGCCCAACAGCCACCCGCGGAGCGGCCGCGCCGCTCAGCCGGCGCAGCACGAGCTCCGAGATGCTCCGGAGCGTCTCGAACACGCCGGTGCCTCGGAGGGCGTCGCCGGCGTGGAAGGGCACGCCGCGAAAATTGAGGATGTCGTCGAGCTCCGAGACATCCATGATGAGCTCGCGAGGAAGATCCTGCTTGTTGTACTGGATGACGAGTGGAACGTTGCGCGCGTCAACGCCCTGTTCGGCGAGGTTGGCGTGCAGGTCCTGCATACTCTCGACGTTCTCTTCGATCTGGCGGCGCTGACTGTCCGCCACGAACACGACCCCGTCCGCCCCCTGCAGCACGAGCTTTCGCGTCGTGGCGTAGTATACCTGCCCTGGAACCGTGTAGAGCTGCAAGCGGGTCGTGAAGCCCGAGATCGTTCCGAGGTCGAGGGGAAGGAAATCGAAGAAGAGCGTCCGATCGGTCTGCGTCGCCAGCGACACCATCGAGCCCCGGCGGTCGCCCGGCACCTGATTGTAAACGTAGTGCAGGTTGCTCGTCTTGCCGGACCGTCCCGGGCCGTAGTAGACGATCTTGCACGTGATCTCGCGCGCGGCGTAGTTGACGAGGGACATGGAGACGCCTGTGGTCAGATCCTGCCGAACAACTTCGCCAGGTTGCGGTTGAGGTCGGACTCGAAGTCGACCAACGTCGGCGGCGCCGACGACGTTGCCGCCGCCGCGCCGGCGAGCCGTCGACTCAGCTCGGCAAAGTACAGCCGAACGAGGCCGATCGAGGTCGCATCGTCGAACACCGTGAGCAGAATATGCGCGCCGTGCCCCGTCGCGAGCTCGCCAAGAAAGATCTGTCGTTCGCGCCCCGGGTGGTGCATGGTCTTGAATGGCGTGCCGTCGAGCTGACGACCGATCTCCGCCGCCGAGGCGTGAATGGCCGCGGCGAGCGCACAGGCGGACATGACGTCGATCGATCGCGTAAAGCCGTGCTGCGCGAGCACGCGCCCGCTCGACTCGAGCAGGACCGCGATCCTAACGCGGGAGTCGTTGATGAACGTCATCAGCGGCTCCTCGATCCAGGACTCGACGGCGGTCATCATGCGGCCGCACTCGCGCTTGGTGAGCTCATGTGAGGGCCTTCGCGGCCCGCATCATCTCGACGCGCAGCAGCCCGATGTTGGCCCGGGCCTCCGAGATGGTGACCAGCACGAGATCGTCTCTCCCAGCTGCGAGGATGCCCCCCTTCTCCGCATCGAGTCGCAGGAATGTCACGACGCCGCATCCCGCCGCGCCACACGCAAGGCGCGCCTTGCGGTGCAGCGCCGCCGCCAGCGCCGCCACAGCCTCGGCATGCACGCCGATCTGCACGTTCGAATCGACGGCGAGTCCGTCGCGCTCGGAGACCACGAAGCTGCCCACGACACCGCGGTGTCGGGACAGCATCGCGAGGAGCTCGGCGTACGGCGTTTTGGTCATGACACCCTCACGAGCCAGTCACGCGCGCGCGCGAGCACGCGGTCCAGGAGCAGGCGCACGAGGCCGACCGGCGTCTTGCGCGACGCGGTCACCACGAGGAGGCTTCCGTTCGGACCCGGCGTCATGGCGACGATCGCGTCGTCGGCCTCGACCAGCAGTGACGTCCAGGCCCCCAGCCCGAGATGGCGCATCGCGCGCTCGGCCTCACTGCTTACCCCCGCCAGCTCGGCGGCGACCACCTCGGCGACGTCCTTACCGTCGCCATCGGTGTACGCACCGGCGAGCACCAGCCCGTCTCCGTCGACGAGGAGCGCGTGCTGATCCGATCCATCGAGCACGGAATCGAAGAGCTGTTTCGTGCGCGACGGATCCGGTGATGGAAACTCGGGCACCGGTTGAGTCGAACGCGGAGGGGTTGGTACCCGCGCGGCTGCCGGTGGTACAACGGTCGGCTCGGTCGGCCCGGAGCCGTTAGGCACGACGACTGGCGCACCGTTCGTGGGGCGCGCGCCGAGCGCGCTGCGCACGTGCGCCAGCGCGGCGGCAACTCCGGGTGTCTGTTCCGCAGGCGGGACAGTCGACAGGCGACGCTCGGCGCTCTCGAGGTCGCCGCGGCGGAACTCCACGAAGCCCAGCCCCAGATTCGCCTGGGCGTGCGAGGGATCGAGCCGCAACGCCATCTCCCACTCGTCCGACGCGCGCTCGAGATCCCCGCGATCCGCGTGGATGCGCGCGAGAACGTCGTGGGCGTCCGGCAGGTACGGATGCCGATCCAGCCCCCGGAGCGCCACGCGCAGGGCGACGTCCAACTGGCCGGCGCGCCGCAACGCGTCGGCAAGCGGCATGAACACGAGGCTCGACGGGTCGCGCGCGAGATCATCGCTCAGTCGGCGAATCTCGTCAGGCATCCTCGACCCCCTTGAGCAGCGCGCGCAGGCGCACGACGCAATCGAGCATCTCTCGCACACGCGTCACGGCGGGGCGATCACCTGCCTCGACGAGGTAACGCTGCCACGAGATGATGGCCTGGTCCATCCCGGCGCTGCGCGCCGCGGCAGCGCCTAACGCCAGCAACACCTCCGGATTCCTCGGCTCGAGCTGCGCCGCGCGACGGAGGGCCTCGATGGCCTCGGGCTCGCGCTCCAGCCGCATGAGGGCGCGAGCGACGAGCAGTTGCGAATCGGCGCGCGTCGGTGCGGCTCGCGTCGCTGCGCTCGCCGCCGCGAGTGCATGCTCGAGACGTCCCTCGCGAAGCGCGACACGCGCCTGTTCGATGTGCGGTACCGGGTCGTCGCCGGCGAGCGGTTCCACGATCGCGGGCCGCTCTGCCGCGCGCACCTCGATCACACCGGTGGACAGGAGCCCATACGCCACTTTGGCGACATCGAACTCGCTCCGCCCAAGGCGGTTCGCGATGCCGCGCAGGTCGGACTGCCCATCGATCATCGCGAGCATCTCCCACTCGCTCGGAAGGAGATCGAGCAGCGACGGATGGTCTTCGTCGATCGGTGCGAGCACCGGAACGACGCCGAGGTGCGGGATCTTGTGCGCGATGCGCGCCCACTCATCGATCCGGCGCGCGCCCTCCATGAGCAGCGACTCGGTCGAGATGCGTGCGGTCGCCTCGGTCGTCGAGTCGGCATTGCCGCCCTCGACGAAGGAGAAAAAGCCTTCCTGCCACGACATGAGCTCGAAGACGACCGTCTCGATCTGGAGGCGGACCTGGCGCTCGAGCTCACGCCACGTCAGGCAGCCCGCTTCGACGAGGAGCTCGCCGAGCCGTTTGCCGTCGCTTCGACTCTGCTGGACGGTGCGTGCACGCTGCAGATCGCCTTCGGAAATCTTCCCAGCGCGCACCAGCATTGCGCCAAGCGGATGTGGATTCGTGCGGATCGACGCCGAGACCACGCGGCCGCCGTCGAAGCAGACGACGCCTTCGTTGTCGCGCAGCGCCGACGTGACGCGCAGCGACCCCGTCTTCCGACTCAGATCGAGGAGCTGAAAGACGTCATGGATCCCGAGCTCGCGGAGCGGACCTTCGATCGCCATTACGCCACCGGCCCCCGTGCGACGAAGATGCGCTGCAGATCGGCTGCCGTGCGCGTGTCCCGACGCGCACGCCGGGCGTACTCGCTCGCCGGCTCGAGGTCGACGACCCGACGCCAGCGATCGATCGCTTCGCGGTACCGATGATGGTCGGCGGCGAGTACACCCTCGAAGTACAGTGCGCCGACGTGCTCCGGGTCGAAGCGCAGCACGCGCGCGAACGCGACTGCCGCGTCGGCACGGCGCGCGCTCTCGAACAGTGTTTCACCAAGCGACGTGAGCGCATCCAGGTTGTACGGATCGCGCTGGAGCAGCTCGACGAGCAGCCTGAGCGACTCCTCGTGGCGCCGGAGTCGCCGGCGCAGCGATGCCAGGGAGAGCGTGGCCTCGGTGTACGTCGGAACCGAATCGAGTGCCGCCACGAGCTCGCGCTCCGCATCGATGTTGAAGCCCTTCATCTCGAGGATCGTCGCGAGCTGATAGCGAACGACCGCGAAGTCCGGGTCCAGCGTCAGCGCGTAGCGATACGACTCGGCGGCACTCTCGAAATCGCCGATGGAGCGAGCGACATCCCCGATCTGCTTGAGCACGTCGGCTCGCGCGGGGGCGCCGCGGCGCGCCCGCTCGAGCGCGTCCAGTGCCGCCGCCGGATCTCCGCCGTCCGCGCGCGCGGTCGCGGCGAGAATCAGCATCTCGACATCGGCTGGCGCCGCATCGAGTAGGTCTTCGGCGAGCGGACGCGCTTCCCCACCTCGTCCGAGCATGATGAGCACGCGCACTTCTCCGGCCACCGCACGCCGCGTGGCGGCGATCGCGTCGGCGGTTCCGGACGCCGCCGCACGTGCACCGCGATAGCGGTCCAGCGCCTCTCCATACGCGCCCTGCTTCGCGTAGACGTCGCCGAGCAACGTCAGTCCCTCGACTGAGTCACCACCGCGCGCGAGCACGCGGCTCGCCTCGGCTGAGGCACGATCGAGGAGTCCCTTCGACAGATAATCGGCTGCGGCGGCGTACGGCGTGCCTGGTCGCACGACCGGCGGCGGAGGCGGTGCCACCGGAGCCAGCTCCGTGAACAGCGAATCGAGCACACCCGTGTCGAGCGCGAACTCCTCGACCGATCCATCCGTACGCTTTTCGCCGGCGAGGTCCGGGACGATCGTGAACTCCGGGTCCTCGAACTCGAGGTCGATCGCCAGCTCGAACTTCTGCGGGACGTAGTACGGATCGATCTCGAGCGCCCGCTTGGTCGCGCGAAGCGCGCCATCGTAATCGCCAAGATTCGAGAGGACGAAGCTCAGGTTGTAATGCGCTTCGGCGTAGTTGGGTCGCGCCTGAATCGCGCGGCCGTACGCGTTTCGCGCATCCTCGAGCTTCCTGAGCTCCACCAGCACGAGCCCCACGCCATTCCACGCCACCGGCTGCTCGGGCTGCAGTTGCAGCACCTGGCGGTAGGCCTCGAGACAGAGCGGCAGCCGCTTCTTCTTGAAGAGCAGCAGCGCGAGGTTGAGACGCGCCTTGATGAACGACGGCTGCGCCTTGAGAGCGAAGCGGAACGCTTCGACCGATGCCTCCGCGTTGCCGACGTGATACAGTGCAACGCCGAGGTTGTTCAGGCCTAACGCGTACTTCGCGTCGCAAGCGACCGCGCGCCGGTAGCTCTCGGCGGCGTCGACATATCGCCCGTCCTGGTGAAGGGCGATCCCACGCTCGTTCCAGAGTTTCGGGCTGTCGGGACGGGATACCAGCAGCTTCTCGTAGAGCTGCGCCGCGATCGCCGGCTCCTTTTTCAGCAGGTGGACCTCGGCCATGGCCTGCACCAGCAAATCCCCATCTTCGCCTCGCTCGGCCGCCAGCCGGTACTCGCGCAACGCCTCGGCGTAGTAGCCCTTCTGCCGGAACGCTAGGCCGAGGCTGAAATGGGCGAGCTGCCCGTCGGGCGCGACGCCCATCTCGCGATCGCCGCCGCGTGCCGCGCGCTGCGCGACGACCGGCTCGTACGAGGTCGACGTGCTCCGGTCGAGTGACAGGTTCGCGTGTGCCCGGGACAGCGCCGGGTTGAGCTGAATCGCCCGCTTCGTCGCCTTCTGCGCTTCGTCGTGGCGACCCATGTCGCCTAACACGAAGCCGAGCAGGTAGTGCGCATCGGGGTTATCGGGCGCGAGCTCGATCGATCGCCGCAGTGCGTGCAGCGCTTCGTCGTTGAGGCCGCGGTTGTATAGCACCTCGCCGATGTAGAACTGAACGATCGCGCTGCCCGGATCCAGGGCGAGGGCCCGCGAGAACCAACGCTGGGCGTTCTCCAGGTCTCCACTTCCTTTTTCCGCGAGCCCGAGCTGCACGATGGCGCCGACATCGTCGGGGTAGAAGCGCAACAGCTGGCTGAACTCCTCGACCGCGTGGTCCACGTGCCCGAGCAACGCATACGTGCGGCCCAGCTCCCAGCGTGCATCGCGGTCGTCGGCCTGAACGCGCAGGCGGTCCTTCAGCTCGGCGACGCGGCGGTCGTAGTACCCGGTGTTGAAGTACGCGATCTCCAGGTTGCGCTGCGCCACCTGCATCTTTGGGTCGAGCTCGAGCGCGCGCGAGAACGCCGCAACAGCCTCGCCCAACAAGCCCTTGTTGTAGTAGAGGACCCCGAGGTTGTTGTGCGCACCGGCGTCCGACGGGTCGATCCGCTTGGCGAATGACCGCAGGACATCGCGATCCCGTTCTGACGTTAGGCTCGGCTGAAGTCCCGACGCCGCCTGGCCGGGAACCGGGAACTGGGAACCGGGAACGGAAGAATCGGCGGGCGCCTGCGGCGCCGCCGATGATCGCGGGGAGAGGTTGGCGAGCGGATCACTGTCCACGAACGAAGCCTCGGTTCCCGGTTCCCGGTTCCCGGTCCCCGCTCGGTTCATCCGAGACGCACGGCCTTCAGGATGGCTTGCAACGAGGCCAGGTCAGGCAACAGCAGGAAAAACCCACGCAGTCGCTCGTGGAGATCGTGCATGTAGAACTCGCTCTCCACGCAGAACACGAAATCGCGGTCGGTGCCGAACTGCAGGTATGCGGTCGTCAGCACTGCGCTCGACATGTCGACGGCGAGGCTGGGCGGCGAGGGTAGGAGCATGAGCCCCATGAAATCGCTGAGCGCATTCATGTAGGCGCCGCTCAGAATGTTCCCCGCCTCCTTGATCGCCGACTGCTCGAGATCGCCCAGCTCCGTCGACGTCCCCGCCGGCCGGCGCAGCATGAGCTCCGACAGCCTAACGGCAGTCTGCTTCGGGAACACCAGGAGCGTCCGGCCAGTGAGGTCGCCCATCATGTTCATGAGCACCGCGGCGACCGGCTCTTCCGGCCCCGAGATCTGCGGCGGCACGTCCTCCAGCTTCGCGATCGTGATCGTCGGGACGCTGATCATGATCGTGCTGCCCGTCATCTGGGAGAGTGCGGTGGCGGCATGCCCGGCGCCGATGTTTGCGACCTCGCGCAACGCATCCACCTGGACCGGCTTCAGAGTCTTCAGGTCGTTCATTCCCGCTCCACTAAAAGAGACTGCTGACGTCGAGGATGAGCGCCGGTACCCCGTCGCCGAGGATCGTCGCCCCACTGAATACCGAGAGACCGTCCTTCACCGTGTCGAACGGCTTGATGACGATCTCCTGTTGGCCCGTCAATTCGTCCACGACCATCCCGGCGCGCCGGTCGGCCACCTCCAATACGACGACTTGCCCTCCCCCTCCGTCGCGCCTTGGCAAGCGCACGACGTCGCGGAGATGGACGACGGGCAATACGTCGTCGCGCAGCACCAGGACCTCGCGTCCCTTCACGTGGCGAATCGTGTCGGACTCCACCTGCACCGTTTCGTTGACGTGCGTCATCGGAATCGCGTACGTCTCATCACCAATCCGCGCGAGCAGCGAGCGGACGATCGCGAGCGTAACCGGTAGCCGAACCGTCACCGATGTGCCCTCGCCCTTCGCGGACTTCATGTCCACCGTTCCGCCAAGCGCGCGGACACGCGTATGAACGGCGTCGATCCCGACACCGCGACCCGAGATGTCGGTGACCTGCGTGGCGGTGGAGAATCCGGGACGCCCGATGAGACGAAACAGCTCGTCGTCGGTGAGCTCCGTGCGACTGCTCTCGACGAGACCCATCTGCTGCGCTCGCGCCAGCACGCGATCGCGATCGATGCCCTTCCCGTCATCGGTGACGCGGATCACGACCGCCGATCGATCACGTGCCGCGATGAGCGTGAGTCGCCCGGTGGGAGACTTCCCTGCCCTCACACGTTCCTCGGGCGTCTCGAGCCCGTGATCGATCGCGTTGCGGAGCAGGTGCACGACCGGGTCACCGATCTCGTCGAGTAGCGAGCGATCGAGCTCGATCTCCTGGCCTTCGACGATGAGCTCAACCTGCTTGCCCAGCGCACGCGCGGCGTCGCGGACGACACGCGGGAATCGATCGAACACCTGCCAGACCGGCACCATGCGGCTCGTCATGATGCCATCCTGCAGGTCCGCAACGAGCCGCGACGTCTGGGTGACCGCCTCGGTGAGTGCCGGCTCGTTCATCGTCGTGGCGAGCTGTTGCAGGCGCCCGCGCGTGATGACCAGCTCGCCGATGAGATTCATCAGCGTGTCGAGCCGGTGAAGGTCGATTCGGATGTGACGGTGCTGACGCGCCGCGACGAGCTCGCTCGCGCGACCCGCGCTTCCAACGGGCAGCAATCCATCCCCGTTAGGCACCGCGGGCCGTTGCCCCGCGCCCGCCACGCCAGCGCGTGTGACAACCACCTCGGCCACCTGGCCGGCTGAGCGGATGACGCGGTCGATCTCCTCGTCCGATGCGCCAGTGTCGATGCCGATCGTTAGGCGCCCATCGAACGCGTCGGCAGTGAAGGTCTCAGGGGCTGGCTCAACCTGAAGCACGGTGCCGAGCGTCTTCGCGCGCTCGAGCACGAGGTAGGCGCGAACACCCGCCATTGGGGTGTTGGGCTCCTGCGTGACGCGGATTGTCGCTGGCGCCGGCACGGCCACGG
>Ga0163162_10003651_pt1 | contig 14764 bp, 14 predicted proteins | sample S55metaG_FD_115310 | JGI IMG/M metagenome (GOLD analysis project Ga0163162, IMG submission 115310) | Switchgrass rhizosphere microbial communities from Kellogg Biological Station, Michigan, USA - S5-5 metaG | ecosystem: Host-associated > Plants > Roots > Rhizosphere > Soil | place: USA...
CCTGGAATTATCTGCTCCTGAAATTGGAGCATGATGCTGCTCCCATCTCGACCAACGGAGCAAATCGAACCCGCGTTCCAATCCACATCGAACCCAAGAACACGTCGGAAGAATTCAATGCTCTGGTCCAGGTCGCTTGCCGATAGTACCGGAATGGTGTTTTCGATTTGTTTATTCAACATAGTATTCAAATTCGAACGGCTCACGTTCAGGCGCAAGCCATGGCGGGCATACTACTGCGAATTTGAATCGTCCTCACGCGTGGATCCGGCATTCTATTTTTGTTGAACACGAATTCAGATCTCTCATGGGCGCCTGAGCTGTCGCATAAGCAGGTACGACCGGAACCGAGAAACCATGATTCAACGGATCATAGAGACCGCAGAGAATACGCGCGGTGTGCCAGCCTTGCGATGGATGGGGCCGGAAGCGGGCCTCGCAACATTATTCGATGCGCATAATAGCTCGTATTGGCAGGACGTGGACCGAAATCGACTATCCCCCAAGCATTTAGTTGGTTCGTTGACCTGAAGCTGATGTGGCATCGAATGCTTGTTTTCCGCACAACTCCGAATTTGGCGATGGGCGTTGATCGATGCGAACCTTTACACTGGATCTTGATCTATTGGTTGGAGAGTGTGATGCGAACTCTAGAAATTGGTCGGCGGCGATTTCTTAAACAGAGTTGTCAGGTGGTCTTGGGGACCTCGGCGAGCTTGTTGTCCCGGGAAAGCAAGGCTGAGAGCGTAGTGCCCAATTCAGCGGGAACCGATTTACCCACTTTGAAGGCCCCCCGAAACGCGTGTGACTGCCATTTTCATATTTATGATGCGGTACGCTTTCCTCCACCACGAGGTTTCTCAAACCCGATGCAACCGAACGCCCGCGTGGAAGAATACAAACTGCTTCGGCGAAGGCTTCAAACAACACGCAGCGTCATCGTTACCCCTGCCACTTATGTAACGGACAACCGCGTGACGCTCAATGCCATCGCACGATTAGGCCCCACTGCTCGGGGCGTCGCAGTCGTTCAGCCGGACGTGACGGATGCCGAGTTGAGTACGCTGCAGCGAGGAGGCATCAGAGGCATTCGATTTTCGCTCAACGTCTCACAAGCTGTGACAAACCCAGTGACGAGATTCGAAATGATCGAACCTTTATCGAAGCGCGTCGCTGAATTGGGGTGGCACATTCAGATCAGCTGGAGCGCCGACGGGATCGCAGAAAACGAAAGCCTATGGAACCGGCTGCCATCATCAATCGTGTTCGATCACATCGGTCATATTCCGCAGCCTGCGGGTGTGAATCATCCGGCTTACTCGGTTATGCGTCGCCTTATTGACAAGGGACGGACATGGGTGAAACTGTCCGTGACCAACGACAACTCCACCGATGGTCCACCAACTTATAATGATGTTGTCCGGCTGGGGCGGGCTTTCGTCATTGCCGCACCCCAGCGCTTAGTCTGGGGTAGCAATTGGCCTCACCCCATTGAAATCCAAAAGCCAAATGACGCGGTACTGTTTGATCTTTTGACCCGATGGGCACCGGATAAACCGACTCGCCAGCGCCTTCTGGTTGAAAATCCAGCCGCTCTTTACGGGTTTGAACAGTAGGACTCAATTAATCGGCGCGTGGATCCGCACCCGGCGGGCCCAATAACCCATACCATCTCGTCGTAGAGTTCGGACTCCAACGACTGGCAGAAATCGCCGTATTGTCTTCAAGCGAATACTAGTGACGGGTCACTAAACCGGATCAATACCCGAAGTGATCCAAAGTGGACTTGATTACTGCGCGCGCCGTTCGAAAGGACTCTTTGTAGTCTTCCTTGCGCTCCATAAAGGCGCACATGTTTCCTAAGTCCAACAGCCGCGAGATATCGATCCACTCTGGAAGAAGCTGGCTATTTACCGAACGATAGCCTTTCTCGAAATGTTCATACGCGTCGGGCGTGTAGTCATAAGAGAAACGAAAGAAGTTCCCAATATCGATCAAGCCATTACCCGAAACGCAGAACTCCCAGTCGAGAATCGCCGACACTTCAGTGTCCGGTCCTCTTGAAACCATGATGTTTTTCGGATTGAAGTCCGTGTGAACCAGTTGACGAAGAGGCTCAGCCCGCGAGACGAGCTTCCATTTATCCCGAACAAGTTTCCTGAATCTGTCCCTGGTGGCGGTATCCAGGCGCTCCGTCGATATTTCATTCAAGGTCTTCTCGATGAATCCTCTAATGAAAAGATTGAAGTCTGCATATTCTCTACCAATGGTCAGCTTCGGGCCAATGAAGCCAGCATCACTGAAGTGAATGGAATGTATGTGGGCCAGTTGGCTGCCAATCTGTTCGTAAAGAGGAGCGCCGATCGATTCGCCGCTGAGAATCTTATCTTCGAGTGTTATGCCATCGATATATTCCAGAACTGCGACTGGCTTTCCGTGCGTTTCAAATATGGCGAAGTCCTGGGGAACCTTCACCGGAAAAGATCTCAGGAACTGGAGCAAATCTTTTTCGCGTTCCGCAGTGTTTCTGTCGGTCGAGTAAACCCGAAAGACGAATCTTTCATGCCCGCTGGTGACCATGAAATTGGCATTCATAAAACCACCCGTCAGTACTCGAACTTCACATTCTTCAGGAGAAAGGTGAAACTGAGAAATCGCTTCTTTCAAGGTCTCCGGCGAAACTTCAGAGATCTTTGCATGTTTGCTGAAACGGTCTTTCGCAGGTATTTTCTCCATGGGTGGGTCCGATGCCGGAAATAAGAAAACGGATGCTAAACGCTTTCACGCAACATTTCGACAAAGTGGCGGGCCTGCGGGGATTGAGGCCGCCCCTTCAGCTTCACAATGCCGTAGATCCGCTGTGGGAAGTATCTCTTAACCGGTATCACTTCCAGCTTCTCGCGGCCCGTTAAGCAGACGTTCATCACAATGGAAATTCCCAATCCGAGTTCGACGTAGCGTTTGATCACTTCCCAGCCTCCCACCTCCATACGCACTTCATACGGAAGCTGGTGTTGAAGGAACACCAGCTCGACTTGTCGCCAGGTGCTCAAATGTCTTGGCGGGAGGATCAACGGATACTTGCTGATCTGCCGAAGTGTCACCTTCGAGAGCTTTGAAAGAGGATGCTTCGATGTCGTGATCAATACAGGATCGAATGCGACCACCGGCTCGAATTCGAGATCCGCTGGAATATCGAGCAGCGGACCCACGCAGAAATCGACTCGACGATCGCGAAGCTGCTGGAGTCCGTCGACGCCAGTGACATTGTTCAGAACGATGGATATGCCGGGATGGACTTTTGCAAACTTCTGAACCGTCGTTGGGAGAACGTATTGAATCGTCGATTCACCCGCCGCAATCGCGAGGCGCCCCTGCTCGACCTTGTTCCGGCGCGCTTCAAAATCGCTGTCTATTTCGACAAGCCCTTCCAGTAACGGGCGCGCGAGTTCGTAAAGAAGTGCGCCTTCCGGGGTCAGTTCTATTCGCGGTCCCCGTCTGTCGAACAGCCGCGTGTGCAGCTCTCTCTCGAGTGCCTGTACCTGGAGCGAAACGGTGGGTTGAGTCAGCCTCATCTTTACCGCCGCCTTCGATACGCTCTTTGCTTCGACAACCGCGCAAAATCCGCGAAGTTGCTGGAGGCGGTTCTGTTTATACCGGAAGACGTCCATGGTTATTGATTCTAGCAATGGTTAGGATTGCTGAAATTAAGTTTGTCTATATTTGAACGACGCTTATAAAGAGTGGATGAACAAGAAGCTTTCCGCCCTCTTCAATGAAGTACCGCTAAAACCCGACTTCAACCCGGTCCGCACCGCGATCGAGAGTTCCCAGGACAGGCCCGAAGTCGCAGCCGCACTGAAACTCTTCGCAAGCATGCCGCCATCCACAGGGGTATTCGCAAATCCTGTCCGCCATCGTCTCGAGATTCCGGCACGCGGCGATACTCTTGAAATCGATATCCGTTCCTTCGCGTTGCGCGGACAGCTCTTCGAAGACGAGATCGTCACTGGAACGGCCGACGCAAATCGCGTCATCTTTGTCGGACTCTTTAATCGGACCCCGAGCCCCGAAGAGGCAAAGCTGTTTGAAAGGTTTCTTTCGAACACATTCGAATCTGGTCTGAACAAGCCACTGAAAACAATTGCAGCTTTCATGAAACGCTTTCCCGCTGCGACACCAGACATCGCGATGCAGCATTGGGCGGCCATCCGCAAAGCAACTCGTACTGTCGGTCCAATCCATGCTTTGCGACCTCCGGACAAGCTACTCGCCGAGATGATCGAAATTCATATGGAAAATGTCGCAGTAGCCGCGATGGCGTCGTACATGCGAAGCCTCAAGCCGGCAGATCGTTTGAGTGGAACGTCGAAGTTTATTCGCAGGATTGGAACAAGCGAACCGTTTCGCCTGGTGTTCAGTTTGTTACTTCGACGCGTCGTCAATGAAGAAGAGGCTCGGATCCTTGGCCGGATGGGAGCCTTACAGGTTCATCATGGATCGGCGGGATCGAGCATGGTCGCGCGTTATCTTGCCAGTTTGCACACCCGATCCGTTTCGGATCTATTCACGGCAAGCCAGATGACTCTGGATAGCGGCCGGCATTTCGGCGCGATCAGCGACATGACCGACTTTGTCCGGGTACTGGAAAAAACTCCCGTATCCAAACGCGACGATGCCATTCGCAGCCGTATTCTGAAAGGCAACCTCCCGACATTTGGTCATCCTGAGATTTCGGCTGCTGGTCGCGATAACCACCTCGAAGCGGATCCAAGACCTGCGCTGTATCTCGCGCCTTTATTCGATGCTATCGACCGAGGGACCGTGCGTGTTTCCCAGAAAGCGCGGAAGCGGATCGGACTTTTGAAACGCATTTACCAGATTGCTTTATTTGAAGGTGTAGAAAAGTCCACGGGAAAAGGGCGTCTGCGGCTGACGCCAAACACCGATTACGGAGCCTGGCTCGTCCAGGAAGTACTCGGAATCGAAGAGGCCGACCGAACGCTGCTTTCTCATACGTTTCGCGGATTCGGCTGGATGATGGACGCCCGCGAACAACTCCAGCAGCCCATCATCCGCCCGGTGATCCCGCCGGATCCTGCAATCATTCCATCTGGCGATGACAACGGAGTCATCTCCAATGTCATTGCGAGCGTTCACGCGCGGCTGGTTGGGGGCTAACACGCTTCGCTGAGATACCTTCTTTCCGTTATTCGGACGGTCTATACCAGTGGCTCCGTGATTTTCCATCAAGCCATCCGCTACGAAGAACGCATTCCGGCCGTCAGGCCGGCCGCATGCTCTGGAGATCTGGGATTGGTATCGGAAAAGAAATCATCGAAGGGATTCGCGAACTCCAAAAAGGAAGCGCGGCGAGGAATTAGAGTTGACGCTTTCTTCGAGGCGCGAATCCGCCGGCGGGATCAACGGATATCCCGGTTCGAGCAGGATGGCTTTGCGCTAAAGGCAACCTCGGACTGGATCCTGCCTGTGGGACACATCCATACGCCCGCAGGAGTCTTCAAAACCTGTCCGGTCCCTTTCACCGTAAATGCGTTACTACCAAAGATGGGTTTGCCTGTTTTCTCGGGAAACCCTTCGACGCAGACGTCCATTCCCATCCGGAGGGAATCCACTTTCCAGCCATTGTCGAGCAGGAATTTCGGGTTATTCGCCTCCACGTCCCAGTTCGTAGTCTTTCCTGGTTTGTCCGTTACGTCGATGAAAACGTCGATGTGGGGATTTCTCCATTGAACCTTGGTGACCTTTCCGTCAATGAATCCGGGCCTGTGAATATCGAACTCCGAGCAAAACGAGTGGTGCGCGGCAATGGGAGAAACGGCAGCAATCATCCCAAGGACGACAAGCAGTACGACAAAACTGGTTTTCATATAGGTAGTTACCCAAAGTTCACGGAAGAATATGGGAACTGGAAAAACAACTCAACATTCATGTGGCTGGTTGTCGGACAGCCTCGTCGAATGCTCGCGATGTGAGCCGACAGATTGATCCGACGCTTAGACGCCGGATGCGATGTGTTACGTAGATACGGGTATGCTCCTGTCATGTTTCAGGGAATCAAACATTTCCTGGTTGCGCTCTCACTTCTGTGCCTAAGCGTTGTGACGAACGCTCAATCCGCTTCTTCCCCTGGAACCGATGACGGCAGGCAATGGCCGAACGCCGCGGACTCTGGCGGATTCTCCTCTCGCTTCAGTTTTCGTATTGCCGCTTTGTGTCGGTGACGGAAATTTCTCCGTCTCTCCGCAGCGGAGCTTTTGCGGCGATATTGGAGGATAAAACGGCCTATCCGGTCCGATGTCCTGGCCCCCGTATAACACGGGGAACAACCTGTTGACGGAGGCCAACCGTTCATAACTGGTGATCTCCGCTCATGGAACTATCGCTTCGTGGAAATTGAAAATCCTTCGCAAGTGTGAAATAACGTGCCGTGAAATATCCTCATGAACACGTTTACCACCTTGAGCTTGTCCGCATTGCTGACAATTGGGCTGACCTCATGTGCCCCAACGATAACGGAGGAGAAAACGCCAGTGGCTGATTCTGCTGCAACGGGACTGCCGGATTTCGATGCTCTTTGGAACTACGACGATCCCGCTGGGACCGAAGCGCGATTCCGCGAAGTTCTAAACAAAACCGAGGCATCATCGGCCAGGGAATACCAGGCTTCGTTGATGACTCAAATCGCGCGCAGTCAGGGTCTGCAGCAGCATTACAGTGACGCATTGACAACTCTGAATCAGGCGGACGCGATTATTCAGCCCGACATGAGGACTGCGCGCGTCCGGAGTCTGCTGGAACGTGGCCGGGTCTTCAATTCCTCCGGTAAGCCTCAGGACTCCATTCCTATTTTTAAGGAAGCGATGGATCGGGCTCGTCAAAGCGGTCTCGACTTCTACGCTGTCGATGCAGCCCACATGCTGGGAATTGCGGCCAAAGGTGACGAATCGCTGCATTGGAGTGAGGAAGCTATGCGTATCGCCGAATCTTCCCAGGACGAGCGTGCCCGCAAGTGGCTCGGCGCGCTATACAACAACACGGGGTGGACATATTCCGACATGGGCCGTTATCAGGATGCGCTGAACATGTTTGAAAAGGATTTTGCCTATCGGAGAGGTCTGGGCAAAGCAGAGGAAATGGGGATCGCCCGTTGGTCGATGGCATCGACAATGCGGCGTATGGGTCGTGTGGAAGAAGCATTGAAGATTCAAAAGGAACTGCTGGAATTGCCCGAGCGCCGCAACAATGAAAATGAGGGATACACCCGAGAAGAAATTGGAGAGTGTCTTCTGGCTTTGGGGAAGAAGTCGGAAGCGGCCCCTTTCTTCGCGCGGGCATGGGAACTTCTTCATGACGATCCCTGGATCAAACAGGATGAACCGAAGCGTCTGGAGCGTCTGAAGACGCTGGGTGGAGTGCAAGTCCGAGTGTCGCCACAAACTCCCTGAACGCAATACTTGATCTCAGTGCGCCTGGCAACGGAGGTGAGCTGCAGCATAGATTCTCTGGAATGGCGAAGCATCGCCTGGTTACGAGGCGAACTGGGTGAAGTCCTTTGAAGCGGATCAAATTCATGCCGAATACCCGATAGTCCATAATGTCGGCATGAACAGCGCTCAGGGAACGTTCTACATCACGACCGCCATCGACTATCCCAACAATGTCCCACACATGGGCCATGCGTATGAGAAAGTTGTGGCGGACTTTTATGCTCGCGGCAATCGACTTCGTGGCGTAAGGACGCGTTTCCTGATCGGCCTCGACGAACACGGACAGAAGATTCAGGAAGCGGCGCAGCGCGATGGGATTTCGCCACAGGCATTTGTGGACGAGAAGGCCGCGAAGTTCCGGGATCTCTACGACCGGCTTGAAGTCTCCTACGACGATTTCATCCGGACATCGGAGCCGCGCCACCACGCGTTCGCCACGGACATCTATAGCCGAATCAGGGCGAACGGAGATATTTACAAAGGCTTTTACGAAGGGGACTACTGCGTCTCCTGCGAGAAGGCCTACACAAAGAGCGAACTCGTCGGCAGCAAATGTCCGGTGCACGGGAATCCAACAACCCTAATCCGGGAAGAATCCTACTTCTTCCGCCTCGGCAAATATCGCGATGCGGTGCGCTCACACATCGAGACGCATCCGGAGTTTATTTATCCCGCGGAACGGCGCAATGAAATTCTTTCGAGGCTTTCGGAAGACTTGCTGGACCTTTCGATTTCACGTTCGACATTCATGTGGGGCATCCCATTGCCGGACGATCCCACCCACGTACTCTACGTCTGGATCGACGCGCTCTCGAACTACATCTCGGCCCTCAAGCAACCCACGGATGTCTTCGAAGCCTTCTGGCCCGCGGACTGCCATGTGATCGGAAAGGACATCATCTGGTTCCACACCGTGATTTGGCCAGCGATGCTCTTTTCCGCGAACTACGCACTGCCCCGTCAGGTTTACGTGCACGGCTTCATGCTCGACAAAGACGGGCGGAAGATGTCGAAGCATGTCGGGAACGTCGTCGACCCGCTCGACGTCCTGAATGAATTTTCGGTGGACGTGCTGCGCTATTACTTCCTTCGCACGTTTTCGAGCGGCCTGGACGGGAAATTCGCTCTTGAAGACCTTGAGGAACGTTATCAATCGGAGTTGGCTAATGACCTCGGAAACCTTGTAATGCGGATCGCGAAACTCGTTCAGTCGCGCCTTGGCGGAACGATTCGCACCAGCGGCCACCCTGCGGATCTGGCGGCCCAGGCGACTCTCCGCGAGTACTTTGACTTCGTGGACACCCGCGAGCACCACCGCTCCGTTGAAGCGCTATGGTCCTATATTCGCAAAACGAATGCGTACCTGAATGACAAGCAGCCCTGGAAGTTGTCCGACGGCGAAGCGCTGCAAAATGTCCTCGCTGCAGTGCTTGAGGCGATGCGTGTTATTGCTCACCTCGCGTTCCCGATCCTACCGGCAACAGCAAGAGCGATTGGCGCATCGCTCGGATTCGAGATCGGCCCGATTGAGACACTAAATAACGGACCGGCCACTTACAAGGTTGCGCTGGGAAAACCGCTCTTTCCACGCCGCGAAAAACCGACGCTTACGGTAGCGTCCGGGGAATCCAGGGATCCCTTTTCTATACTTGAATTGCGGGTGGGCCGCATTGAGGAAGTTCGAGAGCATCCGAACGCCGACACCCTTTTCGCGATGACCGTGGATCTCGGATTCGAGAAGCGGTCGATCTGCGCCGGCTTGCGCGCTCACTTAAAGGCTGAGGACTTGCTGGGAACGAGAGTAGTCGTGCTGACGAACTTGAGACCCGCTCAACTACGTGGCATTGAAAGCGCAGGCATGATTCTGGCGACGGATAAAGAGGACGGCACGGTTGCCCTCGTTGACCCCGGAAATGCGCGTCTGGGCGACGTTGCGACCGTTGAAGGTATTTCCGGGACTCCAAAGATGAATATTTCCAAGCGAGATTTCGAACAGGTGCCGCTCGAAATCCAAGCGACCAAGGTCACATACGCTGGCAAACCCCTTAGAACCGAGACCGGACCGATATCGTGCGAGGCTCCCGATGGAGCAAGAGTGAGGTGACTGCTGCTATTTGATGAATAGGTTTGGCATCCGTTGCAGGTTGAAAGATATGGCCTCACAAGTGCTCGTCACATATCGATACCGAATCTGCTGGCACCCTCAAGTTCTTCTTTCTTAAACGCGCCAGCAGCTGGAGCATCGTGATGGTGGGTCGGATATTGGTGCTTGCGTTGCTATTTTATCTGGCAGCAATGGCCGTCATGTTCATCGTCAGTGTGATTGAGCATATGTCCTGACGGACAATTAACAGCCGGGGAAATGAGGGGACAGTCCCCTCGTTCCCCAATTTCCTGCAAATGAGGGAACGAGGGGACTGTCCCCTCATTTGACGTGCAGCCGTGACTGGCTACCAACTCTTCGAATGGAGGCGGCTCCTGCCGAGCGCCGCCCTCGCATTCGTGGATGACGTACCTGCATACCGGTACCGTAATCGTCCCCATGCGAGATCCGACGTCAACATCCGCTTTTTCATTAGGAAAAGGTCGGACCTCAGATGCATGGGGCGATTGAAGCGAGAATAATGGAAAGCAACGGGACCCATCAGTTCGGTATCGAACCGAAGATTAAAATCGATTCCAAAAAGTTCTCATTGAAGAATGTCGGATTGGAATCAGGGAGTTATTGTTGATCTGCTGGCTTTAAGTAGCCCCGGAACTTCGCGTCGAAGTCTTCAACGAATCCAAACAATCTGCAGGGCAGGTTTCAACATTGCGTTGATCGCCTCCGCATCGGGAACTTCTGGATCCGGCCCTTCAATCGCATGCATCGGTTCCAGGGATCAAGGGAACCCAACGGCCGGAAGGGTGTAGCATCCGGGGCTGCCGGAGGGCCGAGCGGCTTAAGCGAAGTCGATCGAACCAAAAGGAAACGGAAATGACAAGAGAGCACCTTGGGACTTATTTGAACGACCATCTGACGGGTTTTCACGTTGCCATCGAAATCCTGGATCATCTCGTTGCGGAAACCAGCGCGGCTCCCGCGATTGCGGGCCTGCGCAGCGAACTGGACGAAGATCGTCACGAGCTGAAAGTTCTAATGAATCGACTGCACATCGTCGAAAGCCGCGTTCGTAAAGCCGGAAGTTGGATTGCCGAAGGATTGTCCGAATTAAAGCTTGAAGTGGATGATGAACCCAACGGACCTCTCCGGCGTTTAGAAAGACTTGAACAGTTGGCTATTGGAATACAGGGGAAAGTCGCGCTTTGGAAGGCCTTGGATGTCGCACTTGGATCTCATGTTGAACCTGGAAACCTGGACTACCCCCGGCTGATTCATCGAGGCCAGGAACAGTATGATCAGGTCGAAACGTTGCGGTTGGAAGCTGCGCGTGCCGCCCTGGTTCTTTAGCGAATGGATTTCAGGTTTGGCGCACTTTCCACATCGACATCTTCCAGAAAGCCCGGCAGCAAGAAACGCCCGGTTCCTGAGCACGAAACGGCGCGCCGCCACCAGGAAGACGCGCGGCGATCACTGAAATTGCCACTCCGAAGCAGTAGAACGAGGGCGAACGAACTAGGCAGCGCCTTTCTTGGAAGGCTTGGTTTTCTTGGACTGACTCGCGGCTTCCTCAATGCTTCGCTGTAAAACTGCGGCCAGATCGATCAGATTCGTCGACTTCTTTTGAGCCGCGGCGACAGGTTTGCCTCCGCCTTTTGTCTTGCGCTCAATCATTGTCTCGAGGGCTTCGCGGTATTCGTCCTTGTAGGCTTCGGGATTCCAATCCGCCGTCATGCTGTCGACTAGTTGGAGTGCCATTTTCATTTCCGGCTTTGTGACGTTACTGGCGTTGGGCGCTTTAAATTCGGAAGACTCAATTATTTCGTGCGGGTAATGCATCAACTCCAGCATCAGCCCATCTCCCTCAGGCCGGATTGCAGCGAGATGCTGTCGAGTTTTGAGTACGACTTTCGTAATCGCAAGCTTTCCCGACTCCCTTAATGCATCTCGTAAAACCACGTAGGCTTTGTCCCCGCCCTTGCCGCATTCCATGTAATAGGGTTTGTAAAACAGTAGCGGATTGATGACCGCAGTTGGCACGAAGTTCATGATGTCCACAGTTTGAGTGGACTCAATACTCACACTCTTGAGGTCATCTTCGGTAAGGACCACAAATTCATCCTTCCGATACTCGTACCCCTTCACGATGTCCTCCCAGGGAACTTCCTTCCCATCGACTTCCGCAACGCGCTTGTACTTGATTGGACTCAGGTCCGACCGCCGCAATTGCCTGAAGCTGATTTCATCTTCCTTGCGCGTCGCGGAGAACAGGGAAATAGGGATGTTCACTAAACCGAAACTGATAGCGCCTTTCCAAATCGCACGCATGATGACCTCCCAGCGAGGCTCAGCACGCGGCGTTCCGTAGCTCGTCAGGCTGATCCGGTGGGGAGCTGAAGCAAGAATGGAAATCAGGTACCACTTCGTTTCCATGAGCGGGTGCCCGGTCATCGGAAAGTCTTCCGCGCAGATTCCTCAAAGGCAGACGTCCAGTCGACTTGGTGCCGAAGTCTTGCCTTTGACTACCGAACGTATGTTCGGTATATTCGCGCCCGAGGTTTTCGCGCGAATGGTGTTTTGCAAAGAGTGCAAGCAGAAGGTCGAGGAGTGTCCGCATTTTGTGGATCCCATCCAGGCCCCGAGCGTCCAGGTATTTGATCCGAAGATCGATACACTGGCATACAGCGAAGCAAACCGTATTTTGGAAATCACCTATAAGAATGGTCAGGTCTGGCAACTCTTCGGCGTCCCTCCTTCTATATATGGAGAACTTCGCGAAACCACTCTCACCTCATTTGTGAAGTTCATCGCGCAACGGTATAAGGCTGCCCCAGTGAAGACTGGACTGAAAGCGATCAAAGTCCCGGATTCGGAAAAGTGTTCAAAATGCGATTCGATCATGAAGGTGCGGCACCGCATCAACAATCCGTTCGATGTCATGATCCGCATCCTGTGGGAATGCACAACCTGTGATCACTGCGAATGGAGGAAGTACGAGAGTGGAAGACAACGGGGCTCGTCAGGCCCGCGATCCTGAGGTCGGGATTTTCAGGATGAACGCGAGCTCGAGTTTCATGTGAGAAACAGGTGGGGGATACCGGCGGCCACGAACGTCCATTCCAATCCGCCGGGTATGCCGAAGCCCTTGCCGGAGCCTCCATAAATTGACTCGGGCGACAGACTTGAATTCTTCAAAGAGGGCAGCCACGATCCAGTACGCTGGCGGTGTGTCGTGACTGCCCAACCCTGAATATCGGATCGGAACTTTTAGGCCCGATGTCGTCGCCAGCGGAAGCCAAGCAGTCCGGCCAGACCTATGGCCAGCAGAAGTCCTGTGGCCGGTTCCGGCACGTTCGCCGGTGCCAGAGTAACGCTGGTATTGTTATCAATACTCACTACCGTGAAGTTCGGATCAGGCGAGAAGAACACCGAGGCAAACTGGATAGGCGGCAGGGGCATATTCAGCTCTGGGGATACCAGGTGAGTAATACTGATGTGCAAAGAAAACCCGCCTGCCTGACGGGCATCCACCAGAGTAAAGAGAGGCAAGCCACTGGGGTGGGCCTCTATCTGCCGCGTGTCAAAGAAGCTGGGAACGCTGAAGGTCAGCGGGATCCCGGTCTGCAGGTTGGGGTTACCCGCTGTATCGTATGTGAACGTGCCGGTATAGGCCGTCCCCGCGAGAGGACCGATGTCGAACGTCCCGCTGTACTGATACGTTATGGGGGTCGCCATTGCGACTCCTGTGGTGATATGCAGGAGAGCCAGCGAGGCGATGAGGAGTATGAGGGGGCGAGTAATCTTCATGTCCGCATCCTTTCCTGAAGCTTGTGTTCGCAATCGAAGCGCGGTGCGCGATCGACGCTGGTACGCGACGGAGTGTTATCCATCCCACAGTGTCCCGGCTCCAACCGTTCGAGAATACTGCGAGAGAATGAGGTGATCCGCGCGTGTGGCCACGACGTTGGTTGCTTGTCTGTTGGAGTACTCGCAAGAGAGAAAGCAAATAAAATGCCACCCAGGCTGCGTCGCCTGTTTTTCTACCACGGATTCAACCGTCTTTATTTTCCATACTTTGATGCCATTTCCTTTTTCTCAGCGGAATTGAGGGCGTCCTTTTAACAGCGGTTTATAGATCAAAACTGTAAAGAACCCCGACAGCAAGACCTGAGTTCATAAGACGCGAACGAAACAAACCGAGCAGAATCTTATGGTTTTGGGCCAAAAAGCTTACTGTAAAAGTTTGCCGACTTTGAGTCTGTGTGAACGATGCACTCCTCAACAATCGCAGGTGGGAAAGGGGTTAGGGCGTTTCTCAGTGATTGTAAAGTATTCTGACACCGACAGGGAAACCGCTACAGCAGGATATGTCGATAAATGACCTGGCTGGAGGATCCATCCCGCTGCGGCTAATCGCCTTTAGTCTTTTTAGCCTGCTTATGTTTGCTCGAATTTATCAAGGGATCCTGCGCTGCCGCGGTCGATGCTCGGAAAATCCAGGCCATGTAAGAGGCGATAAATTGAATCTGAAGTGGTGAAGGAATTTTTTTTCGATCTAGACGGCAATCTTGAAAATGCGAACGACTCGCCTCTCCGCATTCTCGGTAGAATCCCGCGGCAATTTGAACGATTGGCCGTGAGTTATGGAAATGAGGGGACAGTCCCCTCGTTCCCTCATTTCCAGGAAATTGGGGAACGAGGGGACTGTCCCCTCATTTTTGTGTGCTCCGGCAATTTGAACGATTGGCAGTGAGTTATGCATTCGTGGCACTTCAGGCTCGAACGGTATTGTCAAGACTGGATGGATGAGGGAATCAGGGCAACCGGGCTGCTGGGGCATGGCTTTGGCCGGCTCGGTATCGAGTAAGACTCGTAGCGCGGCCGTCGGGGCCAGTTTCAAAAGCGATCTGGATGTCAGGCACCCTGGCGAAGAAGTTCTTCTCGCTTTCGGCAAACAGTTCAAACTTCGGCCCGCCAGTCGCGCCGGTCAGATCGCCTGGCCGATTGTCAGGAAGCTGTGCGAAGCCCTGCGCAAAGAGACGATCGCCATCGCGGGTGATTTCGAGAATGCGATCCGGCGCTAATCGATAACGCCCCGTGTAGTTTTCGAGGAACTGAGGATCAATATGAATCTCGGTGTGCTGCTTTGGAG
>Ga0163162_10003653_pt1 | contig 14762 bp, 8 predicted proteins | sample S55metaG_FD_115310 | JGI IMG/M metagenome (GOLD analysis project Ga0163162, IMG submission 115310) | Switchgrass rhizosphere microbial communities from Kellogg Biological Station, Michigan, USA - S5-5 metaG | ecosystem: Host-associated > Plants > Roots > Rhizosphere > Soil | place: USA: Michigan...
CGATTGCTTCGAGTCCCATATAGTTTTCGCGATGGAACCATGCCGAGTTAGGCGCCAACCAACCACCTAGTGGCGCCCAAATATCAGTCTTTCTAACGAATTCAAAACGAGGCGGCATTACACCGATTACCCAATAGTCGTAGCCTCCGAGATTTAGGGTCCGTCCCAAAATATTTGGATCCGAGCCGAACGTGGTCCGCCAGAGGGAATCACTGATGAGGACGGCGGTCCCCACAGGTGTGAACTTCTCTTCCTCCTCCGTAAAAGTTCGACCCAACTGTGGTTGAACTCCGAGAATGCGAAAGTAATTCCCCGTGACTTCTTGTCCGACCAAACGTTGTGGACTACCCATGCCAGATAAGTTGAATGTATCGAATCGATAACCCCCAATTTCCTCAAACGATTTTGCACGCACTTGCCAGTCTTGAAAGTTAGGCAGCGAAACGCCAATCTCCATGCCCTCTTTGGAGATCTCACTAATCACTACCAGTCGATCGGCGTCCGGAAATGGCAGCGGATTGAGAATGACGGCGTTGACGAAACTGAAGATCGCAGTGTTAGCGCCAATTCCCAGGGCCAGGGTGATTACAACAACACACGCAAAGCCTGGGTTTTTGCGCAACATGCGCACCGAATATTTCAAATCCTGGTAAGTTTCGCTAAGCATATTCTTTTGTACTTTGATCTTTGTGCTGGCTTGTTCTAAACAGAGCTCAAAGAACCAAGATCAAAGCTCCTCTCTTTCTTATTCGTAAACGTAGCGCTACCAAAGGATCGATCTTTGTCGCCCGTCCAGCCCCGAGTATTGCGAACTCCCCTAAGTCGAAGTGAGCAGCCAATCGCCGAGTGTCTAGTGCATCAAGAGCGATCCCAAATCCCGTTGCATAGCCGCGGCCCTTCTATGTTTTAAGTAAGATACAGATGATGATGAATCAGCAGTCGAAGAACCATCGCCTCGACTCGTCACCACTTGAATTCGTTAGTGACTAATCGTTAAGTATTCTCGTCGATTCTTCCCATACCGCCAAGGAATTCCTACGAGCTCTGTGAGCTTGAGTTCAAGCGACAGATTTCAAGTAAAATCCTCGACCGTAGAACGAAGCGCCGTCCCATCGTTTAGCATCGGATGAGGCGGTTTTACGCAAATTGAAAAGACGTCACCCTCTCACCTTCCCAACCAGGTAAAAGCTATTCTCCGATCAAAGGCTTACGGCATTATTCGAACCGGCGGCCTTACTTCGAAGTGGGCGTGGTTGAGATGCCCTTGAACAGCCCGGCACAATCCTTCTCTTACAAGAATGTCATCACTCAGAAAGACATGGCTGGCCAGGCTCTGGGCGAGGAATGCCTTTATCAAAGCCCGCATGGCGTCACGATCGAAGCGGTTGTCGTTCACTTTAATCCCCCCAACCGTTCCGTCTTTGCGAGGAAGACGGATGTCAGACGCCAGCCCAGCCTCGTGTCCGTGATGCACTGGGGTGTCACCTCCCTGCGGCAGGCTGGTGTCATTAATGTGCAGCAACGCTGCCTGAGGATGCGCAACCAGGAAGGTGGCTTTGTACGCGGCGCCTGTGTCCCGCAACGTGTCGGCCATCCAGCTCGTTCCGAAATCATGGTTGTCTGAGACGTCGGCGATATTGTCGTTTAGGAACCCTTCCACCACAGATCCTGCTGGCATTCGTTGCCATTGCGGCGCATTCACGGCCTGAAGCCACTTGAGGGTGTCTCCGTTGACATCGACGCGGCCGTCGTTCCGTTGATCGTTGACGACATTCAATCCGTTTTTCATGGCCTGAAACAATCGAATAGCCTTTATCGTCAGAGGTCCCATTGCGGAGTCCGCAGTCACGAAAGGAAAGCCCAACTCGACGAGTCTTGACTTCACGGCCAAAACGTCGTCAGGGTTGTTAACTCCATTGAGACCGACACTGTTTTGAATTGATATCATCATTGATGCCGCCTCTTTGTTTGCAAGTCACGAACAGAAACAACGATGTTCTTTCCGCAGGTGTTGCGCTATGGCTTGAGAGTTAATTCGCCGGCAGCTCATCCAAACCCCAGGTCTTCACGGCGAATCTTGACCCATGTACGGTTCCTGTGGCCGTGGCAAGAGTCAACTTACGATTTCTTACGTCTTCGATGAAGCGCGGTAGGCTGTTCTCGGCGACTACATTAGCAATGATGATTCTGAGATCTTGCTGCGTTGTGGGATGATTTTGCGCGATCTTATTGTTGATGCGGGCTCGTTCTGTTGCATCAATCCCGCCATTCTGGACTGCAGTGTCAAAACAAAGCGCGAGTCCCAGCTCGTTCTGCAAGTTGAACCGCTGCACGTCGCGCGCGGCAATGTCAAAGAACTTTTGAGTGCGTTGAAGCTGGATCTCCTGCACTGCCGGATTGTTGCCCAACGCCTCAAAGGCTTTCGCCCACACATCCAGGATTCTCACCTTGCTGCTGCCTATGGAAATGCTGTTGGCAAAGCGAATCTGATCTGCGTGAGAACTAGCGAGGACTTCGACTATCCGCGGTTCTAAGTCGCCGAAAGCCGCGCTGAAAACAGCGGCATGAGATGACCGTATGTCGTTGAGAACACCGCCGAGCTCCCCATTGGACAGCGTAAAACCGATAATGCCCCAAGTAATGCCGGCACCGTCAAAATTTCCGACTGCTTTGGTAAAACCAGTCCCTTCAAAATCCGCCGTGATTTGCAGACACCGCTGCTTCAGATCAGGAACCGGAAAAGATATCAAACTCTGCCAGGTTTGATCGTCAACTTTGCCGGTCGCGGGAAACTGCTCTTGCTGCTGAAAACTCTGAACAGCGCGTTCGGTGTTACTGCCGAAGATGCCGTCGTCTTTGTCTTGCAGAAAGCCACCGCTTTTGAGGGCTTGCTGTATCTTCTTAATAAGGCCGCCTTGAACGGTTCTGAAACCGCTCGGCGCGCGTTGAAAGAATATTCGTGCCATCTTAAGCCTCCTTCGTATCGAGAGCGCCTCTTACCACCTACTGGCTACGCCCGTGCTGCAGGATGGCAGGTCGGGACGCGCTACCAGTGCTTCGATTTCAAACTTAGAACAGGTTCTGGAAGGTCAAACGGAAAACAACATTTCCCGTCGGCTCGCCACTCATTTTAGGTAGCGTCTTCATGTAACCAATTTCTGCGCGAGCAAGGATTACGACAATCTGGACCCCGCCACCGGCTGCGTAGCGTCGCAGACTACTTCCTGAGGTACCGCCGATTTGAGCGTAATCAAACATCAAGAGAGGTTTGACGGCGATCAGATTTGCATGTCGCGCGATGAATCGGATGTTTGGCGCCACGTCTCTGTCCACGATCTTCTTAGCTCTCTCCTCTGCGATCGGTGCTCCCAACACGGCGGCCTCGTCTTCGGTCAAGCTGGGATCCTTTTTCATCAGTTCTTCGATGATCGGATCAAGAAGGTCGGCCCCAATCGTCCCGATGGCAGTCTTGATTGTGAAGTTCTCTAATAACTCATTCAGCTTGATGTCCCGCTCTTCAAAATGGACCACCTCCTCAGGAATGAGTCGGCGTGACCAGGGCGGGACGGGGATCGCCAGACTTAGGTTAGCGTGCCAGTAATTTCGCCCACCGGTGACAGCTCCGCCAGCTGAGCGCGCGCTAGCCTGCGTCTTCCCATAACTTCGTAAGTAAGGTCCGGCGGGAAATTCCGTGATTGTCTGCGAATCTGGAGAATCGTATAAGAAATTGCCGGTACTGTTGCCACCAAAAAAGCTGGCGTAGACCGGAACTCGGCCCCAGGCTTTTCCGCCTCCGAGCAGGGCTTCAAGTCCGAGCGTCTGCGTTCCACTGCCAAATTCTTTTTGGTAGCCAAGCAGTCCTGCGAGTCTTTTGTAACCATCTGGCGAACCATTTACCTCGGCCCCTTCGACCCAAACTCCCAATCGCGTGAAACCGTTGAAGACAACTCCGTCGACCACGCCGCGAAACATGCCTGCGTTATTTCTTTCGCCAACCAGACGACGTCGCCCGGGGTCGTAGACGTTATGTCGATTGCCGCTGTAGTTTCCGGATAAGAAAACGGTATTAAGTAATCGCTTGCGTGGACGAAGTTTTACTTGCCCACCAATTCGAACGTCGTTGGTTACCTCCCGCATTTCGTTCAGCGGTTGAGCGTTGGCGCTAAAGAACGCGCTGAAATCCAACTGTTCCACCGTCTGGCTCGGTCGAATTTTCGAGAGCACCAGGTCGGTCTTGGTTGCATAGAAAGGTTTTCCAAACGACTTCTGACCCTCGAAGTTCAGGAGCAAGCGCAAGTCAGGATTAGAAAGCTCTTCACCTTTAAGCAGCTTTGAAAATTCGAGCAGGTTTGTCGAGACGTTCAGTGAGGCGAGCGACCCCAACTCCCGGTCGACGTCAAAATCAAGAATTGGATTTAACGTCCTCAGGACCGCCGGCATCTTGTTATAGAACGACGGTTCGATTGATCGTGGAAGCGTCAAAAGATTGCTCGCTAGGTCTTTGAGATCCAAACGGAGAAATAGAACTCTCACGATCATGTCAACCGATTTGTTCGCTGCATCCAGCTCGACGCAGGGATCGGTACGCAGAAAAGCTGCACCAGAAGGCGCGCTGGTAGCGCCACCTACAATACGCAACTGCTTCTCGAAGGACGCATTGACCTCATTTGTGAGCGCGTTCTCGACTTCAGCCATCGCCTGACGATGCAAGTCACGCGTATAGATCTTACCGTTGAACATTTGACCCAATTTCCTTTCCAGCGGCCCGACGCCACGGCGTCCGGTTACCTTCACTGATCGAATAGTCAGGTCATCCGGGATCTCTACGTTGAGTGGGCAGATGCGGGTGCGGGTCGAGCCAGGCGGCTGCGCTTGACTGGAAGAGGCGGTAAAGAGAATCACGAACAACGCCATGATAATGAAAGCTAGTCTCTTGGGGTCGCGTGATTTCATCACAAACTCCGTCGCACTGGTCTATTAAGAAACATGATTGCCTGTCTGTCGGGACCGCCAAATCGATCGGCCCCGACAGGCCAAATCATTTTGGTTCACAGCTATTGCTTAATGGCTTTGCTGATTTCGTTGTGAACCTTTTCCGCCGGCGCATTCGCTTTGGTAAGTGGAAAGACCTTCTTGGTGAAAGCGCGGCTCTGAAGGACAGTTACGCCATTCATGGCGATGGTCTCGACGGCCTTCTTGTCTTCCTTCTTCTCCGCCTCAAACTCGACGCTGACAATCAGGACAAACTCGTTTCCAATCTTTCTGAACAGATTGAAGATCACCAGAAATTTTGTTGGAAAGCACTTTCGCTGCACCGTCACATCAAATTTGAAGCCCGATTCAGGGCTGAAAACCATGACCTTTATGCGAAACTCCGTGCAGGTATCGCCCGGGGTGGCATTTGCAATTGTGGTTGGCATTTTCTGCTCCTTTGGTTTTTTGTGAGTTCATTTCTAGACTTGGTCCAAATCCTCATTCGGAGCAGTAATGGTCTCGCTGGGAAGAAGTTCTCTTACCTCAAAATGCATCCCATCAGGTGTGCGAAATTGGCCGCCCCATTTGAACCCGTGTTTTTCGAAGATCGGTACCAACTCGCGGACTGAACCACGTTCACCAACCGCAAGCGGTTTTTTGCCCTGTCTGTTGAAATCAGAGTTGATGTCCAGGGCTGTGCCGAAGGAATGGTTTGAAGGAGTTTTGACAACGCCTCCGTTTGGCCGTTTTTGAAGGCGAGCGTTGAATGAACCAGCAATCGAGATCAGACGATCCTGCAGACCAGCCCTTTCGATTTCCGAGAAGACAGCCAGAAGTTGGGCATGAGCAGGCTTGAAAAATTTCAGCTTCCCATTGAACTTTGCGCCCGCCTTTTGCAGAGCGTCGGTTCTCACGTCGTTAATCCCTTTTAACTGTGGGACCAATAGCTCTACGACGTTTGTTGCGAAAGTGCCTAAGAGCTTGATGGAGTGACCTGACTCGAGCTTGTCTGTCTCCCATTCCACTTTGCCCACCACCGGATGGTTCGTAGTTCTACGAATAGCCATTTTGTTCTCCTTGTCAGAAAATTTCAGATTCCCTCATGTTCGTATTCGAACTGCCGGCTTTTTCTGCCTTCATACATTAAGGCGGAGATTGCACTTGGTTTCCATCATGAGTTAGGGGGTTTAACGATCACCCAACCTACAGGCGAGTTAACGAGGCGGGCGGTGATATAATCCCTGGCGTAGACTCCCTTCACACTGGAGAGTTGTCCAAGTGACACCCTCGCCAAAGTCAATCTCTCAATTGCTCATCGAGTGGCGCGATGGAGACGAGACTGTGCTGGACCAGTTGATGCCTCTCGTCTATGACGAGATGCGCCGGATGGCCCACCAATATATGCGCCGCGAGCGCGCCGGACATACGTTTCAAACCGCGGATTTGGTTAACGAGGCATACCTTAAACTCGTCGACCACAAAGGTATGCGTTGGCAGAATCGGGCCCACTTTAGTGCTGTGGCTGCCCAGGCGATGCGTCGCATTCTGGTGGATCACGCGCGCACGCGGAACGCCCAAAAGCGAAAGGCCGAGTTGGTTGACCTTGACCAGGCAGCGTTAGTAGTTCAAAAGAGCCACACTGATCTGGTTGCGCTTGACGAGGCTTTGCACGAATTAGAAGCAATCGATCCGCGCAAGAGCCAGGTAGTCATAATGAAATATTTTGGCGGCATGAAGGACGAAGAGACCGCCGAGGCGCTTGGAATATCGACCGCGACCGTCAGCCGCGACTGGGAGCACGCACGGCTATGGCTACTAAAGGCCATGAACCCACGGGCCTAAAGAAAAATTGAATCTGTTGATGTGATTTGACGGAAAACCCCGCCTTAACAGTTGAAGGCACAAAGATGACGCCTGAACGCTGGCAACAAATCGATAACCTCTTGCTGAGGGTTATTGACATTAGCGCAGCTGAGCGAACTGCTTTGCTGGATGAACTCTGCACGGCCGACGAAGGTCTGCGACAGGAAGTTGAATCTTTGATGAGCTTTCACGAAATGGCCCAGGATTTTCTCGTTGTGCCCGCGTTGGAGGAAGCGGCCTCCTTGCTTTGCGAGGACGAGGAGCACCCCATCAAGGGGCTGGTGCTTAATCGTTACAGAATTGAAAAGCTGCTTGGCGTGGGCGGAATGGGGCAAGTCTATCTAGCAGAAGACATAAATCTGGCTCACAGAGTTGCGATCAAGTTTTTGCCTTCGTACATGGCCACCGACGAACTGGCCAAGAGACGACTGATTCGGGAAGCGCAAGCGGCAGCCCAGCTCGATCACCCAAACATTTGCAGAGTCTACGAGGTCAAGGAAGAGACCGATCGCAGTTTCATCGTGATGCAGTACATCGACGGAAAGACACTGGCTGACAGAATCAACAAGAAACCGCTCGATCTTCAGGAGACGTTGGAGCTGGGTATCCAGATTGTCGAGGCACTTGCCGAGGCGCACGCGCACGGAATAGTTCATCGAGACATTAAACCGCGAAACGTAATGATCAATACGCGGGGACAAGTAAAGGTGCTTGACTTCGGATTGGTGAAGCTGGTTGGAAACGCCCAGGTCGAACCAGACTTTGTTGGGCGGCATAGCTTGCTGTCCAGGCCTGGTGAGCGCGCAGGTACGCCTCCCTACATGTCGCCGGAGCAAGCATGCGGTATGTCCGTCGACGGGCGATGCGATTTGTTTGCGGTTGGGGTGATTCTTTATGAATGCCTTAGTGGAGAACGGCCATTTTCGGGTGATACGGACGAGAAGATCTTGTCGCAAGTGCGCAACCTCGATCCGCCGCCACCGTCGCAGTTCAATCCGTGTGTGCCTACAGAGTTAGATAGAGTAATCCTTCGGGCGCTCGCGAAAGAGCCTGACGCGCGCTATCAATCAGCCAATGATCTCCTGAGAGACCTTCGTGGAATCCTCGAGACTCAGAACGAGGCCGAAACCAAACCACTACCCCGCAAACTCAACACGCATAGGCCCATTTGGCAACAACCGGCTGTTTCCATTCCGTTAGTTGGCGCCGCAATCGTTATTCTGTTGTGGCTTTTTTGGCCACAGCCCACTATACGAACCCCCTCAACCGAAGCCTTGCGCTGGTATGAAGAAGGTACCGCCGCTCTGCGCGAAGGTACCTACCAGAAGGCAAGCAAAGCACTGGAGCGGGCGATTCAAGAGGATGATAAATTTGCCCTCGCGCACGCCAGGCTGGCCGAAGCGTATGTCGAGCTTGATTACACGGACAAAGCGAAGGACCAAATTATTCTCACCCAGTCGCTCACGAACGAATTACACATGCAGCCATTGGATGCGCTCTATGTGGACGCGGTTATAAAAACTGTCTTGCGCGATTTCGGTCCGGCGATTGAAAGCTACCGGAAGATTGCGCAACAAACCACTGACAAAGACAAGGCACACGTGTATGTGGATCTGGGGCGCAGCTACGAAAAGAATGATCAAGTAAAGGAAGCCAGGGAGAACTATTTGGAGGCAATCAAACTCGCGCCGCAAGACGCAGCAGCCCTGGTGCGGTTGGGTACCCTTTGTGGTCATCAACAAGACTTGATCTGCGCTGTTGAAGCGTTTCAGAAAGCCGAGGCGTTGTATGAAGCACAAAGCAATCTTGAAGGGGTAACGGAAGTTTTCTACCAGCGCGGTTTTCTTTACCTGAACGGTGACAACCCGGCGCTGGCGCGAGCAGATTTGGAAAAGGCTCTCGAATTGATCAAAGCCACGAAGAACCGGTACCAGCAGATCAGGGCGCTGTTGGCCTTAAGCAGCGTCGCCGCCATTGAGGGTCATGGCGTGCAAGCAGAGCAGCAAGCAACTGAGGCGATAGAGCTGGCGCGGAGCAACGCTATCGATAACCAGGTCACAAGTGGGCTCATCTGGCTGGGAAATAACTTTCTTGCTCGTGGTGAATTCGGCGATGCTGAAAAGAATTATCAGCGCGCACTCGAGCTTGCCCAAAAAGACAAATTGCGCCTAAGCGAAGCATGGGCGCGACTACAGCTTGGCAGTTTGCGCATGTCACAGCACAAAACGGAAGAGGGTTTGCGTTACATCGAGCAGGCTCTGCCGTTCTATCAGCAAGGTGGCTATCGTGGCTGGCTTTCGAAGGCCCTGACGATACGCGCACGCGGCCTCCGTGACAAGGGCGAATACAGTGCAGCAATGAAAGCGCTCAACGACTTACTTAAACTCGGAGAACAACTAGGCGATCCGTCGCAAGTAGCGCTAACAGAAGAGGACATCGGCAGCTTACTCGCTAATCAAGAGCAATACTCGGAAGCGCTACGCCACTTCGACAAAAGTTATGAGATAAACAAATCACTGAATGTCCGGCTTTACGTTGGCTACTCTGCAATGCAGCGCGCTAGTGTCCTCTGGCAAATAGGTCGTTATGAAGAAGCAATAGCGGCGCTTGATGAAGCCTCAGCCACAGCGTCAGGCCCTGACGGCGCTAATAACCACTTGCTGGCTGCGATCAACGTGATCAGCGCCCTTCTGGAATTGAGTAAGTTGCATGATCAAGAAGCAGCACTCAAGAGTCATCAAGCCCTGAATTTAGCCGGGACAAAAAACAGATCAATAGCCATTCAAGCAACATACGTACTTGGATTGACTCGGTCGCGTTCCGGCGCAGCTCGCGCGGGCGAGCTCTTGTGTGCAGCAGCAGATGATATGGCGACCCAATTAGGCGACCAGCGTCTAGTTTCGGCGACGTCGCTGGCTCACGCTGAGGTGATGCTGGATAACGGCGACACAGAACGAGCATTAAAACTCGCACTTGAGGCGCAGCAGAGTTTTGCGCGCTTTGGTCAGAAAGATTCCGAGTGGCGCTCATGGTTGATTGCGGCACGCGCCAGCCAGCGTCTTGGCCAGCAAACTGTGATGCGCGAATACGCCTCGAACGCAAACACGCAATTCAGAAATCTTGAACAGGAATGGGGATCCGAAGCTTACCGAGGGTATCTGTCCAGGCAAGACGTTCAACGTTTTCTGAAGCAACTCGTCCTATTAGAGAAACCGCAACCTTAATGCAACTTCAAAAAGGAGAACTAAAATGGCAGAAGACAGACCCATTATTGTTAGTGGCGGTGATCAGATGATCACGGTTACGCTTCCTGATTCCGCAAAAGAGCACAGAGGATCGCACATCCTCGGGGCTCTCTTGGCGGGCGGACCGTTCAAGACGATTGTATTTACGAGGGATAACAAAGTCGAATTCAGAACACCGGCAGCCGGAGACTGGACAATAACGATAGAATGAGCGGAGCGCTAACTAACGGCGCTCATAGTCTCAGGGTATTGTCAGGGTAACGAGTCTGCTAATGACGACAGATGTAATCTTGGAATTTGCCGTCCTTCTCGTCGAGCCTCAACCCGTAGCGCTTCCCCTTAAGGAGTACTTCAACTTAACGTCATGAAGCAGCGAGGGCCTCTCAAGTGAGATAAGACGAATTCGCTTCTTACCATGTCGTTGATTGATGTTTCACGCCTAGTTAAGCTTGCGAAAATTGGAGCCAATTAATTGCCGGGACGCTATTGGAACCATTAAGTTGCCGGAGCGGCACGATCAAGGGCATCGCATCGCATATTCCGGCCTCACCAAGTGAACAATAGACAGAAAGCTGCCCTATGTGGGGTGACGCACGGACAAACCTTTTTCGTTCGACTACTCTCCTAATCCTCAAGGGTTTATCAAACGGTCAAAGTGTTGCAAGCGGGACTTTATTGGTTAAGAAAGTCTAAGTTGGCGTTTAGCGTACGAACATTTATAGGCAGCTAGAGTCTCAGGTGCGCCCGCACTGCACCGCGTCCTCTTCCATCGAGCCTTACTACAACCTACGTCCTCGGCCAACTTGAACATCGGCTTCTCCTGTAGCACCAGGGATGTACCGTGGCACCGATTAGAACCGCTAAGAACAAACACAAATCTGATTAGGAACCAACATACGACTGGCTCCAGTTGCTACAGAGATCCACTTGAGCCGGCAGACAAGGTGGCTTCGACTGAATAACAGGGAGAGTGTTTTATGATGAGTTTGAGCAGGCTGTTGCTGTTAAGTACCATCTGGGGAGCTTTGTTGGTATTTCGATCATGCCCGCCCACAGATCCGCAGGTGAGCAAACCAGTGGTTTTGCCTGGAACAATCACAACGGGTTTGGCCACCGAATTGACCGTCAGCAGCAAGATTACCAGCAAGTCCACTGGTCCTAAGCAGACCCCGACTGACGTCAAACTATTGCGTGTAAATTCCAGTAACGTCGTCACGAACGACCTGGGAACGATGCGGGACGATGGCTCCAATGGTGATGCAGTAGCTGGCGACCAGATATTTACTCTGAAGTTAACTCTAACCGAGACTGCTCCTGGCGAATTGAGTTTGAGTGTTGGTGCCAGTTTCCAAGGTCTGCAGAAACAGATCCGCTCGCCGGTATCATCTGTTCCCATTGTTCCCGCCAACGCAGCGCCTGTAGTAAATGCCGGAACGGATCAAACGATCCTTCCCGCTACAATGGCCAGCTTGACTGGAACGGCCATTGACGATGGCCTGCCTTCAGGAAGTAGGCTCACGTTCCTGTGGAGCAAAGTTAACGGACCAGGAACGGTCACATTCGCCAACGCTGGAGCACTGGTCACCACGGCAAGCTTCAGCACCGTCGGCAACTACCAATTGAAACTGTCGGCCAGTGACTCCAAGCTTACCGGCATTGACGAGATCAACATCATCGTCAATTCGGCCAATCAACCACCAACAGTCAATATCACCAAACCGGTTAGCAACACCCAACTCACTGCCCCAGCCAACATCACGTTTGCAGTCAGTGCCAATGATGGCGACGGGTCCGTCACCAGGGTAGAGTTCTTCGAGGGCAACACAAAACTGGGTGAGGCTACGACTGCTCCCCACAGTCTGATCTGGAACAATGTTGCAGCAGGGAATTATTCGCTCACCGCACGGGCCACTGACGATAAGAACGCCACCACCACTTCGGATGCGGTTAACATCACCGTCAAGGCATCCGTCTTACCACCCGACCCGAGTAGCGTAGCCCCGCCGCTCGACCTTTCCGTAGCCACTGATATCAAGAGCTCGACGGAGTTTCTTTATACCGGCGCCAACCCAATTCAGACCGGCGTGACACCCGGAACGATCGAGGCACGCCGGGTAGCGGTCCTACGCGGCAAAGTGCTGGACCGCGCCAATGCCGTGCTCAGTGGCGTAAAGATCAGCGTACCCGACCACGCGAAACTTGGACAGACGATCAGTAGGGCCGATGGCGCGTTCGACCTGGCAGTCAACGGCGGCGGGCTGGTTGCCGTGCGATATGAGAAGGCTGGCTACCTTTCCGCTCAGCGTCAGGTGAATGTACCCTGGGGCAATTACGTCAACTTGGACGATGTGGTACTGATCCCGCGTGATGAGCAGGTGACGACGATCAATCTGGGAGCCACGACTACTGCCATCCAGGTCGCACGCGGCACTGTTCAGACTGACGCGGACGGCACTCGCCGGGCGACAGTGCTGTTCCCGCCGAGGACCACGGCGGGGTTGGTGCAACTCGATGACACCACGCTTCCAACCAGCACCTTGAACGTGCACCTCACTGAGTACACCGTGGGCTCGAATGGCCCGCAGGCAATGCCTGCCGAACTGCCGTCGACCACTGCATATACCTATGCGGTCGACCTCGGCGCGGAAGAAGCAGTGACTAAGGTGAATGGCCGCGACGTCGTGTTCAACCAACCGGTGTTCTTCTACGTGGAGAACTTCCTCAACTTCCCGGTCGGCGGCATTGCCCCTGCCGCTTTTTATGACAGAGACAAGAGCGCCTGGATCCCGTCGGAAAATGGGCGGGTCATCAAGATTCTCAGCGTCAGCAGCAGTCTTGCCAGCCTGGACATCGACGGTAGTGGCCAACCGGCGAGCGCGACGGCGTTGTTAACTCTGGGCGTTACCGACGACGAACGGCAACAGTTGGCCACTCTCTACAAACCCGGTCAAAGTCTGTGGCGAGTACCGATCCGTCACTTCTCGTCCTGTGACATCAACTGGCCATATAGACCTGATTGTGACCCTACTGTCCAGAGCTGTGCGCCCAATCAGCCGCCGCCGCAAGATAATGGATCCGAAGATAATCCTTGTGAACAAGGAGGGTCGATCATTGAATGCCAGAACCAAATTCTAGGCGAAGTGTTGCCCGTTAGCGGCACGACCTTTACTCTTAACTACCGTAGCGATCGCGCGCCCGGTCGAAAGCTGGCATACACGCTGAGCATTTCACTCAGCGGCGCGAAGATCCCGCCAAGCCTGAAACGCATTGACCTCGTCGTTGATATCGCGGGGCAACAGCTCACCCAATCCTTTCCCGCGGCCACCAACCGGCACACCACGTTTACCTGGGACGGTCGCGACCCATACGGACGTTCTGTGCAGGGGCAGCGTCCGGTCCGTGTGAGGATCGGTTACGTTTACGAGGCGGTCTACCTCCAGCCGGGCGAGAGTAGATCTGGAGCTTTCGCGGTCCTCTCGGCTTCGGGTTTGGCCCTCAGTGCCAACTCGGCACGCCAGCAAATCACGTTCTGGCAAGAGTGGCGGGGCTCGATCGGCCCGTGGGATGCGCGGGCGGAGGGTCTAGGGGGCTGGACCTTTGGCGTGCACCACGCCTACGACCCCGGAGGGAACGTGCTATACCTCGGGAACGGCAGCAGGCGGAGGGCACGCAGCTTACCGGACGTAATCACGACTGTCGCAGGCAACGGCGGCTTCTGTATGGGTGCGTGTGGCGATGGAGGGCCGGCGACTGCGAGCGGTCTATCAGTGGCAGACACCATTGCGGTGGGAGCCGACGGGAGTCTCTATATCCCCGATCGGGACGGCAGCCGGATACACAAGGTCTCGCCCAACGGGATTATCACCACAGTGGCGGGCAGCCTCCTTGGCCGCGGCTTCAGTGGCGACCATGGTCCCGCAACTTCTGCACAACTGAACGGACCGCAAGGGGTCGCGATCGGACCTGACGGCAGTCTCTATATCGCCGACACGGGCAATCACCGGATCCGCCACGTGGGCCAGGACGGAGTCATCAACACCGTTGCGGGAAATGGCAGTTTCGCGAATGGAACCTCTAGCAGCCCGCCCGGCGACGGCGGTCCCGCCATCCAGGCGGAGGTCTCGAGCCCGCGGTGGATCACCGCGGGACCTGACGGCAGCCTCTACATTTCTGACTCCGCTTACGACCGAATCCGTAAAGTCGATCCGGACGGCACTATCACGACGCTGGCGGGAACCGGACGGCGATGCGTTTTGGGAACGCCCTGCGGTGATGGCGGGCCAGCCAGCCAGGCGACTTTCGAGGATCCTAATGGCATCGCTTTGGGGCCCGACGGTAGTCTTTACGTCGCGGACACCAACGCCTGCCGCATCCGTCGAGTCGGGCCTGATGGGAAGATCAGCACGGTCGCCGGTCGAATCTCCAGTTCCGATCCCAGAGGGTTTGCGGGCGACGGTGGCCCCGCCAGTGACGCGCGATTCAATGTTCCAAAAACGGTTACTGTGGGGCCGGACGGAAGCCTGTATATCGCGGACGAGAACAACGATCGCATCCGGCGGGTCGGGCCGGAGGGAATAATAACCACTATCGCTGGTTCGGGATTCGGACCAACAGGAGGCTTTGGCGGTCCGGCGACCAAGGCGATCCTGAGTACGCCTAACCAGGCACTGATGGGACCAG
>Ga0163162_10003655_pt1 | contig 14761 bp, 9 predicted proteins | sample S55metaG_FD_115310 | JGI IMG/M metagenome (GOLD analysis project Ga0163162, IMG submission 115310) | Switchgrass rhizosphere microbial communities from Kellogg Biological Station, Michigan, USA - S5-5 metaG | ecosystem: Host-associated > Plants > Roots > Rhizosphere > Soil | place: USA: Michigan...
AAAGAAGGGCAGCATTGCTTCATCATGCCGGTCCCAGCTCATCTTGTTCGCGTATGTCTGGATCAGCGCATCCTTTAGCCGGGTGTAACGGAGCTCCTTTCGACGGCGAGCCATGAAATCCACCACACCAAGATTCACTGCAAGATCGTAGACGTGAAATCCAAAACCGCAATCGTCGAAATCGATAACGGCGATGCCGTCGCGCGTCATCAGGAGATTTCCGAAATGGAGATCGGCGTGGATCAATCCCTGTTTCTCCGGAAATGCCTTTTCGAAACGCCGAAGCCGACGCAACACAAGCTCCCGTGCCCGGCTGATGACGTCCTGGGTTTTGCCGGAGATTCCTTCGAGTGTGTCGATAGAACCAAACTTCGGATGCGTACCGACCAGGCCTTCCGCATCCCAATAACGTCGATGGACGACGGGAACTTCCACGGTGCTCGATTGCAGTTCTCCAATAACGTCTCCGAGTTGACTTAGATGTTGTACACCAACGGATTTGTCGATGAAGCGGCCGTCAATCCACCGGAAGAGACAACAGTGACGATTTTCTGTGACCTGCGGACTTCCGACGAGCTCCACCAGGTGGCCGTCATTCGAACGCACCGGATCAGGCACCTTCACCGTTCCTCGAGCCGATAGCTTTTCCAGCCATTGCAGTTCCTCAAGAATCGCGTGTTTCGTGTGATAGGCGTGACGGTGGACTCGAAGCAGAAACATCTTTCCCGTCGTTGAGATCACTCGAAATGTGGTGTTTTCCCAATGGCTGATCAACGTGCAGGACCGGACGCGGATCGGATATCGCATGAGAGCGCGGTTCGCGAGGTCGCGAAGGCGGCGGACCTGTGAAAGATAGCTGGCACTTGCGAAGGGTTTCAACAGCGTCATCTCGCTAGGGCCGCTTCATGCAGATATAAAGAGTGCCGGCCGGATCGTAGGATTGCAGTCGCTCCTGGAGAAACGCGGGCGCCTCGTTGGCCGGCAGAGAGACGAATCCGCGCAATCCGTAAAACCGATCGAGGTGCGCATACGGGAGGCAGAAGACATTTCGAATCTGGTGTTCATCGAGATAGTGGACGAACCGAGTGAGCATGGCGAGCCCCACGCCTTGCCTTTGATATGCCCGGGCGACTCTCATGGTCCTCAACATCGGGACTTCATTCTCCACGCAGTAGCGAACGCAGCCGATCATAGAGTCTTCTTCCATCGCAAGAAAGAAAAGATCGTCCGGACGCGCCTTCGCGTCGCTTCCATTGCTGGAGTAAAAGGCATCCACGGCTTGCTGGACCTCGCGGCCCGATGCGACCTCAATCTTCATAACGCCCAGGATGCGCTCAACGCACTGAAACCTTTAGCTTCCAGAGTTCCCATGCGCGTTCGTATGAGCGGTCTCACCCGACTTCATAATCTCCTGCGCTTCGCCGGAGTCCAGGTACGTGACGTTCCCGCCGAGCGCCAGAGCCTGTTGGTGGGTTCTTGCATTGAGATCCAGATAGATACTGCGGCCCACTGCAATCGGCAGCATGGCGCCAACGACGGCGACGCCGTGGCCGCGCATCAGAACCGCAGCTTTGTTTCCAAGCGCCTGTCCCAGAGCGCGCCCTTTGGCTGCATCTTTCACGAGCATGTCAGTAATCCCTGCCGACGCACGAATGTCAAATATGGGTATGCCGTCGCCAATGAACCCCGCCATATGGTACATCGGGCGAAGCGGCGTCGAACTGACTCCGAAGGGAATCAGCGAGGGCGCATGCGCGTGAACGACGGCATTCATATCGCGGCGGGCGCGATAAATCTCCGCATGGATGAATCTTTCGGAATACTCGCCTCGTCCCCGGACGTTGATGCCCCGCCCGTCGAGATCGTATTCGATAAGGTCCGCAGAGGTAACCAATGCCGCCGCCAGCGAACGCGAAATCACAAACCGTTCTGGATTCCTGTCATGCCGCACGCTGACATGTCCGAATGCGTCGAGAACACCAGAGTCGGCGAGGATACAATTCGCCGCAACGAGATCGTCCATCAAAGCGGATTTAAGAGGTCCGACGGAGACTGCGGACCGCTGGGTTGAATGGACGAGGCTTCGACAAACGCGAGTACGGCGCGATCCCGGTCCTGCTGCCCGGCGAGGAACGATTCCAGATTTGCGGCGACGACACGGTACAGCCGGCTGTCTTCGGGATGTCGCGGAGCGTAGCTGGCAGTTATCGGCATACGCCCGAGGAGGTGCAGGCGTCAGGCCATACGAAGCTACCGCATCGAAAGGAGTTCCCAACTACCCTTGTCCGAAAGTCCGGATTTTCCGCGATAACCAACGTGCCGTTTTCCGCGACTTCGGCGACTTTTCGATCAACGTTTGGATTCTTATTTGTTTGTAAACTCGAGTTGAAATCTCTCCAATTCGTGATTAGATAACGGCGTGTTCATCACCAGGAAATGCCTTTCCCGACGGACATTCTTACGGGGCACCGGCGTTACCCTCGCGCTGCCTTTCCTGGATGCCATGGTCCCCGCTTTAACCGCCCAGAGCAAGACTGCTGCGAATGTGTCTCCCCGGCTTTCGTTCGTCTATCTTCCTCATGGCGCGATCATGGACAAGTGGACGCCGAAGAAGGAAGGGTCTGGGTTTGAGTTCACGACGATCCTTGAATCGCTCAAACCTTTCCGCGACCAGATCAACATCATCAGCGGCCTTGCGCACGCCGCCGCAGATACGTCCGCGGTGCATTCGCTGAGTCCGACAACGTGGCTCAGCGGGGTCCGTCCGAAAGCCACACAAGGCGAGGATGCTCTCGCCGGCGTGACGGCAGACCAGATTGCGGCGCAGAAGCTCGGACAAGATACGCTGCTACCTTCGCTCGAGCTGGGTACTGAAGACCGCTCCGGGATGAGCGGTTCATGCGATCGCGATTACGGATGCATCTACATGAACGCGATGTCGTGGCGCACGCCAACGATTCCGCTTCCGATCGAAATCAACCCGCGCAAAGCATTTGAGCGAATGTTCGTCGTTCGAACGCAGGAAGATTCCAGTATTTTGGATGCTGTCAAGGCGCAGGTTTCCGATCTCCAGCGGGAGATGGGCGTTAAAGACCGTTCGACGGTCAACGATTATCTGGACAGCGTCCGCGAAGTGGAAAGGAGAATCCAGAAAGCCGGGACGAATCCCGCGCCATCCGATCCCGCGCAACCTCCTCCACCGGAGGGAATTCCGGCCTCGTATGAAGAGCATGTGAAGATGATGTATGACCTGCTGGTGCTGGCCTATCGGGCCAATGTCACGCGCGTATCGACGTATATGGTCGCACGGGAAACCAGCAATCGAACATACCCGCAGCTCGGCGTGCCGGATGGGCACCACGAGATATCGCATCACCAGAATCTGCCGGAAGCCATTAAGAAGAACGTCAGGATCCAGATCTACCATGTCGGGCTATTTGCACAGTTTCTTGAAAAGATGCGATCCACTCCCGACGGCAACGGCTCCCTGCTGGATAATTCCATTGTTCTCTTCGGAAGCAACATGAGTAACAGCAACCTCCACGATCATTTCCCGCTGCCAAATCTTCTGGTCGGAAAGGGTGCTGGCCGACTCAAGGGCGGCCGTCACATCCGGTATCCGGATCGCACGCCCATGACGAATCTTCTTCTGACATTACTAGATAAAGCTGGCGTTCCCCTGGACGTCCTGGGAGACAGCACCGGAAAAATGACGGACCTCTAAGGAAAGGAAAGTTCGTGCGAGGACTTTTTCTTCTTTCGCTGTTCATTCTGATCCCCGCCGGTCCTGAAGCTCCTCAACGTAATCCAAAGGACAAGCTGATATACGTATGGGTACCTCCCGGAACTTTTCGTATGGGTTGCTCGGATGGCGACAAGGAATGCTACGAAGACGAGAAGCCGGCTCACACGGTTCAACTGACCAGTGGCTTCTGGATGGGACAGACCGAAGTAACAGTCCCCGCCTTCATGACCTTTACACACACGGCCGCTATTGCAACACCGGCCGGACAAAAGGGAAGCAAATATCCAGTCACGGGCGTGATCTGGCCTGAAGCCGACGCCTACTGCAAATGGGCCGGCGGGCGCCTGCCTTCAGAAGCGGAATGGGAGTATGCGGCGCGCGGTGGAACTTCCGGTATTCGATACGACGACCTGGATTCGATTGCGTGGACGAGCGCGAACAGCGGAAACACCGTACATGAAGTCGCCAAAAAGAAACCCAATGCCTACGGGCTGTACGACATGCTGGGCAACATGTGGGAATGGACGGCGGACTGGTACGGGGCGCGTTACTACGAACGGAGTCCGGCAGTGGATCCGAAAGGTCCACCGATTGGCGATACGCTTGTGGACAAAGCCAAAGGAGCGAATGGGGATGTCCCGACTCGAACGCTGCGAGGGGGAGGATGGCGCGGTTTCCCGGGCGTCGCGCGAGCGTCGTATCGTTACTGGTTTGTTCCCACGCTGAGAGTTGCCAACATTGGTTTTCGCTGCGTCGCTGATAAGCTGCCATAAAAAAAGCCCCTGCATCTCTGCAGGGGCTCACGGGGGTGATTGAATTAGAAGTTAAAGCGAAGATTCATGATGAAGCTCCGCATGCCGCCGTTACCGCCAATGTTCTGACCGCTGGCCAGCGATGTAATGCGGCCAAAGGTGCCGGTGGAATTGATCGACAGGGTCGGGTTGCTGAAGTTCGGATGGTTCATGACATTGACCACATCCACCCGCATCTCCACGGTTTTCGATTCGTCGATCCTAATGCGCTTGACAATGTTTGCGTCGAAATCGAAGCGACCCGGTCCACGGACCGTCATCGCTCCAAGGTTCCCGGCTTGTCCCGGCTGTGCGTTCACCAGGACGATGTTCCCTGAAGGATCCTGAAGTACTCTGTTGCTGAAGCCGGAAGTCAATCCATCAAGCGACGAGATCTGGGGGTTGGGGTCTGGTATCGTTGTCCAGCCGTCGAAATAGGTCACCCCATTCGCCGTCTCGGAGATCTTTCCACCGCCCAGACTCTGATCGAAGTTACTACCCACGACGACCGGGTTCGAACTGCCGCCAGCAATGGTGCTGATTCCCGTGATGGAAATCGGAGCACCCGTGGTGTAATTCGCGATGCCGCTCACCTGGATGTTGTTGATAATGCCCTGAACCCAACCCGGAGAGCTGCCGCCAACGTAATGGTTCGCTCCGAACGGAAGTTCGTAGGTCCCGTTACTGCTGAGTTGGCCCATGTGATCCACGGCCTGAAGCTGCTTTGTATTCTGATGGAACGGATCAATCGCCCCACCTGCGCCCATCGCCTTACTCCAGATGAACGTTGTTGTGTTGGTGAAGCCGCGGGTCGGGCGCTGCGTGAACTGGATGTTCATGGAGTGATACGTCGAATTGTCGGTATTGCTGGTGACGTTCACGGACGAATACTGCGGGTCCGGAACCAGGTAGTTATCCGGAAGGCCGGCATGGCGAAGGATGTTTCCGGAATCGGAGTTGGTATTCGTAGTCACCACTCCATTGACCAGAGACTGGGTGTAATTCGCTGTGTTCAGCGTTCCCAGAAATGCCCCAAAAGTCCCATTAGCCAGCTGCGCTCGGGTCGTCGAGAAGGTACGGGCAACTTGCGCGCCGCTTACTGGATTTGCCGGACTGGCATTTGGGCAGGCTGTCAGGGGAGTTGTGGTCCCGACCACGCAAGTCCCGGTAAATCCGATGCCTTTGAATATCTGATCGAACAACGGCGATTCGCCACCCTGACGAACTATGTTGAATGCGTCCAACAGAGGAGCAGTATTCGCATTTGTGTACCAACCGAGGGTATTGAGGTCCACGTTGCTCGTGATCTTCGTTCCCTTGGTACCAACATAACGAACACTGACGGACATCCTCTTCGTCAGTTCACGCTGGACCTCCAGGTTCCAGTTCTGCGTATATGGAGAAACCATGTCATAGGTTGTGATGCCCAGATTCCGCGCCGTCGTCGGGACAGGGAATGGTGACGACGTTGGAGTTCCCGTTGGAAACGGAATCGGCAGTGTCAGCGTGCTGGTATTCGTGAAGGTGGCCGGAGTATAAGTCAGTCCGGTTCCACCGGAAATCAGGTTGATTCCCGGCACGGTGCCGATAACGCCGTCCACCGTGATGAAGTTGCGAAGAGCGCCTTCATAGCTGATGCCGTATCCGCCACGCAGGACCGTCTTGCCTTCGCCAAACCAGGGCACATTCCATGAGAATCCCGCCGATGGTGCAAAGTTGTTATTGTCCGTACCGTGGACATTGGATTGAATATCAGGATGTGTGGAATTCTTCCCGACAAACTGGACCGTCGTCAGATTGGTACAGCCATTAACCGAGTCGTAAGCGCCTGTCGCAGTGAGAACACCCGGGGCGCACGTCACGTTAAGAAATGAGTTAGTGTCTCCAACGACACGTGCCGCCAATCCATTCTTTTCATACGCCGAACCATACCATTCCCAGTGAATGCCGAGGTTGAGTGTAAGATTCTTTTTGAACTTCCAATCATCCTTGAAGTACGCACTCATTTCATTCTGGATATTCCAGTGGCGGTTGTTCGGAATGACCGGTGTCGATCGCAACACCGTATCCTGCGCGCTCAGCACACCGAAGGCCTGATTGACGTTCGCCACCGAGCCGGAAAGGTCATAAAGGATGTTTTTCGCCGACGTTGCGGCATTGGCGGTGAGGTCCGTAAATTTGCAATTCGTGCCACACAGATTATTCGTCGTGCCATCAAGAATGGCCGGATTTGTCCCGCCGCCGTACGTGGTGGATGGAGTCATATTGGGATCATTGAATCCGTTTGAATTGGTCTTGCGAAACTCATAACCACCTTTGAATGCATGCTTGCTCACGGTCCAGCTCAGGTCGTCCCCGATCGAGTACCGTGGATTGATGCCTTCACGCCACCGGCCGAATCCGCCGACTTCGTCGAAGGAGCCAATGCCCGTAGCGAAGGTGACACGATAAGGAATACCGCTGGCCGTAGAAACCAGATTGCGGGCTTCCGCACCCACCTCGTCCCCGCGGTTTGCAGGTCCCCATTGCCAGTTATTCGTGCCACTCTTGGAAAGGCGAAGCTGATTCAAGAGGTTGGTAGAAAGCGTTGAAGTCAGCTGAATGCTGTAGACGACCGGACGCTTTACGGCCAATCCGTCATAAGACTCCGGCCAATTCCTCAAGCCCGCCTGAGTGGCGGCTCCCCATGTGTGTTCATTGGTTCCAATAAGGCTGAGCTTGTGCTTGGAATTAAAATTGTGATCGATGCGCAGGTTGTATTGATCGCGGTTGACTTCGTCTGAATTTCCATTGGTGGCATCCAGCCCGATCTGGCGACGGGTGAAATTGATGCCGGCGGTGTTCAGACCATCACCGGTTTTGAAATTGTTCGGGGACGGCATGCGGCTGAACTCTTCCTGCAGGAATGCAGTCGTCGCAGGACCTGGGCGATTGGGATCATTGAACGTCTTGCAATTGGGAACGAGGGCGCCACGAAACGAGCAACTGCCGAACAGACCAATGGCGTACGGGAGCGAATTCCCATATCCAAACGGATCTGTTGCCGCAGCAGGCTTGACCGGGTTGCCGTTGATATCGACGGTCGGTACAGCCTGGTTGAAGTTCTGATTGTCCACTTTCGGGTAGTAACGGAAGATACCGGCCTTTGCCATATCGGTCCATGTGAGGCTGCCAACGACCGAATTTCTCTTCATATCCCGTTGACCTTCAAAGAGGGCGAAGAAAAATGTTTTGTTTTTGATGATGGGACCACTGAAGCGGGCACCATATTGGTTGCGATTGTCGTAGCTCTTGGCTGTGCCATTGGCATTCTGGAACCATTCGTTGGCGTCCAGCACGGAGTTGTGATTGCTCCAGAACACGCTACCTGTGTATTTGTTGGTTCCAGATCGAGTGACCATCGACACCTGGCCGGAGCCGCGTGACGTTTCCGCGTCGACTGGAGCGACTACAACCTTTACCTCCTCGATCATGTCCGGGCTGCTATATACCGTCGACCAGGCGCCATTTTCATAGCGGCCATCGTTCACGTTCACGCCATCGCGTGTGGCATTCACGTCGCCAAGACGTCCGCCGGCCATATAACCGAATGTGCCCGTAGCATCACGCTGAACTCCGGGCATGTTCTGCACTAGGTTGAATACGTTCCCGGCAATTGTCGGAAGATCGCGAACCTGGTTTTCCGACAGGACCGTACCGATCGAATTTGCCGACGTTACCAGCGCGCTGTCCAGAGTGCTTGCGACTTCGACGCTCGTTCCTGCGGCAGCGCCAACCTGCAGCGTGAAATTCAGGCGAGCCTGCTGCGAGCCGCCCAATTTGAAATCGGTGAATGACTGCGTTTTGAAACCGGTGAGTTCCGCGCTGATCTTGTAAGTACCGGTTTGCAGGGCTGGAAAGTTGTAAGCACCCGACTCATTGCTCAGCGCCGTTTTGACAATTCCTGTGCCGACATTTGTGGCGGTGATGGTGACTCCGGGAATCAGTGCGCCGGTGGGATCAGAAACCGTTCCTCCGACCGTGGCATCGGTAGTCTGGCCAAACGCATTGAGCGACAGAAACACACAGCAGAGAAGCACGGCGGTTGAGAACGTGAATTTAGTCATCTCTTTCCCCCTATTTCCTTTCTTTCCGTAACGTCAAAACCGACGTTTAATCAATGGCCCCAGTCCTGATCCCAGGAACAGCGATGGCAAATCAAAGGTGCAGATCAGTGCGTTTAAGATTCCGGAATTCAGAACGTACGAAATGAGGGAACGACAAGCGGCGAATGGAAAATACGCGGACGGCAGTCAAACGAAGTATTCGCATTTGGAATTCCCCCCCGGGAATTGAAGCTTCGGACGAATCCATTCTCCGGAGCTCAACGAACTCAAATGAAACTAATCTCGAAATACCCTTTCGCCTTTTCTGCGGCGATATTTGTATTAACGGCGGAATAAAATCACTCGGGATACGCGGTGTCAATCAAATTTTTACGCGGAACGGATAATGGAGTCGGGCGCGGCACAGTCAATTCCGCTGAAAAAGTAAAGTCGGAAGACGACGGAGTGAACCAACTGAGTCTACTTTCCCCCAATACCGGCAAGGTTGCGTTGCGCTTTTCCGAAATCTGGCGCAAGGCGAAGGGCCTCTTCGAAATGGATCCTGGCATCGTTCGTCCTGCCCGATTTCAGGAGAACCTCCCCCAGACTGTTCTGCATTGCTGGCTGGAGCGGATCGATCTTCAGTGACCTTTCCAGATGATTCACGGCGGCATCCACATCGCCCATCCTGCCCAGGACAATTCCGAGATTTCCATGCGCCAACGCATACTCCGGATCAATTTTCAGAGCACGCTCCAGATGAAGCCTGGCCTCTGGCAGCTCACCGAGTTCGTCCAGAACGATTCCCAGATTGTTCTGAACCTCCGCGTTTGTGGAGTCGATGCCGAGAGCCCGTTCGAAGGTCATACGCGCCCCCGTTAAGTCTCCCTGATCCGCGAGTAATGTCCCCAGCCTCGTGAGCGTCAGGTAGTCGTTCGGCGACAAAGCAAGCGAACGATCGAAATGTTCCTTCGCTTCCCGCAGACGTCCCATGTCCTGCAGCGCACGTCCGAGTTCAAAGTGGGCGTGAGGTGAGTCTGGAAACGTCTCCACAAGATCCTGGTAGACATACAACGGTTGCCGGACTTCGCTCCCCTTCGATTCCATCATCAGGAGAAATGCTCCTGGAGCAATGAGGAGAAGCCAGAGCAACGCATGACGGACAGGATCAGGAATGTGGAACGCCCGTACCTGGGCGTTCTCGTATGGACGTGTTGGACTGGACACATCCACGCCCAGGGCAGCGCGCGTCTCCGGCTCTCTGATCCGCCAGATGAACCCGTCGAGATAATAGTGGAGCATCGCGGTTCCCGGCACGACTGCCGCAGCCAACCGGATCCAGGTCGCATCTTCAAACAAGTGCCAGGTATGAGCCAAAGCTCCAAATCCCAGACATAAAGCGATATAAAACAGAGCCAGAACGGCGCGGGGCCGGAACAGGAATCGAATGAATCCTCCGGCTTCAGGGTTCTTGCGTGCCCTCGCGAGATTGAAAACCCAGACAATCGAAAGGTACTGAATGTCGTGCCACATTTCGAACATGGCGTATCCAACAACCGGCCTGTCGATTTGGGAAGCCGTGTATTTCAGATACAAAAAGGTGATGACAATGAAAACGAACTTGAGCGGATTGGGTCGCCCGCCGTTTCTTAGAACCATCACCGAGTGGATTGCGTAAGCGGCCGTAACCGCGGCAGTAGCCCACAGCCACGCTTGTGTGAACCACCAGACGGACTCTGCGGTCAAAACTTCGCCGCCACTCCTGTAGAAGTCGGCGAAGTACACCTGCAGAACATCATTCAAAACGAAAACGCAGGTTCCAAACCACAGAATGCAAACCGCGCGTTCGAGTAAAGGCGGTGTGGTTCCCTTCGGTCCGGATCGCGCATCGTAGATACGTGCGAATCCATACACCTGCATCGTCCAGTGCCAGGCGCCCCAGAGCCCTACCAGCAGAAAAACGAAGTTGTAGTTGAACCAGGCCAGTAGAAGAGTAGATCCAAACAGAAACAGCGGTGCTGCGATCAATCGCGTCCGAAATCGATGGAAGAGTGCGCGGTCCCCATAGGCTCTGAGAATACCAGGAAGGTAATGACCCATTGCAGATGCGAGGGCAAAAACGACAAGGCCATCTAACCAGCCCATTTTCCCGGAAACGATGAAAGCTGAAAGAATAGCGAGGGGTGTGAGGAGAACAAACGTCAGGTCGTGAAGCGGACCAAATGCCCAATAGTTCCTGGGTGGCGTGATGTCCGGACTCATAGCGATCTCATGTCACCTGGTCCTTGCCTCGAAGGGAGGAGTGGCCGCCCGAAGGGCCGGATACGGTGACGTAAGGATTCATTTCTTGACCCGCTGCTTCGCGGCTCTCTGTCCCCTTCCGGCGAGGGATTCGCCCGAATGATTTTTCGTTCCTGGACAGGGAGTATTCCACATCATTCCGTCGCTTCATGGAGTTTCGGTATAATCCGCGACAAATGATCCCACAACTTTTCCTGTCTCTGCTCTTCGCAGTCGCACTCCAGGGCTCCAACGGCATCCGTGGACAGATATTGGTGCCGACGACTCAAGCGCAGGGAAGAATGGAAGTCATCCTCGAAAAAAGCGGCGCATTTTTTTCCAGGACATACAGCGACAATGAAGGTCACTTCAAATTTATCAATCTGCCGGACGGAGAGTACGTCGTCAGCGTGAGACTTGAGGGATACGATGATCTGCGCGAGATCCCAAATTTCGGCAGAGATGGCAGCGCGACGATGAACCTCGTGATGACTCGTAAAACCGCTGTTACGCCGGACAACACCCAGTTGCTGTATGCCAGTTATCCCGCAAAAATTGTGGACGACTATTTGAAGGCGCTCGAGGAAGGTCGTAAGGGAAATGCAGCAACTGCCATAAAAAACCTGGAAGGCGTCGTGAAGGCCTATCCTGATTTCCATCAGGCGCACAACGCGCTGGGTACCTTTTATCAAAGGGCAGGAAGATTTCAGGACGCGGAGAAGGAATACAACACCGCCCAACGACTCGAACCGCACTCCGTCGAACCTCTCGTGAATCTGGGAAGCCTGTACATTCAAATTGCCGAACAAGCTCAGGCCAAACGCGACACTGCGACTTTTGGCGCAGCGCTTGATGAAGCGGTCCGAGCATTGAATCTGGCGATTCAGGCGGATCCCGGGTCCGCGAAGGCCTACTACTTCCTGGGAACTACCTATTACACCGGTGGCCAGTTCATGAAGGCGGAGCAGCACTTGATCCACGCACTGCAACTCGAAAAAGGCATGGGGACGGCTGAGCTCGTTCTGGCCAATGTCTACATCAAGCAGCAGAAGTGGGCTCAGGCCCTTGATTATCTGGATGCATATCTCCGAGACAATCCCAAAGCAGCGGACCGGAACCAGGTGGCGCAGACGCGCGACAAAGTCGCTGCTCGGAAATAAAGCAAACTTCTTCGTTAAATTCGGTTGATCAGGCTGGCAACCATCGCCGCCCCGAAACCGTTATCGATGTTCACGACGGTTACGTTCGAAGCGCAGCTGTTCAACATGCCCAGCAGCGCGGCAACACCGCCAAAGCTGGCGCCGTAGCCGATGCTCGTGGGCACGGCAATCACCGGTGCCGAAACCAGTCCGCCGACCACGCTCGGCAGTGCACCTTCCATCCCGGCAACAACGATGATCACTCGCGCACTCGTGAGACGGTCACGCCTATCCAGCAGCCGATGCAATCCGGCAACTCCAACGTCATAGAGTGGATCCACATTGTTGCCGAGAACCTTGAGCGTTACGACGGCTTCTTCGGCAACCGGAACATCCGATGTGCCCGCTGAGATCACAAGTACGGTGCCCTTTCCGCGAATAGTTTCGTCCTTCCGCACCACGATGGTTCGAGCGGCCGCATGAAATTCCGCATCAGGAATGACGTCTCGAACGCGGGCGTATTGCTCCACGGTCGCACGGGTCACAAGGATATTGTGCGTATTCTTCGCCAGGGACTCGACGATCCCTGCCACTTGCTCCGGCGTTTTTCCGGCTCCGAAAATGGCTTCTGGAAACCCCTGCCGGAGACTGCGGTGATGATCCACATTGGCAAAGCCGAGGTCTTCAAAAGGCAAATTGCGAAAGCGCTCCACCGCACCTTCGTCGGAGAGGTCTCCGGACTTGTGGTCGTGGAGAATTTGGCGAATCTCGTCCTCGGTCATGGCAGGACGACATTGTACCCGATGTGCTGGAGTACTCGCCCGGATTGCCTCATAATGGGCACTCGCATGCGGATGTGGAACAAGCTGAAAATCACGCTGGAGATGATCAAGTTCGAGCATACAATTTTCGCGCTTCCATTCGCTCTGATCGGAGCATTGCTTGCAAGCCACGGCCTTCCCACAGCACACCAGATCACCTGGATTTTGATCGCGATGGTTGGAGCCCGCAGCGCGGCGATGGCCTTTAACAGGGTCGTCGACGTCCGATTCGACCGTCTCAATCCGAGAACTGCAACTCGCGCCCTTCCTGCCGGAACGCTGTCGAAACGATTTGCAGTGGTCTTCACTGCCGCCACTTCTGCGCTGTTCATCGTTGCCGCGTGGGAACTGAATCCGCTTTGCTTTTATCTTTCTGTTCCTTTACTCGGGATTTTGCTTTTATATTCTTATACCAAGCGTTTTACGGTATTCAGCCATCTGTTCCTGGGCGCGTCGATTGGAATGGCTCCCCTGGCGGCATGGCTGGCGATTCAAGGACAATTTGCATGGCCGCCGGTTCTGCTCAGCCTGGCAGTGATGTTCTGGGTAGCAGGATTCGACGTGATCTATTCGTTGCAGGACGCGGAATTCGACCGAAGTGCGAAACTATTCTCTCTTCCTTCGCGCGTCGGCATTGCGCCCGCACTGCATATATCGGCGGCATTCCATGCTGCCACCGTGGGACTGCTTGTAGCCACGGCGTTGATGGCGAATCTTGGGAATGTGGCTTTTGCTGGAATTGCTGTCGTGGCCGCGATACTTTTCTGGGAACATCGAATCGTGAAGCCCGACGATTTCAGCCGGGTGAATGTGGCGTTTTTCTCGCTGAATGGATATGTCAGCTTCCTGTTACTTTTAACGTTTGCTGCGGATATTCTAGTTAGGTGAACACCATGCTCATGTCAATTTTACTTTTCCGACCTCCCGATCTGGCTCGGTTCTACGAACTCGATCGCTTCACCGGGCTTTACCACCTTACCGGATTTGATGTATTCATCCTCATTCCGTACCTTGCAATTCTGACGATTCTCGCGATCTATGGCATCCACCGATATCACCTGGTGTTTCTTTATCTGAAGAACAAACACCGCAAGACAGTGCCACCCGGAATCTTTGAGAGCCTTCCGAAGGTCACGATACAGCTTCCGATTTACAACGAGATGTATGTGGTCGAGCGCCTCGTCGACGCCGCCTGCCGCATTCGCTACCCGAAGGAGCTCCTTGAAATCCAGATCCTGGATGACTCCACCGATGGGACCCACGAGATCGCAGCGGAATGCGCTGAACGAATGAGGAACGATGGGTTCGATATTCATCACATCCGACGCACGAATCGAATGGGCTTCAAGGCCGGGGCCCTTGAAAATGGATTGAGAACGGCCACCGGCAAATTCATCGCAATCTTCGATGCCGATTTCATTCCCGCACCAAACTTCCTCGAAGACGTCATCCAGCATTTCACAGATCCCAAAGTGGGAATGATTCAGGTCCGATGGGGTCACATCAATCGGGAATATTCGCTGCTGACCCAGGTGGAATCGGTAGTTCTCGATGGGCACTTTGTTATCGAACATGGCGGCCGTCACCTGTCCGGACGCTTTTTCAATTTCAATGGAACGGCTGGAATCTGGCGGCGCGAGGCGATTGAAACCGCAGGGGGCTGGCAGCACGATACACTGACGGAAGACACCGATCTCAGTTACAGAGCTCAAATGATCGGATGGAATTTCCTCTATCTTCCCCACATCGTCTGCCCTGCAGAGCTGCCTGTCGAAATGAACGCGTTCAAAACCCAGCAGTTTCGTTGGGCTAAAGGCCTCGTCCAGACTGGCATGAAGCTTCTGCCGCGAATTCTTCGAAGCAATCTTCCACTGAAAATCAAGATTGAGGCGTTCTTTCA
>Ga0163162_10003661_pt1 | contig 14743 bp, 13 predicted proteins | sample S55metaG_FD_115310 | JGI IMG/M metagenome (GOLD analysis project Ga0163162, IMG submission 115310) | Switchgrass rhizosphere microbial communities from Kellogg Biological Station, Michigan, USA - S5-5 metaG | ecosystem: Host-associated > Plants > Roots > Rhizosphere > Soil | place: USA...
AGTTCACTTACTTCCAGCAGGCTGGCGGCATCGAGTGCTACCCGGTGACCGGCGAGATCACTTACGGTCTCGAGCGTCTGGCCATGTACCTGCAAGGCGTGGACTCGGTCTACGACCTGGTCTGGGCTGACGGCCCGATGGGCAAAGTCACCTACGGCGACGTGTTCCACCAGAACGAAGTGGAGCAGTCCACTTACAACTTCGAACACGCCAACGTCGACAAACTGTTCGAACTGTTCGACTTCTATGAAGGCGAAGCCAAGCGTCTGATCGAGCTCGACCAGCCGCTGCCGTTGCCGAGCTACGAAATGGTGTTGAAGGCGTCGCACACCTTCAACCTGCTGGATGCGCGCCGGGCGATCTCGGTGACCGCGCGTCAGCAATACATTCTGCGCGTACGCACCCTGGCGCGTTCCGTTGCGCAAGCCTACCTGCTGGCACGCGCCAAGCTGGGCTTCCCGATGGCGACCCCGGACCTGCGTGACGAAGTACTGGCCAAGCTGGAGGCAGCACAATGAGTGCGCAAGATTTTCTGGTTGAACTGGGCACCGAAGAACTGCCACCCAAAGCCCTGAACACCTTGGCTGAAGCGTTCCTCGCCGGTATCGACAAAGGCCTGCAAGCCGCTGGCCTGAGCTACGAGACTAAAACCGTCTACGCCGCGCCGCGTCGTCTGGCAGTGCTGATCACCGCGCTGGCTACCCAGCAACCGGATCGCAGCATCAACCTCGACGGCCCGCCACGTCAGGCCGCGTTCGACGCTGACGGCAACCCGACTCAAGCTGCATTGGGTTTTGCCAAGAAGTGCGGCGTCGATCTGAGCGAAATCGATCAGAGCGGCCCGAAACTGCGTTACAGCCAGAGCATCGCCGGCAAGCCGACCGCAAGCCTGCTGCCGACCATCGTCGAAGATTCGCTGAACGACCTGCCAATCCCGAAACGCATGCGTTGGGGTGCGCGCAAGGAAGAGTTCGTGCGTCCGACCCAATGGCTGGTGATGCTGCTCGGTGACCAGGTCATCGACTGCACCATCCTCGCGCAGAAGGCTGGCCGTGATTCCCGTGGTCACCGTTTCCATCACCCGCAAAACGTGCGCATCGGTTCGCCGTCGAGCTACCTCGCTGACCTGCGTGCCGCTTACGTGCTGGCCGACGCCAACGAGCGTCGCGAGATCATCAGCAAGCGCACCGAAGAGCTGGCCACCCGTCAGGAAGGCACGGCAATCGTTCCGCCAGCACTGCTCGACGAAGTGACCGCGCTGGTTGAATGGCCGGTGCCGCTGGTGTGCTCGTTCGAGGAACGTTTCCTCGACGTGCCGCAAGAAGCGCTGATCACCACCATGCAGGACAACCAGAAGTACTTCTGCCTGCTGGATGCCGACGGCAAGTTGCTGCCACGTTTCATCACTGTGGCCAATATCGAAAGCAAAGACCCGCAGCAGATCATCGCCGGTAACGAGAAAGTGGTTCGCCCACGTCTGACCGACGCCGAGTTTTTCTTCAAGCAAGACAAGAAGCAGAAACTCGAAGCCTTCAATGATCGCCTGAAGAACGTGGTGTTCCAGGAAAAACTCGGCAGCGTCTACGACAAGGCCGAGCGCGTATCGAAACTGGCTGCGTACATCGCCGCTCGCATCGGCGGCAACGCTTCGTGGGCTGCTCGTGCGGGCCTGCTGTCGAAGTGCGACCTGGCCACCGAAATGGTCGGCGAGTTCCCGGAGATGCAAGGTGTCGCCGGTTACTACTACGCCCTCAATGATGGCGAGCCGGAAGACGTCGCGCTGGCGCTCAACGAGCAGTACATGCCACGCGGTGCCGGTGCAGAACTGCCGGCGACCCTGACCGGTGCCGCCGTTGCGATCGCTGACAAGCTCGACACCCTGGTCGGTATCTTCGGTATCGGCATGCTGCCAACCGGTAGCAAAGACCCGTATGCCCTGCGCCGTGCGGCACTCGGTGTGCTGCGCATCCTGATCGAGAAAAAACTCGATCTGGACCTGAACGACGCCGTGGCCTTCGCCGTGGCCGCGTTCGGTGCCAAGGTCAAGGCTGCCGGCCTCAACGAGTCCGTGCTGGAATTCATCTTCGACCGCCTGCGTGCGCGTTATGAAGACGAAGGCGTTGAAGTCGCCACGTACCTGTCGGTACGTGCCCTGAAGCCGGGTTCGGCGCTGGACTTCGACCAGCGTGTGCAAGCGGTGCAAGCCTTCCGCAAACTGCCGGAAGCGGCTGCGCTGGCGGCGGTGAACAAGCGTGTATCGAACCTGTTGAGCAAACTCGAAGGCGCGGTACCGACCGAGGTGCAAGCCAAGTACTTCGACAACGCCAACGAGTTCTCGCTGTACTCGGCGATCCAGCAAGCGGATCAAGCGGTGCAGCCAATGGCCGCGGCGCGTCAGTACAACGAATCGCTGGCACGCCTGGCAGCATTGCGTGAGCCGGTAGATGCGTTCTTCGACGCGGTGATGGTCAATGCCGACGACGCCAATGTGCGGGCCAACCGTTACGCGCTGCTGGCGCGTCTGCGTGGTCTGTTCCTCGGTGTTGCCGACATTTCGCTGCTGGGTTGAGGGATTGCTGTTGAAACTGCTGATTCTCGATCGGGACGGAGTGATCAATTACGACTCCGACGCTTACATCAAGTCAGTGGCGGAGTGGATTCCGTTGCCCGGCTCGATCGAAGCGATTGCGCAGTTGAGCAAGGCCGGCTGGACGGTGGCAGTGGCCACCAACCAGTCGGGCATTGCTCGCGGCTATTACGACCTCGCCACCCTGGACGCCATGCACGCGCGCTTGCGCGAGCTGGTAGCGGAGCAGGGCGGTGAAGTCGGGCTGATCGTGTATTGCCCGCATGGGCCGGACGAAGGCTGCGATTGCCGCAAGCCGAAACCGGGGATGTTGAAAACCATCGCGGCGCATTACAACGTCGAACTGAACAATGTCTGGTTCGTCGGCGACAGCCTTGGTGACCTGGAGGCCGCCAAAGCCGTCGATTCACAGCCAGTTTTGGTAAAGACCGGAAAAGGCGCAAAGACTCAGGGCAAAACCCTGCCGGTTGGCACTCTGATTTTTGACGATCTGGCGGCGATTGCCGCAGAACTTATCCACAACTAGAGTACTTCTGAATTTCCTGACCAGGGATTGATCGGGAGTGCGCTTGAACACTCGGGCATTGCCCCGTAACGGTAAACGTCACTATGTCGATACTGCGGGCCATCAGAATTTTTCTCTTTTACCTGCTGCTGGGCACCACCTCCCTGCTGTGGTGCAGCTTGAGTTTTTTTATCGCGCCGTTTCTGCCGTTCAAGGCGCGCTATCGTTTTATCAACGTGTACTGGTGCCGTTGCGCCTTGTGGTTGACCAAGGTGTTTCTCGGTATTCGTTACGAAATCAAAGGTGCGGAAAACGTGCCTGACCGGCCCTGCGTGATTCAATCGAACCACCAGAGCACTTGGGAGACGTTCTTTCTCTCCGCTTATTTTTCGCCGTTGAGCCAAGTGCTCAAGCGCGAACTGCTTTATGTACCGTTCTTCGGCTGGGCCATGGCCATGTTGCGGCCGATTGCAATTGATCGCGACAACCCGAAAGCTGCTTTGAAACAAGTCGCGGCGAAGGGTGATGAGCTGCTCAAGGACAACGTCTGGGTGCTGATCTTCCCGGAAGGCACGCGCGTTCCTTTCGGCACTGTCGGCAAGTTCTCCCGCAGTGGTAGCGCGTTGGCAGTAAATGCGTCACTTCCGGTGCTGCCGATTGCACACAATGCCGGCAAGTTCTGGCCGAAAATCGGCTGGGGCAAGAAGTCCGGCGTGATCACCGTGGTTATTGGCGAACAGATGTATGCCGAAGGCACAGGCCCGCGCGCCATCGCCGAGTTAAACGACCGCGTACAAGCGTGGAACGAGAAGACTCAGCGCGAAATGGGTTCGCTGCCACCGGCGCCACAAGCTCCGGCCGCCAGTGACCAAGTGGCTGTCTGAGATTTTGTGGATAACCTGTGTACGGTTTTGTTGAAAAGGCTTGAATATTGAAATTAAGTGATTGATTTACATATATATTTCTCAAGCTCATAAAACACCGTAAAAGGTGCATAAGTTTTTTTCGGATGTAAAAAAACCGGCTGATATAGCCGGTTTTTTTGTGCCTGTTCACTCGGGGATCAGCGGCAATTCGAGGAGGAAGGTGGTGCCCTGATCGACCACACTGTGGCATTCGATGACGCCGCCATGGTGATCGACCACCGCTTTGACCATCGATAAGCCCAGGCCCACGCCATCGATGCCTTGAGAGGAAGAAAAGCGCCGGTACTGGGTGAACAGGTCGGGTAATTCTTCGGCGGCGATGCCTTTACCCTGGTCGACCAGTTCACAGCGCAGCCATTCGTCGTCGCAACTTACATGCAGTTCGATCTTGGTGTCGGCTGGGCTGTATTTGATCGCGTTTTCCAGCAAGTTGAACAGTGCGCGGGTCAGCAGCCCTTGGTCAGCATTGATCAGGCGTTCCTGAGATGGCTCATCCATTTCATTCAGCAGTTCGATGCGTTTTTGCTGGGCAATCGGTAGCGCTTGATCAATAACATCCATCACTAGCATCGCGAACAGCGTCGGCTGAAACTGATAAGCCTCGGATTCGGCCCGCGCCAGCAGTACAAAACCGTCGGTCAGATCCAGCGCTCGGCGCACTTGGCGTTCGATCTGTTCAAACAGCGGCGCATCAGCCCCGGCTTGATGCCGGTGGACGTCGAGCAAGGCAAGGATCGCCGAATGCGGCGCGCGCAAGTCATGGGAAAGAAACCGCAGCAATACCCCGCGTTGCTCCTCGGCGACACGCTCCGCGCTGAGATCGGTGAGGCTGAGCAACCAGCCGATCGGCGTGTCTCCATCTACCGGCAGCAATGCCGCACGCTCCAGACGCAGGCTGCGTTCCTTGTAATCGCGGAACTCCAGCAAAGGCAGAGCAGACAACAGCGGACGTGGCGCTGTAGATAATTCCGGATAGCCGAGCCGCGCCAGTTGATCGAGGATGTCATCGCCCACCAGATTACTGTCGAAAAGTTGGCGAGCTTTGCGATTGCCCAGCAGGATCTGCCCCTTCGGATCACTGATCAGCGTCGCCACCGGCAAGTATTCCAACCCGTCGGCGATGAACCGTCGGGTATCGCGAGTGCGGCTCATGGCTTGTTCGAGCGCCATGATCTGGCCCTGCAACCTATCGCCACCGGTGAATTGGGTGCGGCGGCGTTCGGGGAAGACTTTCGGCTCACTGTCCAGACGGGCAAGCTCCCAGCCGAAGTAAGTCAGCACTCCGCTGAGACGACGCCAGTTCCAGACCAGATAACCGAAGAGCATGCCCAGCGCGGCTGGCGTCGGCGACCACCAGCGCCGAGTTTCCGCCAGCCCGGCGCTGGCGAGCAGCACGCAAGCCATGCCGCACAGCGTTATCCACAGTGCCCAGCGCGGACGCCAGAGCAAAAGCCCTAGCACGCACGCCACCAGCCCTACCGAGAGCAATGCGCTCAGAACTGGCGAGATGTCGCGCAGATTGACTTGGGCGCGATAAGACAACAGCGCAGTCAGCGGCAACAGCACTAGACTTATCCACACCCACTCGCGCACCAACTGTCGAAACAGGCGTTGCACCTGGCTCGGCTCCCGGCTTTCGCGCCGGCGTTGATTGTTCATGGGGAAAAAGGGCAGGACAGGGTGAATGCTTTCATAGGTCACAGGTCTGAGACGTAGACCCGAAGAATCATAGCGGACGTCGACAAACGGCGGGCCGCTTACTTTCAAGGTGATGACCTAGCGACTATGGTTGACGCCCAACTGCCAAAGCAACAAGGAATTATCGCGTATGCGCGTTGCGATACTGGACGACGAACCCGCCGAGCTGCGTCGGGTCGAGCAAACCCTGCAGCAAATGGCCGACGCCGGCGAGCAGCCGTGGTCACTGCACAGCTTCGAGCGCGGTGAAGACTTGCTGCGACAGCTACGCCGGGAAACCTTCGACCTGCTGATCCTTGACTGGCAACTGCCCGACCTCACCGGCCTGGCCCTGCTGCGCTGGACCCGCGAGCACATGGAAGCGCCACCGGCGGCGATCATGCTGACCAGTCGCGATGGCGAAAGCGATATCGTCCAGGCGTTGAATGCCGGGGCCGATGATTACGTCAGCAAGCCGTTTCGGCCCAATGAATTGAAAGCACGCGTGGCGGCGGTGTTGCGTCGGCACAGTCAACAGCGTCCTGCCGCTGCCGAAGTGCTGAGTTTCAATGACTTGGCGTTTGACGATGCGGAACTGACGGTCACCCGCGAGGGCAAGCCGATCATCATGACCGAACGGGAATACCGTCTCGCGCGTTGCCTGTTCAGCAACCTCGGACGGCCATTGTCGCGGGACTATCTGTATGAACGGTTCTGGCCCCATGAGGAAATGGCTTCGTCACGACCGTTGGACACGCATATTTATCGCCTGCGCAACAAACTCGGACTGACGGCGGATCGTGGCTGGCAGCTGCTGACAATTTATGGTTACGGCTATCGGTTGGAAAGTGTGGCGGCCGTCACTTGAACGGCTGGGCCGAAACTGCCAGGGGGCGCGTTATCCCCACCTGACAGTCCTGTTTCAGCTCAACATAACGTTCTTATACTTTGCTGTTCATCGTCAGACAGGAATGACTGTCGTGCTCAGTGGGCATCGGGAAGCGTGGCTGATGAATGGAAGCGATATGGCGAGGAATGTTTGCCAGGGAATCCAGCGGCACCAGCCATCGTTTTGATGATTGCGCGAGATGTTCGGTCAGCTTGCCCAACAACTCGCCACTATTGCGCCAATGGTGCCAGTACAACGGCACATCGGTTGGCTTGTCGGGTATCAACTCGACCAGCAAGCCACGCTGCAGATGATCGAGAATCTGCAACTCCGGAACCAGACCCCAACCCAGTCCGGCCTCTGTCAGTCGTATAAATCCTTCTGATGACGGACAGAAATGGTGCTCGAAACTTCCGAGCACGCCCAAGGCTGCGAGATAACGGTGCTGCAGAAAATCGTCGGGGCCAAACACCAGCGCCGGCGTGCGGGCAATCAACTGGGCATTGATACCGTTCGGAAAATGTCGGGCGATAAACTCCGGACTCGCCACTGCGCGGTAGCGCATGGCACCGAGCAACAGACTGCGTGCCCCCGCCATTGGCCGTTCAGTGGCACACACACAGGCCGCCACCTCACCAGCACGCATACGCCTGAGACTGACCGCTTGATCCTCAACGACCAGATCCAGCAACAAATTCTGCTCGGCGCAAAAATCGCCCACTGATCGCGCCCACCATGTCGCCAGGCTGTCAGCGTTCAGGGCGACACGCAGGCGCTCCGGGGACCCGTCTTCATCCAGAGAAGGCACGTGACTCTGAAGATCGCGCTCAAGTAACCGCACCTGCTGAACATGATAAAGCAGCCGCCGCCCTATCTCGGTTGGTACCGGAGGTGTCACGCGCACTAACACCGGGCGGCCGACCCTGGCCTCCAATAGCTTGATTCGCTGTGACACGGCGGGCTGGGACAGACCAAGAACCTGGGCTGCCCGTTCAAAGCCTCCCTGTTCAATGACCGCAGACAGAGCAGAAAGCAATTTGTAATCAAACATCCGTTTTCCTTATGGGTGATCAACAATATCTTTTTTACTTCGAAGCGGAATCTATTGAGAATCGATACTGCAGGCACAACCGTTAGATCCCTCACAGTTGTACTGCGCGCGATTGCTTGGCGTTATTGCCATTCATCAAACTTGATGTATTTCAGAAGCACCCGAGCCGAACAATTAAACATTCAAACCGGAGGTATTAGTTAACACCAGAGTCTGTAAAAGGTACACATAATGGAATGATTAAAAATCAACTCGATAGCTTGCCTAACGATTAGAAAATATCAGCGAAATTCTTGTTCAGTTCGACGGAGTGAGTTGTGCAGAGAACTACATTTACTAATGCCAATCGATTGGTATTGGCCGATATTCAGAGCAGGTCCAGCGATGTAACGTTTGCACTGAAATTTACAATCTACTTAGCGCTGATTGTAACCGGTGGTTGTCTGGCACTGAGTGGCCATCCATGGGAAATCGCCATAGGCGTCATTCTTCTTGGATCAATGTTCGCCCATGGTGTAGAACTTCAACATCAAGTTCTGCACTCACAGGGATTCAGGAATAAAAAGCTTAACGAACTATTTGGCATACTGCTCGGTCTGCCAATGTTGGTTTCATTCGCTGATTACAAAGCCAGCCATATGCACCACCATCGTTATCTGGGCACTCCGGAAAATCGCGAGTTCTTTGATTACGGTGATCAATATGGTGAGTTATCCCTTCGTTCCATCAGCGCGCTATTAACCAGACTTTTGATGGTTTCGCACTACCCACGTTTTTTCAAAAGTGTGTTTATTGCGTTCAGTTCGCAGTACGAAAACGTTTCCAGCAACGTTTCCAGACGGATCAAGCGAGATCATCTTTCGATGGTATTGATGATTGCGTTATTGGGTTTGGTCTCCTTTCAGTTCGGTTATGAAATCATCGTCTATCTGTGGATTATTCCGCTCATGTTTGTCGCGGCTCCGGTACACGCCCTGATTGAGATGCCAGAGCATTTCCGTTGCGCGACGGATTCGACAGACCCTTACGAAAACACCAGAACCATTAAAAGCAACGCATTCATGAACTGGTTCACCAACGGCAATAACTACCACGTTGAGCATCATCTGATGCCCGGATTGCCTATTGACCGTCTGCACGACCTGCACGAAAAAATTCATGAAAACTGCCGTTACCTGGAAGTCTCTTATAAAAGTTTTTACCTGGGACTGCTCCGCTCAATGCGCAAAAGCTAACCCGCGCAGCGCCTGTTGCAAGACTGAAAGCTAACTCCGACAGGGCGTGGCACGTGCTCGCGTCTGGCGCCTGCTCGCTCCTGGTAAAGCAAAGGAATTGAAATGACTCTACAAGATAGTTCCACGGGTCAGACGACCACGCCGCTGTCGACCATAAACTCGCTGTCGGAACAGACCGCGCTCAACTCGTTTTATCTTCGTGAACTGGCCGAACCAAGCGCTTACAAAATGGCGCCGTCTCACCACGAGTATGCGCGCACCCAAATGCTGGAAGATGAATGGAACGCCTTTGAAGAAAGTCGTCTCGATAGAACCCGATTGCCAAAGAACGCTGCCGAGTTTTTGAAGTGGTACACCCGGCTGCATTCGACTCATCGCGATGAGGTTTCAGCGTTTTTCACTTGGCTGGCTGAAGAATCGACGCTTGAAGAACTGAGCTTTTACATCGCCATGGAAGAGCAGGTCGACGGTCGCTTCGATGACGTCATTGCCTTGGCACAATTGGGCATGACAGGCGATATGAAATTGGCGCTTGCGGAAAACTACTGGGACGAAATGGGCCTGGGTACGCTATCCGAAATGCATACCGTGCTGTTCCGTAAATCCGCAGCAACACTGCACGAACTCATCGGCCCCCAGGCCAGCGTTCAACAAGCGCCGGCGGAGGCCCTGAAGAACGGCAATCTGCTGCTAATGTACGCATTGCGGCGTCAATATCACCCTCGTCTGCTGGGCGCACTGGCGATTCTTGAACACACTGCGCCCTACCGGTTCTCCCGAACAGTCAAAGCCATGCGTCGTCTGCACATGCCCGAAGACGTCATCTATTACCACGACATGCATATAAAGATTGATGCCAATCACGGCAAGCAACTTCTCTACCGTGTGCTGATGCCATTGGCGAAGTCATGTCCTGAAGCCATTGAAGAAATGTGTATCGGCTGCCTGATCCGATACAACGTAGCCGTCGACTATTACAAAAGCATCGAACTGGCTATGAAAAACAACAAAACGCTGTTGACGTGAGACTTAGAGAATTCTTATGAAAAGCAATCTTGCCAATACTGAGCCACAGACTGTCTGGGCACTCAACAACAGCCGATTTGTTGCAGGGCACTCCGCAGAACTGCTGGGTGTGGATTTTTCCGAGATGCCCGAGTGGGCGCAATTCCAGGGTTATTGGGAAAACCTCGAACTTGATCGTTACATGAACGATGGAGGCATGTACCGCTATCGCCGTTTCGGTAAATTCAAGTGGTATGCGAACGGCAATCGCCTGGAGCAGCAGCCCCATGTACCGTATTCCCAACCGGAGTATTTCAATCCGCTGAACGGTGGCATCGATCGGCACTTCGCCCCCGTCACTGCGGAGATGGCCGACAATGAAGTGCTGAAAAAGCTTTTACTGAAACTCGCCAACACCTTCAGTGAAATCGAAGATGTTCAAGGCTGGAAAATCAACACCTACTTCAATCGTATCCTCGCCACTCCAGACATGACGGGATTACCGGTCCCCGAAGGCAAACATCGGGATGGGGTGAAATTCAGTTGCCTGTTCATGGCCGACAGAAGTGGTGTAGTCGGAGGCGAAACGACTCTGGTCGATATCATGCACCAGCAGCCTATTTATGTGGGCACGCTGGAGAAGCCTTGTCAGGCACTGTTGTTCAGGGATGACACGGTTTTTCACGATACGACAGCCATTCAGATCAGTAATGGAGCCGACAGCGGTTATCGCGATCTGCTGGTTATCGAGTTTCACTGACCGTTCTCGTCCAGTCTTATTAACGTGTCTGGGTGAGGGGGTTGCATGCACAAGGCTGAACGTATGGAGACGGCAGTGACGATCAGGGTTTTGCAGAATCATGAATTGCCCATGACGCTGGTGTTGCTGTCGACTTTTTATCCGGATTTGAATAAAGACCTGCTGTTAGAACGATTGGAAACTGTCGCCAAGTTGAATTGGCAGTGTGTCGGGGTATTCGCAGGAACCGAGTTGGTAGGCCTGACCGGCTATTGGCTGAATACCCGGATTTACTGCGGCAAATATTTATATATCGATCATTTCATCATCAAGCCGGGAAACCGATCTCGTGGAGTGGGGGCACAACTACTCAGCTACGTAAGAGCCTTGGCCGATCATTACCAGTGTGAACAGGTCTGCCTTGATACATTCGTTAGCAATTCGATGGCGCAGTCTTTCTGGACCCGACACGGTTTCTCAATCGTTGGTTTTCACTACGTCGCCAAATAAATACAAGGAGCGTTATATGCAAAATGAATATTCCCGCGAAGTCATTTACAGTCGAATGATCGGCTTGATCAGCCAAGAAGAACTGGCACTGTTAGCCAGCAAGACAATTGCAGTTCCAGGATGCGGCGGTGTCGGATATACCCACGCGGAGACACTGGTACGCATGGGCGTTGGCGGAATCAAAATTGCTGATTTCGATACCTTCGGACCGGAGAACTTCAACCGCCAATTTGGCGCAACGACTCATACAGTCGGACTGAAGAAGGCCGATGTCCTGCGTGAGCGTCTGTTGTCGATCAATCCGGCCTTGCGCATTGAACAGTACAACGGGGTGAGCGCTGAAACAGTCGACGAGTTTTTGACCGGTGTCGACATGTTATGCGACGCCATGGACTACTTCGTGATTGAGCCGCGTATTCAGATGTACCAAAAGGCGCGGGAACTCGGTATCCCAGCGGTCGTTTCCTGCCCTATAGGCTTCGGCGGAACGTTGCATCACTTCCATCCGGAATCGATGTCATTCGAAGAATATTTTGCGTTGACGCCCGATATGACCGAGACGGAGAAACTGATCAATTTCGGTATGGGCCTCGACCCGCTGCATTTGCACCGCGCTTATCTGGAAGATCCGAAGCTTGATTTCGAGGAACGTAAAGTTGCCTCTCTAAGTTCTGCCTGTTTATTGGCTACAACCCTGACCTCGACGTTTACCCTGGCCAAGTTGTTGAATCGGGAAATGTTCTTTAAACCAGTACCTTATGTATATCAAATTGACTTCATGGCGGGAAAGTTCGAAGAGACATTGGTCAGTGACGGGGTAGCAGGACTAAAAAACAGTATTTCAAATAAACCTGAAAAACTGTTTGCATAAAAACGTCACCCTGCGCAGCACAGTAAAGGTGTGATAAAGTTTCAAAACACTCATTATCGTGAATTTTCGTGAACATGAAGCCACTTATTTTTATCGACGGGGAAGCCGGTACGACTGGACTTCAGATACATTCGCGTCTGAACGGTCGCACGGATATTGAGCTTTTGCAGTTGCCCTATGCCGATCGCAAGGACCCGGTAAAAAGGGCTGAAGCACTTAACACCTGTGATGTCGCGATTCTCTGCCTGCCGGACGATGCCGCCGTTGAAGCGGTGTCGTTCATCGAGAATCCAAAGGTACGTGTACTTGATCCCAGTTCTGCTCACCGCACCACACCCGGTTGGGTGTACGGTCTGCCCGAACTGACTGCAGGCCAGGCTGAGATCATCACGACAGCCAAGCGTGTATCCAATCCTGGCTGCTACCCGACAGGCGCTATCTCGCTGTTGCGTCCGCTGACGGAGGCCGGGGTAGTGCCCAAGGACTATCCCGTAAACGTGCATGCCATTTCCGGGTATTCCGGTTCGGGCAAATCGCTGATCGACGCCTACGAAATCCCGGATCATCCGCAACACACAGACGCTCCGTACCGCGGTTATGGCCTGAACCTTAACCACAAGCATGTCCCGGAGATGATGGCTGAAGCATTGCTGAGTCATCGGCCGATCTTCACGCCAGGCTATGGCAAGTACCGCCAGGGCATCGTCTTGTACGTGCCGCTGCATTTGCGCTTGTTGCCCGCAGGCGCCTCGGTGCAGCAGATCCACGCCTGCCTCAGCAACCATTACGCCAAATCCGAGTTCATCAAGGTTGTTCCGCTGGATCAGGTCAAGACCGTTACGCAACTGGACCCTGAATACCTGAATGACACCAACCGCCTAGACATCTATGTCTTCTCGGATGAGAAGTCAGGCCAGGTATTGCTTGCCGCGGTGTACGACAACCTCGGCAAGGGCGCATCAGGCGCCGCAGTACAGAACCTCAATTTGATGTTGAACGGTCAGGCCTGATTGCAAGCGAATCTCCCTGTCACCTGGCAAGTTCAGTGGTGGCAGGGTAGATTCAAGCGTTAACAGCATCCAGATGAGATGACATATTCATGCCTCCTCGCTGTTTAAAAAGAATCATAGTTCACGGCATGTAACTTTAATAAAGCGCGTACTGACTTCTCGATAATTAATAGCCGTCTGATTACTGCAAGGTAACCTGGATGTTGGCGCTCGCCCGTAAAACCAATTCAAAACTTGGCTTGTAACTACTCAACTTTTTAACAGCCTCTAGCCTTATTAAAGGATTAACAGTCAATGGCTATTCTCGCGCAGTTTGATCTGGTCAAACCAAAACATCTAAAATCTGATCCGCGCATGGACGGTTTTTATTCTTCTACCGCCTACGTAAATGGTCTAGCCGACGCGCATCCTGGCTTTATATGGCGGGAAGTTCAGGACAATCAACAGCTTCTCGATAAACTATGGGGAGAAGGGTATCTTTATACACTTTCGCTGTGGAAGAGCCCGGCGGCCTTGAAAGATTTCTTGTATAAAACACCGCACAACGACTTTCGTTTGAGAGGTGCGGAGTGGTTTCTGCCTATCAGCAAACCACGGGTTGTGATGTGGTGGGTGGATGAAGGTCATATTCCGACATTGTACGAAGCCCACCAGCGCTTGCAGTTGCTCTGGGAAATTGGACCTTCGCGTGAAGCGTTTGATTTGAAATCGAGTGAGTCTGCGATTGTTCTGAGTTGAACATTGCCTCGGCCCGCTGTAATCAATTCAGGGACCAGCGCTTTATTACTAAAAACGCCCATAAAAAAGGCCCGCTTATGCGGGCCTTTTTTGGCTTCGGCAACACACACCGAATTGCTTGCGCGGATCAGAAGTCCAGGTTGGACACCGCCAACGCGTTGCTCTCGATGAAGTCACGGCGAGGTTCGACCGCATCACCCATCAGGGTGTTGAAGATCTGGTCTGCGCCAATGGCGTCTTCGATGGTGACTTTCAGCATGCGGCGCACGCTTGGGTCCATGGTGGTTTCCCACAGCTGATCCGGGTTCATTTCGCCCAGACCTTTGTATCGCTGAATGGTGTGGCGCTTGGTGCTTTCAGCCATCAGCCAGTCCAAAGCTTCCTTGAACTCGGTGACCGCTTTCTTGCGCTCGCCGCGCTGGATGTACGCGCCTTCGTCGAGCAGGGTGCTCAGTTGAGCGCCGAGGGTGACGACGGTCTTGTAGTCGTTGCTGCCGAAGAAGTCGCGGTTGAAGGTGACGTAGTTCGACAGGCCGTGGGAAATCAGTTCGACCTCTGGCAGCCACACGCCACGTTCACGATCTTCACGCAGACTGGCCTTGTAGACCAGACCGGACTTCTCGACGGTGCGCAGACGCGCTTCGTACTGGGCCAGCCACTCTTGCATCGCTGCGTGGTCGCCGAGCTTTTCCAGGCTCACGGCCGGCAGGTAGATGAAGTGCTCGGTCAGTTCCTGCGGGTACAGGCGCGACAGACGCTTGAGAGTCTTCATCACCATGCGGAAGTCGTTAACCAGACGTTCCAGCGCTTCACCGGAAATGCCCGGAGCTTCTTCGTTCAGGTGCAGGCTCGCATCTTCCAGGGCCGACTGCGTCATGTACTCTTCCATGGCGTCGTCGTCTTAGATGTATTGCTCTTGCTTGCCTTTCTTGACCTTGTACAGCGGCGGTTGGGCGATGTAGATCGAGCCATGCTCGATCAGCTCCGGCAGCTGCCGGAA
>Ga0163162_10003663_pt1 | contig 14740 bp, 14 predicted proteins | sample S55metaG_FD_115310 | JGI IMG/M metagenome (GOLD analysis project Ga0163162, IMG submission 115310) | Switchgrass rhizosphere microbial communities from Kellogg Biological Station, Michigan, USA - S5-5 metaG | ecosystem: Host-associated > Plants > Roots > Rhizosphere > Soil | place: USA...
TGCATGACGCACAGGGTAAGAGATGGCGCCTGCGGTGGCCCGTTGTTGCAGCTACGGCGTGGCTAGACGATTCCCATCGGCGCTTCAGCCCGTTTCCAGTTTGATGGCGAAGACTTCCTTCCACCTGCAAGTTTGTCCGTCGCCGCGCAGGCGTGGCGGTCGGGCCAACCGCCAGGAAGGTGAGGTGATCGAGGAATGGATTCGCTCAAGCGCGACAACGTGAGGTTGTTCGCGGTTCTGATCGGCGGCAGTGCCGCCGTCGGCGCGCTGTCGGTGGTCCAAGAGGCGGTCGCCAAGTCGTCAAGCATGACCGTCGGCTCGACAAGCACCGAGACGACGCCCTCGACTGTAGAAGCCACGACGATGGCGGCACCGGCGATGCGGGGTCCCGCGGCGCCGCCCGCCGAGGAACAGGGGCCCGCCGCGCCGTAACCAATCGAATATCGATTTCTGAGGTGCACGCTGACTGAGCGCGCACCTAGGTACTTCGCACCTCTACTCCAGAGTATTCACAGGGTTCTCGCATTCACTAGTCCGACCTGCACGTCTGTCGATCCGCCATACCGATGTGGCGGGACCCGGCTGACATCCAGAGAGGAGCAAATTAGTGCATGCAAACAGGCGAACCAATGTGAAGATGCTGGCAGCCGTAATCGGCGGTAGCGCGGTCGTCGCCGCGGGGACCGTGACCATGGCGATCACGCAGGAGCCGGCCTCGTCAACCAACTTGAGCAGCTCGGGCATGACGGTCGGCGCAACCAGTACCCAGGAAACACCGCCCACAGAGCCCGAAACGACGCTTGCGGCGCCCGCCGTGAAGGCCACACCGTTCGGCGGCGCCGGCTCCTAGACCGAACGTTTCACCTCCGATCGCTTCGGTTACCCAAAACAGCGGAGGGGTTGAAGGTCGATCCCTCGCGAACTGTTCGAGTCAACCAGGGACCGAATGGAGTGGTCAGAGGTGAAATCGACGCCGTCGACCATCCCACCCACGGCAGAACAGCACTGATTCCGTCCACGGGTCGGGGATTGGAGACATGGCATGAGGTCGAAACAGCTCAAGCTCGTAGCCGCAGGCATCGGCGCAGGCGCCGCGGTCGCAATGAGTGCACTCGGCGTGACGTTCGCCGATGAGCCGAACAGCGCAGGCACCGTCAGTGAGGGACCCGAAATCACGTTGGGTGAGACGACGACGTCGTCGGTCGCGCCTAGCGAAATAGCGACGACGTTTGTGACGCCGCCGGTGACGGCTGAGCGACCCGACGGCTTCGCGGCCGGAGGCTAACCACTAGTTGTGGCGCGGCGGCCCGCCGGGTCCATTCGGGCCAGGGGGCCCACCCGGCAGTGGGTTGCCTATGTTGGTGACGGTCGCGGTCTGGCCGTTGCGAGTGGCACGGACGACCACCTGGTCGTCCACCGCGAACGGCGCCCCCGCATTACCCGCCGTGCTCGGAATCACGTAGGTCTGGGTGTAGCCGTCCTCGCTGCGGACGGTGATAGAGGTCGGCGAGATCGCGCTGACCGTGCCCGTCTGCATCAGGACCGTGGTGTAGCGGCCCGCGCCGTCGGGCTCGACGAACTCGCCGTGCAGCGATGTCCCATCCACGGCGGCCGGTCCTGGTCCGCCGATGGCGCCCCGTTGGCTGCCGGGGCCATCCGGTATGCCGCCACCGCCGGGCATGCCGCCACCTGGCCCGAACGCCTGATGCGGTCCGCCGAAGGAATGCGAATTGCCCGCGGTGGCGGCGTAGACCGCGGCACCACCGAGGGCGGCGATGACGGCGGCGACGGCCACGGCTGCCGCGGTTTCCCGCCATCCCCAACGCGGAGGAGTGGGCTCGGGTGCGCCCCATACCTGGTGCGTGGTGATTTGATCGGTCGTCATGCGACCACCGTGCAAGCGGTTCATGTGAATATGCTGTGCGTTGAGTCAGCGTGGGGTATGTCTATGCACCTTCACAGCTCACACATAGATAGGGCACAGTCTGAACCCATGGGCGCCACCAATAATGGGGCCGTGTCCAGTGCCAGCGCTTTCACTGTCAACGACAACGAACCCGCACGCGTCGTGATGCGGCGCGCCGACGGCAAGCCTATCCACGTGCTTGTCGTCGACGACGAGCCTGTGCTGGCCGAACTGGTGTCGATGGCTCTTCGGTACGAAGGCTGGGAGATCGCGACGGCCGGTGACGGCGCCTCGGCGATCGCGTCGGCCAGCGAGACCCCACCCGATGTGGTGGTGCTCGATGTCATGCTGCCGGACATGAGCGGCCTGGATGTCCTGCACAAGCTGCGCGAACAGATTCCAGGGCTACCGCTGCTACTGCTGACCGCGAGGGATTCCGTCGAAGACCGCATCGCCGGTCTGACCGCGGGCGGCGACGACTACGTGACCAAGCCCTTCAGCCTCGAAGAGGTGGTGCTGCGCCTGCGCGCGCTGCTGCGGCGAACCGGCGTGGCAAGCGAGACCGGCGGCGCCAAGATCGTCGTCGGCGATCTGGTGCTCGACGAGGACAGCCACGAAGTCACCCGCGGCGGTGACGTGATCTCGCTGACCGCGACCGAGTTCGAGCTGCTGCGGTTCATGATGCGTAACTCCAAACGCGTACTGAGCAAGGCGCAAATCCTGGACCGAGTGTGGAGTTACGACTTCGGCGGACGGTCCAACATCGTCGAACTGTACGTGTCGTATCTGCGCAAGAAGATCGACATCGGCCGCGAGCCGATGATCCACACCTTGCGCGGGGCGGGTTATGTCCTCAAGCCCCCGCGCTGACGCGGCGCGGCGCCGCTTCCGTTCACCGCGAAGCTGGTCCCTACGGGCCCGGCTGCTGGCTTCCCAGATCGTGCTGCTTGCGCTGGTATGTGCGGCGATCGGGGTGGGCACCGAGTTTGCGCTGCAACGCTTTTTGATGAATCAGCTCGATGACCGATTGGCTGAAACCGGGCATCGGTCAGTCGGGCTGTTCGAATTCGGGCCTCCCCGTTTGCCGCCGGGCATGGGCCCGATGGCCGGCCTCCCGGACCCGCCGGGATATCCGCGGCGCATGATCATTCGTAACGACTTCGGGCCGGGCCCCGCCTTCCTCAACGCCCCGGGACAAGCCGCCCGCACCGTCGGGGCGGTGGTCAGGAGGGGCGCGGCGGTCGACGCGGGCGTCATCACCTCCGGCGGCACGCAGTCCGAAATCAGTGCCACCGCAGCGCAACAGCTCGCCTCCGTCCCGTCGAACGACACACCGAGGACGATGGAACTCGACGGGCTGGGCCGGTACCGGGTCATCGCGATGCATGCGCGAGGCCCAGGCGTAACGATCGTGACGGGATTGCCCACCTCGGAGGTGGACGACACCCTGCTGTCGGTGGTCGTCATCTTCTGCGTGGTCGGGGCCCTCGCACTCGTCGGTGGCACAACCGCGGGCATCCTGATCATTCGCCGCCAACTCGCCCCGCTGTCAAGGGTTTCCGAAGCGGCCCGGCAGGTGGCCGACCTCGAGCTGGACCGCGGCGAGGTGCGGCTGCCGACGCCGATCGTCAAGGTCGATCCGGCCAGCGCGGACACCGAGATCGGGCAGCTCGGCTCCGCGCTGAACCGAATGCTGGACCGCATCGCGGGCGCACTGTCCGCGCGGCATGCCAGCGAGACGCGCGTACGCCAGTTCGTCGCCGACGCCAGTCACGAACTCCGCACACCGTTGGCCGCGATACGTGGCTATACCGAACTCGCGCAACGCAAACGGGACGACCTGCCCGATGACGTCGCGCACGCGATGAGCCGCGTCGAATCCGAAACTGAACGGATGACCCAACTCGTCGAGGACATGTTGCTGTTGGCGCGGTTGGACACCGGACGGCCATTGGAACGCGAGCAGGTCGATCTGTCCCGACTCGTCGTCGACGCGGTCAGCGACGCCCACATCGCGGGACCCGACCACCAATGGTTGTTGGATCTGCCCGATGAGCCCGTCATCGTCGTCGGCGATGAAGCCCGGCTGCATCAGGTGCTCGCCAATCTGCTCGCCAACGCCAGGACTCACACGCCGCCCGGCACCTCTGTCACTACATCGTTGGCCGTCGACGAGTCCGGTGGTTCCGTGTTGACGGTTGCCGACGACGGTCCGGGGATCCCGCCATGGTTGCAGCCGGAGATCTTCGAGCGGTTCGCCCGCGGTGATTCGTCGCGCTCTCGCCGTGGCGGCAGCACCGGGCTTGGCCTGGCGATCGTCGCGGCCGTCGTCAGGGCACATGGCGGCACGATCGGCGTACACAGCGTGCCAGGCAAGACGGAGTTCGAAGTGAGCCTTCCGGCTTATTCACAGTCGAGTCACAGCACAGCCAAAACGGGCGCCTAGCGGGCTCAACGAAACTCGCCTTGATGACCACCGTTGCCGTTCCTGCCGAGCAGACGCAGAAACGTACGAAACCCCCGCTAGTAACACGTTTCTATGTCTGGTCGCGCATAAGACTGGGTGTGCTGCTTATCGCGACGGCGGCGCTGTACCTGTGGAGTCTCTCGGCGAGCGAATGGGCGAACGCGTTCTACTCGGCTGCCGCGCAGGCTGGTGCCAGCGACTGGACAGCGATGCTGTTCGGGTCCAGCGACGCCGCCAACGCCATCACCGTCGACAAGACGCCGGCCGCGCTGTGGGTCATCGACGTGTCGGTGCGACTGTTCGGGCTGAACCCGTGGAGTGTGCTTGTGCCGCAGGCGCTGGAAGGCGTTGCGGCGGTGGCGTTGTTGTATGCCGCCGTGCAGCGGGCTAGCGGCGACGGTGCGGCGTTGCTTGCGGGCGCGGTTTTCGCGTTGACGCCAGTCGCCGCGTTGATATTTCGCTTCAACAATCCCGATGCGCTTCTGGTGCTGTTACTGCTCGCGGCGGCATACTGCGTGCAGCGTGCCTGTGAAAAGGACAGCAGCCGTTGGTGGTTGATCGCCGCGGGCACTCTGGTGGGCTTCGGGTTTCTGGCCAAGATGCTGCAGGCGTTTCTGGTGCTGCCCGCCTTCGCCGCGGCGTACCTGATCGCCGGCCACCATCGGCTGCGCCGCCGCCTCGCTGATCTGCTGCGCGCTGCCGCTGCCGTCGTGGTGTCCGGTGGCTGGTATCTGTTGCTCGTCGAACTATGGCCGGGGGATTCCCGGCCATACATCGGCGGGTCTCAGCACGACAGCATCATCGAATTGGCACTGGGGTACAACGGTTTGGGCCGCCTGACCGGTGACGAACCGGGCGGGCTCGGCAACCTCAACTTCGACGTGGGCTGGGGTCGGCTGTTCGGCTCCGGGATGGGTCTGGACATCGCGTGGTTACTGCCTGCCGCGGTGATCTGTCTCGCGGCGGGATTCGTCATCACCAGGCGCGCGCCACGGACGGAGCCGACGCGGGCGGCGTTGATCATGTGGGGTGGCTGGCTGGCCGTCACCGCGGTGGTGTTCAGCTTCGCCAACGGCATCGTGCATCCCTACTACACCGTCGCGCTGGCGCCTGCGATCGGCGCATCGATCGGCATCGGCGTAATGCTGTTGTGGCGCAAGCGCTCCGACATCCGTGCTGCGACAGCGTTGTCCGGCATGGTTCTGGTCACCACCGTCCTGGCGGCGGTTCTGTTGTCGCGGGACAGCGGATGGATGCCGTGGCTGCGTGCAGCGGTCGCGGTCGGGGGAGTAGGAGCGGCCGCGCTGGTCCTTGTCTCGGGGCGCCTGCCCCGGCCAGTCGCCCGTTCGGTGGCCGCCGTGGCGGTCGCGGCCTGCCTGGCGGCGCCCGCCGCGTATGCGGTGGCGACGGCGGCAACACCGCATAGCGGCGCGATCCCGTCGGTGGGCCCGGCACGTCACGGCTTCGGTGGCTTCACAGGGCCCGGCGGGCTGCTTGACTCGCCGAGTCCAGGACCCGCGCTGTCAGCGATGCTGTCCGCCGGTGCCCACGACTTCACCTGGGCCGCGGCCACCGTCGGCTCGAACAACGCGGCAGGCTACCAATTGGCCAGCGGTGCGCCCGTCATGGCCATCGGTGGCTTCAACGGCACCGACCCAGCGCCGACGCTGGCGGAGTTCCAGCGGTACGTCGCCGACCGGCAGATCCACTACTTCGTCCGTGGCAGGATGATGATCGGCCACTGGGGACTCCCCGGGTCGGGCGGCAGCAGCGAATCCGCTGACATCGCCGAGTGGGTGGAGGCACGCTACACTCCGCTGACCGTTGACCGCGTGATCATCTATGACCTCACGCAGGCTCCGAGGAATTCATAGCTGAGGCATAGCTTCGGCCAACGGGGCACACACGCTGTTGCTCAACCATGGACTTCATGACAGACATCGCCCTCGAACCCGACGCAGGCCTGGGACACCGAATCCACTTCGAACCGCGGCCGAACGCTGCCCTCGCGGCGCGCGCCGCGGGCGTGCCGGTGCTCGACGTCGTGGTGCCGGTGTACAACGAGCAGGCGGCCCTCGCCGATTCGATTTACCGGCTGCACCGCCATCTTCGGGAGAATTTCCCGTTCGAGGCGCGCATCACGATCGCCGACAACGCCAGCGTCGACGGCACGCCCCGGATCGCGGCAGAACTGGCCGCCGAGCTGTCCGACGTCCGAGTCGTGCGGCTGGAGGAGAAGGGGCGCGGCCGGGCGCTGCACGCGGTGTGGTCCACGTCGGATGCGCCGGTGCTGGCCTACATGGACGTCGATCTGTCCACGGACCTCGCGGCGCTCGCCCCGCTGGTCGCGCCGCTCGTCTCGGGTCACTCGGACTTGGCGATAGGCACCCGGCTGGGCCGTGGCGCGCGCGTGGTGCGGGGGCCGAAGCGGGAGATTATCTCACGCTGCTACAACCTGATCCTGAAATCGACACTGGCCGCCCGCTTTTCCGACGCGCAGTGCGGCTTCAAAGCCATCCGCGCCGACGTGGCCGAACGCCTGCTCCCGCACGTCGCCGACACCGGATGGTTCTTCGACACCGAGCTGTTGGTCCTCGCGGAGCGCAGCGGCCTGCGGATCCATGAAGTCCCTGTGGACTGGGTCGACGACCCGGACAGCCGCGTCGACATCGTCGCCACCGCGACTGCCGACCTCAAGGGCATCGGGCGGATGCTGCGTGGCTTCGCCGACGGCTCGATCCCGGTGAACACCATTGCCGCGCAGCTGGGTTCATCGCGGCTGGCGGCCGCAGCTGGGTCGCTGTTCCGCCAGGCGGTGCGGTTCGGCGCCATCGGCGTCGCGTCGACCGCGGCCTACGTGCTCCTGTTTCTCTTGATGCAGGGGTGGGTGGGCGCACAGGCGGCGAACCTGATCGCGTTGCTGGTCACGGCAATTGGTAACACCGCCGCCAACCGGCGCTTCACGTTCGGGGTCGGCGGTCGCGCCAATGTGACACGCCATCACCTCGAGGGCCTGGTTGTGTTCGGAATTGCGCTCGCGATCACCAGCGGTGCGCTGGCCGGGCTGCACGCGATTGTCGCCCAACCGCACCACATGGTCGAACTCGCGGTGCTGGTGATCGCCAACCTGGTTGCCACCGCGGTGCGCTTTGTTCTCCTGCGCGGCTGGGTGTTTCACCCGCGCCGATCGCTCTGACTCCCACCGACGACAAAGGAATCGATTGATGACGGTCATCTCCAATGTGCGAGCGGTGCGTCCGAATAATCCGGCGGCGCCGTATGATCCGCAACGACCAGCCGCTCAGCCGCGCTGGGTCCACCCCGGTGTGCTGGCGCTGCTGGCCGCGACCGCCGTGCTGTACCTATGGGGGCTCGGCTCCTCCGGCTGGGCCAACAACTACTACGCGGCAGCGGCGCAGGCCGGCACGCAGGACTGGAAGGCCTGGCTGTTCGGATCGCTGGACGCGGGCAACGCGATCACGGTCGACAAGCCACCGGCAGCCATGTGGGTGATGGGCTTGTTCGGCAGGCTGTTCGGGTTCAACGCGTTCACGATGCTGTTGCCGGAGGCGCTGATGGGCGTCGCCGCTGTCGGGCTGCTGTATCTGACCGTGCGGCGCACCAGCGGACCGGCCGCAGGTCTGATTGCAGGCGCGGTGCTCGCGCTGACCCCGGTCGCCGCGCTGATGTTCCGGTTCAACAACCCCGACGCGCTGCTGGTGCTGCTGCTGGTGGCCGCCGCCTACTGCATGGTGCGGGCGACCGAGACGGCAAGCACCCGCTGGATCGCGTTGGCGGGTTGCGCCATTGGTCTCGCGTTCCTGACGAAGATGTTGCAGGCGTTCCTGGTCGTGCCCGGTCTCGCAGGGGCTTTCCTCGTGGCGGCGCCGGTCGGCATGTGGAAGCGGATCGGCAAGCTCCTCGTCGGCGCCGCAACGATGATCGTGTCGGCGGGGTGGTACATCGCACTTGTCAGCCTTTGGGCCGCCGACTCGCGCCCCTACATCGCCGGCTCCACCGACAACAGCCTGCTGCAGCTGGCGTTGGGCTACAACGGGATTGAACGCATCACCGGCAGCGACGGCGGTCCCGGCGGCGGCCATTTCGGTGGCGGTCCCGGTGGCGCCAACCTCTTCTTCGGCGGCGAACCCGGCATCGGCAGGCTCTTCGGCCCGTCGATGGGTGTCGAAGCGTCCTGGCTGTTGCCCGCCGCGCTCATCGGGCTTGCAGCGGGGATCTGGTTCACCCGGCGGACCGCCCGCACCGGAACCGTCCGTACCGGACTGCTGTTGTGGGGCGGCTGGCTACTGGTGACCGGCGCGGTGTTCAGCTTCATGGACGGCACCGTGCACCCGTATTACACAGTGGCGTTGGCACCGGCGGTCGCCGCGCTGGTCGGCATTTCGGTGGCCGAGTTGTGGCGGGGGCGGGAATTCCTGGTGCCGAGGATCGTGCTCGCCACGATGGCCGCGACCACCGGCGTCTGGGCCTTCATCCTGCTGGACCGCACGCCGGACTGGTTGCCCGCGCTGCGGTGGATCGTGCTGGCAGGATCGGTGATTGTCGCGGCCATCCTCGCCGTGGGTGCGCACCGGCTGGGCCGTGCGGCAGTCGTACTGGCCACCGCTGCGGTGCTTTTCGGCCTGGCTGCGCCTACGGCATTTGCGATCTACAACGTCACGCACGAGCACAATGGGCCGGGTACGATGTCCGGGCCCAGCCATGACGCCGGCTTCGGCCACGGTGGCCCCGGCGGTCCGGGTGGCGCTTTCGGCGGACACGGTCCGGGTGGGGGAGAAGCGGATAACGCCGCACTCGCCCGGCTTCTCGAAGGCGCTGACAGCCGTTGGGCGGCAGCTAGTGTCGGGTCGATGGGAGTGAGCAGCCTCGAGCTCAAGACGGGCGCGTCGCTGATGGCGATCGGCGGGTTCACCGGCTCGGACAACTCACCGACGCTCGCGCAGTTCCAGTCCTACGTCGCCGACCATGAGGTGCGGTACTTCATCGGCAGCGACCGCGGCGGACCTCCCCACGGCAGGTCGGGCCCTGCGCAACAGATCACACAATGGGTGCAGCAGAACTTCACCCCGATCGACGTCGGCGGGACGACCGTCTACGACCTCAGCCAACCCCGTTGATATCTGGGTCCCGTCGATTTGAGACGGCCCCCCGATCAGGCGGCCGCCCTGCTTCCCCCGGGCAGGGCGGCCGTCGCCATCCACTCGCGGCGATTTTCAGCCGTGGCAAGCGGCCGCTCCATTGCTATGGTCGCGTCGAGACAACGAGGAGTGCCATGTCCGTGACTGACCAATACCTGAAGAACAACGAGGCGTACGCGGGCACCTTCACGGGCCCGCTGCCGCTGCCGCCGAGCAAGCATGTCGCGGTGGTGGCCTGCATGGACGCCCGGCTCGACGTCTATCGGATCCTCGGCCTCGGCGACGGCGAGGCACACGTCATCCGCAACGCAGGCGGCGTGATCACCGACGACGAGATCCGCTCGCTGGCCATCAGCCAACGGCTGCTGGGAACGAAAGAGATCATCCTGATCCACCACACCGATTGCGGCATGCTGACTTTCACCGACGACGAGTTCAAGCGCGCCATCCAGGACGACACGGGCATCAAGCCGGAATGGGCCGCCGAGGCATTCCCGGACCTCGAAGAAGACGTGCGTCAGTCACTGCGCCGCATCGAGGCCAGCCCGTTTGTCACCAAACACGAATCCCTGCGCGGATTCATATTCGACGTCGCCACCGGCAGGCTCAACGAGGTCAAGCCTTGAGCATGGCCGCCCGCGCGCGGTCGGGTGGGGCGTAAACGCGTACGCCGGAGGGGTCGGCGGTCAATGATGTCCACATGGTCCTGCAGCAGGCGACGCCCGCCGACGAGAACGGTGCCGCCCCGGTGCCTGACGCGTCGAGCAGTTTGCGGAACCCGTTTCCGCCCATCGCCGACTACGCCTTCCTTTCCGACTGCGAGAACACCTGTCTGATCTCCTCGAGTGGATCGGTGGAATGGCTGTGCGTGCCACGGCCCGATTCGCCCAGCGTGTTCGGGGCAATCCTGGATCGTGGCGCGGGGCACTTCCGGCTGAGCCCGTACGGCATGTCGGTCCCGTCTGCCAGGCGTTACCTGCCGGGCAGCCTGATCCTGGAGACCACCTGGCAGACCCACACCGGCTGGATGATCGTCCGCGACACCATGGTGATGGGCCCATGGCGCGACATCGAGACGCGGTCAGGGACACATCGCCGCATACCGATGGACTGGGACGCCGAGCACACCCTGCTGCGCACCGTGCGCTGCGTGAGCGGCACCGTCGAGCTGGTGATGGACTGCGAGCCGTCGTTCGACTACCACCGGGCCTGCGCGAACTGGGAGTACTCGGCCAGTGGCTATGGGGAAGCCGTAGCGCGCGCGAACCATGACCCGGACGCGCACCCGACGCTGCGGCTGACCACCAACCTGCGCATCGGGCTGGAGGGCCGCGAGGCGCGGGCGCGCACGCGGATGAAAGAGAGCGACAACGCCTTCGTTGCGTTGAGCTTTTCAAAGCATCCCTCGCCGCAGACCTACGACGAGGCCGTCGACAAGATGTGGACGACCAGCGAGTACTGGCGGCAATGGATCAACATCGGCAGCTTCCCGGATCACCCGTGGCGGTCGTACTTGCAACGCAGCGCGCTGACACTGAAGGGATTGGCCTACTCGCCGACGGGAGCGCTGCTGGCGGCGAGTACCACTTCCCTGCCGGAAACCCCTCAGGGCGAACGCAATTGGGACTACCGCTACTCGTGGATTCGGGACTCGACGTTCGCACTGTGGGGCCTCTACACCCTCGGCCTGGATCGCGAGGCCGATGACTTCTTCTCGTTCATAGCCGATGTATCAGGTGCGAACGACGCTGAACGCCATGAACTTCAGGTGATGTACGGCGTTGGCGGCGAGCGCAGTCTGGTCGAGGAGGAACTACATCACCTGTCCGGATATGACAATGCGCGCCCGGTGCGGATCGGGAACGGCGCCTACAAGCAGATGCAACACGACATTTGGGGTTCGATGCTGGACTCGGTGTACTTACACGCCAGGTCCCGCGAGCAGATTGCGGAGACGTTGTGGCCGGTGCTGAAGCAACAGGTCGAGGAGGCGATCAAGCACTGGCGCGAACCCGATCGCGGGATCTGGGAGGTGCGCGGCGAACCGCAGCACTTCACCTCGAGCAAGATCATGTGCTGGGTGGCGCTGGACCGCGGGGCCAAGCTGGCCGAGCTGCATGGCTGGACGAGACACACCCAGGAGTGGCGCGCCATCGCCGAGGAAATCAAGGCCGACATCCTGGCTAACGGCGTGGACTCGCGCGGGGTGCTGACCCAGCGCTACGGGGACGACGCGCTGGACGCCTCGCTGCTGCTAGCGGTGTTGACCCGGTTCCTCCCGGCAGACGACCCGCGGTTACGCGCGACGGTGCTGGCGATCGCCGACGAGCTGACCGAGGAGGGATTAGTGCTGCGGTATCGCGTCCACGAGACCGACGACGGGCTGTCCGGCGAGGAGGGCACCTTCACCATCTGCTCGTTTTGGCTGGTCTCCGCGCTGGTCGAGATCGGCGAGATCCGGCGGGCCAAGCACCTGTGCGAGCGGCTGCTGTCGTTCGCCAGCCCGCTGCATCTTTATGCAGAGGAGATCGAGCCGCGCACCGGCCGGCATCTGGGCAACTTCCCGCAGGCGTTCACCCACCTGGCACTCATCAACGCCGTGGTCCACGTCATCCGCGCCGAAGAAGACGCGGACAGGTCTGGGGTGTTCCAGCCGGCGAACGCGCCGACGTAACGGGGTGGCCTTCGACGACCAGGGCAGCTCGGTGAGCCTGAGTAGCGGCATTGTCACTCTATGGTTGCGCGGCACCGACGACGTTGGGTGCAGCGGCGGCCAACTTCCTTGCCTGCGTGACGGATTGGGCGACGATCTGGCCACGTCCGAGCAACGTGAGGACCGCGAGCAAGCACCTCCGGCGGAAAACGGCGCCTCTCCAGTCTTCGTTGTTTGCGTCAGCACTTGGATTATGTGGCCGCGGAGTACCCGAGCCCTGCGGGCGACAGCGTCCCTGGACTCCTCGTCGACGTCGCCGCGCGGAGCAGCGGCAAGCGCCGTGCAGGGTGCTCGTGATCGACCAGACGATCTCGTCAGGCAGCGACCGCATCCAGCCCGGAACTTCGGCATGATCGGCGATGTCCTCCAGTCCTTTTTGGGCCGACTGCAGCGGCACGCGCAGCTGGTCGACATCGTTTTGACTGGGGTCCGCACGACGGCGCCGGGGAACTGAGTTTCGATGGCGCTCCGACACTTCCTCGGCCGATCGAGGTGTCGGCGCAGTGCCTTTCCGGCACGTTCGGACGGCGTGCCGCCCCGAGCCGTGTTCAATGCGTCGACAATGCCAGAGACCAGCCGAATTCTACGATGTAGCCGGCGCCGGTGATATAGCCGGTGATGGCGCCCATCAGCACCCAGACTCGCGACACGCGGACTCCAGGACCGCAGCGCGTACGACGAAAACATCAGCAGGACAAGCAATGCCGCTGCGACCCGCACCGCGGTCGTTGAGCGTGAGGGCGGCCCGTCACGACGACCGCGATTGCTGAGACCATCGACGTTCACCCGGTGCGAACGCGGTCTTTGGGTTGCGGATCGGGGGCCAGCAGCGCGCCCTCGAGGGCGGCGCCCGCGGCGAACAGCGTGATCCGCACAGGGTCGGCCACGTCGAACGCGTACGTCACCGCCACCATCGTCGCGTATGCAATCCTCACAATCGCGGCGCGGCCACCGTATCGGACGCCGGTTGAGCACCCCATGATCGCCGGGCAACAAACGTCCAAAAGTCCCTCTTACGGGTGCGTAAGCGGTACTGTCGGCACCCTTCCCGGGGCATCTTCGGGAGCAGCGCTGACCAGCCCTCAGCGACGGTTAAGAGGAGCCGAGGCATGCGAATTTTTGTTGATCTCAACCGGTGTCTGGGATACGCGCAATGCGTCCCGCTGGCGCCGGATGTGCTCCAATTGCAAGGGGAGGAAGCGCTCGCCTACGACCCGAATCCCGACGACTCGCAACGGCAGCGGGTTGCGCGGGCGGTGGCGTCCTGCCCGGTGCAGGCGATCATCGCGGAGATGGACCCCCCTGCGGACAGGACGACCAAATGAGCACGCACCACCCACTGGTCGCCGAGCTGGTAAAGACCTTCAAGGCGGAGGGCCGCATCGTGATCGTGGGTGCGTCGCTGGCCGGGCTGCGCGGCGCGGAGGCATTGCGCGACGAGGGCTTCACTGGCTCGCTGACCATCATTGGTGAGGAGGTGCACGAGCCCTATGACCGTCCGCCGCTGTCCAAGCAGGTGCTCAAGGGATGGGTGCCTGCGGGTAACACCAAGCTGCCGCGCCTGCGGGCGATCGACGCGGACTGGCGCCTGGGCGTGGCGGCCACCGGCCTGGATCGTGACAACCGGGAGGTGTTGCTCGCCAACGGTGACAAGGTGCCCTACGACCGGTTGCTGATCGCGACCGGCGTCCGTTCCCGCGCGTGGTTCAACCCCGACGAGGCCAAGCTGAAGGGCCTGTACACGCTACGGACCTGCGATGACGCGGCCGAGTTGCAGGCGGCGGTGAAAGCCAAGCCGAAGCGGGTGCTGATCGTCGGCGCGGGCTTCATCGGCTCCGAGATGGCCTCGGTCTGTCGTGACCTCGGATTGGACGTGACGGTCGCAGAACGCTCCAGCGCACCACTGGTCGGGCCGCTCGGCGGGGTGATCGGCGATATCGCTGCCAAGATGCAGCGGGAGGCCGGAGTCGACCTGCGCACCGGTGTGGCGGTGGAAGCGCTGAAAGGCGACGCCGACGGGCACGTGCGGCAGGCTCAGTTGTCGGACGGGACCACGTTGGACGTCGACGTGGTGGTGGCGTCGCTGGGGTCGATTCGGAACATCGAATGGCTCGAAGGTGCCGAACTGGCCGCCGGGTTCTGGGGTGTGGCCTGCGACGCTGGGTGCCGCGCCTTCGACATTAACGGCGTGGTGACCGACAACATTTTCGTTGCCGGCGACATCGCGCGGGCTCCGCATGTGCTCTACGAGTACGAGTTCATGGCGATCGAGCACGTGGATGCCGCGGTACTGGGCGCTCAGACCGCGGCGCACAACATGGTCAACCTCGAGACCGGACGTCGTCCGCACCTGCCGCTGCCGCAGTTTTGGTCCGGCCAGTTCGGCGTCAACATCAAGGGCTGCGGCGTGTGCTCCTTCGGTGATGAGATCGTCTTCACCCAGGGCTCGGTCGAGGATCTTCGTTTCGCCGCCGCCTTCGGCAAGAAGGGCCGCA
>Ga0163162_10003665_pt1 | contig 14738 bp, 15 predicted proteins | sample S55metaG_FD_115310 | JGI IMG/M metagenome (GOLD analysis project Ga0163162, IMG submission 115310) | Switchgrass rhizosphere microbial communities from Kellogg Biological Station, Michigan, USA - S5-5 metaG | ecosystem: Host-associated > Plants > Roots > Rhizosphere > Soil | place: USA...
CAGATTTCGATTGAGACAGCGCAGTGTTCGCTCGATTGCGCGGTGCTGGCACGGCTGCCGGGGAAGAGCATTATTCTCGGGGTGCTGGATTTGTCAACGCATGAAGTAGAGACAGCAGCGACCGTAGCGGCGCGGATCCGGCGCGCGCTGCCGTTCATCGACGCGGAACGACTGGTGCTGGCACCCGATTGCGGGATGAAATATTTGCCGCGGTCGTCGGCGTTCGGGAAGTTGAAGTCGATGGTGGAGGCGGCGCAGATTGTGCGGGCGGAGTTGGAGTGGACTCAGACCTAATGGGAGGCGCGAACGACCTCGGAAGGATCCGCGCCGACCCGCCCGGAGCCTTCGCCAGTAGCCACAGGGGCCAGATGGAAATCGTAACCGATGGCTGGCAGGCCGGCGATAGGCGAAGCAGGGTCGTTCTTCGTTACGCCCACCACCAGCGAATCACTGGCGCCGAAGACGGTATCGGAATCGATGTGCGCATCGCCATCGATATATAGAGCCGTCACCGCTTCGCGATAGCCGGGAGCGCTGATCAGGAAGTGAATGTGCGAGGGGCGCCAGCCGTGTCGGGCCTGCGCGCGGATCATATCTCCCACGGGTCCATCCAAAGGAATTTTGTAACCGACCGGGCAAATAGTGCGCAGATGGTAACGGCCTTGCGCGTCCGTATAGAAGCGGCCGCGTAGATCCATTTCCGAAGGATCCAATTTTTGCAGGTCATAATCACCGTGTTCATCGGGCTGCCAGACTTCGACGGAAGCGTGCGCGATGGGTTTGCCCTTGGTGTCGGTGACTTTTCCGTACACGCAGGTTTCCATTCCGTCGGTGGGTTTGGTAACGATGGTGGCGCCGGCTTCCATCACCGGGGAATCCTTGCGATAGAAGGGGCCGAGGAGGCTGCTCTTGGTGACCGCGTCAATGTCGGTGCCGCGCTTGTCGTTCAGCGAATTGACCAGGGCGCTGAGGCCCAGAGTGTCGGACAGAAGGATAAACTCCTGCCGGAACTCGGTGCACTTTTGACCGACCGCGGTCAGGAAACCAACGCCCTGAATCCATTCGTCGGGAGTGAGGTCGGCTTCACGCGCGAAGGCGTGGAGGTGCTTCACCAGGATCTCCATAATCTGTTTCAGGCGGGGATTAGGGGTGGCGGACATCTGCTCGATCACGGCATCGGTTATGGTGTGCTCATCAATGGCTCTCATGCGGGCTCCTTGAATCTTCGGGCAGCGTTTAGTTTAGCGTAGGACCGTGGTTGCTTGCGGCTCCGCGCCGCATACACCTAGGGGGACCAATGGAGTGAAGTGGTTGAAAACAGTTAGACGGTGGCGCCTTCAGACGGGGGTGGTACGCCCATTACGCAGTACAGTGATTTCTTCATTGTGAAACCCTCCTTCCTGCTACTCGATCCTATTAGTAGACCCCATTTCGGAGGAGTGGGGCCCCGGGGCTGCTGGGAGACCGGCGCTCGGATCCCAGCGTCCGCCCTGGTCGTTCCATCTTGGGGGGAGGAGAGAGAGCTTCAAGCTGAGAAACTCGGCACTCGCAATTGAGACCGTCGATGTGTAGCGCCCGGATCCTACCGCTTAGCCGCCTTGCGCTTGCCTGCGGACACGGCCTGCATCTGATGCGCGTTCACAATCGCCCGAAGCAGCCCCGGAAACCGCTGCTCGATCTCCGCGCATCGCGACGTATTCTGCATCTCCACCCCCTGCCGTTCGCCGCGAATTAACCCGGCCTCGCGCAACACCTTAAAGTGTTGCGACAGGGTGGACTTCGGGATCGCCTTCTGGCTCACCGTCAGAAAACTCGAACAGTTCTGCGAGCATCCCGACCCCACGATGTCCGCGAAAATCGCCACCCGCACCGGGTCAGAAAGAGCGTGCAGAATCCCTTCCACCGTCACATGTTCTATCGAAGGGTGAAATAGAGGCCTCACGCCTCCATCTTACTTAGTCCTCGAATGAAATTGTTTAATAGTTCAGATTTCCGGAACTTTGGAAGAAGATCCGCATCTAACCCAACCAGGAAAGGAAACAAGGATTCAGCCGCGAACGAAGGTGAGCGGGTCTCCAACAAGAATATGAGCAAGTTAAAAGGAAAAGTCGCCCTCATCACCGGCGGAAACAGCGGCATGGGCTTCGCCACCGCGAAACTGTTCGCCGAAGAAGGCGCCCAAGTCATCATCACGGGACGCCGCCAGAAGGACACCGAAGAAGCAGTCAAAGCCATCGGCAATAACGTGGAAGGAGTCGTGGGCGACGTCGCCAAACTCTCCGACCTCGACAAGCTCCACGATCACGTAGCGAAGAAGTACGGCCGCGTCGACATCGTCTTCGCCAACGCCGGCATCGGTGAATTTGTCCCCTTCGGCCAGGTCACTGAAGAGCAGTTCGACCGTGTCTTCGACATCAACGTCAAAGGCGCCTTCTTCACCGTCCAGAAGCTTCTCGACCTCATCCCCGACGGCGGCTCCGTCATTCTCAACGGCTCCATCGCCGGCTACAAAGGCATCGCAGCCGCCAGCGCATACTCCGCGACGAAAGCCTCGCTTCGCTCCTTTGCCCGCACCTGGACCACGGACCTCAAAGCCCGCAAGATCCGCGTCAACGTCATCTCGCCCGGACCCATCGATACGCCCATCTTGAGCAAAAGCGGCCTCACCGCCGATCAAATCGCGGGATTCAAGTCGCAAATGGCCCAGCAAGTCCCGCTCGGCCGCATCGGCGACTCTATCGAGATCGCCAAGCCCGCTCTGTTCTTCGCCTCCGACGACAGTAGCTTCGTCACTGGCGTCGAACTCACCGTCGACGGGGGAATGGCGCAAGTATAAGACTATGTCCACTGAAGCTCTGTTACTCGACGCCGCCCTACGCACCTGGAACGCGAACCTCGACCGGGCAAGCAAGCTCTTCGAAGGCCTCTCCGAAGAGCACCTCCAGCAGGAGATTGCCCCCGGCAAGAACCGCCTCATTTACCTATGGGGCCACCTTACCGCCGTCAACGACGCACTGCTGCCCCTCTGGGGCTTCGGCCCGCGGCTGCATCCCGAACTCGACGAAGTCTTCATCAAGCATCCCGACCGCGCCAAGCCAACGCCGTCCGCGGCAGAGCTAAAACAAAACTGGCAAGAGATCAACGCCGCTCTCAACCCAGCCATATTCAAACTCACACCCGCTGAGTGGACGGACCGCCACACTGCCGTCTCACCAGAAGACTTCCTGCGAGAGCCCCACCGCAACCGCTTCAACGTCCTCTTGAGCCGGACCAACCATCTCGCCTACCACCTGGGCCAAGCCATCGGCCGCTCATAATTACCGGTGGGGCGGGCGCCCGGGCGCGGCCCTGGTCGGTTCCATCTAGGGCTGAGACGTCAATGTGTGGGAACGTGGGTTATTCTTCCGCGGTTTTCCCGCACCATTCCTGCCAGCGCTGGACGGTAGTTTTGTAGCTGATCGCTCCGTCCTTGCACCAGAGCGCGTCCCCTTCGCGACGAATCACAGTGCGTAACTGGCCGCTAACGCGCACTTCGTCGCCCGGCTGCGGATCGGTTCGAGGATCGCGGCCGGCCAAGGATGGCAGGGGAACTGGTGGTGGCTCATCCTCATCGGGATCAGGCGGCGCATCCGGGTCCGGCACCGGGAAGGGCGGAGGCGGCATCGGGTATGGAGGATCTTGGGGCGTGCTCATTTAGAGCCTATTTCGAAAAGGGGGAGCGTTTCTCGAACTGCTCCCCCCACTGATACCAACAAGTACAGTCCCTTCGCGTCCGATGGGAGGGCACCTGCGGGAATTCCCGCCGGGTGGCATCTGCATAATAGAGAGGCTTGCCGATGGAAAGGTTTCATCTTTTCCCGTAATGCGGGTTTGGAAAGGACGGTTCCCCCTAAGAACGCTTGGCGACGAACTTCTTGAATTCCGAAATCGGAACCGGTCCGCGTCCATGGATTGGCGCAATGGTGGCGACGTTCAGCTTCAGCCGTTGAATGTTGTCGTTTAGAGCCACGGCATTGGGCGGCACCGGCGACGGCGGCGGAGTATTCGGCGGCCCGGGACTGTAGCTGTCGGCTTCAACCAGGATCTTCGGTTTTGGAAGATAAAACACCAGCAGCTCATCGGTGTGGATATCGCCTTGAGTAGCGTAGGCCTCGATGGTTTGCGTGCCGTCGGTGAGCACGTACTTGTCCGTCACGCCCTGCAAGGTGGCCGGTTTCGGATTCGTCGACTGGGCATCCGGAGATATGGTCGCCTGCGCCTGGAAGGTCTTCTCGAAGTAAGGCACGTTGGACTGGTGAGTGACGACGGTGGCGCCTTGAGCCACATACGTGCGAAGGCCGCCGGAGTGGTCGAAATGGTGATGTGTGCTCAACACATATTTAATCGGCTTGTTGGGAACCAGCTTCTTGGCCTCCTCGATGACCGCCATCGACCGAGCTTCGTTCTGAGGCGCCTCTATGAGCGCCATGTAGTCTTTGAATTCCACCACCAGGCTGTGATGGCTGCCGCCACCCAGGAACCAGACTCCATCGGCCAGCTTCTTGCTTTCTACCTTCACCGGAGGAATGGTGGCCGACTGGACCACCTCGGGAACAGGAAGGTCGGCTGGCGCATTCGGCTGCACGCTGGCGATGGTGAGGTCCCAGACCGGAAATTCACCCTGCGTCTGCACAATCTTGGTGGGGAACTTGACGCCGTTGAAGTCCTTGTAATCGGAATAATTGGCAACTACAGGCACGTCACCGAGCACCGGGTCGGCGACGGTGGTCTCCACTTTGGTCACCATGTCCTGGCCGTCAATGGTGCCGGACACTTTGTACTTTCCAAGCGCGGTGAAGGTAACCACCTTGGCGCCGTCGGTTTTCAAAGTAGCATTGCCGGAATCTAGAGCCCCCTTCACAAAGCCATGCGGGGTGAGCCAAATCTGGAGTTGTCGCGCCTCGGCCTGCGCAAGCTGCGGCGCAGGTCCGTTGGGCCCCACGGTCCAGGCTTTGTCACCGCTGACCTGCGTGTTCTGATGTTGTCCGCCGAAGACGGGATTCGCGAACATCATATCTTCGCTCGCGGACTTCTGGTCGTAGTTGATGGTGCGCGTGTAGCTGGTCATGGGTCGCCGCGGCCATTCTTTCCCGGCGGTGAGAGCCTGGCCGTAGAACGCATTCATTCCAGTGCCGGAATATTGGATCGACTTCACGTTGCCCATCGCCTTTTGGGAACTCTGCAACACGGACTGGGCATCGGGGTTGATGAGTGAGCAGGCGGCCGTCGCGAGGCACGCGGCGATCGCCAGCAAGAGTTTCTTATTCATGGCTTTTCCCTCCTCAGGTGGGAATCGTCCAACATTATAGATCCCGCATGCGAGCAGCAGTAGGGCAGAGCTGCGCCTGGCCGTAGAGCGTGCACGCCTGCCTTCTGGATCGCCGAGTTCTATTTAGGCCGCCCCTTGTATCCTTGAGCCAGCATCTTCACGCTGTACATTGCGCCTTGTCCGGCGATGTATAACGTCCTCTTGTCCGGCCCCGCGAACGCCAGATTTTGGGGACGCTGCGAGACCGGGATCAGACCAAGGTGCTCACCTTGGGGACTGAGCACCTGGACCCCCTGCAAGGTGCCCACATATATCCGAGATTCGGAGTCCACCGCGATGCCATCGGCGTTACTGTTGAAGAAGCCGTTGTCGCCCTTGGTCACTCCCACGTACTTACCGAAATTGCGGCGATTGGCGAGCGTGCCGTCCGGCTTTACATCGAACGCCACCAGAGCATCGCCGTGCGAATCCGCCACGTACAGCGTCTTTTCATCCGGACTCAGTTGAATGCCGTGAGGACTCGGCGCTTCGACAGCCAATTCCGGTTTGCCGCCTGGAGCAATGTGAAACACAGCGGGCGGCTTGTTGGACGGCAGCGTGAAGTAGATGTGATCGTTCTTGGACACCACCAGATCGTTGGGGCGTGTCTCGTAGGGACCAGCCAGCACGGCCTCGCTGCCCTTGAGATAGACGATGCCCACGGTGTTGCCCTGAACCGAAATCAGCCGGCCCTTCGAATCGAACCCCAGACCGTTCGAACGGTTCGTGTTCTCGAGGAAGGTCGAGATGTTGTTGTCCTTGTCGATCTTGGTAATCCTGCTGGCGCGCGTTTCCGTGAAGATCAGGCTGCCGTCGGGCAACGCCACCGGGCCTTCGGTGTTATCGAAGCCGTTCTTGATCACGACGACTTTCGTTCCCCCGGCCACCACGCCAGGAATCGCAGGCGCGACGGTTTCGATGGCTGGCGCCGGCGCGGGCGGCCCTTTCTTCTCCTGCCCCTGAATGAACGCGATCCCCCAGGTAACGACACTCAACACACCCAAACAAAAAGCTCTTGATTTCATGCTCAAGGCTCCTTTCCCCACGGCCCACTATATAGCGCTCCGTCGACTTCGCGCAATGTAGCCGCCGGGCGAACCAGAGTCCGACGCCGATCCGAGAAGTGCCCCGCTCAGATACACGAATTACCGACGGCACGACCGCGTGGATTGCACCCGTGCACTTTTTCGAATTCACTAGCCTTGGGGATCTCTTAGGGCCTGCGATCAGCGCGCTCTTGCGGGAAGAGCGGTCCCGGTCAAGCGCACAAGGTCATCGAGACGAAAGGGTTTCCGGATGAAGTGGTTGACTCGTAGTCCAGCGTAATAGGTATCAACCATCCGTTCGTCATAGGCACTGGTGACGATCACATTCAGGTCGGGCCGTATTCGGAGGAGCTCTTCAAAGACTTCCCGGCTGGATGCCCCGGGTAGCGTGACATCGAGCAGTACCACATCGATTTCATCTCTGTGTGCATGTATCAGGTCGAGTGCAACGGATCCATCGCTCGCTTCGATTACCAAGAAACCTCGCTTCTGGAGTCCCTTGGAGACAGCTCGCCGCAGGGTCTGGTCGTCCTCCACCACAAGGATAGTCCGAGCGTTAGCATTGGACTTCTCCAGCCCGCCGGTTGTGATCGTACTGTGGATCTCCGAAGCTCCCTTTGGAGCACAGGGCAGCAGGACTTGAAACGCCGTCCCTTGTCCGGGCGTGCTCACAATATTAATAGCGCCACCGAGGCCGCGGACGATCCCCTGCACAACCGCAAGCCCCAAGCCCCGGCCGGGGAATTTGGTGCTGAAGAACGGATCGAAGATCTTAGCTTTTGTTTCTTCTGTCATGCCGCAGCCGGTATCCGAGATCTCGATCCGCACGTAATCACCTGCGGTTAGATCCGTCATGTTGTTTGGAGCCAAGTCGCTACCACCGCTCACCTGCGCCGTGGTTACGGTAATCACTCCTTGAGAGTCTCCAATCGCCTCCGACGCATTGAGGACCAAATTCATCACCACTTGCCGGATCTGCGGAGCATTGCCCCATACAGTCGGAAGGTTTCCACGGAAATCCGTCCTCAAAGCCACTTGTTTTGAGATCGAGACCTTCAGGAGCCTTAGCATTTCTTCCACCAGTCGCGACACATCCACCGCTTCATTGAGATCCTTGTGGGTCTCCCCGGCGTAGATCATCAACTCACGCACGATCTCGGAGCCGCGAATGGCGGCCATTTTGATTCTTTGGATTTCTTCCCTAGCCGCCGAACTTACCGCCAGGTCCATCTCCACCAGTTCGGCCACCGAATGGATACCTCCCAGCAGGTTGTTGAAGTCATGGGCGATGCCACCGGCCAGAACCCCGAGGCTTTCCAGCTTCTGTCCGGCGAGTGCCTCCTCCTGGGTACGTTTGACTTCGGTGATGTCTTCGATCATGGCGAGGCCGTACATGACCTCGCCTTCTCGATCGCGGATAACGGATCCAGTCAGGTCGATCCAAATGATCTCACCGTTCTTCTTTACATACCGCTTTCGTAGCTTGTAGAAAGGTATTTCACCTGTGAAAAGGCGCTCGGCAAGCTCCACATCCGCTTGCAAGTCATCCGGGTGCGTGATGTCTGCAAAAGACCTTTGGAGAAGTTCGGCTTCGGAATATCCCACCATCTGACAAAGCGCGCCGTTGACCTTCTCGAAGCGATAGTTCTTTCCCACGAGTCCGACTCCGAGAGGCCCATCTTCGAACAACCTGCGGAAACGCTCTTCACTCTCGCGCAGTTCAGCTTCGGCTCGCTTGCGCTGGGTGAGATCCTGCATTGCCCCGATCACACGCCAGGCACTACCTGACGGATCGCGTGCAATGTAGGCGCGGTCGTGGATGTAGGCCCATGCGCCATCGGCCCGCTGGAAACGGTACTCGCAGTTCCATGTCGATTCCCTGCCGCTAATCGCCGAGCTAAGGCCGCCGCTCGCACGCTCGCGGTCCTCGGGGTGAATGCGGTCGATCCACCATTGCCATGATTCCGACGACTCGGGCGGCCTTCCGTAGAGTGTCGCGTACGTGTCGTTCCAGCTCACGGTTCCAGTCATCAGGTCGATGTCCCAGACCGCGTCATTAGTGGCTTGTACGGCAAGCCGACAACGCTCCTCACTTTGCCGTAGCGCCTCCGCTGTGTATTTGCGCTCGGTGACGTCCATGTTGACGCCCCCCATGCGAACCGCCTGGCCGGTTTCGTCCTGGAAAACTGTACCCCTTCCGAGCAGCCAGTGTATGCTGCCATCCGGCCAAATGACGCGAAATTCCTCATCCCAGATATATGTCCGCGTGAGCGTATCGTGAACGTGCGCCCGCACCGCCTCGCGATCTTCCGGGTGAATCAGACCAAGCCACTCGTCGTATGTGAGCGAACGCTTCCCAGCCGCCAAACCATAAAGTTTGTTGTATTCGCCGGAGAACGTGGTTACTTTTGTTCTCAGATCGCACTCCCATACGGCCACGTGCGCTGCACTCTCAGCGAGCGCAAGGTGCCGCCGTCCATCGCGGAGAGTTCGATACCCCATCGATACAAGCCCAGCCAAGGCATTTGAGACGATCAGGAAGATCAAAAAAGCCGTAAGGTCCACCGGATCGTAGATCCGAAAATCGAATATCGGATAAGCAAAGAAGTAAGCTAGGCAGGCACCGGCTATGATCGAGACAATCGCGGATGAAACGAATCCATCTGCCAACGCGTGCAGGACGATGACCGATAGGCACAGCAGTCCGACGGTGGCTGTATTGAGATGGAGTCTGTAGGCAATGGCGACGATGAGAGCGAGCGCGAGGTTGCTGAGCGCAAACATCGGTGCGCTCTTCCGGAGCCTGCGAACGATACGGGAACGCATGCCTTGCAACTCACCCTCGGCGGAGGTAACTGTACCAGAATAACAGCCATGATGAACGCCTCGGGCCGGTAAATTGGCCGCTTGGCCCTAAAACGCGCAAACCGGACATGTGCCGGCCAAGACACCAAGAATCTAACCTTTAAGGCTTGGCGTCAATGCGTCATTGCATACACGACGTAATTCGATACGATGCGGAATGCCAGGCCGGAGAACTTTTCGTCATATTCTGGCCAGTCCGCATACTCCCACGCATCTCCGAGGTCCATATTGTGGCAGATCGCTACAACCAGGCGGCCTCTGTCATCGTAGATTCCACGCCAGCGCGGAGTGATGCCATCTTGTTCGTAGGTGCGGCCGCTCCGCAAGTACTGTGCTCCCGGGACCTGATAGCGATTATCTAAGTCATAAATCGAATGGAAAATTGGGTCTGTGTCTGGGATGTCGACGATCGGCCGATCCGGGAAGACTCGCTGCATGGTCTGGATGAATATCGCCCATTCGCGAGTGCCGTGAAAATCGTCGGTCATGAAAAATCCACCGCGATCCAGGAAATCGCGCATCTGTTTCACCTGGGTGTCGGTGAGTTGCCATTGTCCTACCTCAACCGCATACAGCCAGGGATAGTTGAATACGTCATCGGCATCATCCAGATCCACCGGCTGCTCCACCGAGCGCACATGTACCCGGGTCAGCCGCCGGAGCGCCACCGCGACATGCCGATCGGCGGCCGTGTAGTCAGTGGTCCAAGCGGATCGGCCTTGTTTCCAATCTGCATATCTCCCTCGAAACCTGCCGCCGTAGGGACCGAGATAAGGAGGGTACATGAGACGCGCGAACACCCATTCCGCCGGCAGTTTGTAATCGAGCGGACGCTCGATGTTGTCCTGCCCGGGATACTCGCGCCACGGCATCTGCCAGGCCAGCGCGCTACCAAGCGTCAAGAACCCTGCACAGGCGGCCAAGGTCTTTGCCATTCGGTTCACACCGCTATTATAGTGGCGCGATGTATAGGCTGAGTACGACAGGCTGAGTACAGCACGGCCCATCTGCATGAATTGCACTTAGCGCGGCATGTCTTGCACATCGGACCTTCGTCCGAAACCGCCTCCCTAACATCTCGTCTAATGATTGGGAGGTAAATTCCAATGCGTGAACTTAAATTTCTATTATTGACCGCTGTTGTGGGAATCGGTTTGATATCTATGAGTCCAACAGCGAATGCACAAGTTCGCGTCGGTATCGGGGTGGCCCCTGTTTGTCCCTATGGCTACTTCGATGCTGATCCTTATGACTGTGCTCCATACGGTTACTATGGCCCCGAATGGTTTGACGGCGGCGGTCTCTTCATCGGCGCTGGCCCTTGGTTTCACGGCCATCGAGAGTTCCACGGTTATGTGGATAACCGTTTTCACCCGGAACATGGGTATCGCGGCACCCTTCCTCACCGGGGTGAAAGGGCGGAAAGACATATTGATGGTGGACACTTCAGAGGAAATGAGATGCGCGACGGACGGGGGCACGTCGTAGGGGGCAGGCGCTAAGCTATTGAAACCGCTTTCCTTCGAGGTCGAAACAATTTGGTAGCTGGTTGGATCTTATTTATGAGCCCTGGCCGCTTAGCAGGGTTCATGGGCTGTTGGACACACTTCTAGCGGCGAGCACACGGTATGTCCCGCAGCGCGAGGGGTGGTTGCTTGACCTCCGACAAACGGCCACCCCAAACTCCGTACTCTACGATGGTTCTATTTCATCCGGAGGAGGGGGCGTGAACATGTCTGAAGCTGTTTGTCCGTTATGTAATTCCGCCGCTACCGTAGATTTCCTGGGCCAATCGGCGTGGCGTTATACCTGCCCGACGTGTGGAACCTTCGAACTGTGGGACTTCGATACAACCAAGTATGGGATTAAAAAGCACTGGGACCAAATGAGAGTCCAACTGTCGAAGGCTGCACGCAAGGCGTCCGAGGAAGGGAAGCCGCTACGGTTGACGGATGAGGCGAGTCTCGCCAAAGCCATTGGAGCCAGTGCCTAATTCAAAAACCAGCACGCTGAGGTGACGGAACTCTTGAACTCGTTCGTGCAAGGACGATATTCGATCGTCTTGCAGGAAAATTGAATCGCAAACGGCGAAAGCGGCTTCGGCAACTGGATTGCCGATCACCTGATCCCGGCTCAGAGCCTCGCCCACAAGGGCGCTCGCACCGATAGGCCGATCCGCAGCATTGACCACCATAAAGCTAGGCCCAGTCTCCAGGTAACGGAACGCGAGCGCCACTCCCTGTCTGTCTGTGGATTTGGCTTCAGGTCCCCACTGCCCGAGAATGAGGTCGAAGTTTGCGGCTTGATCGACGTGTCCTGGAGTCCACTCTACAAAATACGCAGCAATCGTTGCATCACCCTGATTGACATAGCCCCAAACACGCCGGGTCATGTTTCCGCAGCAACTGCACGGCCCAAACGTCCGTTGGTCATCGGGATTAATCACTAGCTGCAAACTCGATTGAGATGCCATCGCCGTTCACGAATCGACTATCGGAGTTTAGCGCAGCCCCCGCCCACTGCGTTAACGGGGCGATCTAACCCGGGCCGTGAGCTACATCAAGGCGGCTGCGGCGCTAGAGGGGCACCGGAACGGCGGGGCGTCGCGACTGCAAAATATATTTCGTCAAGTCTTTTCAGCGAGCCTGGAAGCGTGAAGAAGAAGGAAATTTCGCTCTGCTGCGTTGGGCGTCGAGTCCGCTGCTCGGCGAAAGTGCAACATGGCCTGTTCTCGCGCGCCAGCCCGTTCGAGCAGGTGGGCACGCGCTGCTTCCGTGCGGTAGTTGCTGGAAAAGCTTTTGTCCGTCGCCAGTTCATCCAAAACCGCAAGTCCCGCAGCGGGACCTTTCACCATCGCAAGGGCGATGGTGTGGCTAAGGCGAACCATCGGGCTTGAGTCCATTTTGAGAAGCAGTCCATACAAGGCTAGAATCTGCGGCCAATCTGTGGTTTCGGTGCTCGATGCTTCATCGTGAAGTGCTGCGATTGCGGCTTGCACCTGATATGGGCCGGCGGCGCCCTGCGAAAGGGCCCGCTGCAAGAGCTGCGTCCCCTCTGCGATGGCGGGCGCGTTCCACAAGGAACGATCCTGCAAATCCAGCGGAATCAACTCGCCCGACGAACCGAGTCTCGCTTCACGCCGGGCGTCCGTCAGCAACATAAGCGCCAGCAGGCCGCTCACCTCCGGCGAATCAGGCAAAACGCTTTGTAGCAGGCGCGTCACTCGGATGGCTTCGCTAGACAGGTCGAAGCGGTACACAGAGGAGCCCGAACTTGAGGCATAGCCTTCGTTAAAAATCAAGTACAGTACTCGTAGCACGGCCACCAGTCGGACGGAACGCTCCGAATCTGAACTCTGCGCGAACGGCACTCCCGATTCCTGGATCGTGCCTTTCGCTCTCGTGAGTCGCTGAGCCATCGTAGCTTCCGGCACGAGAAACGCACGGGCAATTTCGGCCGTGCTCAGGCCCCCCAAAGCCCGCAACGTCAGCGCGATTTGAGAACTCGTGGTCAGCGAAGGATGGCAGCACATGAAGTAGAGTTCCAGGGTTTCATCGCGCTCGCTCGCCATCGCCGCGTCCGCTGCCAGGGCGATCTGATCTTCTGGTGAAATAAGGCTTACGACAATCTGTTCCCGGTAACGCCGCGCGGCGTTCGCGCGGATCTGATCCGTAAGACGACGCGTCGCGACTCGAATGAGCCAACCCAGCGGGTTCTCGGGTTCGCCTTCCGCCGGCCATTGAAGCGACGCGGCCAGCATCGCCTCCTGAACGGCGTCTTCGCAATCGGCGAAATGGCGGTAGCGCCGGACAAGGGCGCCCAGCACGCGTGGCGCGAGGTCACGCAGTAGTTGCTGGGCGTCTCTGTCAAGCTCGGGCCGCATCGCGACAAACCGCGCCTAATCGGTGAGCGGCGGGCCGCTCAACACCTGGCGCACCTCGATGGTCATGTTGAGCGGCTTGCCTCCGGGCCCTGGAGCCGCGGAAGCCTCCGAAGCTATGACATAAGCACGTTCCGGAGTTTCCACATCGACAATCCAGTACCCAGCGAGAAATTCCTTCGCTTCCGGAAAAACGCCGTCCGTGATCGGTTGCCCGTTAGCGCCCGCTCTCACTGCCTTCGCTTGGTCCGGTCCGCTCAGCCCCTCGGCAGTCACAAATTCGCCAGCCGCCTTCAGCCGTTTGTTGAGGCCGTGCATGAAGTCGATGTGCGCCTTGAGGTCCTGCTTATTCCATTCGGAAATCCTATAGGGGCCGCCGCCCGGTGCGTGCATCATCAGCATGTATTTCATATTGTTCCTCTTTCCTTATAGCAGTTCGCCCGTTTTGAGGGCGTTTGCCTCATAGTCGAAACGGGTAGGCGATTCTCTACATGATCGCCGAACTTTTTTGGTGTTATCCCGAATAGAGCTGACTGCCCGGCGATCTAACCGAAGTTGGGGATTCGTGGCATCCTTAAGGCATGTCAATCTCAGCCAGAAATCAGTTGGAAGGGAAAGTCGTGGAGGTCACCCTGGGTGACATCATGGCGCACGTCGTGGTGAGCATCGGGAAAAGCCAGATCGAAAGCGTGATCACCCGCCGGAGCGCGAAGGAGCTCAAGCTCAAGAAGGGCGACAAGGTCATGGTGGTGATCAAGTCAACTGAAGTGATGCTGGACAAACATTAACGGCCCGGTGCGGGCCACGGGTCGCTCCAGCGGGGATCGTGGAGCAATGCTTCGTCGGTGAGCGACTTGAGAAACTCAACCAGATCGCGTTTCTCGTCTACCGTTAGTTTGAAGGGACGCAGGATTCGCGATTTGTTCGGGTGATCGAACTTGCCGCCGGCCGCGTAGTGGTCGATCACTTCTTCCAAAGTCGCCAGACTGCCGTCGTGCATATAGGGCGCGGTAAGCGCGATGTTCCGCAGTGTGGGCGGTTGAAACTTTCCGATGTCTTCGGAGCGTTGCGTATGCTCATAAAGACCCCGGTTTGGCGGCGAGTAGGATGATACGCCCGTGTTAAAAAAGGCGTGAAAATCGCCCATACCTTCCCGGTCTGGTGTTCCTTCAAATCGAATGGCGCTGAAGTTCCACCCGCCGTGGCACTGAAAGCATCCGCCCCGCTCGCTCGAGGAAAAGATGAGCTCCCCACGCTTTGCCGAATCCGAGATCGCCGATGAGTCTGCGCCCCAGCGGTATCGGTCGTAGGGCGAGCGCATGGAGATGATTGTGCGTTCGAACGCGGCAATCGCCTTGGTGACGTTCTTAAGCGTGTACGCATCGCCGGGTTCGCGGAAAGCCTCATGGAATAAACGGTGGTAAACGGGATCGCTCCGCAGAGCGTTCAAGAACGCCGGCTCATGGCCCTTCAAGCCCAATTCAATCGGCTCCTCACCTAGCATCGGAGTGAGTGCCTGCTCTTCCAAGGAATCGAGTTTTGGGTTGGCCCAAGTTAGCAGCGGCACGTACGCCACATTGACCAGACTCATGCTGCTGCG
>Ga0163162_10003669_pt1 | contig 14723 bp, 13 predicted proteins | sample S55metaG_FD_115310 | JGI IMG/M metagenome (GOLD analysis project Ga0163162, IMG submission 115310) | Switchgrass rhizosphere microbial communities from Kellogg Biological Station, Michigan, USA - S5-5 metaG | ecosystem: Host-associated > Plants > Roots > Rhizosphere > Soil | place: USA...
CTTTGTACTTGGGGCTTTGTACTTTGTACTTTGCACTTTGTACTTGGTGCTTTGTACTTTGAGCTTGTGTGTTGTTTGATCTCCAGTGATTCGAAAGCGGCTTACCAAGTACAACACACAAGTACAAAGCACAAAGTACAAAACACAAAGCCCAAACCACCAACACCGACATGGACCACATTGATATTAAAGAATCCGAAGGCATCGTAACGATTACTCTGAACCGTCCAGAGAAACTGAACGCCTTTATCGGCCACATGCGTCGCGATCTAGCCGAAGCCCTGGAGCATGCCGCGAGCGATCGCTCAACTCGGGTCGTGGTCATTACCGGTGCGGGAAAAGCATTTTGCGCCGGAGGCGACATTACCTTCATGGCTGAACTAATGGAACGCCAGGATTCAGAGGAGTTCGCGCGTATTCTCGGCGCTGGGCGTCGAGTGATCCTGGCAATTCGCCAAATGGCCAAACCAGTGATCGCTGCCGTCAATGGACCTGCTTCCGGTGCGGGTTGTAATCTCGCGCTCGCGTGTGATTTTCGCGTCGCCTCCACCGCCGCCAGCTTTAGTCAGTCGTTTGCTAAAGTGGGACTTCATCCTGATTGGGGTGGAACGTTCTTTCTACCACGACTTGTTACACCGAATAAGGTTTGCGAAATGTTCTTCCTGGGCGACTCGATAGATGCCGCAGAAGCCTTACGCCTGAATATTGTCAACCGTGTCGTCGCACCGGAAGAACTCGAAGCCGCAACCTTACAGTTGGCGGAACGTTTGCGCGCAGCGTCGCCAATTGCCCTGGCGGCGGCCAAACACGCGGTTTACATGAGTGATGCTTCTGATCTTGAGGAAATGCTACGTCACGAGACCGAGTCTCAACTTCGCTGTTTTGAATCGGAGGACTCGCTCGAGGGTGTTCGAGCGTTTCTTGAGAAGCGAGATCCGAAATTCACGGGCCACTAAGATTTTCCCAAATCGACAGTCAGGAAAAAAATGACAGCAAAAGACCATCACACTCTGGAAGGAAAGGTGGCGCTCGTTACCGGTGGCAGTCGCGGTATCGGACATGCCATTGCACTTACTCTTGCTCAGCAAGGAGCAACTGTGGCTGTCGCATCTCGTAGCGAAGAGCAAATAAAAAATGTCGCGCAAGAGCTCAATACCCTGACCGGGAAAGAGTCTTTTGCCCTGGTTTGTGATGTTTCCGATTCCAAGAGTGTCCAGGCAATGTTTTCAACGCTAAGAAACGATTTAAAACTCGAGGTGGACATCCTGGTCAACAACGCGGGAATCGCTGAGAGTGCGACTATTGCCAACACATCGGACGAGCTGTGGACACGTCAACTCGCCATCAATTTGTCAGGTACATTCTTCTGTACTCGTGGGGCAGTCCCTGCAATGGTATCGAAAGGGTGGGGACGCATAATCAACATTGCCTCGATTGCAGGAAAAACCGGAGCGCCGTATACCACAGCCTACTCAGCTTCGAAGCATGGTGTTTTAGGACTCACTCGTTCGGTGGCCCTTGAACTCGCCAACACCGGCGTCACTGTCAATGCCATCTGTCCCGGATATGTGGAAACAGAGATGGTCTCACGCGGCGTCGATCGGATAGCGACGAAGACCGGACGTTCAGCTGAAGAAACACTTGAGTTACTTAGAAAAATGAATCCTCAAAATCGCTTCGTAACAGTTGACGAGGTTGCGGCTATGGCTCTTCTGCTTGCGTCGGACGACGGACGAGGCATCAACGGACAAGCGATCAACATTGACGGGGGAACGGTCTTGTTTTAGGCGAACGATCATCCACAGATTACGCCGATTACGGAGATTTCTTCGAAGAAAGACACGGCCGAAAGGCGTTCCAACATCTGTGTCATCAGCGCAATCTGTGGATTTTGTTTTTGAGTTTTCACAACTTCTGCCAAAGCTCGTAGACCAGCCTGATCGGCAATCCAACAATGTTAAGGTAGTCGCCTTCGATCTCTTCGATGAATAATGCTGCCGGGCCTTGAATCCCGTAAGCGCCCGCTTTACCCAACGGCTCTCCCAGAGAAACATACCAATCGATCTCTTTTCGAGACATCTCGGCAAACCGCACTCGTGTCCTCTCAAAGCTGGTCGACGAGCCCAGTCCAACCTTCACTAAACTCACGCCAGTAAGCACATCGTGCCACTTACCGCTAAGCAGCCTCAGCATCCGTTTTGCATCTGCTTCGTCCTCTGGCTTCGCTAGAATTTCACCTTCAATCACGACGGTTGTGTCTGCACCCAACACCAATCCGGTATCCAGCTGTGTGGCAATTGTCATTGCTTTCGACTCGGCCAAACGCTGCACATAGACGACTGGATCCTCACCTGGTCTAACAGACTCATCAACATCGGGCGTGCGCAACTCAAAAGGCCAGCCAACTGCAGCGAGAATTTCCCTCCGGCGTGGACTACCTGAGGCAAGGACCAATTTTTCAAAATCTCGTTTTCCGATCAATTTTTACTCCAGTTTGTTGTGTTCTGAATTCTTCGCTACACTGCTAAAGCACTGAGCCAATTATCCCTGAATTCGGATCAATGGAAGATCGCAAATGCGGGCAGACTCGTCAATGGATAACCTGATAAAGAGCTTACCGAGTGTGTTGCGCGCAACCGCTGGCTCGCCCGAGGTAGCGCAGGCCGCCACATTTGCAGCTTTCACCCACAGTGCCGGCGAGGGCCTACGAACTCATGCGGTGCCATGCACGTTGAGTGATAACGGTACACTAGTAATTGCAGTTGCTGACCCGTTATGGCAGAAGCAATTGAATTCGATGGTCTCGCAGTTGATATTTCGGACCAATACTTTACTAGGTACCGCCATTGTAAAGCACATCGAATTTCAAGTTGATCCAGTCGTAGTGCATGCGAAAAGGAAGCCGATTGTTACGCCTGAGGAAATTAAGGACAGTGACATTCCGCTGGAGCTTCGATCGGCAGCAAACGCCATTCATGACAAGCAATTGAGACTGGCGTTTCTGAGAACTGCTGTCACCTCAATAAAACGACAGGAGAAGAAGTAATTAATGCCCATTAGCGAGAATGACATCGCAAAAGTAGCGCAACTGGCCCACCTCGAATTGCCGGACGAAGAGCTGAAAATCTTTGTGCCGCAAATTACCGAGATCGTTAGCTATGTCGAGCAGCTGAAAGAACTTGATACTCGGAATGTAGAACCGGCTCTTGGTGGCCTAACGCCCGAGGGAGAACGCACTGAATCATCTCGACCGGACGAAGTGATTGCCTGTCTCGGACAACGTACAGCACTCGCTGAAGCTCCTGCCGCCGCCGAAGGCCATTTCCGAGTTCCAAAAGTACTTACTTAACTGATTACAGAATATGTTTCGTGAATCGATTGAGTTTTCGATAAAAGCCGCTGAAGAACTGAACGATACTCTGAACGCCTTTCTTCAGATTGATCGCAAGGGAGCCCTCCAGCGTGCAGACGAATTGGAAGGCAGCACCAGGGGCGAACTCGCTGGTTTGGCAGTCGCGGTGAAAGACAATATCTGCGTCAAAGGACTGCAAACTTCCTGTGGCTCAAAAATTCTGGGCGCTTATCATCCGCCTTATAACGCAACCGTAATTGAACGTCTGCAAAACGCCGGCGCCGTAATCATCGGCAAAACCAACTGCGATGAGTTCGCAATGGGTTCTTCTAACGAAAATTCGGCGTTTGGACCAGTGCGAAACCCTTGGGACACAAGCAAAGTACCCGGTGGCTCTTCCGGTGGATCCGCTGCTGCGGTGGCTGCCGGAATCGTGCCCGTAGCGCTTGGCTCTGATACGGGTGGTAGTGTGCGCCAGCCAGCGTCGCTTTGTGGTGTGCTCGGACTCAAACCCACATATGGACGCAACTCCAGATATGGATTGGTAGCCTTTGCTTCGTCTTTGGACCAGGTTGGAATATTCGCTCGAAAAACCGAAGACGTCGCTCGCGTGCTAACTGTCATAGCAGGACGTGATAAGCATGATGCTACCACCGCAGATGTGCCTGTTCCTGACTATCAAAAGGGATTGAATGGCGATCTAAAAGGAGTGCGAATCGGATTCCCGAATGCACTATTTGGTAAGGGTCTCGACGTTGAAGTTTCAGCGGCGGTCAAACAGGCGGTCCAGGTCTATCAGGAGCTCGGAGCAGAAATTGTTGAGGTCGACCTGCCACATGCGAGCTATGCCATCGCGGTCTACTACATAATTGCGACCGCTGAGGCCTCGTCAAACCTTGCTCGCTTTGACGGCGTTCGGTATGGATTTCGGGCAGAAGATGCAGCAGAGTTAAGACAGATGTATCGCAAGACGCGCGAAGAGGGTTTTGGTCCAGAAGTCAAAAGAAGGATCATGCTCGGCACCTACGTTTTGTCTGCCGGATACTACGATGCGTACTACCGAAAAGCACAACAAGTACGGACACTAATCAAGAACGACTTTATAAATGCCTTCAAGGTTTGCGACGCAATCATCACTCCAACAGCTCCTACCCCCGCTTTTCCTATCGGTGAAAAGGTCGATGATCCGTTGGCGATGTATTTGAATGATATCTATACCGTCACCGCAAATCTGGCCGGAGTACCCGGACTTAGCGTACCGTGCGGGCTTTCAACGGAGCGTCTACCAATTGGTTTCCAGCTACTTGGACCATACTGGTCGGAACCTATTCTGCTTAAGCTGGCAAACGAGTACGAACGCGTTAGACCATTCACAGATCGACCCAAAGTGAATGCTGATCGAAATTAACGTTTAACTGGTGTCGGATTTCGAGTGGTAGGCAGTTTTTTGTCGGGAATGAGGTCTCCTGTGAAAATTTCGAGTACACCCTTGGCGGTACCGACTAATGGAGTGGCATCAAGGCCCACGTGAATCACACCAGGGATCAATCCTTTGCGCTTTATTTCATATCCAGCCAATCCTACTGCCACGACGGTACCGACCACCGGTAAGGGTTTGATGAGACGTTTAGCCAGTCGCCAACCACCCGCTCTTATGACTCGTCGTTTTAGTGACATCGGTTCAGCTACCTGATTATACATATTATCCCTAAACCTAAGTTTGATAATGGATCCTGGTGAATTCCGTACTGAACTAATCAAAGCGTCCTGTTTCCCTTACTTATCAAGTGTCAAGTGATAATTGGCGATTAATACGTGCTAGCATAGCCCCCGATCAAACAACCAAAACGATCGACACTTAGATGCGCCTAAAGCTCCTTTTTTCTCTCTGCCTGATAATTTTATTGATCCTGGCTTTTGGTTCCTGCAGAAAAAGCACGCCAACCAATCGTCTGCTGATCTATACACCCCACGGTCAGGATCTGTTGCGTGATTTTGTAGCGCGTTACAAACAGCAGAACCCGAATGTGGAGATTCAATTTCTCGACATGGGCTCGCGAGAAATACTGGAGCGACTTCGTGTCGAGCGAAACCGGCCCCAGGCAGATCTTTGGTGGGGAGCATCCCACACAACCTTCCAGACGGCCGCCGAAGAAAATCTCCTGTCAGGGTTTCGCCCCACCTGGGCTGACAAGGTGCCGGCGTCCGCTCGAGATCAAAAAGACCTCTGGTACGGGACTTACGAAACGCCTCAAGTTATTGCTTACAACCGCGACGTAGTTTCAGCGAGCGAAGCTCCGCGCGACTGGGATGATGTGCTCGATCCTAAGTGGCGAAATAAGATCCTGATTCGAAATCCAAATCCGTCAGACACCATGCGGGCAATTTTTGGCGCCGTGATTTGGCGATTCTACAAAGACACTGGTTCGCCTGAACAGGGTTACAACTGGCTGCGCAAGTTGGATGCGAATGTCCACGAGTACACCGCTGATGGAACGCTCCTTATGCAGAAACTCGCACGTCATGAAGGTTCGATTACTCTTTGGGACATGCCCGATGTACGGCTATCTCAGGAGCAGAAAAACCTGCCGGTCAGCTATGTAATTCCGAGTAGTGGAACGCCGGTCATTATAGACGGAATAGCCATCGTCCGGGGTGGTCCAAACGAGCAGGAAGCTCGTCGTTTCTATGAGTTTGTTACCACACCGGAGAGTTTGGTTTATGCCGCAAATAAGTATTATCGAATTCCGATTCGGAAAGATCTCGATCGCGCAAAGCTGCCCGCGTGGATGAACGAGTCGTTCAACCAAATGCCCTTGGACTGGGACTTATTGCGAAAACAGGGCGGTGATTGGTTAAGATACTGGGACACGGAGATTAAGAACCGGTCCAATCATTGAGGCCCCAGGCATGTTCCATATGTCATTTTCCATTTTTCATTTTTCATTTGGAGCCATCCGGTAAGAGTGCCGTCCAGTACTAATTGAGAAAGCTCTTGCGGACGACAAGATAGCGAGACCAGTAACCAAACCACCAGATGGTAATCGACAACAATCACGCGACGCTTTTGTCGCTCCAGAATATTTCCAAGAGTTACGGAGATACACGGGCCGTAATTGGTATATCTTTGGACGTCAAACGCGGCGAGTTTTTTGGCTTGCTCGGACCATCCGGATGCGGCAAGACAACAACGCTTCGCATCATCGCAGGTCTCGAAACACCCACCGAAGGTACTGTCCAGTTTAATTCCACCGACATCACCAATCTGCCGCCGGAACGACGTGGCTTCGGCATGGTCTTTCAGAACTATGCTCTCTTTCCTCACTTGAATGTTTTCGAGAACGTTGCCTTCGGACTCCGCGCGCGCCATAAACCAAAAAATGAAGTTGGCGAGCGCGTCTCGAGCGCCCTGGAGCTGGTCCAACTGCCGGGTTATGAAAAGCGGCGGGTTGATGAACTGTCTGGCGGACAACAACAGCGGGTCGCTATCGCTCGGGCAATTGCCATCGAGCCCGATCTATTACTCTTTGACGAGCCACTCTCAAATTTAGACGTGTCGTTGCGCGAAGAGACGCGCGGTGAGTTGCGTGAGCTGGTGACGAGGCTTGGTCTAACTGCGGTTTATGTCACTCACGATCAAGAGGAAGCCTTTGCGTTGTGCGATCGAATCAGCGTCATGGTCGGTGGAAAATTGATGCAGACCGGCAGACCGCGAGAACTATACGAGGAACCATCTAATATCGCCGTCGCTCGTTTTCTAGGCAGAAATAATCTGATCAAGGCGATGAGGTTGAGTTCGAGCAAAAACAGTCACGGAGAATTCAAGACCCTTGAAGGTGGGCATACTCTACGATTGGTCGTAAAACATGAAGACCTGGCCCCTTTGAATCAGCCCGTCTTCCTGGCAATTCGACCGGAACACGTAAAAATCGCGGAGCAAAATGAACCGAATGAGAATCGATTACAGGCTAAGGTAAAGGAAATTGTTTTTGCGGGTGCGACGTCTGCAGTCCGCTTTGACTCTAATGGGCTTACTCTGGAAGCCCTCGTATTAGAACCAAATGGCCTCAAGGTCGGAGATTCGTGTGACGTAGTTCTTTCAAGCGAACACCTGACGCTGCTGAAAGGTCAATAGAACCGCTAGATTATTCAATCTTGGCAAGCTCACGTTCAAAAGTCTTCTCAGCGCGTAACCTTCTTCTCCTCATCACTTTGATTGTAATTGTTTACGGGATTCTTTATCCGAATCTCGCGGTCGTTTCAGCATCGCTAATGCGCGGTGGTTCATGGACCCTCGCAAACTATCGAGACGTCCTGTCACAGCGCTTCGTGCTTGAAGCTACACTCAACAGCATCATCCTCTCAGTTGCAACTGTCCTGCTCTGTGCGCTCGTGGCCGTTCCACTGGCTTTCTTGTTTGAAAGATATTCATTTCCCGGTCGCCGAATATTCGCTTCACTTGCTGCGCTGCCACTTGTCCTACCACCACTTGTTGGCACGGTAGCGTTCATATTTCTTTGCGGCGAATCGGGAATTCTTGCGCGCGCCTGGCAACACATCTTTGCCACGCAAAACTCACCCTGGACTCTCAGGGGCTGGGCGGCCCTTCTCTTATTTCATACGTATACGATGTATCCCTTCTTCTATGTGCTGACTGGTGCCGGACTGCGGAGAATCAATGCAAGTCTTCCCGAGGCGGCGCGTAGTTTGGGAGCGTCGAGAACTGTGGTTCTACGTCGCGTTTTACTGCCCCAACTTAGACCATCATTGATTGCTGCAGCTCTGCTGACCTTCATGACCTCGATGGCCTCTTTTAGCGCTCCATTGTTATTTGGTGGAAATGTTAGGGTGCTGACGCTGGAGATATTCACTGCCCGTCAACGCGGGGATCTGACCGCTGCCGGTACTGAAACTGTCATCCTTGCAATTATCTCGCTAGCCGCGCTGGTATTCTTTCAAAAGTATGAAGGGACGAGGCGATTTGTTGCCGCAGGATTGAAGGGGACGGCGCGTCGACGCGAACCGATCGCGAGTGGCAAATCGAGAGTGCTCGCAACAATTGCCGGAGCCACGTTCTCCATTCTGCTGATTCTTCCAATTCTAACCCTGGTCATGGTCAGTTTTGCGCAAGAGGGATCATGGACCACACAAACTCTTCCACCGACTTACACCCTGGCTAATTACCAACGAATCGCGACTGAACCACAGTCGGCGGAAGTATTCATCAACAGTCTATCAATGTCGGCGCTGGCGGCTGCTGCGTCTTTGGTTTGGAGCTTTTGTGTGGTGACGCTCCTCGTCAAACGACAATCCCGCGGACAGACCGGTGAAACGTGGCGCAGGGTACTTTCTCTGATTGTCCTTATTCCGTGGGCGCTACCAGGAACTGTTGTCGCGGTCGCAGTCGCCGAGGCCTATGGTCAGCCCAGTCTCTTACTTGGCTCGTTCGTACTGGTCGGGACATTCTGGATTTTGCCGGTAATCTATTTTCTAAGATTCATGCCTCTCGTAGTTCGTGCGGTACAGGCAAGTTCCGAACAAGTCGATGGGTCATTGGAGGAAGCAGCCGGTTCGCTCGGAGCGAATGCAATCAGAAGGTTCCTTAAGGTGACTTTGCCTTTGGTCTGGCCGGGCGCAATTGCCGGAACCTTGCTGGCATTCGTCATTGCGTTGGGTGAATATGTAGCTTCGGTTCTGGTATTCGTTCCGACGAACAGACCAATTTCGATAGCGATTGCGTCGGAACTGCGTGATTTCAATCTCGGGGCCGCAGCTGCGTACGGGGTAGTCTTAATCGGCATCATAGCCATCAGTATGATTTTTGCCGCGCGACTCGAACGTTGGCGGAGTTAGTGCTTTCAAAGTTAGGTGCAAAGAAAAGGAAAAATGTTCATGGCATCGATTGGGTTACGCAGGAACGCTTTGGCCGTGGCGCTTCTGTTCGTATTGCTCTCAAGCTCAGAGTTATCGCTACTTAAGATAAGAGCTCAAGGTGAGACTAATGACGGTGCTGGTCGGGCCGAACTACATCAAGCATTACTCGATCTGACCAATCCTTTTACGGTGATGTGTGTCGCCGCTCATCCGGATGATGAGGACGGAAGTACTTTGACGATTCTGCGGCGCAAGTACGGTGTGCATACGGTAAGTCTCTTTTCGACATTTGGCGAAGGCGGACAAAATGCAGTTGGCCCGGAACTTTATGAACAGTTGGGAGTCATCAGAGCAAAAGAAACGATGGCAGCTGCCAGGGTTCAAGGTTCAGAGCCTTATTTCCTCGGTCTTCGCGACTTTGGGTTTTCAAAATCAGCTGATGAAGCGTTTCGTGCCTGGGGAGAAAAAGAGGCTTTGCGAAGGATGGTGTTGCAAATTCGACGTTTGCGACCCGACGTGATCATTACCAACCACGACACAGTCAGCGGACACGGTCACCATCAAGCGACCGGCCGTTTGGTACTTCAGGCTTTTGATGTTGCCGCAGATCCAAAACAATTTCCGGAACAACTAAATGAGGTGAGTGTTTGGCAACCGCAAAGACTTTTTGTTCGTGGCTTTCGTGGCCCACAAACCAGTGGCTCACCAACTGACTCGAGCTCACAGGTTGTGACCATTGATCCAAACGAGATGGATCCGATCCGTGGGACCACCTACGCCCAACAAGCGCTGGCCGCATTACAACAACACGCGACGCAAGGTCCATGGCCCAAGTCAATTGGCCCAAACGGCGGCCGAATCATTCGTTATAACCTCGTTCGCCAGGCGACCACTGCAGCTCCTCTGCCGGCAAATCCAAAAACTCCGCTTGATGGATTGCGACTACCTGACGCTGAGAGCGCGCGCTTAGTGGCGCCGGCAATCGAAGGAAAACCCTTAACAAACTTCATCGATAAACGCTCAGTAGTACTCGCCTCATTAGAAAACGCTCGGAAACAAGGCGCTTTCACCGCAGCGAAAGATATTAGCGACAAAGACTCGCAGAGATTCGAGCTAATGGCCGGACGACTCGATTCAGCCTTGGCGACTGCGGCAAATGTTTCGCTGACCGTAACAAGTGTTGATCGGGTTTTGGTTCCTGATCACAAAACACCTTTCGAGGTGACGCTGACAAATTCCGGTGAACAGGAAGTTGCTATTAAAAGTTGGAAGTCTCAAGGCTTATCGGTTGAGAAACAACTGGACACGGCTGAGAAATTACTGCCCGGTACTGAAGCTTCGCAACAACTGTTGGCACTAACACCAAAGTCGGCAAAGTTTAGCGTTCCTTCAGCCAATCATCTTTATGATGGACGATTATTCGGAGATCCGTTTACGGTTGAAGCGGACGTCGAAGTTGACGGCGCTAGCTTCATGGTGAGCGCGAAGAAGTACCTGGATGTGGCGCCGCCCGTTGAGATCACCAACAATAATCCAACTCCTTGTGTCGAAACACCTGCGACGGTTCTAGCCTGTGAAGGCACTTCGCTGACACTTACCAATAATTTGGACTCAGCATTCCAGGGCATGCTCGAACTGACTGACGCCAAGAATCAACACGCCTCGATGAAAACACAACCGTTGACCCTCAAGGCACACGAAAGCTTAAGAGTTGTTAATGGCCCTATCAATTCGGGGCCAAGCAGAGAGATGTTACGGTCGAGTCATGATGGTCCAATAGACGTGAAGGTGCTTGACGGCGCGAATAAACAATCTGTATCTGAATTGAAGATTCCCAATGTCTACATTCCAGCCGTCGCGCTTGCCGGCATTCGCGTCGGGTTTGTGCCAAGTACTGATTCAACGCTGAAGAACTCTCTAACGGCCTTGGGAGTGGAAAAAGAGGAACTGAGCGCTGGCAGCATCGCGAAAACAGATCTCTCCCGATTCGATACGATCATCATCGATAATCGCGGCTACGAAATTCATCCCGAGCTCATTAAATCAAACGACCGGTTGTTGAAGTTCGTCGAAGATGGCGGCACTCTGATCGTCTTCTATCACAAGACAAACGAATGGAATCCTGATGAGCGGCGCTCTCGACCACAACTGGCACCGTATCCAATCATCCTCGACGATGAGCGTGTAACGGAAGAAGATGCGCCGGTTCGATTTTTGCAGCCGCGACATCGTCTGCTCACGTTTCCTAACGCGATCACGCAAAAGGATTTCAATAACTGGGTTCAGGAGCGCGGGTTATATTTTCCAAAAGAGTGGGATCCACGTTATGCGGCGCTGTTGTCAACCAACGACGCTGGTGAGAAGCCTTTGACCGGAGGTTTGTTGGTTGCGGACTACGGAAAGGGCCACTACATCTTTACGAGTCTTGTTTGGTACCGGCAGTTAAACGCAGCAATCCCCGGAGGCTATCGCGTGTTTGCGAACATGATCAGCTACGGCAAGCGAACCAGGACAAGCAGCGAGCGCTAAGCTTGGAGTGCGCCGGCCCGGCGGCGCTTTGTTATAGCGCGCGCACAAATAGAGTCGTGTCCAACAGCGATTCAGAAGCTATTTTAAATTGAGTAGTTACTAACTGGAGGGACTAGAAAGCGCCACCGGGCCGGCGCACTCCAAACTAGGCGGGTGTATCTAGAATGGGTTCCGGATCGACGCTCGTTTCGCCTTCGAGTTTTACGCGGGCTCGTTCGAGGAAGGTTTTGATCATCTCGCGCACTCGATCCTGCATCTCGGCGCTTATTCTTCCCTCACCCACCAACACAGCAAACCGGTGGAGATCCTTTGCATGCTTTCGTCGCAGTTCGACCTGTTGGACGATTCGGATAAGGACTTTGTGGCCACGTTCCTCGAAGGCTGCTGCGTAGCGCAGGTAATTCTTCATTTCAGAACGAGCTGGAGACCATTCCAGGCGCTCAGGCGAATCTTCGGTCTTCTCAACAGTGAATGACGCATGGACGGCGCCGATAACAGGAACTTCGGCCCGAACCATCCAGCGCATGATTCCATTGGCCTCATTTCGAATCCCCTCAATACCGGGCATCAAATCCGCAAAATTACGTAGCTCACCAAAAAACTCTCGGGCTTTCTCGATAGTTGTCTGTAATTCCAGTTGATCCGCGTATGAGGCTTTGATTCGAAACATTGATTCTCCGTTAACCGTTTTTTCCTCAAAAACGTTGATGCGTGAAACCTCTAATTTGGTTTCCCGTACCACAATTGCTACGTTACACGAGTAAAACCGCAGAGTAAATAACTAAGTTAGGCATGAAAGAATTATTTAATATGGATATTAAGGATAGGTGCCCTCGATGCGAGCGTGGGCGGCTAAAACCATGGTCTGAACTATCGGCCGACGAGCAGGAAGTAGCCAAACGCCTCCCCGGGTCTGCAGAGGTTTCAGCTGCTGAGCGGCAAACCATACACCGCTGGTGTACCGAGTGCTGGTTTGAGGAAAAAGGTCGCGACGCCCGGCATGCTTGATTAGTGCGTGGTCCGTTGTTCGTAGTCCGTAGTCAGTGGTCCGTGGTCCGTAGTCCGTGGTCCGTGCTCGAACGTCCACCTCTAACCACGAACAACGAACAACGAACAACGAACCACTGACTACGGACTACGGACCACTGACCACTGACTAAGGGACAACTCACTTCAGGATATTATTGTAGGCGTTCCGGATTGCCTTCATTTGGTCCACAAGGGTTTCGCGTAAAGCATAACCGGATTCGAATCCCAACTTTTTAGCTACATCCATTGCCGAAGTGTGATCTGGGTCGGGCAGCCGGGTTGACCTCCCAACCAACAGGCGCAGTTGATGATCAATAGAGCGCAACAAACTGTAACCAGAACTCAAGGCCGAAAAATCATCTTCCGTAAGCGACCCTTCGCCACGCAAACGCTCGAGCGTGAATGCGGTCGAGCGGTCGTCACCTTCATCGGCGATCTCATCACGCAGCTGCAAGTAACGCGTGGCAAAATAAACATCAAGCATTCCTCCTGGTCCATACTTGATGTCGACGAGATCGTGTTTCCCGCGACCGCCTTTCTCGTGTTCCAGACGCTCGCGCACTCTCTTCGCCTCGTTCTTTAAGTCGTCAATGTTTGACCGGAGGGCCGTCTGATGGATGCGATGACGAGCATGAGTTTCGATCATTCTACCAAGCTCCAGATCACCGCCAACCGCTCGCAGCTTCAGGTATGCCAGCCATTCCCACGGTGCACTCTCTTCTCTTAAATAATCGAGAAAGCCTTCCGCACTCGTAACCAGTGGACCATTCTTTCCATGCGGTCGCAGCCGCACATCTACGCGATAAAGGTAACCCTCTCTAGTAATGCTCGAGAGTGCTGTAATCACTAGCTCGGCCAGGCGGGCATAGGCCTCGTCCTGAGTAAGAGAAGAGATTGGCGAGGGAACAAGTGAATCATAGGAAATGAGCAAGTCCAGGTCGGAGCCGTAATCCATACCACCGGTGCCAAGGCGTCCCAGACCGAGAAAAGCCATTCTTGGTCCAGCCTGTAAACGACCGTAACGTCGTGCCATTTCCCGCCGACCAATCAGAAAGGCAACGTTAATACTTGCTACTGCCAGCTCGGTCTGGGCTCGATTGGTTTCGAAAACGGAAGTCTTATTTGTTGCGTCAAGCTCTCCTATGCCAGTGATCAGTTCGGCCCATCGCAGCCGAAATGCAGCAAGCTCAGCGGCGAAACTAGTTTCTGCATCGATAGCGGATCGAAGAATAGCTCGATAATCGCGGCGCAGATAACTTTCTGACGCTTTGCCCAACGTGCTGATTAGACCAGGGTTTGCGGAAATGATTTCAGCAAAGAAATCAGACGAGCCGGTGAGCATCGCTAGTGCTTTCAGGTTCTGTTCGGTTAACTGCTCTGAGGTGTCGCTTTTTTCGAGAGATGCGGCTATTCGCGCAACCTGGATTAACGCGCGATGAGGGTTCAAAGACTGTCCGGTAGCTACCTGCAACGTGTGGGCGAGGTTGGGCAGTGTCGGACTCTTGCGGAGATAGCTACCGAAAACTCGAGCGGCCGAGAACGCAGCACTCGCGTTATCATTCGTCACTAGATCTTTTTCAGAGGGTTCTTCGAGCAGGCTGTCGCTAAGACCTTTCGCATCACTAAACAAACGATTGTAAGTTTGACGCACATTGGACGTATGCACCTTCAGCGCTTCAGCAAACTCAACCTGCCCTTCTGGTCCCAGAAATCCCATCCGACGGGCGATCAGGTTTTGCGCTACCGGCGCTTCGGGTACCGTATGGGTTTGTAACCCTTGTTCCATCTGCAGGCGGTGTTCGAGCGTTCGCAAAAAGTAGTAGCCGTCAGACAGGGCAGTACGCTCCTGCTGTGTGATAAACCCTCGATCAGCAAGCCTTCCCAAACTCACCAGTGTGTGTGGAACTCGTAACCAATCATCACGCCCGCCATGGGCCAA
>Ga0163162_10003670_pt1 | contig 14721 bp, 11 predicted proteins | sample S55metaG_FD_115310 | JGI IMG/M metagenome (GOLD analysis project Ga0163162, IMG submission 115310) | Switchgrass rhizosphere microbial communities from Kellogg Biological Station, Michigan, USA - S5-5 metaG | ecosystem: Host-associated > Plants > Roots > Rhizosphere > Soil | place: USA...
CGAGGTTGATCACGAACTCGCCGGTCGCGAGAATGTTGGCGGGCGTGTCCTTCAACCGGCCCTCGGGATGGGCGACAAACCCCAGCACGACGGTTGGTGGAGCGTTTCCGAGCGCATTGAAGAAACTGAAGGGTGCGACATTGAGGATGCCTTGCGCGGATAGCGAACTGACCCAAGCGATCGGCCGCGGCGTCACGCACGCGCCAAGAATCCTGTAGCACTCGGCACCGTCCAACTGGCGCATATCATAGTGCATCATCCGCTCCTTTTGCGTGTGCGCTGGGGGGGGCATGCCGTATTTGACAATCAGCCCAGGTCCCCCGAAACGAGACCCGAGCCGCTGTCCGCTCGAGTTCCCGATCAGTATCGACCGCTGAGCAAGGCGCCGGCGCCCGGCACGCGCCGCTCGAGGTTGAGGCGGTCCAGCATCTGATGCGTCGTGCACACCGCGGCGGAGACTACGGGCACGCCGACCGCTTGCTCGAGCCGATCGATGATCGCGAGCGAGGGCATCTGGACGCAGGCCGATGCGACGAAAGCATCGATGCCGGTGCGATCGACGCTCTTGTAGATTTCTAGCAGGCGCTCCGGATCGTGCCGCCCGACTTCGATATTGTCCGGTATCTCGAGCGCGGTGAAGTCGTGCACCCTAATGCCCTCATTCTCGATATAATCGACCACGAGTTGCGTCAGCGGCTTCATGTAAGGGCATATCACAGCGATCTTCTTGGCGCCGAGGGCGCGCAGCCCATCGATCAGCGCGCCGGCGCTGGTGACGACGGGGGCCGGGGCGTTGTTCTCGACCGTGCGGCCGTACAGTCGCTCCTCGGAAACCCGATGATAGCCATGGCCCATGCTCATGATCGCGACGAGGCAGGCATAGCCGAGCACGTCGACCCTCGCGTCGGACAGTTCGATGGCGCAGCGGTCGCTGTCCCGGTCCATCGCCTCGAGCTCTTCCTTGACCACCTTCTTCATGCGCATTCGGCTCGAATGGAAGGTGAAGCGCTCGGGCTGGATGGTTTCGCGGGCGCGCAACATGGCGGGAATTTCCGTTTCCATGGTGGTGTTGGACGACGGCACGATCTGTCCGACGCGAAAGGTCCTGCTGGTCATGATCCGCTGTTCTCCTGAAGGCGGTAAGGGGTTTGAGGTTAGGCGGGTGCGGAACCTGCAGCCCCCGCCGTGCCGGATTACGTATCTTCGCTTGCGCCGCCGGATGGCACGACGGGCCCCGCCTGTGGCTCGGTACCCGCTGAATCGTTGACGAGGCTGACTGGCGAGCGCGGCGTCCGGTTCACCCGCAGGTCGAACACGTCGAAACGGTTATAATGGCCGATGATGTCGTGCATCTGCTTGGGCTGGATGCATTTGCCGAGATCGATCTCGGCATAGACAATCCCGTCCTCGTCGATCAGCGGCTCGCCCACCACGCGCCCATCGGGGCCGATGATCCCGGAGAAGGCGCTGTTCTCGCGTTGGAGTCGCGCGCGCGCATCGGGCACCACCGTCTCCATCGCTGTGATGATCTCCTCCGAGATGGTCGAGCAGGAGACCACTGTGAAGACCTTGCCTTCGAAGGAATGTGCCATCGCACGCACCTTGATGGCCTCGGCCATATCATAATCGGCCGGTGCCACCGGGAGTGAAATATAACTGGCGACATGGACGAGTTCGCCTTGCGCCAGCAGCGTGAAACGCGCCAGCGTGTTGGTGTTCTCGCCGCAGGCGAGGCCGCCAAGCGGACCGATTGCGGTATCGTAGACGTTGAGACTGGATCCGTCGCCGGGGGCCCAGGTGAGCTTCTCCGCCCAGGTCGGCACGAGCTTGCGATGCTTGCCCAGCAGGCTGCCATCCGGGCCGATGAACACCAGCGTGTTGTAGATCGTGCCGAGCGATACCGGGCTGCGCTCGTTGACGCCGATCACGACATGCACCCCGGCCTTGCGGGCCGCCTCGCAAAGCATGTCGATTTCCGGACCCGGCACAAGGATCGAGGCGCGCGCGAGCTTCTCGAACCAGGGACTGCCCGTCACCGGATCTGTGATCCAGTTCCAATAAGGATAGGCCGCTATGAAGACTTCGGGAAATGCGACGAGCTGCGCGCCGTTCGCCGCCGCCTCGTGAACCAGCGAGGCCGCCTTGGCGGCCGTGGCGATGGGGTCGAGAAACACGGGCGATGCCTGGATAGCAGCGGCTTTGAAACGGGGCAGGTGTAACATCTTGCCGTCCTCTCTACGGGCGCCAGCCGGCCCCGGGTTGGGTAGGCTGGTGTCTGCGCGTCGGTGTCCGGTTGCGCCGGAAGTCGTGGGTTGCCGATTTCTCGCGATATTTATGGGCGCGCGGGGAAGATGGTCGCCATGCGTCAGCCTGGCTCCCGTAACGGCGCGGGGCTGAGCTCATTGCTGAGCGCGGCCAGCTTGCGCAGCAGGAACATTAGAATCGCCGCCTCCCCCGACGAGAGTGGCGCCATCAGCGTTTCTTGGACTTGCGTGACGAGCGGGTCGATTTCCTTGAGCAAAGCATGGCCTGCATCAGTGAGATGGACATGCTTCACACGTCGATCGGCCACACCGGAAGTGCGGGTGAGCAGCCCCCGGCCTTCGAGGCGCCGGATTACGTCGCCGGTCGTTGACGGATCAAAGGCGACCAGATCGGCAAGCGAGCGCTGATCGATGGCCGGGAAACGAGCGATCGCCGCAAGGGCCCCATATTGCACCGGCGTCACGCCGGATTCCGCGGTCGCCTCGCTGAACAAGGCTACCGCGACTTGATGCAAGCGCCGAATCAGGTGGCCCGGCATATCGCTGAGGCCGTGGATGGCCAACTCGCCGGACGGGAAATCGACGTCGTTGACCGCAGCTTGCCCACTCGGCGGCGCATGGTCTGCGCTTTCGATTATAGGACGTACACTCACTATTTTTATCTCCTATTAATGCACGAAAGCGTTACATTATGCCGTATCATCCAGGATCATAGAGCAAGAATCGCGAAAATCAATGTCTCCAGATTGACAGTATTCATATTATCTCGATATGGTCGGACTCGACGGCGAGGTGCGATTCCCAGCGACCCCGGCGCGGCCATGTTATCAGGAGAGCGAGCGTGCAAGCTGCGCCAGTCGACGATGTCGATTTCTACTCGGATGAGGTGATTGCTAATCCTTGGCCGCATTACGCCCGGCTCCGCGCGCTGGGGCCGGTCGTATACCTTGCCCGCCACGACAATTATGCGTTCGTCCACCACGGCGTGGTCTCGGCAGCGCTTCGCGATCATGGCACTTTTATCAGCGGACGCGGTGTCGCCGCAGACGAGGCGGCCAACGAACTGACCCGCGGGAACTCCACCGCATCGGATGGCGAGCGGCATCACTCGATCCGTCAGGCGACCTCACCGCCTCTTCTTCCCGGCGCGCTGCAGCAAGTGCGCCCGCTCATCGATGCGACCGCCGAGAAGCTGATCGACCAACTCGCCCGGCGAGAGGGCTTCGACGCCGTCTCGGACTTCGCGACGCACCTTCCGCTCGTCATCGTGCGTGACCTTGTGGGGTTGCCCGATTCAGGCCGTCAGAATATGTTGCGCTGGGCAAATGCCACGTTCGATCTGATCGGTGTGCAGAACGAGCGCGGGCGCGCGGCCGTCGAGGTGTTCCTCGAACAGCGCAGGTTCGCGCAAACGCAGACTCCCGATATGCTGAAGCAGGGCAGCTGGACGAAACGCCTGTTCGATCTGGTCGACCAGGGGCTCCTTGCCGCGGATCTCGCTCCGGTGGCGATGCGCGACTATCTCAATCCCAGCCTCGACACGACGATCTCGGCAACAGGACAGCTCCTATACCAGTTCGGTCGCAATCCCGATCAGTGGGAATTGCTCCGCGCGCGGCCGGAATTGGCGCGCAATGCCGCCAACGAGGCGGTCAGGATGGCATCTCCCGTGCGCTCGTTCGTGCGGCACACGTCGCGTGAGGTCGAGGTCGCTGGACACGTTCTTCCGGAAGGCGTGCGCGTGATGATGGTCTATGCCGCCGCCAATCGGGACGAACGGGTATTCGAGCGGCCCGACGAGTTCGACATCACCCGTAATCCCCGGCACCATCTCGGGTTCGGCAGCGGCATCCATATGTGCGTGGGCATGCATCTCGCGCAGATGGAAATGGTGTCGCTGATCGAGGCGATGATCCCGCGCGTCGCCCGCATCGAGGTCGGCGAGCCGGTGCCGGGTCTCAACAACACCATCCATGGTTTCGCCTCTCTGCCCTCGCGATTCATTCCCGCCGACGGGGTGGCAAGCTCGCCAAAGCAACCGGATCGCGATGCCGAACTCAAGGAGCCGAGGGAGCTCAAGGGCCGTGTCGTCGAGCGGACGCAGATAAGCGAAGCAGTCGCGCGGCTCGTTATCGAGCCGGTGGCAGGTTCGTCTTTCCCGGACTGGGCCGCCGGCGCTCATGTCGATATTCACGTGAAGCCGGGCATGGTGCGCCAATATTCGCTGACCGGTCCGGCCGTGGCGGGGCGCTACGTCATCGCCGTGCAGCTTGAACCCGATTCCCGCGGTGGGTCGGCCGCGATTCACGCGGGCTTTCGCCCAGGCGATGAGATCGTGTTATCCGCCCCGCGAAACCATTTCCCCTTGCGCGAAGAGGCGGTGCAAAGCCTGCTGTTTTCCGGCGGCATCGGCATCACGCCGATCCTGGCAATGGCCTGGCGCCTCCATGCCTTGGGTAAGGACTTCGCTTGGCATGTCTCCGCCCGTAGTCGATCGCGGCTTCCATGGGCGGACGAGCTCGCCTCACTGCCCTTCGCCGAAAAGATCCATGTCCATCTGGACGACGGCCCGGCGGAGCAGAGACTCGACGCAGGGGGCGTTCTGGCACAGGCGGCGCCGGAAGCGCATGCCTATGTCTGCGGACCGCTTGGGTACATGGACTATGTGAAGCGTGCCGCGGCCGGCGCGGGCCTGTCGGACGAACGGCTGCACAGCGAACATTTCAGCGCCGAGATCGATATCAATGGCGATCCCTTCACCGTCGTGGCCGCGCGGTCTGGCGTGCGGGTGCGCATCGCGCCGGACCAGTCGATCGTGACAGCGCTCGCGCACCAGGGGATCACGGTGGAGACCTCCTGCCAGAACGGTGTTTGCGGCACGTGCCTCGTTCGCGTGCTCTCCGGGCGTCCGGATCACCGCGACATGATTCTCACCGATACGGAGAAAGCGCAGAACGACCGCATCGCGGTGTGCTGCTCGCGCTCGCAATCGGCGGAACTGGTACTTGACCTGTGATGGGAAGGGTGACGGGCGACTGGTCCGATCTACCGTCGCCGCGGCTACGTCCAGCAGCATCTTGCGATCGAGGCCGGAAGCCAGGCCCACGCGCTACGCCGCTGCGCATGAACCGCGCGCCAATCGTCTCTGGCGCTGATGCTCTTTCCGATGAATGAGGAAATCGACACATGACGGACCAAGCCTACGACCAATATCGCGAGACGATGATCGGTCGCGCGAATGTCGGCGACACCGCCGAGCTGGTCGAATTCTACCGCGATCTCGAGAGCCAAAATGCCGGCGCGCTCTGGACCGTGGCGAACAAGATCGAGCCGTGGGAGCCGACCTCCAACTCGGTGCCGGTCGTCTGGCATTATGATCGCCTGCGGGACTATGTGATACGCGCGCTCGATCTGGTGACGCCCGAGCAGGCGGGGCGCCGGGTCGTCTATCTCGCCAATCCCGGTCGCGAAGATGTCACTGCAGCAGTCGGCTGGCTCTATACCGGCATCCAGGTGATGGGGCCGGGCGAGCTGGCATCGAGCCATCGTCATTCGGCATCGGCGTTGCGCTTCATCATGGAAGGGTCGGGCGCCTTCACCAACGTCGACGGTCACAAGATGACGCTCGGCTGCAATGATTTCGTGCTGACGCCGAACGGCACCTGGCACGAACATGGTGTATCCGAGGACGGCACGATCTGCACCTGGCAGGATGGGCTCGACATCCCTCTGATGAACGCGCTGGAGGCCAATTTCTACGAAGTGCATCCCGACCTTCAGCAAGAGGTCGGCTTCCCGATCGACGATTCCACCGCGACCTGGGGGAATGCGGCGCTGAAGCCTGCCGGGGAAGCCTGGTCGAAACGCTATTCGCCATTGCTCAAATATGAGTGGGAGCCGACCTACGAGGCGTTGTGCCGGTACGCCCGGGCCAGCGAAGGCTCGCCTTATGACGGCCTCCATATGGATTATCTCAATCCCTATACTGGCGGCTCGCCGATGCTCACCATGGGCGCCTCGATGCAGATGCTGCGGCCTGGCCAGCATACCAAGGCTCACCGTGAGGTAGGTTCGTTCGTCTATCAGTGTGCCAAGGGCAGCGGCTATTCGATCGTCGGTGGCAAACGTCTCGACTGGAAGGAGCGCGACATCTTCGTCGTGCCTTCCTGGATGTGGCACGAGCATGTGAACGGCTCCCACACCGACGACGCCTGCCTCTTCTCCTTCCACGATCTGCCGACGATGCGCGCGCTCGGTCTCTACCGGTCCGAGGGCCTCACCATCAACGACGGCTATCAACCACTCGCCTGATTTCGAACCATATTGAAGGAGTTGTTATGCGTCTTGTAACTTATCGGGCTTCCGTCGAATCCGAAGGCCGTCTCGGGGTTCTGGTCGATGACCTGGTCATTGACGTCGCTACGCTCGGTGCGCGGGCCGACGTGCCTTTGCCCGCGCGCATGCTCGATTTCATCGACCTCGGGCCTGTCGCCTTGAGCGAACTCGAGGCGCTGCTCGACGAGGCCAAGGGCCGCTGGCCGGTCGGCGGCGCGCTGCCGCTCGTCAATGTGACGTTGCTCGCGCCGATCCCCCGACCGCGCAAGAACATCTTCGGTATCGGGCTCAATTATGTCGAGCATGTCGCCGAAAGCGCCCGCACGCTCGACACCTCGAAGGACCTGCCCAAGCAGCCGGTCATCTTCTCCAAGCCGCCGACGACGGTGATCGCGCCGGGGGCACCCATCGTGCATCGCGGCGACATCACCCAGCAGCTTGACTGGGAAGTCGAGCTCGCCTGCGTCATCGGTCGCACCGCCCGCCGCGTCCCGACCGAGGAAGCGCTCAACTACGTCTTCGGATACACTGTGTGCATCGATATGAGTGCGCGCGACAATCGGCGCGCCGGCCAGTGGATCTATTCCAAGGGGCAGGACAGTTACGCGCCGCTGGGACCCTGCATCGTCACTGCTGACGAAATTCCCGATCCGCAGACGCTCGACCTCTGGCTCACCGTCAATGGTGTCGAAAAGCAGCGGTCGAACACGCAGCACATGCTGTTCAAGGTCGATTTCCTGATCTCGGACATCAGCCAGGGCATCACTCTGGAGCCCGGCGACATCATCGCGACGGGCACGCCTTCGGGTGTGGGTGCCGGCCGCGATCCTCAGGAATGGGTCTGGCCGGGCGACGTCATCGAGGCCGAGGTGGTTGGGATCGGTAAGTTGCGGCACCCGGTGGTCGCGGGCTGAACCCTTCTATTGTCCGGCCTGAATGCGTAGTGCATCCGGGCCGGACAGCGAGCGTCGGAATCCGCGGTGGATCAGGCGGCGCCGCGATCACGGCGGCGCGTGCTATCACCTGGCGGTCGGGTCGCTCTCAGGTGGGCGGCTGAGCCACTCACCATCCAGTCTATCCCAACTGCCGAATGGACGCCGGTGCCCTTGGTCACCACCGCGAGGTGATAAGCGGCGGCCCGCCGGCATGCGAGCGGATTTCCTCGGTCACGAAGGGCGTAAGCGGATGTGACATCCTGAGCGTCGCGTCGAGCGCTGCCGCCATGCACGATCGAGCCGATGCGTCACGGGCACGCAGGCGGTCCTTTGACGTCTCGATCCACCAGCTCGACAGATCGTCGAAGAGAAATCTCCTCGCCGCTGCCGCTGCCAGATGGAGTTCGAAGCTTTGGATGCCATCAGCGATCGCATTCCGCGCGACACTGGCCGGCGGAGCAACTCTTCGTCATCGGGGTGGGCGGTCCCCTGCCCCACCTCCATGTTGGCCGTGGCAAAGCGTGCGATGTTCCACAGTTTCGTCATGAAGCCGCGCCCGGACCGCAGGCGGTCGTCTTGAATCCGAAGATCTCTCCCCGGGGCAAAGCTATCAAGTAGAGCCATGCGCATGCCGTCGCAGCCGTAGCGATCGATTATGCCGATGGGGTCGATGCCATTGCCCAGCGACTTGGACATCTTGCGCCCCTGCTCGTCCCGGATGACGCCGTGAAGCAGGATCGTGTCAAAGGCCAGCCTGCCGGTGAGCAGCAGCCCCATCATGAGCATGCGCGCGCACCAAGGGAACAAGATGTCGTCCCCCGTCTCGATCAGCGTCGCTGGGTAGAAGCGGCGCAGGTCCGGCGTGTCATCCGGCCAACCCAACGTGGCGAATGGCCAAAGCGCAGACGAGAACCAGGTATCGAGCCGGTCAGTTTCGGCGTCGAGAGGGATCCTGTGCCCCCACCGAATCTGACGCGAGATGCACCACGGCTCGATTTTGGTCAGGAACTCACGGAGGATCGACTCGCCGCCGGCTGGCTTGATGGTAAGATTACCGGAGTCGATTTCGTCGAGCAGACGCCTCGCCGGTCCCTCCATGCGCAGATACCAGTCGCTGCCTTCCCGGTAGAGCATGCCTTGCTCCCGGACGATGGCAAAGGCAGTTTCCACCGCGCGGGTGTATCGGTCGTCCAGCGTAAAACGTCGGCGCGACCAATCGCAGCTGGCCCCTGTGCGGCGGAGCTGTTCCTCGATTTCGCCGCCGAGTCGATGCCGGTAAACTTCGGCGTAGGCATCGAATTCCGGTCCCTCCGGGTCAAGCCCAACGGCCAGCATTTCGGCATCGAGCTTGTCCTGCGTGGCAAGGCCCGCATGGTCGAATCCCGGCAGCCATAGTGTGTCGCGCCCGGCCATGCGGGCCTGGCGGATCATGGTATCCTGGATGGTGGAGAACAGCGCATGCCCCATATGGAGCCGACCAGTGATATTAGGTGGTGGCATCGGGACGAAGAAAGGTATTCCCTTTCCCGATGGGCGGAAGGCGCCGTCGCCCTCCCAGCGCGCGTAAATCTCGTGTTCGCGCGCGTAGTGGTCGAAACGTTTGCTTAGTTGCTGACGTCCAACGCGGTCATTTTGTTATCCTCCGTTTCGTGGTTGGGCCCATATTCGGGCGGGTCGCCGCTAGCGGATCAGGCTGCTTTTCGCAATGGAAAGCTGTCGCGTGCCCGCCACGGACTTTCAGTAAGCGTTCGCTTGCCTGCGCTCGAACGTGGCTGATCGGTCGGATTTACGTGTACATGACGTCACTGATGCGCCTGCAGGCCATTAGCTGGTTTGGCGACGTTGATGATGGTCGTTTCCAGAGATGGGAAGTGCTCGCGAAGGGTCATGATGGGTGACCATTGGTTTCACCTGCACCCAATTTAGCGACCTTGCTGAAGTTCGCGCCACCAGCTCGGGCGGCAGCCGGCGACCGATTTGCACGTCGAAATGCTCCATGGCGTCTGACTGAGCGGTTCGGCAGCTGGCCGAGGTTGCGAAGTAGGCGCTGACTGCGACCGCGCTGGTCAATATGGCAGTGGCGGGCGCACTGAGCGTCGGTGGTTCAGAGTGCCGGGAGTGTTGGGGAGGGGCCTCGCGCCGCTGGCGCGACCGCCGCTCTATGCCGCTGCGCGGCACCGAACCTTGCGGGCAAGTCCCGGCCGGAGGTGACGATCGGCTGGCGGGAAGGTCGGCTTGCAAGACGCTGGCGACAGACTTCTTCGACCATGCGCTGCAGGTCGGCGGCGTGCTCGGCGAACCAGGTTAGTTCCTCGGCGGTGATCTCGTAATGCGGTGGGTAGCGGGCGTTCACATAGGCCTGGCGCAGCAGTTCGAAGCAGCGACGGCCGAATCTGCCTTCGTAGCGCTGACCATCGGTCTGATCGCCTCAGGTGCGCGATGGCGTCCTCACAGGTGACGGAGATACTCGCGGAAAGCAGATAGTCCCTCGGCGATGCCGTTACGGCCGAAGCCGATTCGGAAACGATCAGTAGGTGTGAAACCAAGCTCTGAGCGATAGATGCCGGAGGGCAGCAGCAGCACGCCTGAACGCTGCACTAGATCCGCGCAGAAATCGTCGACCGATCCCGTTCCGAGGTAGCGAGGATAAGCGACGCAACCACCATCTGGGGGCTGCCATTCGAAGAGACCGGGATGATCGGCGAAAAACGCGTCCAACAACGCCAGATTGTCGCGCACCAGGGCGTTGTTCCGTGCGAGGATGCGGTGGCGGGCCTTGAGCCCGATGCGCGCCAATACCTCGCTCGGGCCGGAATTGCAGATCGACAGGTAGTGTTTCATCCGCTCCATGCGGACCAACAAATCCTCATCCTGGCACGCGATCCAACCGATGCGGAGTCCCGGCAGGCCGTATGCCTTCGACATCACGCCGAGCGAAACCCCCTTTTCATACAAGTCAGCGACCTGCGGCAGATGACGTTCGGGGTCGGGGCCGAGCGGGCGATAGACTTCGTCGCTAAAAAGCCAGATGCCGTGCGTGCGGCAAAGCGAAACCAGTCCGTCGAGCGTTTCGCGGGCGATGATGCGGCCGGTCGGGTTGTGCGGGAAGTTGATGGAGATCAGACGGGTGTTCGGGCGGATCGCTTTTTTGACTAGGTCGAGGTCAAGATCCCATCCAGCGTCGGGATCGAGCGGGACGCCCGTCACCGCGCAGATTGATAAAGGTACCGTCTCGGCCGCCTGGTAGTTGGGCGTGATGACAATTGCGTGGTCGTGGGCGTCCAGAATCACGCGGCTGGCAATGTAGATGCCCTCCTCGGCCCCCGCGCAGCATAGGATCCGGTCCGTTCTCACCGTCTCGTAGGTGCGGGCAATCTCGTCGCGCAGATCCGGCGCCCCAAAGGTTTGAGTGTAGCCGAGCCACAGTTTGTCGAACGCCTTCGCATCCCCGGGATCCGCCATGTCGAGGAGTTCGCGAAGCGTGAGGCTTTGGGCATCGGACGCAGTGAGATGATGCCGCGCTGTGAACTCCCAGCGCGAAAAATAGGTCTCCAAACGGAAGTCGGGAAGACTGCTCATAATAGCTCCGTTGGCAAGTCGCATCGATTTGAACACCGGCCGCCGCGCCAAGCCGCACTCGCCGAATCTGGATGAATGTCAAATCGCCTGCTCTGTGGTGGACCACATCTGGTTCTGTAGCGCCCGTCCGATGTTCGACCTCGGCCAGCTTGGCATCCTCATTCCCGGCTTCGTAGAAAGAGATACCGGCCTGCATAGCGATCAATGGCGATGGAAAAAGTGCAGCTCAACAATACTGACATCCATCAACCCAGCGACATGCCCAGTATCTGGCCAGCGTCGCCGCCCTTTTCCTCCCTTGCTGGCGATCGATGATCAAGCCATTGCTGCAGTTGATGACCGGCCTCGGCGGCGACGCACAGAAGGATGAACAGGCCCGGCCCCATGACCCAGATCGGTGCACCGTTGAACAGCAGGTCAAAGATCGGCACGATATCCCTCAAGGGCCGGGACCGCACCATATGCCGATCAATGCCAGATACTATGGAAATCCCTGCAGCCCACCAGCGCATCACCAGGCGCACGCGGCTCTCAGACCATGCTCATCGTCCTCCTTCACGAAGGAGACTAGCTCAGGCTGGCGGAGTTTAGGGGAGCGCGGCAGCCTGACGGCGAGAAGCCGCGGGCTCGCCGCTTGAGCACTCGCCAAGGATGGACGCGCCACTTATGACGCCCTCCATCCACTTCGCGCCATAGCATCCGTTCAGTTCACCGGGGTCGCCTCAGGGAATTTCCATGTGCCATTGAGGATTTCCGTGCGCGGCCGGAACATGCGAACCGTATAGTTCCAACCATCCGCAATCGGAATGCAGTTTTGGACCTTTCCATCGCAACCACCGAACTGGATGGTCACGGCGCCGCCCAGTCCTTTTTTTGCAGTTACACTGTTCACGGAGTAAACATTTTCGGGGTTCGGCTCCAGGTACCCAGCGCGATTGTAGACTGTAAGCGACCAGAAACCGTCCACGGGTACATCGCCGACCGTCAATTTGTGGATGGTCCGACCATCATTCCGTGCAGGCGTGATGGGAAGGTAAAGGCCATCTTTTTCGGGATTGCCGCCCCAGAGCATGGCGCTTCCAATCAGATGCCGTACAGCGTCAACGTCACGCTCGCTGGCGCCAAACATGCGACGCGTGTCTGAAAGCGTCGCTCCGAGCTGCAAGAGCGGTGCTCGTACTTTCTCCAGACTGCTGGCATCCCAATTCGGGATTTCGAAGACACCAGTGTTCGCTTGGCTGAATTCGATCGCGTCTTGCAGCGCGTGAACCCGATCGACATCTGCCTTGTTCGAGACGTCGACGAGGAAACGAACAACGGCGATCACGTAGCGAGTACCGGCCATCTCTCGGGTCAGTGTGTGACTCCCCGAGATGTAATAGCTAGCGCGGGTATATTGATCTTCGTTCACGACCTGCATGCCCATGTAGCGATTGCCGGCATCAGGCAAAGTTATGGTAGCCGGCCCGGCATCGAGATCGATAATCACGAACGAATATAACGTGTCGCGATTGGGACGAGGAATGCCTTGCTGAACGGGTGCCGCCAACTCCCGGCCATGCCGAAATTTGCCAAAGCCCCCGCTTTTGACTACTCCAGCGAAGAAAATATCGCTCTGAGCTCGATTGTAATTGTCAATCGTAACGGGTTGGGTCGCCGCAGCGACGGTTTGGGCGAATGTGACTGAACTTGCCAGCAATAGTGTCATCCCAGTCAGAACTCTTAAACCGATCTTATCCATAGTTTCCTCGATCGAGCGACAGGAGTTCGATTATCTGCGTTTGGAGAGTAGGCCATCCATTAATCGAAGGAAATGAGCATTCTTGACAGGAGGCCTATCAAATATGATAGACTTGAATATGGATTTGAATGCTGCCCGCATGTTTGTTGTAGTCGTCCAGGCTGGTAGCCTCTCGGCGGCGGCGGCCCGCCTTGGAATCCCGCTCCCGACATTGAGCCGCCGCGTCCGGGATTTGGAACGGCATCTCAAGGTGCAGTTGCTGGAGCGCTCTGCACGCGGCACGAAATTGACCGATGCCGGCGCAAGGCTATACGAGCATGCCAGCCGCGGCATCGAGGCGCTCCTGGAGGCCGAGCAGATGGTGGCGAGCGATCAAGCGCGTCTCAAGGGGCGCCTGCGCCTGTCATTTCCCCAAACGGTTGTGCCGTGGTGGGATATGCTGGCTGCATTCCAGCGGCGCTATCCCGACATAGAGGTTTATGTCTATTCGACCGAGCGGCGCATGGACCTGATCGAGGACGGTATCGACGTCGCCCTTCGCGTTGGCGCGATCGTTCACGAGACGATGGTGGCGCGCCACATGCTGTCGATCAGCAACATTCTCGTTGCCAGTCCAGCGCTCGTGGGCCGCTTCGGCATGCCAGCCAGCCCTGACTCGCTTCATCGCTTCCCTTGTGCCGGGTGGGCATCGCGTGTCGATACTCCGGTTCGCTGGGACCTGGGCGGATATGTCGTCGAGCCCGCGACCGTCCTATCCGCCAATGACTATCATCACCTTTGCAGGCGCGCGCTGGCGGGCGATGTCGTAACTGAATTGCCACCCTTCCTTGCGGCCGGACCTATCCGGGAGAAACGTCTCGTGGCGCTGCTGCCGGAATACCCGCTGCCCGAGTGGTCGATAAACTTGCTCTATCCACCTCAGCGCTACCGGTCCACGATCGTCAGGGCATATCTCGACTTCTGCCAAAGTCACCTGCCGGATATTCTTCGAGCCTGCGAAACTGGCGATCTTCAGACAGAGACTGGGCCCGGAGAGCTAGTTTTTCAGTAGAAACTGAGCCGATGTAAGGTAGTAATTCCGAGCGGTGGAGTTGATCTGACGCTCCCCCAGCTCGGTCAAGGCGGTCGCCTTCAGATGCTTGGCCGCGACGTTGTTCGCATCGACAGCAAGAATGTAGTCGGTCAGTTCGGCCGCCCACTGAAACTCGCCGTTTTTAATGGCGTGGCTGGCCCGTGCGAGGACCGCGCCTACGCCCCCGGCCATGTCAAGTATCTTCCCGGCCCGCTCGGCGGTAGGAAGCGGGAAGATATTGGTCGGGTTGCCATCGAACCAGCCGACATAATCGGCATAGATGCCGCGGACCGTCCACGCCACGTTGCCATAATATTCTTGCAGGTAGGGGCTCTTGGCGAGCTCCGGCGGGAGCTTCACCTGCTGTACCAATTCGTCCGGCGTCTTGCCTTGCCTGATCCCTTCTAGGGTTTGATCGAGTACGATCCTGATTCCGTCCCGATAGACCGTCAGCGCCTGGCAGACTTCCGCCTTGCCGACGATCGGGCGCATATGCCCCTGAATGAGATAGGTGGCGTTCAGCGTGATCATCTCGTCGAGGCTGGCGACCCACTTCTCAGGTGACCGCAGGCGGACGCCACGCAGCGGAGAGAGATTCGGATAAGCTTTGTAGAAATCATCGCCTGGCAAGAGAACGCCTTTACTCTGAAGCCAGATGGCGATGTTCTCCGGGGACTCGCCCGGCGCATGGATCAGTTGCATTTTGACGCCGGCGACGTCGATCGTCTCCTCGTCACCGTTAAAGGTGCGGGTCGGAGGCACGAAACCTTCCCTGGTCGGTCGGATTGTCCGCCC
>Ga0163162_10003674_pt1 | contig 14716 bp, 14 predicted proteins | sample S55metaG_FD_115310 | JGI IMG/M metagenome (GOLD analysis project Ga0163162, IMG submission 115310) | Switchgrass rhizosphere microbial communities from Kellogg Biological Station, Michigan, USA - S5-5 metaG | ecosystem: Host-associated > Plants > Roots > Rhizosphere > Soil | place: USA...
GACATTGATAAGCCGTTGCGTTCTGAGGAGCCGCGGACGATGTCGGCGCTTGATGCGTTGGCGGCTAGATGGGCGGGTCAGTTATGACGGGCGATGCTCTTGCTGCCGGGTTCGAGGCGCTGATTACTGGCGTGACGGTCTATAAGGATCGCGTGCCGGCTACGCCGTCGTTCCCTTACGTGTTTGTGGTGACGAACTTCCCGACCGTTTCTGAGCGGGCCGTGACCCGGTCAGTTCAGGCGCGGGTGCTGCGGTCCAGGACTCAGGTTGTGGGGCTCACTGCTGCGTCGGTTCGGATTGTGGCGCAGAAGCTCACGGACGCGCTCGAGGGTAAACGCCCCGAGGTTTCTGGCTGGGTTCTCGGCGCTATTGAGTCGGTCGGCAACGATCAGCCGCTACTCCCGGATGAGGACGTGACTATCAACGGTCAGCATCCCCTCTACCAGCCCTTTGATTGGGTCCTCACGGGCTCCCAAAGCTAACAACCAGCCCCGCACTCCGGGGCTTTTTCATGCCCTAGGAGGCCTGCGTGTTTGTACGCGTGCGTGACAAAACCACTCTGCACGAGTTTGACGTGCCGGGCGATGACTGGCGGATCGACGCCGGCCTATTCGCCCCCATCAAGTCTGACCGGTTTCCGCCGGTAGATCGGCCTCGTGAGCCGAAGCATCACATCGAAATCAAGCCTAAGAAAGAGGCCTAACTGTGGCAATCATTCCCAGTACCCCGGCGGACGGCAACCAGAAGGTTCTTCTCGTTCCCGCTATCGCTGACACCACTGCCCCGAAGCTCACCGAGCTTAACGGTGGCACCGTCGTTGACATCTCCTGCTACCTGACGGGCGACGGCTTTACCCCGTCCCTGTCAGAACAGGTTGTCGCTGACGAGCGCCTGTGCTCGATCCAGACGTATGAGCAGCCGGGCCGCTCGCAGTATGGGCTGGACGTTGTCTACATCGACAACACGAACTCCCCGAACGCCACGACCTCGAACAAGGCGAAGGACACGCTCGTTCCGGGCACAGCCCAGTACCTTGTGGTGCGCCGCGGCAAGGACTTCGGCGCGGCCCTCGCTGTTGGCGACAAGGTCACCGTGTACCCGATCAAGGCGGGCCAGTACAACGAAATGCCTGGCGCCGCTAATGAGGTTCTGAAGCTTGGTCAGAAGCTCTTTGTGACGGCTGATGTGAAGACTTCCGTCGCCGTTGTTGCCTAACAGCAACCTGTGAACCCCTTTCCGCCCGTGTCTTGTGGGAGCGCGGGCGGAAAGGTCCACATCCCACTCATCCCGCTAACAATTCTTAGGAGCACCTAATGGCTTTGACGATCAAGCGACCTGAAACGCGTGTCACCCTTTGCCTCGACGGCGACCTGAAGGCCGACCACGAGGCTGCTGAGGCCGAGTACCAGGCGGAGAATAGCCGCCGCCTCGCTGACCCGCGCCTTGGATCCTCAACCCGCGCACTGGCTCAGAAGGTTCTGGACCTTGAGGAGAAGATGCGGGAACAGTCCGTGGCGTTCACCATCCGCGGGCTGAAGCGTGGGACGTGGACTGACCTCACCGCCGAGCATGCCCCGCGTGAGGGCAACGCGCTCGATAACACTTACGGCTTCAACATCGAAGCGCTGATGACGGAGGCGCTTCCCCAGTCGATTGCCGGCGTTGAGAACAACAAGGGTGAGCCACTTGACTTCGACGTGCCGGCTGAGTGGCCTGGCCTCGTTGATGACATGACGAACAGCCAGTACGAGGACTTCGTGCTTGCCGTGTTGCGGGTGAATGCGGGGCGCAATGAGGTCCCTTTCTCGCTAAGCGCCTTCAGAACGACGCAGGATTCCGGGCAGAGCTAGAAGCAGCTCACAGCCTTGGGATCTCGCTGAAGAGGTTCCATGGGTGGGAGCCAGTCACGTCATATGAGTATGACGGGGCTCGGCTGGTTTCGTCGCGGCCTGAACCTGAGTGGGATGACCGGGAGCAGACGCTTGTGTTGGCTTTGGCGTCATACAGGGCCGGGTTGTGTTCTTGCGGGGATCCGCGCGAGGTGTGTTCCGCGCCGGAGTCTGAGGGTCGATATCAGGTTGAGGGCCCGATTCGTTGCCACAAGGAAACGGCGCTCCTCGTTGCGGGGAAAAAGCTTGACGACAAGATCCCCAACCCTGAAGCGCTCATGTTCGGCGCTTGGCTGAAACCTAAGACTTAGCCGCTGAGTCCTTCTGGATGAGTCCGACTATGGCGCATGCGATGGCGCCGAAGATGAAGATTCCGCCTAGCGCGCCCGCGCCGGCAATAGCCAGTACTCCCCCAACGATGAACAGCAGCAGGGCCGCTTGAAGTGTTGGCGTGCCTTTTGCGGTCGCTTTCTTAGTCTCCCCATCCATGCCCCAAGTGTAGCGGGCCGTCCACCAAATTAACAGGAGGCCCGCATGGCGGATCGCAGCATATCCATTTCCCTCGAAGCGAAGGTCAGCGGCTTCGTCGCCGGCATGCGTACGGCGCAGCAGGCTACGAAAGACACTGGCGACCGGCTCTCCGCCTTCGCTAAGCAGCACGAGCAGTCAATGGACCGCGTCGGTAGGGCTGGGATGCTAATGGGCGGCGGTCTGCTCGCTGGTGTTGCGGTCGCGGTGAAGTCGTTCGCGGACTTCGACAAGGCCATGTCAGACGTGAAGGCATCGACGCATGAGACTGCCGGGAACATGGACCTGTTGCGGCAGGCGGCGATTGATGCCGGCGCCGATACGGCGTTCTCCGCTAAGGAAGCTGCGCAGGGCATTGATGAACTGGCGAAGGCCGGCCTGAAGACCTCCGACATTCTGGGCGGCGGGTTGAAGGGCGCATTGTCCTTGGCTGCGGCTGGCGGGCTGGACGTTGGTCAGGCTGCGGAGATTTCCGCATCAGCTCTTACCCAGTTCGGGCTGAAGGGTGACAAGGTCGCGCACATTGCCGACCTTCTGGCGGCTGGTGCGGGTAAGGCTCAGGGTTCGGTCGCGGATATGGGCGCCGCACTGAATCAAACTGGCCTTGTCGCGAACATGACCGGACTGTCCATTGAGGAAACCACGGGCGGGCTTGCCGCGTTTGCGGCTGCCGGCCTGACCGGCTCCGACTCTGGCACGTCATTCAAGTCGATGTTGCAGCGCCTTACGCCGCAGTCCAAAGAGGCTGAGGCGGAGATGAGCAAGCTGGGCATCTCGGCGTATGACGCTCAGGGCAACTTCAAAGGCCTCGGCGCGTTCGCTGGGAACCTAAAGGACTCAATGAAGGACCTGACTCCGGAGGCGCGCAACGCGGCTATGGGCGTCATCTTCGGTTCCGATGCCGTCCGGGCAGCTAACGTGCTTTACGAAAACGGCGCTGAAGGCATCGCGAAGTGGACTGCTGCCGTAAATGAAACCGGCTACGCGGCACAGACTGCCGCGCTCAAGCAGGACAACCTTGCGGGCGACTTTGAAAAGCTGACCGGCTCACTTGACTCGGTGTTCCTCAAGTCCGCCTCGGGCGCTAACGGTGCTTTGCGCGGCTTGGTGCAGGGTGCTGAGGATTTCGTTGACAGTGTCGGCAAGATCCCCGCGCCCGTCTTGCAGGCGGGCCTTGGGCTTGCTGGCGTAACTGGTGGCATGCTGCTTGTCGGCGGGGCTTTCGTCTCGGTGATCCCGAAGGTCATGGATGGGGTGGAGGCTTTTGGGAAGTTGAGTGATAAGGCCCCGAAGACAGCCGCGGCGCTCAAGGGTGCTGGGATTATTGGCGCCTTGTTCGCTATTGCTGGGGCATTTGGGACGGTCCAGTCCGCCATCACGGACTCTGAGATTGAGCGCTCTGTCGGCAAGACCACTTCGGCGCTCATTGCGCTGTCGAAGCAGAGTGGCGCCATTCAGCAGTGCTCGATCCTCCTGGACGATTTGTTCCAGAAGAAGGACGGATCCGCACTCATTAGCGGCGTGACTGATCTTGACTCGGCCATGACGCGGATGTTCAAGAAGGATTGGCAGCAGTCGTTTAGCGACTGGGGCGAGGGCATCATCCACGGCATCGCGCCAGGGATCAAGGGCGCATCGCAGGTTCTTGACGAGTCGTTCAAGACCATCGATGACCAGCTTGCCTCGTTTGTGCAGTCGGGTAACGCTGACATCGCGGCGAAGGCCTTCAAGCAGTTGGAAGACCAGGCCGCGCTGAAGGGCATCAAGCCGGAAGAGTTCAAGGCTAAGTTTGGGGCCTACTCTGAGGCGCTGAAGCAGGCTGACGCTGACGCGAAGGTTGCCGCCGAAAGCATGGGGTCGATTACGACCGCCACGGGTCAGGTTGTTCCGATCACGCCGGAGGTTGCGAAGGCGCTGGAGGATGTCGGACTGTCAGCTCAAGGCGCAGTCGTTGACATCGGGAAGTTTACCGATGCGCTGCTGAACGCCGGCCTAATGAACCTGTCGGCCCGTGACGCCGCCCGCAACTACCAGGCTGCCATTGACGCCGTCGGGGCATCCATCGCCGCGAACGGCACGACCCTCGACATCAACACGGAGAAGGGCCGCGCTAACCAGGCAGCACTTGATGCCATTGCCAGTTCAGGTCTCGCCGTAGTAAAGGCTAACGCGGCAAATGGCGACAGCCAGTCGTCGTTGCAGGGAAACTTGACGGACACCTACAACAAGCTAATAGCTGGTGCCGGGCAGTTTGATATAACCGGCAAGGCGGCGGAGGATCTAGCCCGCAGCATCATGGGCGTCCCCCCGGGCGTCAACATCAAGTCGTGGATGTCTGATGCGGCTAAGCGCATGGCGCAGGACACGGGCGCCGCCGCTGATGCTGTTAATGGCAAAGTGGTCAACGTCTACGTCAACACCCATGCGACCCGCTTCGAGCAGATTGTGGGCCTTCCCGGCACCATGGCTGACGGATCCAAGGGGCAGGGCGCTGGGGTCTACGCGCCAGGCAAGAACCCCCTGACAAAAGCTGCCGGCGGCGCGATTAGCGGCCCCGGCACTGGCACGTCTGACGACATTCCGGCGCTTCTGTCCAATGGTGAGCATGTGCTTACCGCGGCTGAGGTTCAGCGGATGGGCGGTCAGGCGGCTGTTTACCGTTTCCGGCAGATGTTGGACGCGGGTAAGTTGCCGAAGTTTGCTGTTGGTGGCGCTGTCGGCGGGCACCTCGGCGAGTCAGCTAACGCACGCGCTAACCGGCTATTCCGGGAGCAGGCAGCCAGGGCTAAGAAGAGTGCCGACGACATTGCTACGGCTGCTAAGTACCGGGCTGAGCAGGCGGACCAGCTCTACCGCGACTACAGCCGTGGCGAGGCGCATCAGACGGTCAGCAGTTCACTGTCTAGTGCGTATTCGTTCTCGGATCGGCTCCGGTCGGTTGGTACGAGCGGGAACGTCGCTAACGGAGGGTCGCTGATTGGTACGGCTAACTCTGCCGACGCCATGCTGCGGGGCCTCTACTCGCAGTCGGACAAGCTCTCTAAGAGCTTGGAGACGGCGAAGAAGCGCATGGAAGACCTCGCTTCGGTGCGGGATTCTGTGGCGTCGAAACTGTCAGGCGAGTTCAGCATCGGTGACGCCGCCAAGCGCGGCTTCAACTACGGCAAAGACTCAATGAAGTCCATCCAAGGATCCGCTAGCCGGTTCCTAGCTAAGGTGCAGGGTTTCGCGGGGAAGTTGAAGGCTCTCCAGAAGCGCGGCTACTCTGGCGCGATCATCCAGGAAATCGCCGACATGGGTGTTGCTGACGGAACCATGGCCGCTGAGGCCTTGTTGCAGGCCAAGCCGGGCGAGGTTAAGAAGCTGAACGACACGTACAAAGCAATCGGGTCAGCCTCCAACCTCGCCGGTACTTATGTGACCGATTCGATGTTCAAGGGCGGCGTTAACGCTGCTTCTGGGCTGGTGAAGGGGTTGCAGTCGCAGCAGGGCGCCATTGATAAGCAGTTGCAACGCATCGGCCTCAGCATGGAGAACGCCCTACGCTCGGCACTCGGCGCGAATCCGCTGAGGAAGGCTGGCGGCGGTCGCGTTTACGGGCCGGGCACGACAACGTCCGACTCGGTCCCGCACATGCTCTCCAAGGACGAGTACGTCATCAAGGCGTCATCGGCTAAGCGGATCGGGTACGACGAGCTGGACCGCATGAACCGTGGACAGATGAAACCTGCCATCACGTACCGCCCCGCAGCCCGCGGTGGTAATGCTTCCGGCTCGCGTGACGTTCACGTCCACCTGGACGCGAAGGCCGGGCTCGCCCACGAATACGCCAGCGACATGGCACGTCAAACAACAGTTCGCCTCAAGGATGCCTTGCATTCCGTTGATTTTTAGGTAAGGAACCCAAATGGCGAACTTCGCTTACGCAGTCCCCTACATGCCGCCGGAAATTGTCTACCCGGCGTGGTCTGGGATGGTCATGAAGTGGGTTGGCTGGGACGGGTCAGAATGGACTATTTCTGACCTGTCCCAGGGCGTGGTGCTTTTGTCGGGGGTGCGCGGGTTAAGCATGCCCCCGACGAAGCGTCACACATCTACGTCTCCGGGCCTTCACGGGTCGAGGCGGCGGGGCTGGATCACTGATGAGCGGGAAGTTTTTTGGCCCGTGAAGGTGTTCAATGACGGCGGGTCTGACGAGTGGCTGGCTCACGAGCGTGCGTTCTGGCGGACCATGCACCCCGACAAGCCGGGGGCGTGGTCCGTCACGCAGCCGTCCGGCGAAACCCGGACCCTTACCTGCGTCTACGACAATGACGGCGGGCAAGAGTTCGACGTAATCCCCTCACTGACTGGGTGGATGAATTACGGGATCTACCTCGCCGCCGAGCAACCGTTCTGGGCGGGCGAAACGATCAGCGGCGCTTGGGCCGCGTCCGCTCCGGTGGACTTCTTCGGCGGTGCGTCTAAAGGGCCGGCGTTCAACATCTCTTCCGGCTCCACGTTCGCGCAGGCGTCTTTGACGAACCCCGGGGACGTTGAGACTTGGCCGGTCTACACGATTGTCGGACCGTGCACGGCGGCGAACGTCGGCGGCGTGAGTGTCCCATTCGCGATCCCCGCGGGCAAAGCTGTCCGAATCGACACCGCCCCGGGGCCACTATCGCAGACGGCACTCTACGGCGACTGGGTTGGCGGGCAGGTTGTGAACACGGTTGACCGTACCCGCGACCTCGGCACCATCAACTTCGCCCCCGTCCCGGCAGGCGGCGAAAAGCCCCTCAGTATCAGCATGACCGGGGCCGGGCAGATCATCGCGGAAATAACGCCGCTCTACTTCAGGGCGTGGTGACGTGATAACAACAACGGTCTACGACAAAGCGTTCGTCCGTATCGGGTTCGTGAATGATCCGGAAGCCGTGACGATCATCCCCCGGCATAACGACGTCGGGCAGGCAAAGCTCACCCTTCCGCTCGATCACCCCAAGGCGCCCCTCCTCCTCCAGCCCGGGGCGCGTGCCGTGTTCGAGGAAGACGGCGAGTTCCGCCTTTCCGGGCCAGTGCGTGCGATTGATGCGGAGGGTCCGTCTTCTGAGGGCACGATCACGTTCACGTTTGACGATGACCTGCGGGAGTTGAAGAACATCCTCGGATGGCCTGTACCCGCGGCGGCACTGTCTGCGCAGACGGTGGAGTTCTACACGATCACCGGCCCGGCTGAGACGGTCCTTAAAGACCTTGTGTCAAAGAACGGCGTGACCCGCCTAGGCAAGCCCATCACGGTCGCACCGAACCTTGGGCGCGGCGCGACGATAACCGTCAAAGCACGCTTCGAGCCCCTATTTGACACGCTCATGCCTGTCCTTGGTGGTGCCGGCATCGGCGTGACCATTCGCCAATCCGGGTCTGGGCTGGTGTTGGACTGCTACCAGCCGACTACCTACCCGCTGGAACTTAGCGAAGAGTCTGGGATCATCACCAACTACTCGTGGTCCTACACGCCGCCTACCGCAACGGATGTTGTGGTTGGCGGTCAGGGTGACGGGGCTGATCGGGTGTTCCTCAAATTTCAGGACACTGCACGGACTGCGGATCAGGGTGAGCGGATCGAAGTGTTCCGGGACGCGACCGACGCGGACACGCCCGCACTGTTCCAGGAACGCGCCAACGAAACGCTTACGGAGAACGCAGCCAAGCCGGGGGTTCGCATTGAGATGTCCGAGACGTCAAACTTCCGGTACGGCGGGGACAGGTTCAACGTCGGCGACAAGGTGCGGGTCAGGATCGGCCCCGGCCTCATAGTCGAAGACGTTCTACGTGAGGCCACGATCACCTGGACGCATGCTGACGGCAAAACAACCGTCCCCGCCATCGGGGAATCGAACACCCCGGAACAGAAGCTCGCCGGCGGGTTGAAAAACCTTGCCAAGGGACTACGAAAACTTAGGAGCCGGTAATGGCTATTGTATCTGCTGGCTACGACGGCACAGTCGATGAGGTCCAGTTCGCAAAGATGATTCCCTCCGTTGGGTCTTCGCAGTACGGTGTTGCGGCTGCGGGTGACTGGAAGGTTTCGGCTCACCCGTCTACCGCGCAGGCCGTGAACGTGGCGGCTGGTTCCGGGTGGGGCAGGGGCGTTTTTGACGCCTCCAGTTCTGTCGTGACGGTGCAGTGTGACCCGATTAGTTCCGGTACGCGCTGGGATCTGATCGTAGCCCGCCGCGACTGGCAGCCGGTTAACGGTTCAACGGTGTTCGCGAAGGTGACCGGCGGCTCGTCGAAGACCATCCCGACGCGGCTCACGAATCCTGGGGTTCAGGATGAGCAGCCACTGGCCCTCGTCCAGTGGACCGCAGGGCAGACTCAGCCGACATCGATTGTCGATCTGCGCTGCTGGGCTGGTAACGGCGGCATGGTCGCTAAGGACGCACTCGCGAAGTCCTACCTAAACACTGTCGGCGCGGAGGTCTACATTGCCGGCGTCGTGTGGCGGTACGCGCTCGGGACTAACGACGTGGCCAGCTGGGTTGCCGCTAGCACGTCAACGACCTACGCCCCACTGGGCGTGTCCGGCTACTCGCTAACAGGCACCATCACAGTGGAGTCTGTCGGATCGAGCAGTCGGGTGACGGTGGACATTAACATGAAGCGCACCCGGGAAACGAATGACTCCATTCCGTCCAACGTGTTTCAGAGCTTCGGCGCGATCATCCCATCCGGGGCCCGGGGCAATTCTGGGGAAACCAAGTATCTGCCCGTGTCCATTTCCGGCGGGTACAACAACAACCATGCGACTGTGGCGCTGGACACTGACACTGGCGTTCTGAGTATCCGGAGCCTACAGACGTTCAGCTTCACTCCCCTCGCGCTGTTCACCCTCAACGCGACCTACTACATCTAACAAACAAGTGTGGCCCCGGACTTGCGCTCCAGGGCCACACCACCCACACGCACACGCCTATTTAGGAGGCCCGCCCATATGGGTGAATGCAACACTACGCCCACAACCGGGCGCCACCATTGATTGACGACGACCTGACGCCCCGCGCCGCAGAATCAATCCCCGTTGTCCTGGCCCGCATGGAGGGCAAACTCGACCGGGTCAACGACAAGGTAGACAACATAGTGCCCCGCGTCGGAAAGCTCGAAGACCGTGTAGACGCACTGGAAAACGACACGCTGGTCCTCACGAAGAACGCCGAGGCGGAAGAGGCGAAGAAGATAGCCCTCGCCCTCGCGCTGAAAGAAGCCGACGAAACACGCCGCAACCAGTCCGAGCAGTCATGGACGCCCATTCAGCGGTTCATGGCGATCCTTGGCGGCATCGGCGTCGCCTCTGCGCTCGTCATCCAGTTCTACTCAATGGCACGCGGCTAGGAGTCGACATGACAACCATCAACGAATCGCAGACGGCGAAGGGTTACACGCCCGCCGCACTCGTCCCCGCCACGTTCGGACGCAAGCGAACCATCGACGGCATCGTGATCCACCACTGGGGTGTTCGCGGGCAGAAGCACGACGATGTTGTGAAGTTCTTCGTCAGTGGACCCGGCACAACCTCGGCACACTTCGTCGTCAGCGCCGGCCGCATCGACTGCCTTGTGTCCCCGCTGGACGCCGCCTGGCACTCCGGGAACGCGGTCGGCAACGCAACCACCATCGGCATCGAATGCCACCCCGAAGCGACCGATGAGGACTACGCGACCGTAGCCGAACTCGTCAGCTTCCTCCGCAGCCAATATGGCTCGCTGCCACTCTCCCCGCACCGGCAATGGAACCAGACCGCATGCCCCGGTATCTGGGACCTGCCCCGCATCGACCGACTCGCCAACGGCTCCGCAGCCATCGCCCCGCAAAGCTCACCGACAACCGAAGGACTGTTCATGTCACTCTCCCCAACACAGGAGCAGGAAGTGCTCGCCGCTGCCCGCCTCGTCAACCGCTACCTTGACGCGCCCACCGGCTCCATTCCGCAGAAGGTCGTCAAGGCACTCCTGGAAGCGCCGATCACTCGCAAGGGCGGCACTCGGACCGGCGACACCACGCTCGGCAACACCATCGCCTACCTTGACTCCAACCTGGACGAAGTAAAGGTGAAGCCGTAGTGAACATCAACCCGAAAGTTACCGCCGCTGTCCTCGCCGCCGCAGTGACCACCGTCATCGCGTGGCTGCTGACCCTCGCCGGTATCCAGCTCCCCAATGAGGTGCAGGGCGCAATCACGTCGATCCTCGTCTTCACCGCGGGCTACCTCACCCCGGCTAGCAACACTCCCGGCGCCCACGAAGCGTAATCAGCCACCCATCACCGGCCCTCGCATGAGGGCCTTTCGCTTTTAAGGAGTGGCCTCGTGGCCTACACATTTGACCAGATTTTCGCCGCGGACCCCGCGAACCCGGCGAACGTCGCGGCTGGCGCGTCCGTCCTGATTTTCGCACCCGCCGACGCGACCATGACGCCACTCACGATCACAGCCCCGGACGGAACGCCGCTCGCGAACCCGGTACAGGTCAACGCCAACGGCTTCGGAAGCGCCTTCACCCACGCCACCCTAGACCGGGTGGCGTGGGCCGGCGGCGGATTCAGCGGATTCTTCACCTCATACGACGGGATGAAAGCCGCCACCCTAGATGCGCAGGGCTCGGCCAGCTCATCCGCTCAGGCAGCAGCAGCCTCCGCCGCCGCAGCAACCGCCGCAGCCGCCAACGCCGCAGCGGCCTCCGGAATTTCAATCCTGCCAGACCCGAGCAACCCCGGCCTTTACTTCATCACCTCCAGCGGGCAACTCGTCGAAGACCCCGCAAACCCCGGCTTCTACCTGACAGGACTCTAAACGTGGACCGCATAATCTCAGTCGGCGATGACCTGAAACTTCCGCCGACCGTCCAGGTCACTGACGCGAACCTCCCCGCGGGCGCAAAGTCTTCCAATGTGGCTGGCAAGGTCGGTAAAGGTGAGCTGGTGGTCAACGTTGACGACTTCATCACCACGAGCGACGTAGCGGCTGGCTGGCAGGCGGCGATTGACTACGCCCGCGGCCCATTTGGCCTCGGCGGTACGGTCCGGTCCTCGCCGAAGACCTATGACCTGCTGACGCGGGTTCGGCTCCGGCCAAACGTTAACCTAGTCGGCTACGGCACGGTCCTGACCAAGTCAAGCACCGCGACAGGATACGCCTTCTTCTACACCGGTTCAGACGGCGCCAAGGGCTACGGATCCGGCGACTCGAACATCGCCGTAAAGGGAATCAAGTTCGTCGGGGACTTCGTTAACACCACGGGCCGGTGCGCATTCGCACTTCACCACACAGACAACTTCCTCGCCGAAGACTGCGTGTTTGAGCAGATGCAGGCGCAGGGCCACGTCATCGACCTCGGCGGCTGCTCCAACATTCGGATCCGTCGCTGCACGTTCTCCGGTTTCAACGCCGCCGCCGGTAACTTCGCACGTGACGAGGCGATCCAGGCCGACGTTTCCGATGCCGGCGCGGCGTCAGCCCCGGACCTCCCCGGATCCTACGATGGGCTGCTGACCAAAGACGTCACTGTTGAGGATTGCAAGTTTCTCCCCCTGAAAGTCGGCGTGACCACCTACCCGGCACCCAACCCGTTCGGCTCGCACTCCATCCAGGAAGGCAAGACGTACGACCGGATGCGTTTCGTCCGCAACTATGTGCTGGATCCGCGCGTAGACACCACCAGCGATTACAAGGGTGTCATTCACTTCGTTGCCGCCACTAACTCGCAGATCAATGACAACATCTTCCAGTTCAGCACCCCCAGCAACGTCACCACCATCGCGCTTTACAGCACCGACTATGGGCAGCTTGCCAACGCCGGGCACGAAGCGACAGACACATACGCGCCCGCCACGTTCACCGCCGGCGTGGCATGCGACAACGTAGAGGTAGCCCGCAACACGTTCATCAACTACGCAGCCACGAACGCCGAAAACGTCATCCTGGTCATGCCCGTCACCGGGCACGGCAACACCAAAGCCGGGCTCGTGAAGGTCAGTGGCAACAAGGCCAAATTCGGGGCAGGGTCATCCGCGGCGGCGAACTTCATCAACGTTGACTTCGCCGAGCACGTCGTCATCGACGGCGGAAACGAACTTGACGGCCCGTTCCGCGGCGTTGATATTCAGGTCGTTGACGTTGTGGATGTTGGTTTGAACCGGCACGTTGGACCCCGTGCGGATGGGTGGCGGTTCGACACGGTCGGCGCCCTCCGGGTCGGCCTGCTCCGGGTCCTGAACGCAGCCGCAACAGCCGTGTTCGTCACAAGCTCCCAGAAGGTGCGGCTGTCCAACTTCACAGCCGCCAGCCTTGGAGGGTTGCGCGCAGTGGGCTTGAGTAACGTCGCCAACTTCAGCGTGTGGGAAGCGGATGTTAGCGCACCGTCGGGCACCAAAGGCATCGAAGCTTACACAGGCTCCGCTCAGGGCCGGATCTACAACTCCACCATCGCAGGCGGTACCACCACCCATGTGGACATCTCCTCGGTAACCGGAAACGCCGTAACCGAAACCGGAAACCTGAAACTCTGAACGGAGCATGACCCATGACTAACCGCATCGTCTCGGTGGGGGATGACTTCTCCCTCCCCGCCACACTGAAAGTCACTAACGCCAACCTGCGTGGCGCATCCGACCCGCTCGCGTACCTAAACAGCGTCTCACTCCTGTGCGACTTCCCGGTACGGGAAAACGGTGAAGTGTCCTGGCCGCAAGGGTTCAGCATTAACAAGGCCACAAATGAGATTTACGTGTCCAACCAGAACGGCACCGAACTCCGCATCGACGTCCGCGACCTGACAACCGGCGTTCGGAAATCCAGCAAGATCACCACCACCGAAAGCGGTGCGTTCACCGAGTCCCTGTCGTACTTCACTAACGGCAACGGCGAACTGTGCTTCATGGTGTGGCCCAAAGCTGGAGGCGCCGTACCCTCCGCATACGCGATCTTCAACTACACGCTCGGCACCCTCGGCGCGCAGATCCCCATCTACGGGTTCTCCCGCGGCGACGTGTCCGGGAACTACCTCGTCACCTCGGACGCCTGGACGAACACGGTCACGAAGTTCTACGTCTACGACTGGGCATCAGTTCAGGCAGGCACCCCCAGCCTACTGACAACTATTCCCGTCGAAAACACGGGCGCGACTGCGGCGAAGAACCAGGGCATCGCTATTGTTGGCGGGCACCTGTACCTGTCGCAGGGTGCACAGACGGACTCGCCGACTGTGATGGTATGGGACTTCACCGGCAAGCTCAGGGCGGTACGGCAATACGGGCGCACCGCGTTCCAGTCTGCCGTGAACACGCTCAAGCCGGGGTACCTCAGCAACAGCGCTTACACTTACGAGGCGGAGGGCGCGACCAACCTTGACGGGAAACTCGTCACCGGCCAGATCGTCAACAACAACCCCGCGGTTGTCACTGATTCCCGAATGCTGGTTCTCCAGCACAACCGGGTGGACGGTGCCCAGATGCTCGCCCAGCCGATCACGACCTACGTCTACGACACCGGATGGCAGCCACTCACCCTCGAGGGAACATGGACGGTAGCTAACGGCACGCCGCCCATGTACCGCCGGGTTGGCAACGAGGTCAGGTTCAAGGGTGCTGTGACGAACACGACGGCATCAACAACCCTCTCACCGTTCACAACTCTTCCTGTAGGATTTCGCCCAACCGAGCAGGCCGGTTACGCCATCTCATCGAACGCCAACACTGTGATGAACCTTCAGATCACCACGGGCGGTTCCATGCAGCTCTACTCGGCGGCTGTGACGACGGCCTGGCGTCAGCTCAACGGGGTTCGGTTCCTGCTGGACTAGCGAGTAGTTCGCGGAGGGTGTCTTCGTAGTCTTTAGCGATGTCGGGTACGGGGCGACCGAACGCCGGCTCCCCGTACCCGTGCCGCTCGCCATTGATGGCGTCCCGATATTCCACGGTCAGGCTAAGAAGCTTCTCCCCAAGTGTCATACGCACAGATTAACACAGGCCGCTTCATCCCCGGATGTGCGCGCCTACCGTGTAGTATCTTTTACCGTGCGTCAGGGAACCCAACGCCCCAGACGCGCAGTGCGCAAGATCGAAACAGCCCCATCGTCCTTCGGGATGGTTGGGCTGTTTTTTTGTTGAATGTGGAGTCACTGTTCCCGCGCAGTGAAATGCAGTGATATGCTTGAGGGTGCAAAGCAACCCCGCAATGCTTGCAGGCATTCGGGGTTATGGCCGAACTATTACGGAGTCCGACATGACTAACGCTACCTCAAACATGCGCGAATACAAAAGAC
>Ga0163162_10003676_pt1 | contig 14707 bp, 14 predicted proteins | sample S55metaG_FD_115310 | JGI IMG/M metagenome (GOLD analysis project Ga0163162, IMG submission 115310) | Switchgrass rhizosphere microbial communities from Kellogg Biological Station, Michigan, USA - S5-5 metaG | ecosystem: Host-associated > Plants > Roots > Rhizosphere > Soil | place: USA...
CCAGCCCGGCAGGATCGCGATGCGGCAATCGACGTCGCACCAGGCCGGCACGCTGGAGGCCCAATCGCCGCCCTTGATGATCCCAGGATTGAAATTGATCGGATGGGTCAGTGCCTTGAAATGGTGATCGCTCTTGGCGCGTTCGTTCCATTCGGTCTCGAGTTTTTGCAGTGCATGGATCAGGTGGTAAGCCCCCATGATCGCATTGGCGCCGGATCCTGCCTCAAACACGTGCACGGGAAAGCCGCGCACCTTCAGGCGAAACCAGATCACACCGACCTGCGAGCGTACCATGTGGCCGTTGGTTGGTTCAGGGATGAAGCAGGCGTCCGCGCGGTAGCCGCGCTGCAAGGTCGAGAGCGCTCCGACGCCGGTACTTTCCTCCTCGATCACGGATTGAAAGTGAATCCGCGCGGTCGGCCGCAAGCCGGCGGCCTTGATCGCATCGAGGGCATAGAGCGCGCCGATGGTGCCGGACTTCATGTCGCAGGCGCCGCGGCCATACATCTTGCCGTCCTTGACGACCGGCGAGAACGGTGGCGTCTCCCACATATCCAACGGTCCCGCCGGGACCACGTCGCAGTGCCCCTGCAGGATCAGCGATTTGCCGGCATTGCGTTGGGGACGATAGGTGCCGACTACCGTGCGCGCCTTGGAAAAATCGTGCTCGATCGGACCGAAGCCGCGCAGATCCTTCAAATCGTCGACGTCGATATGCCAGTCGTCGACCTCGTAACCCCGCCCGCGCAGGAGATCGCCGATCATGTCCTGACACGGCCCTTCGGCGCCGCGGGTCGAGGGGATCGCAACAAAATCCTTCGTGGTCGCAAGCTGTGCGTCGAAACCGGCATCGACAGCGTCGAGGATTCGTTGTGTGTTGTCGCTGGCGTTCATCGCGTCCTTGTTCCCTGCTCAGACGGTTCCCGATGGTGGATCAAAGCACATTTTGGCCGGAACGCCATCCGTTACCCTCGCTTTCAGAATCGCTGGTCCGCCCCTACACTTGATCGAGAGTTTGCCTCAGGGAGAAACCGGATGCCGGGTAATCGTAACGTGCTGTATCTCATCGTCGGCGCGCTGATCGTCGCGGTCGGCGTGCTCGGTTATAACCTCTATCAGGTCAAGAAAGAGCCCGAGGGACTGCAGATCAATGTCGGTCCCAACGGGCTGAAGATACAGAACAAGTGAGGGAGGCCAATTTAGTGATCAGGAAGGCATGGTCGACTGCGTATCTCGCGCTGCCCGCCGGCCTTGTGCTATGGCTGCTTGCTTCGCCCGCGCTTGCAGAGCAGGTTTCGCGCGAGCAGGACATCGTGGATCTGCGGTTGGGCCAACGCATCCTCGTCGACGACGGATCGTGTCCGCCTGGGCAGATCAAGGAAGTGATGGGGTCACAGATGACGACGAATGGAATAATCCGTACGCGCAAATGCGTTCAACGCATGGGAACGAAGAAGCGGTAGTGCAGTAGCGCACCGTCGCGCTCCTACCAAGTACCGTATTTGCCGACGACCCCGCGCCAGATCGCATCGCGCTCGCGGGCAAAGGGCTCCTTCCCCACACTCGCGTTCTTGGCCGCGCCGGTGATCACCATCACCAGCTTGAGTTCGGGATCGACGAAGATCGACTGACCGTAGACGCCCAGCAGCGCAAACCTTCGCTTCTCGCCGGGGAAGAGCCAGAACTGATAGCCATAGCCGAAATAGGGCGTCGCCTTCGTCGGGGTGAACGCTTCGGGTTGACGATGCCAGTCGGTGGCATCGAGCAAATAGTCCTTTGCCACGATCTGCTTGCCGCCGGCCGCGCCGTCATTGGCGAGCAGGATTCCAAGACGGCCATAGTCGCGCAGGATCGCATTGAAATTTCCCGATCCGGTTTCGGTGCCGTCTTTGGTTTTCACCCATGTTGCGTCGTCTTCGGCACCCATCGGCTGCCAGAGCCGCGGGGTGAGATATTCGCTGAGCGTGGTGCCGGTCACCGCGCGCAGCAGCAGCGTCAGCACCACGGTCTGGTTAGAGGCGTAGTGAAAACGCGTGCCCTGCTCCACTTCGCGCGTCTTGAATTCGCGCAGCGCTGTGATCGAATCCTGCGTGAAGCGGATCCTGTTGAACTTGGCCAGATCGTCCTTGCCGTCGTAGACTTCGCTGAATGGCACGCCGGACGACATGCGTAGCATATTCCGGATCGTGGTCTCGCCATAGGGATTGCCGGCCAAGCCAGACACGTATTTGGCAACTGTGTCGTCGAGCGAGGCGATCTTCTTCTCCGTCAGCGCCATCCCGATGGCGAGGCTGACGATGGATTTCGACATCGAGTGCGAAATGAATCGATTTCGGGCGTTGCGGTCATATTGATAGCGCTCGGCCAACACTTGGCCGTCCTTGATCAGCAGGACACCTGTCACGCGCTGATGCCTGAGGAAATCGTCGAGCGACCAGGCTTGTTTTTCGAAGCGATATTCGATCTTCGATTCAGCGGCGGCTGCGGGAAGCGGCAACGGCGTGGCCGATTTCGTTAGCGTATAGTGAGGAAGAAGCCGGTCGAGATGGCTGAACGATCCGACGCGGACGCTCTCTTCATAGTACCAGTTGGCGCGGTTTCCGATCGGATACCCGGCGGCCTTGCCCAACAGATCCTCGTCGGGTGCGGCAATCGCCGGCGACGCCAGCGCAACAAGCACCATGCATGAAAAGAGGATTCGCCCCGGCTGCATTTGACGGCTCGCGCTGACCGGTGATCGGCCGGCCATGCCATACAACGGCCGCCGCGCCCATGTCGAGACGGTGGCAAGAAAAGTTGGAAACTCGCGCGCTAGTTCGCGGGCTCGAACATGCACTGTAGCGTCGGCTTGGCGATCTTGGTGAAGGTCGCGCCGATCTCGGACTGCTTCGACGGCGGCACCCAGGCGTTCTCGATCGTCGGCACGCCGGTTTCGCTGATGCCGCGCAGCAGCGCTTCACGCAGATCGGTATCCTCGACAGTGGCGGCAGCGTAATCATGCAGGCAACCGCAAACGGCTTCGGGATGTGCCCAGCGTCCCACCATATGGGGCGCGCACAGCCGCACGAATTCGCCGCGCGGATCCGGCATCTTGAACAGCGACAGGAGCGAAGTTTGCGGGGCTTGTAACTGGACTTGTAATTGCACTTGGGCCTGGGCCGAACCGCCCAACAGAAAGGAAGCCAGGATTGCGGCGGAACAGATGCGTGCAAACATAAGGGGCCTTTATCGGCAGTTCGGTGCTATCAGCCGCGCTTACTTTGCAGCGAGGACGAGCGGCTGCGAAGCCGCGACCGTAACCGGCGAGCCGTGATAGGCGAAGGTGCCGATGCCAGGCAGACCATTATCCGCACTACCCGCCATCGACGCACCAGCCAGGACGAAGGCGAAGGCGAGGATAAAACTGATGGTCCGCATCTGACTGTCTCCGGTTTGGTGCCGGCGGTCCCCGCCGTTTCGCTGGCAACCTGATAACCACCGGTTGTTTCCGGATATCTGCGCCAAAACGGAAAATGGTTTCGTCGCCACCGGCAATTGTTTCTTCGTCCCGCACGCGACGAAACAATGGCCGAGAAAATCCAATGATTTCAATCAAACGTGTTGGGAACCGGCGGCCGCTATGGTTGCGCCGGATAGCTGCGCCCTGCCCCGTTAGCCCGCTCCGCCATTGGCCGGGGACGTGTCGTTCACCGGCCGATTGCGGCCATCACGCCGGGTGCAGGCATCACGATCGGAGATCCGCAGTAAGTAAATGTCCCGACGCCGGGCATGTCGCGATCCTCGTTGCCCGCCAGCGACGGTCCGGTCAGGACGAAAACCAGGGCAATCATGAAGCTGAGGGCTCGCATCCGGTCTCTCCAGTTACCATTTGCAGGTGAGACGCCCGCAGGGGCCTTCTGGTTCGACGCAACGCCGCAGCTTTTTAACCTTTCTCTGCTGAAAAGGCGCTCACCAATGAAAGCCGGCCGTGAACCAAACGATCGGTCGGACCGACTCAGTCGAACACCATGCAACTTCCCTATTGATTCTGCGTTGTCCTAATTCACTACCCAATGAAGGGATAATCGTCGTGGGCAATGGCAACATCGGTGTTGGCAATAAGAGCACACCTCGTAAATCCGGCCAGCAAATGGCCGGCGCGATGTCGCAGCAAGGCGCCCCGATCATGGGCGACAATCAATCCTCACCGCAAAAATTTGTGCAGTTGGTGGGCTGCCGCGATCCAAAGGCCAAGCTTGAGCCCAAGGTGCGCCCGCAACCCGATCTAATGAAGCGGTAGTCCCGGGCTTACTGGACGAACTCGCCACATTTCTGAACCGCGGCATCGGCTGCCCCCCAGGGCATGATCGGTACCGAGGACGTGGAGTTCTTGGGCGAGCCTTCTATCAATTTATCCGAATAGACCATGTAGACCAGCACGTTGCGCTTGGCATCGCAACCGCGAACGATCTGCATTTTCTTGAAGAACAGCGACCGGCGCTGGCGGAACATATCGTCGCCCTGCGCCATCTTGTCCTTGAAGCGGATCGGACCGATCTGGCGGCAAGCCAGCGAGATATCCGAGACCTCTTCGGCAAGGCCCAGCCAGCCCTTGAAGCCGCCCTTCTCCGGCACCGTGAAATGGCAGGCGACGCCCTCTACCTCCGGGTCGTCGACACCATAGGTCGCGAGCTTGTCGTTGGGGCTCACCCATTTGAACACGGTCGAGCGGCGGAAGATCAGATCCGGTTCGTCAGCCGCAGCGGCAGGACTTGCTTGCCACACAAGGCTTGTCTGCCACACCAGGAGACCCAACACCGCCAAAGCCAGATTTCTCCACTTCTTGTTCCACTTACCGATGGCCTTGGATGTCATCCATTATCTCCGCTGATGCGATTACCGCTATGTAGTGCCGGCAAGTCGCAACTGAAGGCTGGATGGTAGAAAAGATGGGCAGCGCTGTTTAACGGAATGTGAGGCTTTTTTGTTACGTTTGAGACGGAAAGCACGGACCGCCTACGCTGGTGAACGCTTTTCGTGTCTGCGACAACAAATGAACACTGTTGCGCAGGATTGTGGTTTCGAGGAAATGCGCGTGAGTGGGTATCGGAATTTGAGTGTGAGTATCTCGGCCGTAAACATCACGAGTCCGCGGTTCTGGCAGATAGCGGTTTTGACAGCCGCCGGCACCCTCAGTGGCATGCCCGAAGCGAATGCGGCGCTCTATTACTGGCAGGACTTCGATCCTGGATACTATCGACCCGCACCAAGCGCACATCCTCGCCGGCAACCGACGCGCCGGCATTCGCCGCCCAAGACCGGCGCTGCCGAAAAGGAAACGGCCGCCAAGCCGCATGGACCGCTAATCGTCGCGATCTCGATCGACCAGCAAAAGCTCAGGATCTACGACGCCAACGGTTTTTTTGCCGAAAGCCCGGTCTCGACAGGCATGAAGGGGCATTCGACCCCGATGGGCGTCTTCAGCGTTATCCAGAAGCACAGGCTGCACCACTCCAACATCTACAGCAACGCGCCGATGCCCTATATGCAGCGTATCACCTGGTCGGGTGTTGCGATGCATGCAGGCGTCCTGCCCGGCTATCCGGCGTCGCACGGCTGCATCCGCATGCCGATGGCGTTTGCCGTGAAGATGTGGAATTGGACCAAGATGGGCGCGCGCGTCATCATCACGCCCGGCGAGATCACGCCCGCGAGTTTCTCGCATCCGCTGTTGGTGGCGCAGAAGGTCGCGCCGCAGCCGGTGATCGCCGACGAACCCAAGAGCGACCTGCCCAAGAGTGATTTTCCGAAGACGGACGCACCGGCCGTGAAAAGCGACAAGGGCGCGGACGCTGGCAGCGCGATCAAGTCCACGAGCCCGGGAGCCCTCGAATTGAGGTCGACGGTTGGCCATGCGTCTCCAGTTGCGATGCCGTCGCCCGAACAAACCCGCACCGCCGATGCCAGTGCCGCGATGCCGTCGATGATTGCGGCCGTCACGATGTCCGATGCGAGGCCTTCGACAGGCGGCAGGCAGCAGGCGTCGGAAGCTGCAACAAGCGATGTCAAATCGGCTGACAGCGGCGCAACTGACAAGGACGGCTCGGACGATGTCGCGAAGGCGGCGGAAAAGCCTGCCGAACCGGTGAAGGCCGGCACCGACGTGCCGTCCACCGCTTCTACCGATGTGAAGAAAGATCCGGCGCGCCTGCCCGGCGTCGAGAGGGCTGTTGCCGCCAAACCCGAACCGCCGAAGCGCACCGGCCAGATCGCCGTGTTCGTGAGCCGCAAGGATTCCAAACTCTATGTGCGGCAGAACTTTGCGCCGCTGTTCGAAGTACCCATAACGATCGCCCCGAGCGACCGTCCGCTCGGCACCCATGTGTTCACGGCGCAAGCCGACAAGAGCGATCCCAATCTGCTGCGCTGGTCGGTGGTCTCGCTACCTGTGAGCGCCCGCAACGCGGCGCGCGGCGACGACGGCCGATCCACGCGCCACCGCAAAATGGCAGGTGAAGCCCTCGCCGAGGTAAGGTCGCTGCCGATGCAGAACACCCCGGCGGAAGCGCTCGACCGCATCACAGTCCCGCCGGATGTGATGGCGCGTATCGCCGACGCGCTGACGACCGGCGCCTCGATCATCGTGTCCGACCAGGGCATCAATCAGGGCGAGACCGGCGAAGGCACGGACTTCATCGTTTCGCTGCGTTAGGCGCAGGACTGAGGTGAAGGACTCAGGTGAAGGGCTCGGGCGAAGAACTCGGCCATAACGGCTTGTTGAGCGGCGGCCGTTGATGCGTTGCGCTATCTTGTAGGCTTACGTTACTGCTGAGGCCGGCCATGATTGACCGCAGGACCATGATGACGGCGGCGCTGACCGCCATTGCGGGCATTGGCTCGACCCGGCTGGCGTCTGCCCAGGCCGGGATGAGCCGAATGACCGCTTACGCGTTCTCGTTTCCGGCGCTGGCCGGCGGTGATATCAGGCTCGCCGAATATGCCGGCCATCCAATTTTGGTCGTCAATACCGCCTCGCTCTGTGGCTTCACGCCGCAATATGCGGGCTTACAGGAATTGTGGACCGAGTTTCATGGCCGCGGCCTGATGATTGTCGGCGTGCCCTCCAACGATTTCGGCGGACAGGAACCGGGCGGCGCGACCGAGATCGCCGAGACCGCGCAGCACCAATATGGCGTTACCTTTCCGATCGCTGCCAAGGCCATCGTGAAAGGCGCGAACGCGCACCCGTTCTATAAATGGGCCGCCGAAGCCCGGCCCAAGGATGTTCCCCGCTGGAACTTCCACAAATACCTGATTGGCCGTGACGGCTATATCGCCGAAGTCTTTCCGGAATCCGTCGAACCCTCCGATACAAGAGTGAAAACCGCCATCGCGCGGGCGCGAGCGGCTAGCTGAATTAACCGGTCCTGCTACAAATCCGCCTGTGGTCAGCACTGCCGTTGCCTTGGCTAGCCCGCTCCAACTAGGGTACTATGCGTTGGGGCAGGAAGCAGTCTGGACGATGGCAAAAGCCGCAACCGGCTGCGGGATCAATTTCGGGGAAAACAAAATGCGTATGGCGGCAGGATTGATCTTCGCAGGCGCAGTTTCGCTGTTGGCGTCGAGTGCGGCGTGGTCGCAGACGCCGCCAGCAAAAGGTGCCACTCCTCCTCCGGCCGCCGCTCCGCAGGCAGCCCCCGCTGCCGCGCCAGCGGCCGCTCCCGCTGCGCAACCCGCCAGAGCCGCCTGTACCAATCCGAACGCGCTCGGCGTCGGACGCACGGTTGAAATCGATACGAGCGGCGGGCCGGGATTCGGTTTCGAACATTTCAAACAGCTCGACTTCCTGCGCGACAAGGAAGTGGTGCTGACGTTCGACGACGGCCCGTGGCCGCTAAATACCCCTGCCGTGCTCAAGGCGCTGGCGGAAGAATGCACGACCGGCATTTTCTTTTCGATCGGCAAACATGCCACCTACTATCCGGAAATCCTGAAGCAGGTTTACGCGGCCGGTCATACCGTCGGCACCCACACATGGTCGCATGCGACGCTGACCAACAAGAAGTTGACCGAGGACCAGCGCAAAGAGGAGATCGAAAAAGGTTTCAGCGCGGTGAAGTGGGCGCTGGGCGGCGTTTCACCCTCGCCGTTCTTCCGCTTCCCGGCGCTGCAACACCCGCCCGAGATGGTCACCTATCTTGGCGAACGCAGCATAGCGATGTTCTCCTGCGACCTCGACTCCTTCGACTTCAAGGCACGCAATGCGCAGGCCGTCATCGACGTGACGATGAAGAAGCTCGACAAACTCGGCAAGGGAATCATCCTGATGCACGACTTCCACAAGCACACTGCGGAAGCCCTGCCCGAGCTGTTGAAGAAACTGAAGGCCGGCGGCTACAAGGTTGTCGCGATGCGCGCCAAGGCTCCGGTGCAGACCATCGCGCGGTATGACGAAGAGCTTCTGAAAGACGCCAAGCTGCCGACGGTAAGCTCCCGTCCGGTTTCCAGCGTCGTGCAGACGATTTCGGAATAATCGGCCGCGCGACAGATCAGTGGCGGCGCTGCGCATCGAAGGCTATGTCATCGTCTCGGCGGAAGGCATGCTGGCGAATGCCAGTAATGTCATGCCGGACGAGCTGAAGTTCGAGGGCGACAAGCAGTTTTTCAACGCCGCTCTCGACCGCGCCGACCTGATCCTGCACGGCCGCAATTCATTCGAGGCCCAGCCGAACTCGCCGAAACGCAAGCGCGTGGTGTTGACCCGCAACGTCGACTCGATCGCGGCCGATCCGTCCAATCCCAAATCTGTCCTGTGGAATCCGTCCGGCGCATCGCTCGAGGCCGCCTGCGACCGTGCGGGCGTGCGTTCGGGCACCATCGCAATCATCGGCGGGCCCGGCGTGTTCGCTATGTTCATGGACCGCTACGATGTCTTCTGGCTCTCGCAGGCACCGCGAGTGCGATTGCCGGACGGCGAGCCCTGCTTCCCCGGCGTGCCCCAGCGCTCGCCGCAGGAAATCCTGGCAGCTCACGGGCTCAGCGCCGGACCGCCGCAGATGCTCGATGCCGCCGCCGATGTCAGCGTTACCCCGTGGCGGCGCAACGCTTGAGAGGTTTTGAGGCTACACGTCCCCGTACGCCGGTTCGGATGAACGCGGGCCCCGGCCGTAGCCTGCAATCATGAACAACGCGCCGATGATCGACAGGTTCTTCAGGGCATCGATCAGCGTCCTGTAGTTTTCGGGCGGCGACTGATTCCAGAAATCGTGGAAATAATAGGTCGCCGCGAGCACGAAGAAAATCATCAGGATCGCAAAGAAACGCGCAGCGAAATTGAGCGCAATCATCAGCCCCGCGAGGACCTCGAAGCCGCCGACGGAAATCGCAAGCAACTGCGGCATCGGCATGCCGGTCATGGTTTCGAGTTGCGACGTATAGGGTGCGAGCAGCGCAGGAATCGTCACCTTGGTCGCGATGAAATCCGCGGTCTGCTGAATGGCAAACAGCTTGGTCGCACCCGAATACATAAAGAGCACGGCGAACAAAACTCGCCCGAAAGTAATCAAGGCTGGCATGGGTCGGCCTCACTGAATGGCAATGCAAAGGTCGTAGGCGAAGCGAAACGATTATGGTCGCTTCGCTTGACCTTTTCAAACGAACAAATCGAAACCGCGCGCGACTGGAACCTTTCGAATTAGCCGAACAAAGTCGGTTGCTGACGCCCGGCTCGTTCCTGAGCTTCGACGGCGGCGACCGCCGTCATGTTGAGAACGCCGCGCGCGGTCACCGACGGGGTGAGAATGTGCGCCGGACGCGCCGGCCCGATCAGAATTGGCCCGACGGGAAGCGCGTCTGCCAGGGCCTTGATCATCTGATAGGCGACGTTGGCGGTATCGAGGTTCGGCATGATCAGGATATTGGCTTCACCTTCCAGCTTGGAATGCGGCAAAACAAGCTTGCGTGCGGTTGCCGACAACGCAGTATCTCCCTGCATTTCACCATCGGCCTCGATCTCGGGATGCTTTTCTTTCAGCAGCGCGGTGGCCTGGCGCATCTTGCGGGAGGAGTCGGTATCGTAACTGCCGAAGTCGGAATGTGACACGAACGCGACGCGAGGCTTCATGTTGAAGCGCTGGACATGGATCGCCGCCAGCGAAGCTACCTCCGCGAGTTCCTCGGCGCTCGGATTCGGCCGCACCTGCGTGTCCGCGATGAAATAGGTCCCCTTGCTGGTGATCAGCATCGCCAGCGCCGCGAAGTCGGCGATCCCCGGCAGGAAGCCGACGATTTCGCGGACATGACGTAGGTGGCTCATATAGCGGCCCTCGACGCCGCAGATCATGGCGTCGGCCTCGCCGCGGACCACGGCAAGGGCTGCGATCACAGTGGCGTTGGTGCGAACCACGGTGCGCGCGGCTTCGGGCGTGACGCCGCGCCGGCCGGCGACGTCGATATAGGTCTGGACGTAGGAGCGATAGCGCGGATCGTCCTCGGGATTGATGAGGTCGAAGTCCTGCCCGGCCTTGATCGAAAGTCCAAATCGCTTGATCCGGGCTTCGACCACCAGCGGGCGTCCGACCAGGATCGGCCGCGCCAGTTTCTCCTCGAGCACGACCTGGGTGGCGCGCAGCACGCGCTCGTCCTCGCCCTCGGCGTAAATCACGCGGACCGGCTGGGTCTTTGCCTTCGCGAATACCGGCTTCATGACGAGGCCGGAGCGGAACGCAAAGCGCTGCAGGAGTGCACAATATTCGTCAAATTTCGCGATCGGCCGGGTCGCCACACCGGACTCCATCGCCGCCTTCGCCACCGCAGGCGCGATGCGCAGGATTAGGCGCGGATCGAACGGACTAGGGATCAGCGACCCCGGTCCAAAGCCCTGCGTCTCGCCGCTGTCAAATCCCTGCGCCACCGCATCCGACGGCGGATCGCGCGCGAGCTGCGCGATCGCATCGACCGCGGCATGTTTCATCTCCTCGTTGATGCCGGTGGCGCCGACGTCGAGCGCGCCGCGGAAGATGAACGGAAAGCACAGGACGTTGTTGACCTGGTTCGGGAAGTCGGATCGGCCGGTGCAGATCATGGCGTCGGGGCGCGCTTTGCGCGCCTCGTCCGGCATGATCTCGGGATTCGGATTGGCCAGTGCCATGACCAGCGGTTGATCCGCCATCGCCTTGACCATCTCGGGCTTGAGCACGTTCGGCGCGGAAAGCCCCAAGAAAATATCGGCGCCGCCGATGACGTCTCCCAGCGTGCGCTTGTCGGTCTTCTGCGCGTAGACCGCCTTCCAGCGATCCATCAGGGTGTTGCGGCCCTCATGCACCACGCCGTCGATATCGCAGACCCAGATGTTCTTGCGCTGCGCACCGAGTGATACCAACAGATTCAGGCACGCGATCGCGGCGGCCCCAGCGCCGGAGCAGACGATCTTGACGTCGGCAAGCTTCTTGCCGTTCAGCAGCAGTGCATTGGTGATCGCAGCGCCGACGATGATAGCGGTGCCATGCTGGTCGTCGTGGAAAACCGGGATCTTCATGCGCGCCTTGAGCTGTGCTTCGATCTCGAAGCATTCCGGTCCCTTGATGTCCTCCAGATTGATCCCGCCGAATGTCGGCTCAAGGGCGGCCACCGTTTCGACCACGCGCTCGATGGTATCGGCAGCGATCTCGATGTCGAACACGTCGATGCCGGCGAATTTCTTGAACAGAACCGCCTTGCCCTCCATGACCGGCTTTGACGCTAGCGGGCCGATATTGCCGAGCCCAAGCACCGCGGTGCCGTTGGAGACCACGGCGACCAGGTTGGCGCGCGCCGTCAGGGAAGCCGCTTCGGCCGGATTGTTTGCGATCTCAGTGCAGGCGGCCGCGACGCCCGGCGAATAGGCCAACGCGAGATCGCGCTGGTTGGCGAGCGGCTTGGTCGCCTGAATTTCGAGTTTGCCCGGCCGCGGCAGCCGATGGTACGCAAGTGCCGCGGAATGGAGATCTTCAGAATAAGACGACATAGATGCTCCCGCGTTTCCGACCCCGAACTTTGTTTCTTTGGCACGCCGACACGAAGGTCAGTCTCCCCGCAGATTGGGCCGGATGTGAAGCACGTGCAACCACTTGAACGCAACATCCGGCAACGCGCCCATCAACAGGGCCTTATCGACGGAAATCGATGAAGCCAGTACCATATCGTCTCCCTACCCCATCCCCTTGACCGACAATATGGCAATTTGCCCCCTGCACGATCGGTAACCGGAGCCCTCCGAATGAAAAAAATACTGATCGGGCTGGTCGCCGCGATCGCCATCGCGGCGGGTGGGTTCTTTGGCTTCCAGTTCTACACGCAGCAACGGATCGCCGGCGAAGTCGATGCCGCATTCGAGCAGATTCGCGCCAGCGGCGGCAAAGCCAGCCACGGCAAGGTGTCGTTCGACCTGGTGAGCCGCACCGCCACAATCGCCGATATCGCCGGCGAATCGGCCACGCAGCCGCCGGTAAGCGTGAAGATCGCAAGCATTGTCGCCTCGGGCGTCAGCCAGCCGGACGCGATGACATTCTCGGCCGACAGCATCGAAGCGTCGGATATGGAGATCGGCGCCAGCATCGCCGGCCCAGTGCCCGGGCAACTCAGCTACAAGATGCCGCGAATTGTCATGAAGGATTATTCCGGCCCCGCCGGCCTGCAGCGGCCGGCTTCGGCGTCGATCATCGATGTGTACCGGTCCGCACTCGAGCAGTTCGCCACCGTCTCCGCGTCGGAGGTCTCGGTGCCCAACATTGCAGCGAGCATCAATTTCGGCGCCGTCATGTCGGGCGACTTCACCTATTCGGGCACCGCGCTGCGCGACATCAAGGGCGGCAAGATCGCGACCACCGAGGTCGAGCGGATCGCCTTTACGATGAATAGCCAGCAAGCCGGCAAGCCCGACAAAATGACCGGCGAATTTACGAACCTCGTCTCGCATGACTTCGATGCCGCAGCGGCCGCCGCCATCCTCGATCCGAAAAATGCGAACGACGACCAGTATCATCGCTTCTACGGAAAAACCACGGGTGGGGCTTATACGGTCACCTCCACGCTTGGCCTTCGCATGCGCATGGACGGGATGACGGTCGATGACGTCGGCTTACGGCCGTCGCGGCTGCAACTTCCGGCGCTGCTTGCGATGATACAGGCAGCGGGGGCCACTCCGCCGACGCCCACGCAGGCGCGCGAGCTCATGGAAAAAGTGGCCACGCTGTACGAAGGCATCCGCATCGGAACTGCCGAGATGCGCGGCTTCACGGTGGAAACACCGCAGGGCCCGTTCAAGCTCGCAGGCATGAAGTTCAATCTGGAAAACGGCAAGATCGGCGAATTCGCGGTCGAAGGCCTTGATACTCGCTCTCCGGCGGGGCCCGTGAAGGTCGGACGCTTCGCGCTCAAATCCCTCGACCTCTCCGGCTTCCTGCGCGTAGCGGCGCTGTTCTCGAACCCGGCACAAAGGCCGGCGCCCGACCAGCTCCTCGGGCTGTTTCCGCTGATCGCCGGCGTAGAGGTCAAGGGCTTCGTCGCGCCTTTCAAGAACACCAATAAGCTCGTCACCCTCGACACTTTCGATCTGAACTGGGGCCAGTTTGTCGGACCGGTACCGAGCCAGGCGCGCTTGACCGCGAAGATGACCACGCCGGTCGATCCGAACGACCCGACAGCGAGACCGCTGATTGCGGCCGGCATCAACTCGCTGACGGTCGACACCGATCTCGGCGCGGCCTGGACGGAATCCTCACGCACATTCGTCCTGGAGCCCGTCGCGATCGAGATCGGCGGCCTCGTCAAAGCATCCGCCCGCGTCGCGTTTGCTAACGTGCCGCGGCAGATATTTTCCTTCAACCCGCAGCAGGCGACCGCGATGGCGGCGCAAGTCGAGGTCGGCACCATCGAACTCACGGTGCGCGACACCGGCGGCCTCGATCTGGCCGTCGCCCAATATGCCCGCGCGCAGAACGTCAGCCGCGAGGCTGCACGCCAGGCCATCATCCAGAACCTCCGCGCCAGCGGCGCGAATGCAGCAGCGAGCAATCCGGATGCGCCCGCAATCGTCGACACACTGGCCCGCTTCATCGAGACCCCGCGGACAACGCTGACGCTCAAGCTCACGCCACGGGGCAAGGTCCCGGCAATGCAGCTCTTGCAGGCGCTGCAGACCGACCCGCTGGGCGCGCTGGCGCAGTTTCAAGCCGAGGCCTCGACCGCGCTCTAAGCTATGCCTTGTCCGGCAGATTGAGCCGGATGTGCAACTCGCGTAGCTGCTTGGTCGTGACCTCCGACGGCGCGCCCATCAGCAAATCCTCGGCGCGCTGGTTCATCGGGAACAGCGAGATTTCGCGCAAATTCGTGGTGCCGCAAAGCAGCATCACGATGCGATCAACGCCGGCCGCCATGCCGCCATGCGGCGGGGCGCCGTATTGGAATGCGCGATACATGCCACCAAAGCGCTCGACGACGTCCTTCTCGCCATAGCCTGCGATCTCGAACGCTTTCACCATCGCCTCGGGGCGGTGGTTGCGGATGCCGCCGGATGCGATCTCGTAGCCGTTGCAGGTGATGTCGTACTGGAACGCCTTGATGGTCAGCGGATCCTGCTTCTGCAATGCCTCGAGTCCGCCTTGCGGCATCGAAAACGGGTTGTGCGAGAAGTCGACCTTCTTGTCTTCCTCGTTGTACTCGTACATCGGGAAGTCGACGATCCAGGCGA
>Ga0163162_10003682_pt1 | contig 14695 bp, 16 predicted proteins | sample S55metaG_FD_115310 | JGI IMG/M metagenome (GOLD analysis project Ga0163162, IMG submission 115310) | Switchgrass rhizosphere microbial communities from Kellogg Biological Station, Michigan, USA - S5-5 metaG | ecosystem: Host-associated > Plants > Roots > Rhizosphere > Soil | place: USA...
CTGACTCTGGTCGCACTTGCGGGTGTCTTCTGCTTATTCTCGTTAGGCGGGTGCGGACAGCATGGTGGTTCTCATGAGACCGGCAAGCTCGGGCCTTGCCGGCCGCCGGAGATCGATGAAGAACTGCTTTGCGGGAAGCTGACGGTTTTTGAGAATCGGCAGAGCCGCACCGGGCGAACGATCGAGTTGAATGTGGTCGTGCTCCCGGCGCTTGATCCTGAAAAGAAGGAGGAGCCGTTATTTGATCTGGCTGGCGGCCCGGGAGCGGCCTCGACCGACGGCGCGCCCTTTTATGCCAGGGAAGGGAAAGAGTATCGGCGACATCGCGATGTGGTGTTGGTGGATCAACGCGGGACCGGGGAATCAAACGGGCTGAAGGCCGCGCCGCGCAAGACGCCGCAGGATTTTCTCACCGAGATGTATCCGGTGGATTACGTGAAGCGCCTGCGGCAAACGCTTGAGTCCCGCGCCGACCTGACTCAATACACCACTTCGATCGCGATGGATGACCTCGACGATGTGCGCGCCTGGCTCGGCTACGATCGGATAAATCTTTTCGGACTTTCCTACGGCACACGGGCGGCGCTGGTCTATCTGCGGCAACATCCGGACCGGGTGCGCACGGTCACGCTCATGGGTGTCGCGCCGACTGATCTGAAAATGCCGCTTTATCACGCGCAGGCGGCGGCCCGGGCGATGGAATTGTTGCTCGAGGATTGCGAGACCGATGTGCAATGTCACGCGGCGTTTCCGCAGATTCGGCAGGATTGGCAAAACGTGCTCGCGCAACTCGGGCGCGAACCGGCGCGCACGCAATACTCGCCTCCGGATAAAGGCGCGCCGGTGACGGTGGAGATTCAGCGGGACGTCTTCGCCGAGAAAGTGCGCACGATGATGTACGGCGAGGACAAAGCGCGCCGCATTCCCTTCATGGTGCATCGCGCGGCGACGGGCGATTTTGCCCCATTCCTGCAAGAGGCGATCAAGCCGTCCATTCCGGATTTCATCGCCGATGGAATGTATCTCTCCGTGACCTGCGCTGAGGATGTGCCGTTCATCGATCAGGCGGAGGCGGCGAAGTTGAATGCGGGGAATCCATTTGGAAACTATCGCGTCTTCCAGCAAACGCGCGCCTGCGGCCTCTGGCCGCGTGGCTATGTTCCGCCCGAGTTTCAAGGGCCGGTTTCGTCCCTTGTTCCGGTGCTAATTTTCTCCGGCTTCCTGGACCCGGTCACACCGCCGGAACGCGGGGAGGAGGTGGCAAAGTATCTGCCGAACAGCCGGCACGTCATTATCCCGCATGGTGGTCACGGCGTGGAGGGGCTGACGTCAGTGGATTGTGTCGACCGGCTCATCATGGAGTTTCTGCACAGCGGCGACGTGAAATCTCTCGATACAAGTTGCATGGAAACGATGAGGCCCCCGCCGTTTGCGACGAAGTAAGTGGATCGAGGATTTCCTGGCTGCTGTCGCTCGTCGTTTTTGGGTCATGACAATTTCTTGCCCTGCTGGCCGATTAATCAGTTTATCACCGACCGCGGTTGCTTGATGCGCCATCGCCGATCATGATTTCCCATGCAAAAAATCACTCCATTTCTCTGGTTTGACTCGAACGCGGAGGAAGCCGTCGCGTTTTATCTCTCGGTCTTCAAAGATGGGAAGGTTCATACGACAACGCGTTATCCGGAGGGGGGGCCGAGCCAAGCGGGCTCGGTCATGACGATCGCGTTTGAGTTGCAGGGGGAGCAGTTCGTGGCCCTCAATGGCGGCCCGGGTTTTCCATTTACGCAAGCGATCTCGCTGGTGGTAAACTGTGAGTCGCAGGAGGAAATCGATCACTACTGGGAAAAGTTGGCTGCGGATGGGGGCGAACCTATCCAGTGCGGTTGGCTGAAGGATAAATTCGGAATGTCGTGGCAGATCGTGCCCGGCGAGATCTGGGATTGGCTGCGCGGCGAAGATCCCGATCGTGTGCAGCGGGTGACGGCCGCGGTCTGGCAGATGGAGAAGCTGGACTTGGCCACGTTGCAACGCGCGGCGGGTGGGGATTGAGGAGTTGCCGTTCGTTAGGCTTGTTGGGCTGCGGCCAACTTAAGTCACGCCCGTGGGCACAATACCGGCGCGTTCTACCATCAGAATGACTGTGCGCTCCGGCGCGCGCGGGCGATGTTTCACGCCTTTGGGGACGACGAATCCCTTTCCCGGCGTCAAATCAACGGTGCGCTCCTCCAGATCGATCAGGAATCGGCCGCTGACCACGTAGAAAAACTCATCCTCATTGTCGTGGTGATGCCAGTGATATTCACCCTCGACCACGCCCAGTCGGACAACCGCTTCGTCCACCCGGCAGAGTGTTTGGTTATACCACTTATCCTGGCAGGCCGCGACCAGCCCGGCGACATCGATCTCTTGCAGCGGCCCGTGCAGAATGTTGAGCCGGGTGTTGTAAGAAAAGCCCGCCGGAGAAGTATCGTGATCACTCATGGCGATTGATCAACGCGGGAACGCTTTCGAAGTCAATTGAACCGCGACGAAAATTCCATTCTCCGTCCAGAAATCTGCGCAGAGACACCGAGGGGAGACCGCGTTCGTGAAGTGGCTTCGTAGTCCACTTTTAGCCTAACGAGACCCATTCAAGTTTAGCCGTTGGTGGTCCGGGCCAGCGCCATCATGAGATCGACCAGCGGCCAGACGGCGAGTGCCGTGACGAAGGCGAAGAGGAACAGCTCGACCGGTTCGTCTCGTTCGTATTTGGCCTGCATCTCAGCGGCCATCCTGCGGTAGGCGCGTCGACTCCGATCGCTCGGGCGAGGCGGCACCCGACCGAGTGGCGCGCCGGCCTGAGGCCGGAAAAAATAATCGGCCGTCGGAAGATTGCGACGGCGCTCGCACCGACAGTCGTGCCGGGAGAGCCGATGTTCTGCGGTAGAGTTTGAAGTTGGTTTCATACTATTTTCGGTTGGTTGAAGTAGGTGGGCAATTTGAAGTTCCTTAAAGAGTGACGAAGGGAGACCGCCTCACAGGACGAAGGTGGAGTCGGGTGCTCGCCGCGGGCGATCCGGTCGTCGAAAATCAGACCCCGATCGCAGACTGCCGCGGCTGGCCATTCTGAATCGAAACGTTTGTTTTCATAATGGCAAAGGCTAGCTCGGTCACGCGGGCTGTCGAATTTCAGCGCGTTACGTTCTGGTGACGTTTTCTCGAGAGGCCGGGAGAATTAGCGCAGGTATCATGGATGACGCTGCGGAAATTTCCTTGGTTACCGCATCAAGCCATCGGCGGAGCCAATTCGAAACCCGCGTCGTTCTAAAACGCGTGCGGTCTGCCGGAGACGGGGGATTGGAGACTTAGCGTTTGGTCAGCAGCCGATGAGCCGGACGTTCGACGAGCTTAAAGCTGGCATAAGCCAGACAAATAACGAGCAGGTGCGCGGTTAGGAGCCAGAGCGCTCCGCCCCAGAACGGGAGCCGAGTCTTAAAGCCGGCCGGAAGATCCTGACAAATCCAAAGGACGAATCCGTGCAGCATGTAAATCGAGAAGGAAATCTCCCCAAGGAATACCATGGCCCGCTGTTGCAGCAGAAAACTGAATGGGCCGTCGGCCAGGCTCAGCGCCAGGATTAATGCGCCGGCCAGTGGAACAAACCAGAGATCGGATTGAGTCCAGGTGAAGACGCCAAAGATGGCGCAAAAGATAACCGCACTCAGCAGATCGAATCCCTTGCCCAGGCGCCGGGTGTCGATAACTCTGCGGGAATCCATCCAGGCACGGAGCGAAGCGTGCAGACGAAACAGACTGACACCGACAGCCACTTCGATGAGACAGCGGCCCAGACCCCAGTGCTCGCGCAGTTCGTCGAGCGTGCCCGCGCCAAACCGGTTTGCGTACCAGACAAGGAACGCGAAAAGTCCGCCGACCAACGGGACATGGGCAAGGCTGCGACGAAGCCGATACACGATCAAGAGATACAACGGCAGAAGCAAGTAAGCTCCCCACTCACAGCTTAGCGACCACGATGGGAAATTGAGTGGCGGCGCAAAGTAATATCCCCAGCTATGGGCGAGAAAGAAGTTCGTCAGGATAGAAGCGCGGGTGAGATAACCGCCGCCGAACTTGAGGTAGAGATAGACAATGGCAAAGCCCATTGTCACGAAATGCAGCGGCCAGATACGCGCGCAGCGTTGCCAGACAAAACGACCGTAGCTCCGCCAACTAAGTGTTCGGCATGTTTCGCCGTAGCGATAAGCGAGAATAAAGCCGCTAAGAATGAAGAAGAAATCAACCCAGAGATAACCTCTGTTTCCAAAACGAAAGCTGAAGATATAGGCGTCAAAAAATGGAATGCCCATTACGCCATAGCGCAGGTGAAAGAACGCTACGAGCAGAGCGGCCACGCCGCGCATGGAGGTGAGACTGTCGAAAGTTGTCGGGCGACCAGGCGCCTTCGGTGGGGCCGGAGCCGGTCCCTTCCTTCTTCGTTGCGATGGTGGCGCAGCGGCGATGCTTGCGCTCTCTTCGTCCCGGAAGCCGATGAGATCGCGCCCGGGCAAAGGGGCTGCCACTTCCTGCGGTGACGAGATCTGAAGACTCATCCCACAGGGGGGAGCAGGGTCAGTGCCGCCGTGTCACTAATGTAAGCAACGGCGCGACGAAGACGGCGAAAATACGACCGATCACCACGGGATCACCTTACGATCACGGAAGAATTTGCCGGTGAGATTCTGCGGCGCCTCGGCGGCGAGCCAGACGATGCCCGCCGCGCCTTCACCGACGGAGCGGTTGGCGTTGCTGCCGCCCATGTCGGTGCGAACCCAGCCCGGGCAGACGCAGTTGACGGCAAACTTCGGCAGGGCGGCGGCGAGTTGCACGGTGACACCATTTAAGGCCGTCTTCGAAACACAGTAGCCGGGCGCCCACCCGTCGGCACCGCCATCGAGTTGGCCACCGCCGCTGGAGACGTTCACGATCCTCGGCGCGGCACTCTTTTGCAGGAGCGGGAGAAAGGCCTGGGCGACGAGCCACGGTCCGAGCGTGTTGGTGCGGAACGTTTTCTCAAAAATCTCGCGTGTGATCGCGAGTGCGCTCTTGTCTTCATCGAGCAGGCTGCCGGCGTTGTTGACAAGCGCGTCGAGATGGTTGGCCCGAAGCGATAACTCCTCCGCCGCGCGCCGGATGCTCGCAGGATCGGCGACGTCCATCTCGAGAAATGAGACTTTTTCCGCAGCAATTCTCTCCGCGGCCGCACGCCCGGACTGCTGGTTCCGTGCCCCGAGAAAAACGCGAAACCCGAGCCGGGCTAGCTCTCGCGTGACTTCAAATCCAATTCCCTTATTGGCGCCCGTGACGAGCGCGATCCTTTCGTTTTTCATGCGCGCTTAACTTGCGCGCGGCTGGCGTCGCCCGCCAGTGCGGTGGTCGTCCGCGTCCTGATTGGCTATTCGGAGCCACAACTAACGATTAGTCACGAACGGTATTTCTGGATCAGGTCGTCGATGTAGGCGCTGTAGATGTCGGCAAGTGGGGCGCTTTCGATGAAGAGAATGTTCTCAGCGTTGAATTCCGCGCTGCGCGAGAAGTTGTAGGATCCGGTAATGACGGTGTCGTCGATCACGAGCACTTTGTTGTGCATAAAATCGTGCACGCCGGTCGGCGTGTAGGGAGTAGAGTTTTTTCCGACCAAGCCGGCGCGCACGATGATCTCGTGGAGGGCGGGAATCTTCCAATGATTGGAGGGCACGCTCTGCCACTGTCGATAAACATCAGACATTTGTGTCCGATCGTAGATTCCGTCCACCGCCACGCGCCCGGCTCGCACTAAGTTGCTGAGCTCGGAGATGAGCGTGCCGGAATTTATCAGGAGACTGCAAATGTGGACGCGCCGTTGCGCCGCGCGCACGCGGCGCGCAATCTCGATGTCGATTTCGTAGCCGCAACCGGGAGAAAACATGACGCGCGCTTCGGCTGATTGGTCCGCGAATACGATCGGCACCGCCTGAGTGCGGATGTTGCCGGTGTTCTCGAAATTCTCTTTTTCCCAAAGCTGTTCGAAATCCTGCATGTAGGAGGCGGCCAGCGGCGCGGAATCGATCATTACGATGTTGTTCTCCATTTTGGTGAAGGCGTCGTCAGTCAGGTTGGTGGAACCGGTCCAGACGGATTGGCCATCGCGGAGGATGAATTTGCTGTGCATCAGCTTGATCCCGGCAATGCGGCGATACGGGTAGCCTAACGACGCCACAAAGGCGCTCGTGCCCGCCGGGGCCGGATCCTGGCCGGCGGCGAGATCGGGCTGCGGCGGCTTATCACCATCGAAGCAAAAACGAATTTGCACGCCGGCGTTCGCGCGCTCGTGCAAGGCAGCGCTCAGCGCCGTTTTCAGGTGATCGCTTAGCCGCATGTCGTAAACGGCAAAGTCGAGTGTATGGGTGGCCGCGCTGATAAACGCGGTCAGCCGCGCCATGACCGCGTCGGCCGATTGCTCCCCTTGGGCAAGAAAGAAAACCGAAAGGGTATCCATGAGGAAAAGGAGAAAGGTTAAGGTAAAAAGTGGAAAGTCTGATCATCTGATCATCGACCTGCCTCCGCTGAAGGTTGCGGAAGGGCCGGCCGACTTCATTTTCGCCAGTGACGACGCACGCGATGCTGTGGCGTGGCCGTCGCGTTCTCTCTCGTCGTGGCGATGAGCTCGCGCCGGCGCAGGCTCTCGAGGGCGCTCTGCACGGCGCTCTTGGAAAGGCCGGTGCCTTCGGCGAGGTCACGCAAGCTTGTCGTCACTGGCTTCCATTTCTGGCGCACGGCCTGCCCATATAAATGGAGATAGATGAGGTAAGCGGCTGGTTGGCCGTCGTGTCCGACAATGTCGCGCATCAGGACGTCGAGGACGTAGTCGTCGATCGGGATGGTTTCGCGAAAACGAGGCATGGGAAAAGGATGAAGCACGAACGAAAAATTAGGAAGACTATACCGATAAACGGACAGCACTTTCTCGCCCGGGACGTCTGTCGCGTCTGGACGCGTGCGAAGCAGGCACCGTAAGTTGCGCTCACCATGATCAAGCAAATCAAGTTCGTCAGTATCCCGGTCGCAGATCAGAATCGGGCGCTGGATTTCTACACCGAGAAACTCGGGTTCACGATCATCACCGATCAGCCTTTTGATGAAAAGCAGCGCTGGATCGAGCTGCGCATCCCAAAGGCGGACACGCGGGTCGTGCTTTTTACGGGAGAGGGCGAGGAAAAGCGCATCGGCTCCTTCATGCCGATGTCGTACGCCTGCGAGGACATCGATGAGACTTACCAGGAGCTCAAGAAGCGCGGGGTGGATTTTGAAGGACCACCGGAAAAACAACCGTGGGGCACCTACGCGATGTTCAAGGACAGCGAAGGCAATCGCTTCGTCCTCTCGTCGAACGGAAAATAGTTTCCGTCTTCCAGAAGGCCGGCGGCTCTCGCCACCCCGGACCGCCGGAATTTTGTCCTGGCACGGGAAGGGCTCGCGCGACAGGAGAGGCGGATGAAGATTCTGCCCGTCAAAGCGGGCGTATCGATCTACCGGGTGCTCCCGCTTTTCGCTCAGTGCCGCGGGCTGCCTGCACGACACGCTTCAAAGAGGAACCAGACTCGACGCTCGGTTTCGTCGATCCAGACTTCGAGCAGGCTGGCGGTGGCGATGTCGTGGTGTTCGTCGCAAAGCTCGTGCGCTTCGCGCATGCGTCGCGCCAGGTCGCCATTGTCTTCTCGCAACTCCGCCAGCATATCGAGCGGCTCGACATAATCCGCGTTGTTGTCTTTGACCCGTTGCATCTTGCCGATCTGGCCGGTCGAACGCAGGGTGGTGCCGCCGATTTTGCGGACGCGCTCCGCCATCGGATCGGTCATGCCATAGAGTTGGTCGGCCTGTTCATCGAGAAGCAGGTGATAGTCGCGAAAATGCGGGCCGCTCATGTGCCAATGGAAATTCTTTGTCTTCATGTAGATGGCAAAGACGTCGGCGAGGAGCGCGTTGATGGCACCCGCAATGTCTTTCGTCGCTTTCGCGGAAAGATCCGTCGGAGTGATAAGAGGAGCTTTAAACTTTCGCTGTGCGGTCGTTGAATGATTGGATTTCATAGCCTTTCTAACTTCGGGCTGGGGATGGAAGGAAGCAATCCAGCGCTGTCATTTCTTCTTTCGGAACGGGGAGATCGCGATAAGCGCCAGGTAGTGAAATAAGATCGCGCAAAAGCACTACTCGCATCGGGAATCTTCAGAGCTTGAAGGGTCCTTCGCAAATGCTCGCGCTTATTTTTCGGCGTTCGTTAGGGCCCTCGGCTTTCCGCAGCATCTCGGGAAGTGTTTCTTTGGCACCCGGTTTGCCGACTGCGGCCATCGCTTCAACCTGGAATTGGTCCGGGATTTTGAGCTCGATGCGGGCGCGGTCGTAATCGAAGCCTTCCATGCCATGGACGACGAAGCCCTGGCTGAAGCCTTGGAGCGCAAAATTTTCCCAGGCCGCGCCGCAGTCGTAGGAATGGGAAACGGAAGGTTCATCGTTGTATTCGAATGTCCTGCGCGAGATGAAAACGACGAGAGCGGCGGCGTTTTGCGCCCAGGCTTTGTTTCCGTCCACGAAAAGCCCGAGAAAGACGGGCCAATGTTCCGTGTCGCGCCGGGCGTAGAGGGCGCGCCATGGCTGGCTGTTGAACGACGATGGCGCCCAGCGCGCGGCTTCGAAGAGGCGCATGAGTTCGTCAGGCGAAATGCTTTCACCCGTCATCGCCCGCGGTGACCAGCGGTCGAGGAGGAGAGGTTGAATCGGATGTTCTGCGGAACGTTTTTCGCTGCCTTTGATCATGGCAGAAGCGTGCGCGAGCGAGGTTGGACTTGCAACCGCCTTGGCGCGGCATCAGCCGGCCCGAGATCGAGGCCGCCGGCGCCGGTCCACCTCTTTGGTTCGTTAGGCTGAAAGCTACTTCACTGCGCTGAAGTAGAGTTTGTGCTGTGCGAAATCGATAATGCCCCAACTCTGGCCGAGAAAGTCCATCCCGAGCAATCCGATCACCTTTCCACCACTGCTGCTGTAGAAACCAGTCGATTCTACAACCATCTTGGTTCGAAGGACCTCGACTCCGGCGACTTTGAAACTGGTGGGATCAGCCATGTCCGGCTCGAGATCCACGCCGGCGGCATCTTTCCATCGCAAGCCCGACCGATAGGTGTGGAGCTTGGCGCGCGCGGCGAAGCGGCTGTCCAAAACTGTCAGGTATGATCCGGTATCGACAATCATCTTCCCCGCGATGCCGTTGATCGAAACGTCGACGATAACGGCCGAGTTCGTGAGATTGAAGTTGGCGGTGAGATAGCCGACGGACTTGAGGGCGGGTTCCAGCTGCAGGGTCCGCCCCGATCCGGGCGGCTTGAGGTAAAGACGGGCATTGGGAAGATCAATGATCGCGGCGCATTTCTGCAAAAACCCCATGCCCAGAAAACCGTCGGCGTCGAGATTGGCGCGCGCATTGTTGATCACGCTCGTGGTGGTCCAGACGCCTTCAACTGAGCGATTGTGCAGAAAGGTAAAGGAAACAAAGTCGATCGTCGTCCCGGAAGTTTGGATATTGCCGAGCGCGAATGAATCGGCCACTCCCTCGGTGAACTTTCCCATCGCTTTGCCGCTCACGGCGAAGGAGGTTCCTTTAATCGGGTGAGGCGCAATGCGCATGAATTTCTCGCACCCATTTGAGAGGGTGATGTTGTGCGACAGGGCGCCGGTATCGAGGATAAGGCGAATGGGATGGCCGTTGAGGCTGGCCTCCATGAAGAATTCATTGGATACGGGGTGCTTTAGTTGCACGATGCCGTAGCCGTCGCGCTGGATGGTATCGAGCTGGACGAGGCTTGCGGCTTGAACAGGCTCCTGGAATAGCATCGCACCGGAGACCGCGAAGAAAACGGACTTAACCCAGCCGGGCGCCCCGGGAGAAACGTTTTGCACGCCCTCTATTTGCAACAGGCGGCCGAGACTTGGCAAGCGTCAATCGCACCAGACGCGTTCGAGTCAATCTTCGCGCGCCGCATCGCTCTCGGCGTGGACAATGTGCAATCCGACCAGCCGCGCCACCAGCACGGTGAGATAAATCTGTCCCGTGATCGCTTCCAGCACGGCCAGGGTGCGCGCCCAGGATGAGTGCGGCACAATGTCGCCGTAGCCGACCGTCGTCAGGGTGATGAAACTGAAATAACGCATTTGCAGCACGCGTGACACGTAATCGTTAGGCGCGGCATGCGACAGGGCGAGGAAGGAGTCTGGCTGTAGTTCCTCGACCAGGACATAGGCGAAGGTCCAGGCATAGCCGATGAGCAGATACACGCAGACCGACGCAAAGATCCTGTCCGTCGTGACGCGGCCATTGCGTAAAACGTAGCCGAGAATAATGATCGAGAAAAAGGCGACGAGAGCAATGAGGCAGCCGTGCGAAAGAATCGCCACCCATGGCCGCTGAACGATGACCAGCAGCCACGTCAAAAGGATCGAAATTCCCGATAGAGCCACAGCAATCAAAAAGAAAAGCTTTCGCTCACTGACCGCATAGGAGCCGGCGATGAGGGCGATCGCAGCGATCACGTTCAGGGTAAGAGCCCCATGACGAAAAGCAGACAGCGCCGGGCCAAGAATAAACAGGAAGAGAATGGAAATGAGGAGCGCGAGATGACGCCAACGCTCCTTGGGCTTGACCATTTGTTGCTCGCCCAACCTAGTGACTGGAACGCGCCATCAGCTCGGCTTGAGCGAGGATGTGACTTTTGCAGGCGCGCTCCAGCGCGGCCCGTTTAGCGCCGGACTTGAGATCGAGTTTCTGGTCGAGCGCGAAGAGGCGAAAGTAATAGCGATGCGTGCCCGAAGGCGGACATGGACCGCCATAGCCACGCGCGCCGAAATCGTTCGTGCCTTCGACCGCACCGGCCGGGCCACTCTTTTCGCGGAGCTGCGTCGTGCCGGAATCAATGTTCCAAATGAGCCAGTGCGTGAATAAGCCGCCCGGCGCATCCGGATCATCTACAATCAATGCCAGACTTTTTGTCCCTTGGGGGACTCCGCTAAACTGGAGCGGCGGATTTACATTGGTCCCCTTGCAGGTAAAGCGGGCGGGAATCATGCCGCCGGCCGGGAAGGCAGGGCTACTGACGCTAATCTGCGCGGACGCGATCGCAGCGAAGGCAAATACGAAACCCGTAACGATGACTCTGAGCGAATTCATCCGAAACCGATCACTTCATAACAAAAGATCACCGCTATGGCTGTTTCTCGTATATCCCGACGAAAGAAGTCTTCCAACTCTTCCCGGTGTTGGTTGAAGTCTCCCATTCCTGCTTAACCTTGCCGTCGGGAAGCGGCGTCCACGTAATGCGGTTGATGATGGTGCCCCGGGCGCCTTTGCTTTCTCCGCTCAGCACCATCGCCCCGCCTTTTGGATTTCCTCGCAGATGCAAGATCGTGCCGTCGCCGCCCACCCAATCCTGGTGCCACCTCTTTTCTGTCGCGTCATAATAGTTAATGCTCATGCCGCCCTGGCCAGCAGCGGATGTCCATTGCTCGCGGATGGCGCAACCTTCCGATTGCCGACTGATTTCACTCGTGCCGGCCCGTTTCCCTTGCGGGTCGGTCACCTTCCATTTGCCTAACCAGAAGTCGAATTGCCGAAACTCCGGCGCCATACAGGCTGGCGGTGGTGGCGACGCGGGGGCGGGGGCGGGAGTGGGCGACGCCGCTCGCTCCGTGGCTGCGAATGCCAGCGAAGCGAGCAGCAGCGCAATTCCAATGCGACGGCGAATAAGCAAGGAAAAGGAAATCAGCGTCGCTATTTCTTGCGCGTGTAATTGATCTCCATCGTTTTCACGTCCTTTCCGCCCCGATCCTCGTACCACTCCATGATGTGATGATCCTTGTCGGTGATGGTTACGACTTCGCGGACCTTGGTCTTCATGCCCGGGATCATCTCCATCTCTGAAACGTAGGTGAGAGCTTTCGTCGCCGGATCATAATCGCCTTCCGCCATCATGAGACCCGTCCCCATATTGTCGCCCCAGGTATTGACGAATTTCTTTTTTACGTTGTCGTAGCCGTCCACCCCCATGCCTTTGAAGTTGAATTGTTTCATCTTGCCATCCGCGCCGGGCATCATCATGTGGCCGTTCACGTCGGTCACGAAATAGCGCCCTTCCATGATGGACTTGGTAACGGCGGTCCCTTTGGACTCCTGCGGTTGCGCGGAGGGATCCATCCACATTTTGACGGTGTAACTCCAGCTGCCGGCGAGCTCACCGAGGATCTTGTGGTTCTCATTCAGCTTGGACAGCTCCATCATTTTTTGCATGTCCTCGGCGCTCGGCTGGCCGGTCGCCGCCGCGGCGGCAGGACTGGACGATGTGGGGGCGGCTGGTGCCGGCGTCTGCGCAAAGGCGGGCGCCGCGATTAAGGCAGCCGCGGAAAGGGCTGCGAGTGTAGGGTGAAGTGCTTTCATGCGGCGATCTTGGGCAACGCCGCCGACCAGGTCAAGCCACGACTCGTTACGCCATGACCTCGCGAAAGGCAGCGAGAAAAATTTCCATCTCCGCCTTTTTCCCGATCGTTAGCCGAAGGTGGTTCGGCATCGCGGGGAAGAGTCGGCCGACCTCGACCTGGCGATTTTTCAAGCTTGCAATCAGGGGAACGACCGGGCGTTGCACGTCAATCATTATGAAGTTCGCTTGCGCGGGAATCGTCTGATAACCCATCTTCTCCAGTGCGCTGATCGTAAAGGCCCGGGTTTCGGCATTGAGGCGGCGGCCGTTCGGCACGAGATCGGGATCACCGAGGCTGGCCGCGGCGGCAGCCAGCGCCATGACATTGATGCTGTCCCAGGCCTGCCGCGCGCGCAGGCGGTCGATCGTTAGGGGCGGCGCCACGCAGTAGCCGCAACGCAGCCCTGCCATGCCGTAGATCTTGGAAAAGGTGCGCGCCACGATCAGGTTGGGGTGATCTTTCACCAACGGGATTACGCTCTCGTAGTCCGAGCTGTCAGCGTAATGGTAATAGGCTTCGTCGACTAAAATTATCGTTTTTGCCGGCGCCTGCTCGATCGCGGCGCGCACGGCGCTCTTCGGCGTAATGCTGGCCGTCGGATTGTTTGGATTACAAATGTAAACCAACCCTTCTTTCGCGGCGGCCATCATCTTCGGCAGGTCGTGCGCAAAGCTGGCGGTGAGCGGTATTTTCACGATCTCGGCGTCGTTTAGTTTGGCGTGATGAAGGATGGCCTCGAAAGTCGGATCGGCCGCCACCAGCGGACCGCGGCCGGCGGCCGCATTGCTGTTCGTTAGAGGTCCGGTGAAAACGTCGGCGCAGAGTTTCAGAATCTCGCCCGATCCGTCGCCGAGAAGGATTTGCCCAGGATCGACGCCGTTGAGTTTGGCAAGCCCCGCCACCAGCGCCTCGGCGTGTTCATCCGGATAACGGCACGCCAGGCCGAAGGTGTCGCTCATTGCCTGGAGCGCTTTCGGCGAAGGTCCAAAGGGATTTTCGTTTGCGCTCAAACGCACTAACCGGGTGCGCACCGCGGGTGTTGCGGGCTGCTGCGCCTGCCTGGCCATAGTCAGTGCCGGGCGCGCCATCGCACTGGCCGCGCCGATTCCGAGCAGTTGGGCAAAACGTCGTCGTGAAATCGAGTTCGTGTTCATTTGTTACTTCCTCCGGAACTGACGCACCGATTATGACCCGTAATCTTTTTCGGGCGAGATTTTTCGCGCCGTAATTGGAGTGCCGTTGCCTTTGAAGCGAAGGATGAATGCCAAACACGACAATTTCCGGCAGCCGAGTGCCTAACGAAAACGGCTCATGCCGACAATGGCTTGCTTCGCCCAGATACATTTATTGGTCGAGCGGTCGCGCAATAAATGCCCAGCTAAAGACAATCGGCGTTTGGCTGAGATGGGAGTAGTCCGGTAAGATCCACTCAAATGCGACCGTCGAAAGAAAAGATCATTAATCGCAGTGCCGCCTCTAAACCCGATTTCCGGCACGAGCCGCGAGGAGTAACGAGAAACGGCCGCCTCAAACCCGTCTGCAAAACGGTTGACGCCAACGACGCCGTGGGACGCGTGGCTTATGCGTTGAACGAAGTTATCGCGATTTACCCGATCACACCGGCGTCGCCGATGGGTGAATGGGCCGATGCATGGGCAGCCGGTGGTTTGAAAAATCTCTGGGGCACGGTGCCGGCCGTCTTCGAGATGCAGAGCGAGGGAGGCGCCGCGGGAGCGATCCACGGCGCCCTCCAAACCGGCGCGCTCAGCACGACGTTCACCGCTTCACAGGGGCTGCTTCTGATGATCCCGAACATGTACAAGATCGCAGGCGAACTCACGCCCGCCGTTTTTCATGTCGCAGCGCGATCGCTGGCCGCGCAAGGGCTCTCCATCTTCGGTGATCACAGCGATGTCATGGCGGCACGGGCCACGGGCTGGGCGATGCTGTGCGCCGCTTCCGTGCAGGAAGCGCAGGATTTCGCCCTGATCGCGCACGCCGTGACTCTCGAGGCGCGAATTCCGTTTCTGCATTTCTTCGATGGATTCCGCACCTCGCACGAGCTCGCCACCATGGAGCTGATGAGCGACGCGCAGATCCGTGCCATGATCGACGATGACCTGGTGCGAGCGCATCGCGCGCGGGCACTCTCGCCGGA
>Ga0163162_10003683_pt1 | contig 14694 bp, 17 predicted proteins | sample S55metaG_FD_115310 | JGI IMG/M metagenome (GOLD analysis project Ga0163162, IMG submission 115310) | Switchgrass rhizosphere microbial communities from Kellogg Biological Station, Michigan, USA - S5-5 metaG | ecosystem: Host-associated > Plants > Roots > Rhizosphere > Soil | place: USA...
ATCGCAGCTGCCGGCGGCGCGTACATGAATCTCGAATTCCACTGGAGATTGCTGCCGCTGCCGAAATGGCTCGTGCTCGTGAACGCGGCGATCGCGGTGGCCGGCTACCTGCTGCTGCTTGCCGCTGTGTTTGCGAGCCACACCTAGCGGAGATCAAGCTTTCCGTCCGGTCCTGCACGGGACTAATTCTGCGCGCCGACCGTCTCGACGCGCTCGATGTCGCTCAGCCACAAATATACATTCCACGGCGGCGCGGCCGGGTCATCCAGGCGCACCATCGCGTTGACGCTCTCCTCGGCGACTCCCGTCCGGATCAACTGGGTCGCGGGGCGCTCGGTGACAGTACCGGTAAAGACATCGCCATTGCGCATCGTGATGCGCACACGCGCCTGACTGGGCAACTGCATGACAAGGTCTTCGATGCGCGCGGCATCGATTGATTCGCCACGAGGTCTGTTCGCGTACGCGTTCATGGCCGACATTGGGCACCGCGGCGCGCGAACGGCTGCTGAATCGCCGCACGCTTGCGGTCGCCATGGCACACCCGTTGCACTGCGCAACACGCGAAAACGCGAAACGGAGACCGTGATGATTGTCGAACAGACGAAGCAGAAATGCGCGCACGAAGGCTGCGTGTGCGAAGTGCACTCGAGCCAGACCTTCTGCAGCCCGTATTGCGCGACTGCAACCGCCGAACATGAAGTCACGCACGAGCACGGACTGTGCGATTGCGGCCATGCCGCGTGCAAGCCGCGCGCGCGCGATGCAGCGTAGGCGTCAGCTCACCCTGCCCTCTCCCCGCCATAGAGGTTGGGAGCGGCCAGCGATAGTATCGGGGAACTCACCGCAGTGAACTGTAGCCTTGGGCGACGCCGCCCGGGCTGAGCACGATCTGCCACAGCTGGTTGCGCCGGCAACGAAACGTCGCGGCAGACGCCGACAGGTAGAAGCGCCACATGCGGTAGAAGCGCTCGCCGTAATTGTCTCGCAGGCCGGGCCATGCGCTCTCGAAATTCGCGCGCCAGGCCATCAGCGTGCGGTCGTAGTCGGCGCCGAAGTTGTGCCAGTCCTCCATGACGAACAGCCTCTCATGGGCGGCGCCGACCTGCATCGCCGACGGGATCATCGAATTAGGAAAAATATACTTTTCGATCCAGGGGTCGGTATGGTTCGTCGACTCGTTGCCGCCGATCGTGTGCAGGAGGTTCAACCCGTCATGCGCCATGCAGCGCCGCGTCACTTCGAAATAGTTGCGGTAATTCTTCAGGCCGACATGCTCGAACATGCCGATCGACCAGATACGGTCGAAGCGCTCGTCGAGTTCCCGATAGTCCTGCAGGCGGATCTCGACCGGCAACCCGGCGCACAACTCGCGGGCGAATGTCGCCTGTTCCTTCGAGATCGTCACGCCGACACCGCGCACGCCGTAGCGAGTCGCGGCGAACTTCAGCGCTTCGCCCCAGCCGCAGCCGATATCCAGCACACGCATCCCCGGACCCAGGCCGAGCTTGCGGCAAACCAGGTCGAGCTTGGCTTCCTGCGCCGCGTCCAGGTCGTCCGCGTTCTTCCAGTAGCCGCAGCTGTAGACCATGCGCTGTCCGAGCATCGCCCGGAACAGGTCGTTGCCGAGGTCGTAGTGGCGCCTGCCGACGACGCGCGCGCGCAGGCCATTCTGCAGGTTGACGAGCTTGGACTGCACGTACAGCGCGGCGGCGTCGATGCCACCTACCCGCTGGTCGAGGCACGCGCTGAGCGCGCGAAACAGGAACCCGTCCAGATCGTCCGCATCCCACCATCCATCCATGTAGGCCTCGCCCAGCCCGAGCGAGCCATGCGCGATGACGCGCGCATGCAGACGCGAATCGTGCACACGCATGTCCCACGGCGCCTCGCCGTCGACCGTCACGCCGGCGGTCGCCAGCAGTTCGGCAACGCGGTCGCGCGCGCTTCGGCGCAACATCCGCCCCAGGCCGAGCCGCTCTCGCGTCCCCGCACGATGCTTCCTTCGCGTGGCCTTCGATTCGTCCGCCGAGCGCGTGCCAGGCGGGCTGCGCGAACGAAACAGGTTCGATGCGCCGGCGCGGCCAAGGTCCGGCGTTTCCACCAATGCGTTCGGAATACCCATATCGGCAGTTGGCGAACGGCGAATCGATTGCAGGTCAGCCATGCGGGGGCTCCTTCGACGACGTGGCGCGCTGGCACGGCAAGACGTGTGCCATGGCGCGAAGCAAATGGGCGCGCGCTCGCGACTCGGGCAAAAGTGTGCATTTTGCAATCCGCCGTCGCAGGTTTTCTCAAAATGCACACCGCACGAAATGATCCAATCCGCATGAATGCTGAGCCGAATGCGCGCGCAATCGCTGGCACAACCTTTGCCATCACCGGATTTATCAGAGGGAGGGAGTTGCATGAACATCATGTCTGCACTGCTTCGGGTTGTCGGCAAACACAGGGTGGCGGGAACTGATCCATGGTGGCTGTCGATCAGCTACGCGACGGGTGCGCGGCGCGTCTATCGGCATCGGGATTCTCGATTCCTCTATCCACCCTCCGGGCGGCACGTCCATTTCGGCGCGACGCCACAGCAAGTCTGGCAGCAGCGCGAACAAATCCGTGCGGATGTGACGACCGGCAATCACTTTCTGCAGACTCGTTGAAACACTGGAAATCGCCGAGGGAGCACTCCCCTTCTCCCACGGCTGCCGCGCGTGAGCGCCGCCATTTCGGGACCTGATCAATTGCCAGGAAGGCCAGCTGCTTGTTTCCCAATGGGGCGGACTTCGGTCCGCCCCTTTTATTTTGTGCCACGCCCCAGAGTCGACACCTGAACGGCGTCGGCGCGAACCATGCTGCGCAGAACTTCGTTGCCGCACCACGGGTCCAGCTATTGGTGGCTGCATTCGTCGGGCGTGCGCGATGGCGGCAACCAGACAGCAGACCGATGCGCGAGCGCATCGACTATTTCCGTTCGTATCAGGAGCAGTCCCATGGCACAGATCAAATCCGGACGCGCCAGTTCCGTCGTGAACCTGCAGCGCAAGGTGCAGAGAGACACGGAAGCGAAGAGCCGCAAGCGCGTCGCTTCCAAAGCCCGGCGTTCCGGCGCCGTCCAGGCAGGCCTGCACGTCGAGCCGGAAAATCCCCTGCCGGCGCAGCATCAGCAGAAGCCCGGCATCGAAAGCCAGCTCGATCCCCGGCCGCTGTTCATCGCCCCGGACTATGTCGGCAGCGCGAAGTTGAAGAATAAGGTCGCACTGATCACCGGAGGCGATTCCGGAATCGGTCGCGCAGTGGCCGTGCTGTTCGCGCGCGAAGGCGCCGACGTCGCCATCGTCTACCTCAGCGAAGACGGCGACGCGCGCGAAACCGCAGAGCGTGTCGAAGCGGAAGGCGGCCGCTGCATGCTGCTGCGTGGCGACGTTTGCGATCCGAAGTTCTGTTCCCGAGCCGTCGTCCGGACGGTCGAAACGCTCGGCAAGCTCGACATCCTGGTGAACAACGCCGCGTTCCAGGAGCACGCCGGGTCGATCATGGACATATCCGAAGACCAGTTCGACCTGACGATGAAGACGAATATCTATGGCTACTTCCACATGGCCAAGGCTGCCGTGCCGTACCTGGGCAGGGGCGGCTGCATCATCAATACCGGCTCCGAAACAGGTCTATTCGGCAGCAAGGAATTGCTCGATTACTCGACCACCAAAGGCGCAATCCATACCTTTACCCAATCGCTGGCGAGCAACCTGCTCGAGCGCGGAATCCGCGTGAACGCCGTCGCTCCGGGTCCGGTATGGACGCCGCTGAATCCATCCGATCGCAGCGCCGAAGAGGTCAAGTCGTTCGGTGCGCATTCGGGCATGAAGCGGCCGGCGCAGCCGGAAGAGATTTCGCCGGCCTATGTGTTTCTCGCCTCGCCGGTATGCGCAAGTTACGTGACCGGCGTCGTGTTCCCAATCATGGGTGGCGTGACGCCGACCGGGTGAACGTGCTGCCGGGAGCATGCTGCCAAAGAGCGCACTGCTATGGAGAATGATGAGCCGCATCGAGTCGCGCGATCCGTCGCCGTACATACCCAGTCGCGCGCGCGCGTTCGTCTATGTCGCGAGCTGTCGCGACGAAGACATCCTGAAGCTCGGATTCTCGCGCGATCCGCTCGCGCGGCTGCGATCGTTTCATCCGCGCTACTTCGAGTTCTTCGATCTCGACCGCAGCTTCCTGATCGAGACCGACCGCGTCAAGGATGCGCGCGCGATCGAGCGCCGCCTGGCCGGCCAGGTAACGGAACACCGCGCCCCGTCGCCATTGCTGGTCGAGCGAGCGGCCGGCGGACACACCGAGTGGTATCGCGGCGCGTACGCCGCGATCCATGCCGACTCGATGCGGGCGATCGCAGAACTCGGTCACGGCTACCACGCCAGCCTCCGGCAGTGGCTGCGCGAAAGCCTGGCCCGGCAAGGCGACATGATCTATGAGTGGAGCGGCCAGATGCTGCAGTCCATCGAGATACAGCGCGGCTCGGATCCGCAACGGGCGCTGAACCTGCAGCACACGCTGGAGGCGGCGCTCGATGCGTACGAACACGTCGGACTCGCGCCGCATCATCTGCTGCCCGAAGACGTGCGCGACTGGTGGCGGCAACACAAGACCGCGCGCTGAAAGTGCAAACGCAATGATCGCGGCACGTGCCTTGCAGCCATCGGTCTCGTCACCGCCGGTGATGCAGCAAATGATGCCGTGCGCGCCACAACGTGTGCGGTGCCATGCAAATTGCCAAGGCGGTGAAGGTCGATTCGAGTGTTCTGCACGACAGAAGCTCGACATCGTTCCCCAACCTGCGACCAACAACTTCAGGAGAACGTCATGGGCAAATATTTTCTCGCATGGCTGCTTGGTGTACCCGGCGGCATCCTGCTGCTGATCTTCCTGTTCACGCACGTCTTCTGACACGCGCCGCGCGTAGCACGCGATGAAAGGACAGCGCGAGCCGGCTTGCGATTCGCGGTCCGGCATCAACGTCGACCGGCGCACGTTCATGGGTACGATGGCGTGCGCAGGCGCCGGGTTCGATCTGCCGATCACAACGGACCAGCTGCTTGGCGCGTGAAACATAGATGCTTTCATCACAGACAAGGAGAGACTCGGTGGGCAAGCTCCTACTGAGAAATGTGTTCCTCGGCGGTATCGGCGTGGTCGCCGTGTCGGCCGGTGCGATGACGCAGGGTTCCGGTGCGCCGGCAAAGCCGGGGGAAGGTCCGGATGCGTCGTTCGTGCACAAGGCCGGCGAAGGAGATCTCGCGGAACTCGAGCTCAGCAGGCTTGCGGCCGATCGCGCGGCCTCGTCGAAGGTGCGCGCGTATGCGCGGACAATCGTCCAGGATCACGGCCAGACCTCGCGCGAACTGGCAATGATCGCTGCACATGAGAACATCGCCCTGCCCGACGTGGTTGACGAAGAACACGCGCAGGTGCTCGATGCGCTGGCCAGCGAAGGCGGCGCTATCTTCGACGACAACTACATCACGGCGATGCTCGCGGCGCACCAGCAACTGGCCAGCCTGCTGAAATCGTCCGAAGCCGCGGTCAGCACTGACGAATTGCGCACCTATATCCGGAAGACATTGCCGGTCGTGGAGCGCGAACGACGGCTGGCGCAAGAAGTCAGCACGCACTAGCCCGGCAGGAGAAGACAGCATGCCTGAGGCATCCACGATGAAACGCCTGGCGCGCGACAAGCGCCAGGGAAAATCCGCCGGCACCCAGGCCGGCGAATTCGTGCGCGAGGAAATGGAACACATCCGCGCGGGCAAGCATGGAGCCCGGTCGGCGAAGCAGGCCATCGCGATAGGCCTGTCGAAAGCGCGCCGCGCGGGCGTGAAGTTGCCGGCATCCGCGACAGCTTCTGCCGCCGCGCGGCACAAGGCGCGTGCCGACAGCGCCGCCGCCACACCGCAACGCAGGCCGTCGCCGAAGCGGCAACGCGCGACGCTCGGAGCGTTGCGGTGCGAAGGCAGCGCTGCGGCATCGCATCTCGCGCTGTCGCGCCACGCGCACTCCGCCGCCCGCAAACGCAGCGCCAGCGACCGTTCCGCGGCGGCGCGCAAGGCGGCGCGCACCAAGGGGCGCCAAGCGTCGGCAAAGAAGGCAGCGCGCACGCGACCAGCGGCACGTTGACCGACGTTGCGCGCATGCCAGCGCCCGGCGTCGCGCATGACGGCGGCAAATCGAGACCATGGTTCAACAACAGGAGCAGATAATGGCCACTACGGCAAAACGTCCAGGCAAAAAAATGGCTGCGCGCAGGAAACCTGCGAAGAAGGCCGGCGTGAAGAAAGCCACCCCAAAAAAAGCCGGCGCGAAAAAGGCCGCGACAGCCGCGCGGCGCGGCATCAGCTCCAAGACAGCGCAGCGCAAGGCGGCGCCGAAGCGGCGGCCGCAGGCGGCGGCAAAGGCGAAGACCGGAACGCGCGCAGCGACCCGGCCGGCAGACAACACAAGCGCCCCGAAAAAGAGCAAACTTGGGGCACTGAAGGCCGCGCGGTCCAGGAGCAAACCGGTTCCGGCGAAGAAGACCCATCGCCGGATGTCTCCACAAGCCAGAAAGAATCTCGTGGCCAAACACCTGCGCGAAATGCTCGAAGAAAAGAACCGCCGTGCGGCGCAGACGCCGGCGTGGCAGCAGATCGTGCACCACGATCATCCCGCGCCAGTGAATCCGCCGCGGATTCCGGATACGCCAGAAGCCGCGCCATCGACCGGGCCAAGTCCGGACGCGACCGGTGATGGCAACCGCGATCGCGGCGACAACTGAGTCAGAGAGCGCGCATGCCGGCGGAAAACTCCCGACACTTTGCCGCCGACAGCAACCTGCGCCACTTGGCCAGGCAGTGGCTCTGTCGCGCATCCGGCGCGCCGCTGATCGAAGGCAACCGCGTCGACCTTCTGATCGATGCACCGGTAAATTTCCCGGCCTGGTTGGCCGCAGTGCGCGGCGCGCGTCAGCGCGTCCTGGTCGAGAACTACATTTTCCGCGACGACGAGTTCGGCCGCGAGTTCGTCGCCGCGCTGGTCGGACGCGCCGAAGCCGGAGTGCAGGTCTGCGTGATTTACGACTGGCTCGGTTGCCGCGGCCAGTCGCGTGCAAGCTTCTGGCGGCCGCTGCTCGAGGCTGGTGGGCAGGTGCGCCGCTACAACCCGTTCCAGTTCGGCAGCCCGTTCGGATGGCTCAATCGCGATCATCGCAAGCTGCTGCTGGTCGATCGCACGGTCGGGTTTCTCGGTGGTCTGTGCGTCAGCGCCAAGTGGCTCGGCAAAGACAAGTCGGCGCCATGGCGTGATACCGCAGTCGCCGTGCGCGGCCCCGCGTTGCTGGAGTTCGAGCAGGCGTTCGCCGCCATCTGGGAGCAACTCGGTTCACCGATGCGCCACGTCCATCTCGATGCTCCTGCGCCGGCAGGCGACGTCGATGTCCGCGTCATCGCAACACAACCGGATACCGCGGGCATCTTCCGCCTCGACCAGCTCATCGCAGCGATGGCGCAGCGTTCGCTCTGGCTGGCCGATGCGTACTTCGTCGGTATCGCGCCGTACGTGCAGGCGCTGGTTGCGGCGGCGCGCGACGGCGTGGACGTGCGCCTGATGGTGCCTGGAGCCAGCGATCTGCCGGTCGTAGCCGCGATATCGCAGTCCGGCTACCGGCCGCTGCTCGAGGCCGGCGTGCGCGTGTTCGAATGGAACGGCAGCATGATGCACGCAAAGACCGCCGTAGCTGACGGGCGCTGGGCACGCGTCGGATCGAGCAATCTCAACGTCGCCAGCTGGCTGGGCAACTGCGAAATCGATATCGCGGTGGAAAATGTCGCATTTGCGGCAACGATGGAAACACAGTACCAGCGCGATCTGGAAAACTGTACCGAGATCGTGCTCAATGCCAAGCATCGCGTGCGCCGCCGGAGCGTGCGCCCAAACGCCCGGCGCGCCGGCGGCAGTTCCGGCCGGGCGGCTGCAAGCGCCTTGCGCCTGGCGCATTCCGTTGGCGCCGCGCTCGGCAGCCACCGCGTGCTCGGCCGGAACGAAACTGCGGTGCTGCCGTGGCTGCTCGTGCCGATTTTTCTCTTTGCGGTGGTCGGCGTGGTCTGGCCGCGCGTGCTGGCCTGGCCCCTGGCGGTGCTCGCGGCATGGATCGGCGTCGTGCTGCTCGGACGCTATCTGCGTTCGCGCCGCAAGCGCGCCGCAACCGCCATCCCGGCAACGTCGAAAGCCGATAGCGCCCCTTCGCACGAATCGCGAACCTGACTGCTGCCAACACGCCGCCGCGGCATTGAGGCGCGTTGTCGCGCGTTCCCGAACCTGAATTGCGCACAAACCCGGTACGCGTTGCGCACCCGCATGGCCGCGGCTGGCACGATCCTTCCTTGTTCTGTATGGGGACTGTGTTCCTGACAGCGAGGTCGCCGCGTGAAACGCTATATATATGCTTTCGATTCTGCCGACGCCGCGCGTTCCGCGGTAGCGTTGTTGCGCCGCCAGGGAATCGATGAAAAGTGCCTGTCCCTGGTCGCGCGCAAGGACATCGAATTGGAAAATATTCCCACGCGCTTGCTCGATGCGTCGATGGATTTCGCTCCCGCGCTCGGGCGCGGCGCCGCACTCGGCGGCATCACCGGACTGTTCGCGGGCATCGTCGCGATGGCAATTCCGCCGTTGGGTATTGCCGTGGGCGGACCGGCACTGGTCGGTTTTTTTACCGGCGGTGCGCTGGTCGGGACTTGGGCATCGGCGCTCGTGGGTTCGTCGATCCCGGATGAAGTGCGGCGAAAGTTCGAAGCCGAGATCGAAGCCGGACATGTCCTCCTCGTCGTCGACGCGAAGCCGGAGACTGATCGCCTCATCGAAGTAAGCATGTTGCTCGAAGGCGGCCATCACCTGATCTGGCAGAGCAATCTGAAGTCGTCGGCTGCTGTCTGATCGCCGGACCCGGACGCGCCCGTGGACGCTGCACCCAAAAACATCGTCACCCTCGGCACGATCATTTCGTCCGCGCCGCGCGAGGCGCTCATGGCCGCGCTCGGGCAATTGCGGCCGCAGTTCGAGGCGTCGCTCGAAGAAATTGCCGGAAGCGGCGGCGTGGAGAAGAGTTACCGCGTCGTCGTCGAATTGAACGACGAGATTCCCGCCCCTCGACAGGTCAGCCATTGGCTGTCGCTCAAGAGCGCGCTGATGGCGCGGTTTCCGGCCGACAAGCCCGGCGCAGTGACCGCAATCGATCCCTGACGCTTCGAGCCGAAGTCAGGCTGCCGGCGCAGAAGGCCGGCATGTTTCCTGCTCGCCATGCTGGCAACGCCGCGAGTTGCATCGCGAAGGACGAAGCCATGATTCGAAAACTGAAATCCGGCGAATATCGCCTGTATTCGCGCAAGGCCGATCCAAAAACCGGAAAGCGCCGGAATCTCGGCACGTTTGCCTCGCGTGCAGCGGCCGAAAAGCACGAACGCGAAGTGCAGTACTTCAAGCGGCATTGAGTGGCGCCGAGCCGCTCAAACCGATCCGCGACGCGCTCAGAATTCGTCGACGAATTCGACGACGACTCCAAGCTCGCGCGCGTTCTGCTCGACCATTGCGCGAACCTCTTCGCTGTTGCGCTGGCCGTTGACCGCGACTTCGAGGCAGTGCAGATCCTGCCCGATGTCGTCGACCAGCGCGTTCGAACTCGAGTCGTCGCGCATGCCGCGCATCTGATCGGCAATCTGTTCGACGCCGCGCACATGCGGCAGGCCGTGCAGCGCCGTGACCAGCGCCTCGGCCTGGTTCTCGTCTCCGGTGACACGCAAGCGCACGATCGACATTCTCTGCTCTCCGGTTGTACCTGAGGCGGGAATGGCAAGACGCGTGCCATTGCTTTGACACCGATGCGCGATCGCGCGAGTCGGTGGGGCGGGCGCTTGCGTTTCGAGGTCGGATATTGCGCGCGACCTGCGTGGCGCCCGATTCAAGCGAAGTCTGCCTGCTTGCATCTTGCACGGTCGCGACGGGTACACGGCGCAAGATGCCCACTGCAGCCATGTCCTTGCACCTGCGGCTGACGCGCGGGCGCGTTCGGAGCCCCGCGCAACCGGCGCGTTCACCGCAGATTTAGCGCCACGCCAGGGTACGGCACATCGCTTGCTGCCTGTTGGCGCAAGGCAACGCAGTTGCCTGCGTACTGGGAGCCGGACTATGAACGCCAATATGCGTATTGAGATTGCCCGCACCGCAATGGCGGCGCGCTGGCGCGACCGGCGGAGCGCCGAGCGGCGAACACGGTCATGAAGAACGATACCGGCAATTGCAGCGCGGCGACCGACGGAAGCTGGGCGCATCCATCGAACGTGTTGTGGCAGCAACCACTCTGGGGTGACGAAATCGAGGAGATATTCTCATGGTCAAACAAGCTTTGTTCCTCGCCGGCTGCATTGCCGGACTCGGTCTGCAGGCCTGCAATAACGGTGCTGCGGACCCGGCGAAGGTGGAGTCCGACGTGCAGAAGGCCCAGGCCGAAGGCGAGAAGAAGATCGTCGAGGCGCAGGCCAAACTCGAGCAGGTCGCAGCGGAGAACAAGAAGGACGTAGTCGTCGCGCAGGTCGACGCCCGCATGGACGCGGCCAGCGACGCCGCGGCGAAGGCCGCCGACGATACGGCCAGGAAAGGCGAAACGAAAAAAGGCGATGCGAAGAAGGCGGATGCAAAGATGCCCGACATCGCCCCTGCTACACCACCGCCATCCGACGAGAGTATCGCCAAGGCGCGCATCGCCGCGATGCAGAAGATCGCTGACGCTCAATACGGAGTCGACAAGGCCAAAGCCGAAGCGGCGTATGGTGTGACGCTGGCGCGCTGCCAGAGCCAGTCGAGCGAGAGCATGCAGGCGGTCTGCCGCGATGGCGCGCAAAAGACGCTGTCGTCGTCGGTGGCGAACGCGAAGGCGCGCAGCGACGCGGCACGGCGACGCGCGGCGATGCAAGGCACCAGCCAGAACGGCTAATCGGCCCGCGCAGTCTTGCGAATGACCCGCGCATCGTCGGAATCGTTATCCGGCGAACGACTCGCAAACCAATCGAGAGCGATCGCGATGGAATCATTGCGCAAGACCACGCCACTGGTCTATGTGAGCCAGGACGAGCCGGGCTTTCGGCGCGAGCGGCGCCGGGCCAAGTTCGAATATTTCAATGCCCGCGGGACGAGGATTCGCGACATGCGGGTCCTGGCGCGCATCCGTCAGCTCGCGATTCCGCCGGCCTATACCGATGTCTGGATCTGCCGCAACGCAAATGGTCATCTGCAAGCGACCGGGCGCGATGCGCGCGGACGCAAACAATATCGCTATCACCCACGCTGGCGCCAGTTGCGCGATCGCGCCAAGTACGACCGCATGCTGGCATTTTCCGAACATTTGCCCGGACTGCGCCGGCGCGTCGCCGCCGACCTGCGCCTGCCGGGCGTGCCACGCGCCAAAGTGCTCGCCACGGTCGTGCGCCTGCTCGAAACGTCGTTGATTCGCGTCGGCAACGACGAGTATGCGCGCACGAATGGATCGTTTGGACTCACGACACTGAAGAACGACCACGTGCGCGTGCGCGGAGCGCAACTGCAGTTCCGTTTCCGCGGCAAGAGCAGGAAAGTGCACGACGTGCGCGTGGACGACGCGCGTCTGGCGCGCATCGTGCGTCATTGCCAGGACTTGCCAGGGCAAGCGTTGTTCCAGTTCGTCAACGATGCCGGTGAGGTCGAGAGCGTCGATTCAAGCGACGTCAACGCCTACATCCGCGGCCGTGACGGTCTCGATTTCAGCGCCAAGGATTTTCGCACCTGGGCCGGCACGCTGCTGACCGCGCGCGTGCTGGCCGAACTGGGCAATGCTCCGAACGAGGCACTGGCGAAAGGACGCATCATCAGTGCGATCGAACAGGTGGCCGCTCGCCTCGGCAATACGCCAGCGATCTGCCGAAAATCGTACGTGCACCCGGCGATCCTCGATGCTTATCTCGCGAACAAGCTGAAATTGCCACCCAGCGCGAACGCGCTCGGCAAGACCCGGCTGTCGGCGCAGGAACGCGCCATTCAGAAGTTGCTGAAGCGGAAGGAAGCCGAAAACCGGTTGGCCACTGCCCGGCACTAGTTGGATTCGGCGGGACGCGTGCTCGGGCCGGCTGAGTGCGCTATCTGGAAATGCGCGTAAATCCGTTGCGCTCGAACTGGACCGGTGCGCGTGAGGGCATCTGCGCGGGTTTGTGCTTTTGCCCATCCTGGGGCTCGCGGCGCAATCGCGACGCCGTCAGATACAGCACCGCAACGAAGATGATCCACGACAACAGCAACGCGCCGATGACATTGAGGATGATTCCCCATCCGCCCGGTTCGGTCCAGAGCTTCAGCGCACCGGCGGCGCCGACAGCCGAAGCGGAAAGCAATTTGATATTGATCATCATGATCGTAGCCTCGTAATGCCGGGTGACCTGACAGTGCAATCAATATTCCATGCGCACGCCTGCTTATTGGGACGGACAGGCCCTTGAATTGCCGGCGTTTGCGCGCGGTGACTCCTCGCACCGTTGTTGAAAAATGCCTGAACGTGCCGTGGCAACATTGCAATGTGCATGCTCCGCCTCGCGCTTAACATTACCTTCACGCGAGGCGCGACCGAGCCATCGGCGATTTGCCTCTGCCGGGATGAGTCCCGTCGCATCGCCATCCGGTTCAAACGGTCTCCTCCGAAGAGCGGGCGCATGCCGGTGGCGGCGTGGGGCGACTTCTGCAACGTGAAACAGGCGCCTGTCGCGGCTCCATCGGCATGTTGATTGCGCGCAGCGGCACCCATGGCAGCGGATGATGTTTGGCCAGTCGAAAGATTGGCGTGAAGAAATTGTTCACAGAAACCCTTGCGTTTGCGGCGTCGACCAAACGATACGAGTGAGGACCGGTCAGTTCCGTTCGGTGGCAGACGCAACAGCCGAAATCCGTCATCATGGGCGTGTGGCCGCGGCGAGGCGCGCTGCGATTGCTCGCCTCTATGTTCGCCAGCCCACAGACTGCACTATGCAATCCTGCGACCATCTGCGCGCGCCCGGGGAGAGGCGTGTGTAGTTGCGACCCGCAAAATCGCACGCTTTGCTGCCGGCCGAAAGGCGCAGTCCCAAGCCCATCCATGTGCGCCTCCTCACGGAAAACCAGCTGATGCAAGAAACCGGAAGCAATCCCATCCTGGCCGAGGGTGGCAGTGATCCCGAGCGCGCGGATAGCGGTGCCGAACGGCGTCGGCAGCTGGCCTTGCTCAAGGCTGGCGCACTGCAGAACGCGATCCTGACCAGCGCCAATTTTTCGATCATCGCAACGGACGAGAAAGGCATCATCCAGCTGTTCAACGTCGGCGCGGAACGCATGCTGGGCTATACCGCTGCCGAAGTCGTCAACAAGATCAATCCCAGCGACATCCACGATCCCCGGGAAGTGACGGCTCGCGCTCAGGAACTGAGCCTCGAGCTCGCCACGCCAATTGCTCCGGGATTCGAAGCCCTGGCGTTCAAGGCTTCGCGCGGGATCGAGGACATCTACGAACTAACCTACATTCGCAAGGACGGAAGCCGGTTTCCCGCGTCCGTTTCGATTACAGCGCTGCGCGACGACTACGGCGCCGTCATCGGCTACCTGTTGATCGGCACCGACAACTCGGCCCGAAAGCGCGCCGAGTCGGAACTCAACGAGGCCATGGAAGTCGTCGAAAAAGCCAATCGCGCGAAGACTGATTTTCTCTCCGCGATGAGTCACGAATTACGGACGCCGCTCAATGCGGTGCTCGGTTTCGCCCAATTGATGGAAACCGGCACGCCGGCTCCGACCCCGTCACAGAAGCGCAATCTCGACCAGATCCTCAAGGCCGGCTGGTATCTGCTCGAGCTGATCAACGAGATCCTCGATTTGGCCCTTATCGAGTCGGGCAAGGTGACGTTGTCGCGCGAGCCGGTCTCGCTGTCCGAGGTCATGCTCGAGTGCCGCGCGATGATCGAGGCGCAGGCACACAAGCGCGGCATCGGCATGCAGTTCCCGCGCTTCGAAACGCCCTACTTCGTCCAGGCCGATCGGACCCGAGTGAAGCAGGTGCTGATCAATTTGTTGTTCAACGCTGTCAAATACAACCGGCCCGGCGGCACCGTCACGGTCGAATTCACTGTGAGCGCGCCGGACCGCATCCGCGTAAGCGTCCGCGATACCGGCGCGGGCCTTGCGGCCGAGCAGGTCGCCCAGCTTTTCCAGCCATTCAATCGCCTCGGCAAGGAAGCCAGCGCCGAGGAAGGCACCGGCATCGGCTTGGTCGTGACGAAGCGCTTGGTGGAACTCATGGGTGGCACGATCGGCGTCGACAGCGAGGTCGGAGTCGGCAGCGCTTTCTGGGTCGAATTGAGCCTCACGTCTGCCCCGCAGTTCGCGCTGCGCGAAGCCGAAGGTCCGACGCTGGTGCAACCGGTGATGCAGCCTGGTGCACCCCTTCGCACTCTGCTGTATGTCGAAGATAACCCGGCCAATCTCGAACTCGTCGAACAACTCATCGCACGGCGCCCTGATCTGCGCCTGTTGAGCGCGGCGGACGCCAATCTCGGCATCGAGTTTGCGCGCGCCTATCAGCCGGAAGTGATCCTCATGGACATCAACCTGCCCGGCATGAGC
>Ga0163162_10003685_pt1 | contig 14693 bp, 13 predicted proteins | sample S55metaG_FD_115310 | JGI IMG/M metagenome (GOLD analysis project Ga0163162, IMG submission 115310) | Switchgrass rhizosphere microbial communities from Kellogg Biological Station, Michigan, USA - S5-5 metaG | ecosystem: Host-associated > Plants > Roots > Rhizosphere > Soil | place: USA...
AAAGAGATCGTCTCAACCGGAAAAATCACTCTGCCCCGCCCGGAGCGCGACCTGCTGATTCGTGTGCGCAGGGGGAAATATTCCATGGAGAAGGTGATCTCCATGGCACAGAAATTATTCGCCGAGTGCGAAGCAGAGTCAGAGCACTCGGTGCTACCGCAAACAATCAACCGGCAGGTAGTCTCTAAACTGCTGGCGGATTGTTATCGCAGGGGATGGGAGCAGCTGCAGGAATAGCGTCACAAGCAACATATGTCAGAAAAAAAACAACACGCGCTCCAGGTCATTCAGACGTTGCATCAGGCCGGTTTCCTCGCCTTTTTAGTCGGCGGATGTGTGCGGGATCTGCTTCTCAACCGTGAGCCTGCCGACTACGACGTCTCCACCGATGCCACGCCCGACGACGTCATGCGCATTTTTCCCAAAACTTATGCCATCGGGGCGCAGTTCGGTGTGATCCTAGTTGCGGTTGGAGAAAATGAAACGGTCGAAGTCGCCACCTTTCGCAATGATCTTGGTTACTCCGATGGGCGGCATCCGGATGAGGTTCGCTTTAGCAAGACTCCGCAGGAAGATGTGCAACGCCGCGACTTTACCATCAATGGATTACTGCTTGATCCTCTGACCGATCGAGTGCTCGACTACGTCGGCGGGCGCCAAGATTTAGAACAGGGAATTATCCGGACCATCGGCGATCCCGAAAAGCGTTTTGGCGAGGACAAGCTGCGCATGCTGCGGGCCGTACGCTTCGCCTCACGCTTTGGCTACATTCTGGAAATGAACACAATGACGGCCATGCAAAAGTGGGCGCCACAGATCAGCCAGGTTTCCGCCGAGCGGGTGCGCGATGAGCTGACCAAGATGCTCACCGAAGGCAAAGCACGGCTGGCATTTTTTATGCTGTATGCCTCGAAACTTTTGCAGCAGGTGTTGCCTGAGATCGCCGCGATGAAAGGCGTCGAGCAGCCGCCAGAATTTCATCCCGAAGGCGACGTGTTTATTCATACGCTGTTGCTGCTGGACAACCTCCCGCACCCTTGCACACCGACTTTGGCATGGGGAACTCTGCTCCATGACGCGGGCAAGCCAGCAACATTTCGCAAAGCACCCGACCGCATACGCTTCGACAAGCACGTCGATGTCGGAGTCAAAATCGCGGAAGGAATCTGCCAGCGGCTGCACTTTTCCAACGAAGACACCGAGCAGATCATCGCGCTGGTCAACAACCACATGCGCTTCATGGACGCCATGCGTATGAACGAATCCACACTGAAGAAATTCCTGCGCATGCCTAAGTTCGAGGAGCATCTGGAGCTGCATCGCCTGGATTGCCTCGCCAGCAACGGAAAAATGGGATCGTATGACTTTGTCAAACAAAAGCTGGATTCGATGCCTCCAGAAGCGATGCGTCCGGCACCGCTAGTGACTGGGGATCAATTAATCGCCGCCGGCTACGAACCCGGCCCACGCTTCAAAGCGATTCTTGCGGCCGTCGAAGACGCGCAACTGGAAAATCGGCTGACTAATAGCGAGGAAGCGATGGTCTTTATCCGGCGGGAATTTCCACTCGGAACTTCAAATTAGTCTGAATGTTAAAATCATCTTCCCTTACATCATGAAAGTCACCGAAAAAGACGTGGCCTACGTGGCCAGCCTCGCCAATCTTGAACTGACGGCGGAAGAGAGCACACGCATGGTTCGCGATCTGAATTCGATCCTTGATCACGTGGACATGCTGAATAAGCTGGATACGTCAAACATCCCGCCGATGGCGCAGGTTTCCGACCGCTACGGAGTGGACCACGCGAAACAAGGCAGCGAACGTTTTTCATACGCGGTTCGGGAAGATATCCTCGAAGGACTGCGTAAATCGCTACCCCAGTCGGTTGCGGTTCAGAATGCACCGGAAGCGGACGGAACCTTCTTCAAAGTGCCGAAAGTGATCGAGCGCTGATTTACGGGAGTAAAACATCATGTCTGCATCTCTCGAGGTTCCTCCGGGCGCCAAGTCCGACAAACAAGCCAGCGAATTGATTCGCGCCTGGGCCGCGCACGGTGGGTTGCAATGCAGCTTGAATATCAATGCCTGGAGTGGCGAGCAAACTACGATTGGCTGGGGCATTTTGTTAAGCGATATTGCACGTCACCTGAGCAATGCGCTTTATGAGAGCCGGCAATTGGATAGAATGCGCACGCTGTCGGAAATTCAACGAGTGTTCAACTCGGAATTAGAGTCGCCTACCGCTGATCCTAACGGAAACTTCGTTTAATGAACACAACCGCACTCACGATTGACGCCGCTCGCGCGGCAATTCAGGAGCGCCAAACCACGGCGACGGCTTTAGCTGAGGTGTGCTACACGAAGATTGAAAAAGACGATCGGCAGATTGGCGCGTTCCTCACTCTCTCGAAAGATCGTGCGCTGGTCAAGGCGGCGCAAATGGACGCGCTTGTCGCCAAAGGCGAGAAACTACCTCCGCTGGGCGGTGTTCCGATTGCGATTAAAGATGTTCTCGTCACGCGCGGAGTTCGTACCACCGCCGGCTCAAAAATTCTTGGCAACTACATCCCTCCGTATGATTGCACCGCAGTAGCACGGCTGGAAGCCGCCGGCGCGGTTGTTCTCGGCAAATTGAATTGCGATGAGTTCGCCATGGGTTCTTCCAATGAGAACTCTGCCTGGAACCCGGTTCACAATCCGCGCGACTTATCGCGCGTTCCCGGAGGATCATCGGGCGGATCTGCTGCTGCGGTTGCGTCCGATATGGCCGTGGTGACTCTGGGCACAGACACCGGCGGCTCCATCCGCCAGCCCGCGTCATTTTGTGGAGTCCACGGTCTAAAGCCGACCTACGGGCGAGTTTCTCGATACGGATTGATCGCATTCGCGTCGTCCCTGGATCACATCGGCCCACTGGCCAAAACCGCCAAGGACGCCGCTTTAGTACTGCGCACCATTGCCGGTCGCGATCCCATGGATTCGACATCCGCCGATCTACCCGTGCCGGACTACGTGGCGGAATTGGAAAACACGGTACGCGGCATGAAGATCGGCGTGGCGAAAGAATACTTCGGCGAGGGATTGAATTCGGAAGTCCGTAAATCGGTTGAAGATGCAATTCAGGGGATCGCGGGGCTGGGCTGCGAGATCGTCCCGGTATCCTTGCCGCACACGGAATACGCCATCCCGACCTACTATGTGATTGCCACTGCGGAAGCGTCTGCCAACCTGGCCCGCTTCGATGGTGTGCGCTATGGACATCGCGCGCAAGGTGTCCGCACACTTTCAGAAATGTATCGCCGCACCCGCGATGAAGGCTTTGGAGCGGAGGTAAAACGACGCATCATGCTCGGGACGTATGCGCTCAGTGCGGGCTACTACGACGCCTACTACCTGAAAGCGCAGAGAGTCCGCACACTTCTGACGCGCGACTTCGAAGAAGCATTCAAAAAAGTGGATGCGATTGTAGCCCCCACCAGCCCAACCGCCGCTTTCAAGCTGGGAGAGAAAGTGGATGATCCGTTAGCCATGTACTTAGCGGACATTTATACGGTAACGGCGAACCTGGCGGGTATTCCCGGAATTTCAGTGCCGTGCGGAGAAACCAAACAGAGGCTTCCGATCGGAATGCAGATTTTTGGAAAGCATTTCGACGAGGCGACCATTCTCCGGCTCGCGCATGCTTACGAAACAGCTTAGGATTTTCTTATTGTTGCCCACATCCAGACATCTGCGGTTTTAAATTCTTCGGCTTTACAGATAGAACCTTGGGTACCATCTGACTATCAGCTTTTATGTCCTGAAATCCTCCCATCCTTCAAACTCTCTGGTGTGTTTCGCAATCGGATGGTCACTGACGTAACTATTTCCTCCGCCACCGTATTCCATCTTTGCCGATCTCAACCAGTATTCCAGCCTCGGTGAGCTCTGTGCGGATTTTGTCTGACGTTTGAAAATCACGGGCCGCACGCGCTGTCTTCATGGCTGAGATCTTCTCCTCGATGTCAGCATCTGAAAGCTGATCCGCTCCAACAATCTCGAGCAGATCTGGATTGATTTCTTTCTCGCGGCCGACCGTCTTGGCCCACTCCACCGCTGCTTTCATTTTCGGAGCGTCATCGTCGTTCAGCACAGCAAAGAGTTCATCGAACTGCTCAAGCGCTACCAGCAGTGGCTTCACATCTTCGGATTTGATCTGGTCGGCATCGAAGGCGGCATTGGCCGCGCGCACCATATCGAAGATTGCGGCTTGGGCCTGCGCGGTGTTGAGATCATCTTCCATGGCCGCCCGCATCCGGCCGGACGTTTCACGGGCAAGTTTAGCCATCTCTTCGGTTGAGCCATCCGCAAATTGGCCAGTATTCAGCCGCAAGCGGAAGTTGCGAAGACGGTCCACCGAAGTGGCCGCTTGTTTCAATCCATCGAAGGTAAAATTCAACTGGTTGCGATAAGGAACCGAAGCTAGCAGGTAGCGAATCGTCGAAGGCTTGTACCCCTGGAGCATCAAGTCGCGCAAGGTAAAGAAGTTTCCACTGCTTTTGGACATCTTCTCGCCTTCAACGAGAAGGAACCGCGCATGAAACCAATAGCGCGCGAACTGCTTGCCAGTCTTGGCTTCGGACTGGGCAATTTCATTTTCATGGTGCGGAAAAATCAGGTCTTCGCCGCCGGCATGGAGATCAAAACTTTCTCCCAGCTGCTGCATCGACATGACGGAACACTCCAAATGCCAGCCCGGACGGCCGGGCCCGATTGAAGTATCCCAGGAAGCCTCGCCCGGCTTCGGCGCTTTCCACAAAGCAAAATCGCGTGCGCTGTCTTTCTCGTATTCATCAACATCTACACGTGCACCGTCTTCCATGCCCTCAAAGTCTTTTTTCGACAACTTGCCGTAGCCGGGAAATTTAGCGATGCGGAAATAATAAGACCCATCCTCGGCCCGATAGGCAAAACCCTTCTGCTCGAGATCAGCCACAAACTCCGCCATCTCGGGAATATGCTCTGTGGCCCGCACCAGAACTGGAGTTTCAATATTCAGCGTAGATATATCTTCAATAAACGCCTTCTCGTATTTTTCCGTGTACTGCTTCACGCTCACGCGATCGCGCGCAGAATTGCGGATGATCTTGTCATCGACATCGGTAATGTTCATGACGTGCTGAATCTTGTATCCGCTCTGACGCAAAAAACGGCGCAGAATGTCGACGGCAAGAAAAGTCCGGAAGTTGCCGATGTGGCCGAAGTCATACACCGTGGGCCCGCAGGCATACATGCGAACGGCGTGGTCTCGCAGCGGCTGGAACTCCTCCACCTTGCCGGAAAGTGTGTTGTAAATACGCAGAGCCATGATGTGGGCGAAACCAGCAATTTTATGGGTGCGTAAGAAGGTGGGTCAACTTGGGTTGGACGGCGGCGTCTCATGCGCATTCATCGCGCGCATGCGCTGCCCGACTAAAAATACATAGTGCAGGGCGGAAACAATCGTAAACAGAAAGGTGGCCTTCAAGAAGGTCTTGGCTGCGATCGCCACCCACGCCACCGGATGCACTAGCAGCAACAGGACGAAAAACACGGCAGCGACCTGAGCAAATGTATTGGCCTTGCCAAAGATGCTGGGGCGGAAATCGCGCAACCCGGCAGCGATATAAAGCGTCGCGCCGATGACAACAATACAAATATCCCGCGTGAAAACCATCACCGTATATTTCCAGGGGATGTGATGCAGTATCGACAAGACAGGAAACATGGTACTAAGCAGCAGCTTGTCCGCCATGGGATCCAGATATTGACCGATCTTGGTTTGCTGTTTCAAGGTCCGGGCGAGAAGACCATCAAGGCCGTCGCTGACCCCGGCCAAGACAAATAAAATCAATGCCCAGAAATACCGTCCCGCGACCAAATGAATGATGATGAATGGCAGAAACACCATCCGCAGTAAGGTAAGCTGGTTGGGAGCGGTCATCAGGTCACGGAATTTCATCGGCCGCCTCGGTCCCCCACCTGCTGCGAGGCATGAAATTTACCCAGTTCAGCCGCTGCGTCGAGTCCCGTGCGATCAGAAAATCTTTGGGACAATGAAGGAACATCGCCATCCGGAAGATCCAGTTCGATGCGTTCCACCCGATGCATGGGAAAGAAAACCACTCCGGGTGATAGTAGTCCGCCTTCCTTCAACACGGCGATCACGTCGTCGAACGACGCCAATTCCATCCCACACAAGCTGAGCCCTTCTGGCGTCAGAGACAAAATCGAGCCCCAAAATTTGTCCCGTGGATTGCCCAAAGTGACAACCACCATGGCTCCAGCCTGGAACGGGTTCGCGGCCGTCATAACATCGCTGTGGGCGGAGTGCGACACCGAATGATTGTCGCCGGGGCCAAGGCCGGATTGCAACCAGTTGGCAGGGAATTGCTCGCATCTGCACCCCTCGGTACCAGTGATGTTCGAGAATGGCATCAAATAGAAGACTCCCTATTTTTGACCCTTACGCTCACACACGCTCGAATTTCGGTCCCGTTTGTCTTGCGGGCCAATCGTGATTTATCCGCGTGACCATGATCAACCGGCCATGCGTCCTGTTTTCGTAACGTTACCTCGCCGTTTTAGCGGCCCTATTCGTAAAATGTAAATGCTGGTATTTGCATGAAAATAAAACCACTACTACATTTTTTTCTGTATTGGCAAAATTTCTAAAATGTTGCTTGGGATTACTTTGGTAACTTGCCATAGAATTCCGCCCGTGAGGTTCCTCCCCCAACGGAATCTCCCAGGAGAAAGAAACCCCCATGAAACGCGCAGTGAAATGGATGATCGTAGTGGTAGGTTTGGTAGGTGCGTCTTTGACGGTAGCGGTCCCACTGGTGTCGGCTTTTGATGGCGGCCCGATCCCATTGTGCAACCCTAACAACCCCGCTTGCACGAAAACTGGTGGTGGCAAGTAAATCTGTTTTGCAATTTTTTTCAGGCTGACGCATTGACCGCTTTGCGTCAGCCTTTATCTTGCCCTCCTCAGGCTCGGTAGGCTACAGGTTAGTCAGCCACCAGGTTCGAATCCCCCGGGAAACCGGTTCCGATGGACTCCGCACTGGCTCGTGCTTTGCTCGATTGGCGGGCACGTTGCCGGTACAATCTGTAAGACACGCAAGTTGTTGTAGGCGCGTAGCTCAGTTGGTTAGAGCACTACCTTGACACGGTAGAAAGCAAAAACCCGAGAGCACACATACGACGATTGTTTCCATACAGCTACAGCGAACACCAAGATTTCTCCAGTCCGTGATTAGCCCGTGATTCCGCAACCGTCGCGCCGATAGGCAAACGTTGCCGGAATTGCCGGCTGCCCGTAGAATCAAAATCAGAACCGTTCGCATGTAGGCCCGTAGCTCAGTCTGGTTAGAGCGCTTCCTTGACACGGAAGAGGTCGATGGTTCGAGTCCATTCGGGCCTACCATTCAGTATTCCCCTAGTTTTTCCCTCTCGATGTAGGGCTTCGAAAAAATTATGGCGCCGAAGCAGTCTTCAGAAAGCTGCAAGGCGGGCGATGAGCCAATAAGCGGCAATGCTGCCGATGGCGTAGGGGGCGATCCGGAAGGACCAGGCAGGGAATTTGGTCGTCCAACCACGGACGGCGGAGATCGCCGCTAACGCAGCGGCGACAAATGAAAAGTGGCCGACTTCGACACCTGCACTGAAGAATCCCAGAGCGAGTGGGATGTGCCCGGCTGGCAGTCCAGCAGCGCCTAGACCCCCGGCAAAACCGAGGCCGTGGAGAAGTCCAAAGGAGAAGGCAACGAGCCAGGGCTTGCGTTGTGCGAGGCCGCTGGGATTGTCGCGTTGGCGCAAGACTTCGTACGCGACAAACAAGATGCTGAGTGCGATCACCGCTTCAACGGGAACTGGAGGAACGTGAACGAAGCCGAGCGTGGCCAGAGATAGCGTGACGGTGTGCGAGAGAGTAAAGGCACTGACCGTGAGAAGCAGGCGGCGAACGCTCGTGACCAGCAAGAGCAGTCCGGAGACAAACAGAAGATGGTCGAACCCGGTGAGAATATGCTCGACGCCGAGGGTTAAATACGTTCGAGCAACCTCGAAGCGATGGGGAACTGCGGCGACGACGAATGCCGGAGAAGACGAAGTCAACCGCGTAACTTGCGAGGAACCGTCGAAACGCTCGATGCGGACGAGGACATCGGTGAGAGTCGCGGTGAGGCCGTCGATGCGGATAGTGGAGCCGCTCAGACCGCCCGGGCAATTGATGCTCCACTGTTCGGAATAGGCGGCACTGGAGAAAACGCCGCGCGGTTGAGTCTGATTGGAGCAGGTCTCAGGTAGTTGCACATTCAGGCTGAGCCGCAAGTTGTCGCCGATAGCCGGTACCTTCCAGAGAACATCGTAGGCCTCAGCGCCGGTTTGGCGAAGTTGGAGATAGGCAGGGCGCAATTCGTGCGCAAGTACTCTTCCCGCGAGCAGAGTACTAAGCGCAATAAGAAACACGGCACGCCGCATCAGTGCACCTGCGCGATCTTATTGTTTTCGGGCGATTCGATTTTGATTGAATAGCCGCGAAGCAGCGCTTCGTAGAACTTGTCGGTAGCCTCGTTGCGTTTGGCGTTAAACCATTCGCGGCGGACTTGATCGCGGATGTCGGCGAGAGCGGGCAACTGGCCATCCTGACGTTGCGAGATGAAAACCAAATGAAGGCCGTAGCCGGACTCTACCGGGCCCTGCCATTGCCCAGGCGTGGCTGCGGCCACGGTGGATGAGAACTTCTCGCCGAAGGTTTTCTTAACATCGGACAAGGAAACACGATCAAAGTGACTCTCAAGAAGAAAGGGATCGCCGAGGGAATCCGGATCGACGGTTGCAGAAGAGTCTAGCCGGGTGAGAAGACGCGCTACATCGGTCTTGAGATCGGCGCCGTGCAGCTGCGGGTTCAGATAAACATGGCGAAAACTAAGAACCGTGTCGGTTTGGAACTGTTCTGAATGCGATTGCAGGAATTGTTGCAGGTCCTCATCGGTGGGCACTGCTTGGGAGGCGAGATCGTCGGAGAGGAATTCGAGTTTTTGACGGAGGCGACGGCGAACGATGGTGTCGTCGCGCTCAAGGCCCATCGCCAGTGCTTCGCGATAGGCTGCTTCTTCGCGGATATAGTCGCGCACCAAGCCGCGCAGTTCACCCTCGGTGGGCTGGCGCTGCCAAGTACGAGAGAAGCCGATGACCATACTTTCAAGAGTGCCTTGACTGATGACAATCTCGCGCGGCCTGTCGGTTCTGTGACGGGTCACGACGCTGAAGGCCGCGAAGATAGTGGCCCCCAGCAGGAGGAAGTGAATGAGCGGTTCGCGAAGAAACTTCATGACGGTCTCCAGAATTATTTCGCCGGCGTGTACCAGATGGGAGAGGTGTAGGCGCGTTCCTGGTGTACCATCGGGACCTCTGGCGGCATCTTGATTCCGAAATACTTTGCATCGTAGGCCGTCCAACGCGGCGTGGGTATCTCCAAGACTCGCACGTAATAGAAGGCACGTACGGAAGGATCGAAGTTGGGATCTTTCCAGACCTTGAGTAACTCCGGGGCGCCGATGGTGTTGGTCCAGGTTGCATTCGCAACATCCACGGTGTTGCCGACTGAAGGCAATTTTCCGTCGGCGCCGGGTTTGCGGTCGCCTCCCCAGACCACGTCGTAGACTTGCTCGTGCGTCTCACCTTTCGCATCGAGCCAGCCCTTGATGATCTGAATGCGGTCGAGGTTCGCGCCGATTGGATCCTTGAGGGCAGCGACTAGGAAGGTCGGTGCTTTCCCCGCTGGAGCGTCCCTCAGGTCTCCACCCATCGGAACACCTTTTTCGTAACCCGCGATCGCCGGGTTACGGGTCTGGGCATCGTTAGCGTCGAAATCCCAGCCGCCGAAGAAGCGGACGATCATGCGCGGACCAGTAGTCGCGTAGGTCTCTTTCCGCTGCATCGCGTCCCAGAGAGCTTCGCGAGTGTTGTCGGTTGCCCAGACCGCCGCATAGCCGGACGCAGTTACCTGCCAGTCCATGATCTTCACGCCTGTTTGCTTGTTATCGATGAAGGCGGCGGTTGCGCGCTTCGCGTTTTGCTCCTGCGTAACAACCTTGCCGAAGAAGTTGTCTTCCTCAAGGGCGGAGAGGCCGGTGTGTGCGTCGCTACTGCCGATTAGCCCGAACTTGTAGGGATTTGTTCCTAATTCCTTCTCGAGCTTTAGACCATTTCTGTAGGCTGCGCGGAGATATTCGAATTCGAGCATGTCTTTCGTCTTTGCTGCGCTGCCATCTAGGTTTCCCTTGTCCCACCGTTCGTAATCGGCAAATTCGTCATTGGGAGAGAGGAAGGGATGGGTCTCGCCGTCGCCCTTGGTCTGAGTCGCCTCATACAGCCGCTCCCAGTGCGCGCGCTTTTCGGCATACTCGCGGTCCACAGGCTTGCCGGTGAAGGATTCGATGAGGGGAAACATCCGACCATTCGAAAGGTTTCCATTGTGAGCGATCGCCAATACCCGCCCTCCAGTTTTTTCTTCGTAAGTAGCCATCCACTTCCAGAGGTCCCGCGGGTTATCGCTGCCAAGAGGCTTCATCGTCGTGAAAGGCTCCATCAGGCTGGCTTTGGCTCCGTTGTCGCGATATATCACATTGCGGTGCAGATTGTTGCCGGAAGTGTTCGAAGTCCATTCATATCCGATGAAGGCGGTGAACCTGCGCGGATCATTTGCTTCGTCGGCGGCCTTGATCGTTTCCTCCCACGCGCCACGATAGGCGGAAGTACCAGGAAACGGAAAAATCGCTTTCGATATCTCGCCTTTGCCAAAGCTGACGATGATATCGATAGCCGCTTCGGAGCCCTTGCCAGATGCGATCAGGTCGTGCCATTTCCGACCTTGAGGATCGGCCATCATCTCCGCCCCCCCCGCCAATATCAGTGGGAAAAAACCCATGCCATCGGAGTGATCAGAGACGACGAGGAAGTCGAGCGGCCGCGAAAGCTTCACTGGCTGCCCTGTGTTCGATGTCACTTGATTGCCTTTCGCGAAGATGTAAGCGTCACGAGGCGTCAAGCGCGCACCGAAAGCTCCCGCATCCATTGAAAATGCCGTATGGAGATGCGTGTCACCAAAGAAGACGCGCGTTGGAAATGCCCGGTCGGCATATGGCGAGTACGGTCGTTTCGTAGGAAATGACTTTTCCAAAGATTCAGTCGTGGCTGAGCCCGTATCCTGTGCGAATGTCCGTGGTGCATCGGCTACTACCAGAAGAGTGACGAATGTGAGAATGGACAAGAATCGCACATAACTCCGTCTCATCGGTTGCTCCTTCTTTCTTGAAGGGTGGTGTCGCACCAAGAAGAAATGCTCTTTACGTTCTCATTTAAGACCAGCAACTGGGGACTGTCAGAATTGTCAGTCGCAGATCATTAGATTGTGAACGGACCAAGGTTACTCAGAACCAAGAAGCCAGCTTCGAATGCATGCTGCAACAACGGCGAGAATGGAACCGCGGAGAGACTTGGCCTGCCGCGCCTCTACAAAATAGGTTGCGGATCTCGTAGAGTCGTCGGCAATCGGGAACAATCCGTCCCGCTATTACGAGATTCAGTACCGAGAAGTCGGCCAGCAGATGACATGCGACCCCTGGTCCGAGTCCGGCGACGCATGACAGTTCCGCGTCGACGATTTACTCGGCCTGTACTCACTTGAGAATTATGGTCCCACCAAAGATGACGCCGGATGTCGTAGCCTTAACAAACGCGTCAGTGCCGCCATTTTTCTCGTAATCCACATACAGATAGCGATATCCCGCTTGGAGAGTTATGTTCGGCTTGACCTTGTATCCGAGAAGACCGACTACCTGATATTCGAGTTCGGAGCCAGTTCCCCAGCCCCCGGCATCACCTGCCACTGTGATCCCGACTTTGGGTGAAAGAGCCGCCTCAATTCTTCCTCCCACCAGCGGATCTACCCAGTTTTGCGATTTTGAAAAATCGAAGCCGAGAGTGCCGGGACTGAACGTCAGATTCTCGCCGAAGTGCCAGAATCGGATTCCTGCAAGAGCATCCGCCTTGATCATTTTTCCATCGATCAGTCGGAAGCCGACTTCTGGAGTGAGGAGGAATTCGGTCATCTTGATGGTCGCTGAATCGGCCCCTACGTTCGGGAACGGTCGCGCCTTGTCGTCTTTGAGTCGTATCCAAATCATGTCGACCGTCGTCAATAGCCGGTTGCGGCGCGCTTCCACCACCCCCATCAGTCCAAAACGAAAATTGGAGAGAAGGTCGCCGGGACTCGCGCTATAGTCGACGTCATGGCCCTGTGCGCCGACGGTTCCGTGGACTCCCGGAAACCAGAGATAAGGGCTTACTGCGATATGCCATTGGTTGTCGCTGACGGGCGAACCTGGTGTTGTCCCACCTGTGGTTGTTCCGCCTTGCGGGGAGTTGGCGCCACCTGGGTCAGTGGATGTTTCGTTTCCGATCGCAGGAGTCGAACCACCGGTCAACTTCGCATCGGAGGCTGCACCGTCTGGAATCACGATGGCATAGAGCGATTCTTTCTGTTGTGCCTGCATGACCGATCCGCAGCACAGAACAGTGCTCGCAAAAGCTAAGATTACCGTTCTGACGGTCATTCTTTCTCGCTCTCCTTCATTTACGGATTGGCTATGTTCAGTGCGTTGAAGGCCGCAGTGAAAGCCGAGATGATTTGCGCCTAGTAGTGACTTCGCCTTGCGTACCCCCATTTCTATTCCTTAAGGTGTTTTCCCCATATTGCGAATGTCGCGCCTTTTGGCCAGCGATGATCTCATTAGGTCCACGGGAGTATCGACGCAAGCCGTGCCAGCTACTACTGTGAAAACAGCCAGTACGGAATCCTTTGGTGATGGCTTGTCCCCGGTTACGGTTTCATCAGACGGTTGTACGGCAGCAGTTCGCGTCGCGCTTGTAGAGGCACGGGTTGCAACAGATCTAGTTGTTGATAGATCCGTTCGGCACGAACCCCTTGCTGTGAATCTTGACAGTATGACGCGCCCTCCTCAAGGGCTAGCGTAATAGCAAAGTCAAAAGCGATCTTCTGTTGTTCCCACCATTAACGGGGGGAGCCGCATGAGCGATCCAGCTTGGACATTGGATTGGACATTGGATATGAAAAGATTCTTCATTCTCTCAGTTGTCACGTTGCTGCTGGCTGCTAGTTCTTTTGCTCAGGATGTCCGCTACAACTTCGACAAAAGTGCTGACTTCTCCAAATTCAAAACGTACAAATGGGTGCCCATCAAAGACGCGTCCAAAGTCAGCGACTTAGCGGATAAGCAAATCAAGGATGCGGTGGATGCGGAACTCGCCAAGAAAGGTTTGACCAAAGTTGAGGGGGATGATGCCAATCTTTACGTAGGCTATCAGGCCGCTGTTGGAGAAGAGAAGCAATTCAGTTCCTACAGCACTGGTTATGGCTATGGGCCTGGGTGGGGAGGTGGCTGGTATGGTGGGATGGGTACAACGACAACCTCTGGGTCGACGTCGACAATCTATAAAGGTCAGTTGGCCTTGGACATGTACGATTCGGCGGGTCACGATCTAGCCTGGCGAGGAGTGGTGAGCAAAACAATGGACCCGAAAGCCAAGCCGGAGAAGCAGCAGAAGAATTTGGCAAAAGCAGTAGAAAAGCTCCTGAAAAATTATCCGCCACCGGTAAAGAAATAGACTTTGCCCATCCTGAAAGCCTGGGTATGACGGCAAACCATCATCCCGCATGCCGGCGGCGAGCTTCTGCGTAGGCGGGAAGAGACGAGACTGCACCCGCCGAATGTAACTCCGGAGTTGGTCGGTTTGCAGCCCTCGTCCACGTCGGCGAGTTTTAGCAGATTCGCTTTTTGTTCGCCAAAGCAGTTGTTTTTCGGCCCGTGATCCTAGCCCGTGATTGGTGCGTGTTCCGCGTATTTAGAGGGGCTTAGCCGTTTCCAGCAGAACATCGAAGTTGTTGTAAGTATGGGTTAGGCGTACCTTGACACGGAAGAGGTCGATGGTTCGAGTCCATTCGTGCCTACCATTCTAAGAATTCCCCGATATTTTTCGTGCAGTGATAAGACCGTGCCTCCGCGACGGGTGCTCCGGAGAGAACCACCCGCTCTGCCGCTCAGATGCCGAGGGAGGCACGATCAGCTGCTGGTCGTCAGGCTACTACCACCCCCAGCTACTATGACTCGTTGCTCTCCGGTCGCGAGAAACCACGCGACTGCTGGCATCGTTGATTTCCTGTTTGTCGCCGATGCCCCTGGCCGGAACGGAATCTTTATGGGTCTCTCCGAAAAAGAATGGGCCCCGCTATATGCCTCAGCATTGATTGGCCGAAGGGTATCATGCGGAGAATCGGATGGCCCTTTTCTTGAGGGGGCAGCCGGTCCACAACCCGTTGTAGCCCCTTCAACATACCGCTCACGCCACGGCCTCATGTGCCGATCGCTGATGCCCAGAATCTCCTCCCCCTGCCGCCAGGTGATCTTCTTCGCCATCGCCTGCAACATCACGTCCTGTACTTTCATCGCCCGCTCCATCGCGGCCCTCGAATAAGCTTCCATGCTCCGCATGGTCTCCCTCCTCACTGCCCGCAAAGCGGACATGTCATGTGCTACCGACAGCCGAGTATTGAGGAGTTGACATTTGTCTAGTTCCATAAGAATAT
>Ga0163162_10003689_pt1 | contig 14688 bp, 7 predicted proteins | sample S55metaG_FD_115310 | JGI IMG/M metagenome (GOLD analysis project Ga0163162, IMG submission 115310) | Switchgrass rhizosphere microbial communities from Kellogg Biological Station, Michigan, USA - S5-5 metaG | ecosystem: Host-associated > Plants > Roots > Rhizosphere > Soil | place: USA: Michigan...
ACTCCATTGCGGCGGTGAATCAAAGGCATACGTTTGCCGGGCCGCTCGCGCTTCGGCTCGACGCGGAACGCTTCACCGCCTTCGGAGGACCTGACGATGGGAGTCTGCCACGACAAGACCACCACGATGCTGCGGACGCAGAACTACAACGTGGTGCGCCATCCGCGCGACGGGATCAACCCGCTGGACCTGATTGGCGCGTTCAAGGACGCCGTTCACCAGTTAGGCGGGCTCGATAAGCTGATCACCAACCCACCCGCGAACGCCCCAACGATCACGCGCGACCAGATTGCAGCAGACCTCGAAGGCCAGCAGTCGGACAAGCAGGCAGCAGGCATCGGGCTGAGCTTTCTCAGCAGTATCCTGAAGGCACTCGGTGGCGACCTCGATGTGAGCGCGCAGTACCAGAAGGCTCGACGACTGCAGTTCACGTTCAACGACGTCGTGACGGACACGGTCGCCCCGCTCGACGTTGGTGAGTACCTGAAGCAGGGCCAGGTGAACGCCGACAACCTCGTGCTCCAGCAGTTCGTGCTCGGCCAGGGGACGCTGTTCCTGATCACGCAGACGCTCAAGGCGAAGCGGATCACGGTCAAATCGGAGAACGAGAACGGCTCGGAGGTGAAGGTCGACGTGCCGGTGATCAAGGGCATCGCGAGCGGCAAGGTCAACGTCGAGGCAAGCGCCGACCAGTCGTCGCTGGTCACGTACTCCGGCGACAAGAGCATCGTCTTCGGCTTTCAGGCCTTCCGCGTGGGCGTCGCGGGTGGCGTGCTCTCGCTCGTGCCGGCTGCGCCGGGGTCGGTTTCGTTCGGCGTGACGTTCGATCCAACCAAGTCAAAGAGCCCCGGCGACCCTGTGCTCATCGAGGACGAGGAAACGCTGCTCGACTTCTCGACCGACGACTGGGAGGCCGAGGCGAAGAAGCGTCTCGGGAAATGACCTCGCCGCTTCCATGCTTTACGCCGATCTCGAGATCAGGATCGTCGCGCGCGATAGCCAGGATGGAACCGAGGGCTACCGCGTCGAGTTGACGCTCGATCAGGGACAGGAGTTCGGACCGGGGTTCGCCGGGAAGGATGGGCTGACGACGTTCGACGCGACGGGCGCCGAGACGAAGCAGGCCTACGGCGAGCGCCTCTTCGAGGCTTTGTTCGCTGACCCGAAGATCAAGTCCGGATGGGATCGCGCACGCGGCCAGAACCCGCGGCGGCGCATCCGCCTGCGCATTGATCCGGAGCTGTCGGAGCTTCATCCCATCCAATGGGAGTTGCTCCGCGCACCGAGCGACGATTCCGCCCAACTCTCGCTACAAGCCGCAACACCGTTCTCCCGGTATTTGCCCCAGGAGTGGCAACCCGGCACGGCGGTGCTCGAGCGCCCCATCAAGGTGCTCGTGGCGGTTGCCAACCCATCGGACCTCGCCGACTGGAAGCTGCAATCGGTCGATGCGAAAACCGAGTACGAGAGCCTCCTCGCCGCCACGGCCGATATCAAGGATGAAGATGGCGCACCGGCGATCCGGTTCGATCTGCTTCCCCACCCGTGTACGCTCGACGCGATTCGAGACGCGCTGAAACAGAGCTATCACGTGCTGCACTTCATCGGGCATGGAACGTCCCGACTGGAGCAGGACGAAAACGGCGTCGAACGGCTGCGGACGAGCCTCCTGCTGCCTAACGCTGCCAAGAGTGACAAGGTGGAGCAGGTAGCCGACACCGCCATCGCCGACATGATCGATCGCCAGCTCGGCGACGCCACGGTGAAGAGTGACGAGCGGCTGCGCCTCGTCTTTCTCGAGAGCTGTGAGACGGCCACGCGCGACGCGAACGACGCCTATCGTGGCCTCGCGCCTCAACTCGTCAAGTCGGGAGTGGCGGCCGTCGTGGCGATGCAGGACCTCGTCGAAGTGAAGACTGCGCGCCCGTTCGCGAGCACGTTCTATCGGCAACTCCTTCGACACGGCCAGGTGGACCTGGCGTGCAACGAAGCGCGCGACGCCGTCCGCACACAGAAGCTGCGCGGTGACGACGTGCCGGTGCTGTTCATGCGCCTGCGGTCAGGCGAGCTGCTTCGCGTGCGAGGACGTGTTGCGCAGACCGACAGGGCTACGTTCTGGAAGCGTCTGAGCGTCAACATCAACACCGAACAGTGCGTGCCGTTCCTCGGGCCGCGCATCAACAGCGGCATCGTGCCCCGCCCCGAGGCGATCGCTCGGTGGCTGGCCGCGGGGAACGGCTATGCGCTCGCGGATGCCGACAAGCTCGCGCGCGTGGCGCAATTCGAGGCCTACAAGGATCCCTCGGCATTCCGCTCGATGTACATGAAGCGGCTCAAGGAGGGCGTCTACCGCTCGGTGGGCCGCGCACCGACCGCGGCAGAGGTCAAGCAATTCGACAAGCAAACGCTGCGAGCCGTCACGGACGCCGTCGGTTGGGGCGAGGCCTCGAAGAAGGTCGAGGAGTGTCGGATCTACCACGCGCTCGCCGATCTGCAGCTGCCGCTCTACGTCACGACGAACGTCGACGACTTCATGTACGAGGCGCTGGCGCATCATCCGGCGCTCAAGCCGGAAGACGTCAGGCGTATCGGGCCGCGTTGGCAGAAGGCAACCGAGGGTGCTCCGCCGCACTCCGTACTGGAGCCGGAGCCAAGCAGCACCACGCCCTACGTCCTTCACCTCAACGGCTTCGACGATACCGCTGACCCCTCGCAGCTCGATCATGTCGCGCTGTCCGAGGATGACATGATGTCAAAGTACATTCGTCTGGCTCGCGACCAGGTGGAGATCATCCCATCGAACATCGTGACGAGACTGTCCGACAGCAGCTGGCTGTTCCTCGGCTACGATATCGACGACTGGGAATTCCGCGTCGTTGTGCAAGGTCTGCTGCAGCCAATTGCGCAAGCGAGGGCAACGACCAAGCTGCACATTGGCGTGCAGCTCGAGGTCGGGCCGGGTGGAACCGGGATCGATGAGCAGGCCGTGCAAAAGTATCTGCAGGGATATCTGGAGCAGCGGTTCAGGATCACGGTCTACTGGGGCAGCCCGGCGCAGTTCGTGGCGGAGCTGAACCGACGACTACTCGAGGATTGAGAGGCCGCGACATGGCGGAACTGAACCCGTATGTGGGGCCGCGGCCGTTTGTCGAGACCGAGCACCGCTTCTTTTTCGGCCGCGCCGAGGAGGTCGAGATCCTCACGAGCCTGGCGGTGGCGCGTCGCGCGTCGCTCCTGTTCGCGCAGTCGGGCGCCGGGAAGTCGTCGCTCCTGCGGGCCGGCCTAACGCCGCGCTTACTCCGTCACCGGCGACTCATCCGAGGGCGCGAGACGTTCCAATCGCTCGTGAGCGGGGTCCGGATCGCACGTGTGGGAAGCGGTCGGGAGGAGGCGAATCCGCAGAACATCTTCGTTCAGAGCGCATTGCTCTCGGTTCAGTCCGATCCAGCGGTGGAAGTGTCGACCGACCTCACGTTGAGCGATGCCCTCGCCACCTGGCTCCTCCCGCAGCGCCAACGATTCGCGACGGCGACCGACGAAGCGCCGCTGCCGTTCCTGCTGGTGTTCGATCAGTTCGAGGAGCTGTTCACCCGGCACACGGCGTTCCGGCACCATCGCGAGCCGTTCTTCAAGCAGGTGACGCAGGCGTTGGCAGACCACGAGTGCCTCCGGGTGCTGTTCAGCATGCGCGAGGATTACATCGCGGAGCTCACGCCGTATGCGCACTTCCTGCCCGACCAGCTCCGCCCGCGCTTCCGGCTGGAGCGTCTGAAAGGCCAGGCCGCACTGGATGCCATCACGCGTCCCGCGGACCGCGCCGATGTCGCGCGTCCATTCGAGACGGGCGTTGCCGAGGCGCTTCTCAATAACCTGCAGGCGGGAGGCGCGGACGACATCGAGCCGATCCTCCTGCAGGTCGTCTGCAAGCGCCTGTGGCAGAACCTTTCGGCGGACGCCGGCTCGATTCGGAACGAGGACATGCGGCAGCACGGCGACGTGGACCGGGCGCTGATGGATTATTACAACGACGCCGTGGAGACCGTGGTGCGCGAGGTTCAAGCGGGCGGCGCGTCGGTCGGTCAGCGGCGGGTGCGGCGCTTCTTCAGCGACAGCCTGCTGACGCCCGCGCGCACCCGCGCCCTCGTCTATCGGGACGACGTGAACGGCGTGACGGCCGGCCTGCCTAACGGCGCCATCGACATCCTCAGCCGCTCGGACGTGAACATCATCCGCGGTGAGGCACGCGGCCAGAGCCGCTGGTACGAGCTGTCGCATGATCGCCTGATCCCGCCGGTGCTCGCGGCGAACGAGGAATGGACGCGGAACAACACGACACCGCTCCAACGGCGCCTCCTCGAGTGGACGAGCCGCGGGCGACTGGACAAGGATCTCCTGAGCGCGAAGGAGGTGCGTGCCGTCGAGGATTGGCAGCGCAACTACCCGGATGACTCGCTCACGCCGCTCGAGAATGAATTTCTGCAGCGCAGCCGCCAGGGGTTGGCCACCGCCCTGGCGCTCGTTCGGGCGAACATCGACGAGCTTGGCTGGGCGGTGCTCTTTGCGGACGACGATCCGATGCGCGAGGCGATCCGTCGCGCGTTAGGTCCGTTGCTCGAGCAGCGGGGCCGCCAGACCAGAGCGCGATTTACGCGATCCGAGTACGCCGTGAAGCCGGGCGAGAAGGCACAGGAGTTTCTGAAGCGTCACGGCGCGCTGGCGCGAGGCGTCGAGGACGCCGATCGGATGCCGTACTACCTCCTGATCGTCGGTGATCCGGAGCGTATCCCGTTCGAGTTCCAGTATGCGCTCGACGCGCAGTACGCGGTTGGGCGGCTGCACTTCGAAGGCGTGACGCGAGAAGAGACGCTCGCCATGTACGCGCGATACGCGCGGAGCGTGGTCGAGGCGGAAAGCGGTCAATGGGGCCTGCCGCGTCAGGCGGTGATCTTCGGCCCACGCCATGAGCAGGACCCCGTGACCGCGATGCTGGCGCGAAACCTCATCGAGCCGATGATCCAGGAGCTCAGCCGTCCGGGTCTCACGGTCGAGGAGTGGCGAGTCACGCCTGTCGTCGCGGACGTCGCCACCAAGGGGCACCTGCTCCGACTGCTCGGCGGCGACCGTCGTCCGGCGCTTCTGGTGGTGGCAGCGCACGGCACGTCGTATCCCAAGGGGCACCAGGATCAGTACGACGAGCAAGGTTCGATCGTGTGTGCGGACTGGCAACCGAACACCGGACCGCTCACCGACAACGAGTACCTTGCCGGGCGAGATGTCCCGGATGACGCCAGCCTCCTCGGCATGATCGTGTTCACGGTAGTCGGGTTCAGCGCCGGCACGCCGAAGCTCGAGAATCAGGTGAGGAATGAACCACCGCGGGAGCTTTCCGACCGAGCGTTCATCTCTCGTCTCAGTCAGCGGCTGCTCGGCCACCCGAGGGGCGGAGCCCTCGCCGTCATCGGTCACGTCGATACGTCTTGGTCGGACACACTCCAGGAGTTCGCGGACGCACCGGATGGCGCGAAGCAGTGGAAATCGGAGGGAAGCGACACGTTCGTCGGTACGGTCAGTCGACTCGTCCGAGGGTTTACGGTCGGGTCAGCGATGGATTTCTTCAACACCCGATATGCGCAGACTGCTGCCGAGCTGGTGGATCGACTGCTCACTCCGACGCTGCAGGGTGGCATCAACGGCAAGCGCGATCGCCTGATCAACGAAGCGATCGACGTCCGCAATTACATCGTGCTTGGCGACCCGGCGGTGCGGGTGGCGGTGGAGGGGCCGGTGCCGGAGCACCCGGCGTCGATCGCCATAGACTCCGCCGAGATCGCGGCGATCGCGGCAAGCCTAACGCCGCTCCCAGCGCCGCCGGTTGCACCGACAACAGAGCCAACGGCCGAACGACCTGTCAGCGGGGTGGGTCCGACGGGGGAAACGGCGGTCGTCGGTCCCGAAGACATCGCGAGTGGCGGGCCTGTGTCGCTCGACATTGAGCCAACGGACGCGGCGACCACGAGGGGAATCGCCGACGAATTCGTCTTCTTCAACGGCATCGACTTCGGGTCCGGTCAGTACGCCTACCCGACGCCGACGCTTCCCGCGCTCGTGCAGTTGATCGTCGCCGGTACCATCGACCTCGACCTGATTCAGTTGGGCGGACTGACCGATTACCGGTCGAGCGCGGCAAGCTATTTCGAGCGCGGACTCTGACGCATGGCACTGCCTCCGACATTCGACCCGAATGACCTGCGGCAAGCCGGTTGGGGCGTGATCTTCGCGCCTAACGTGTACCAGGCTGTCCGACCGGCGCTGGAGCCGCTGCTCCAGTGGCGCCGCCAGCAGAGCGGGGACCTCTATCGTGAATTCGCGGGCGATGATGGCTATCGAGCGGGGGAGAGCGCCGGAAGTTTTCTGTCACGGCATGGCATTGGCCTGGGCCGCGTCGTGCCGGAGCGGGTACCGTACTATCTGCTGCTGGTCGGGTCGCCGGCGGACATTCCCTTCCGCTTCCAGCAGCAGCTCGACCTCAACTACGCGGTCGGGCGGCTCTACTTCGATGACGTCAACGCTTATCACCGGTACGCGACCAGCGTAGGAGAGAACGAGCGCAACTTCGGGCAGCCGCGACAAATGACCGTGTTCGCCCCGAGATTCCCGGGCGACACCCATACGGCCACGACCGTCGACGAGCTCGTCGTACCAATGGTCGCCGAGCTGCTGGAGCGCGCTCGGGGCTGGAGAATCTCGACCGCCATCGGCGACGAGGCGACGAAAGCGCGCCTGGGCGCGGTGCTCAATGGCGACGACGATGCCGCGTTGCTGTTTGCCACGAGCCATGCGGCGGTTCTCCCGGACTCGCACCCCCTTTTCGACGCGAGACACGGCGCGCTGGTGTGCGGGGACTGGCCAGGTCCGCCTAACGCCAACGCGGTCGCGACGGGTGTGTCGCCGGGACCCGGCATACGCGCATCGTTCGGGCGGGATGATCTCAATCCCGCCGGAAAAGGCGTGCCGGAGAGGATGGCGATCCTGTGGAGCTCGTTCAGTGCGGGATTCGGGCCGCTCGAGCTGCGCCCCAATGCGCCGCAGCGCCCGTCGGTGGCCCCGCTGGCGCAAGCGCTGCTCGGTGCTCCATCGGGCGGAATGCTGGCCGTCATGGGGTTCGTCGACCGCATGCTCGGCTTTTCGTCGCCACGGCTCGCAGCCGTGGACCGTTACCGCGAGGCCGTGGCCCGCGCGATCTGGATGCTGCTCACCGGCGCCCGAGCCGGGTTCGCGACGCAGAACTTCGACGAGGCGTACGCCGAGCTGAGTGTGGCGCTGAGCGCTACCCACGAGAAGCGACGGTACGGGCAGGAGATCGCTCCGTCCGAGCTGGTCGGCCTGTGGGCGGCGACGAACGACATGCGCAACCTCATCCTGCTCGGGGACCCGGCGGTGCGGCTCCCGGCGGCCATGCCTCTGGTAGGGTGATGGACCCGGCCACGAGGGAGCCCGCGATGCCTAACGGGACACCGGAGAGTATGTACCACGCGAACGGCATCGATCCGGATGGCAAGTACCTGCAGCTCCCCGTGCCCGAAAAGCTCCTCGCCGACGTGGCGGTGGGTGATCCCATCGACCCGGGTGCACTGGCCACCCTCCGCGAGCGCTACGAGAAAAAGGACGCGGCGACTTTTGGTGTGCTCGGTGACCGAAGCTCGCTCGCCAGCGTCGGCTGGGGCGTGCTCTTCGCGTACGACGACAACGATCGAGTCCCGGATCTGAAAAAGGCGCTCGCGCCGCTGCTCGAACGCCGCAAAGCCCAGGCGGGCAGTGGCTACTATGAGCTCGATGGTGCCCGCGCATACCGTGCAGGCGAGAGCAAAACCCAGTTTCTCAAGCGGTTCAACCTCGGGCCGGGTACCGTCGATCCCGCCAAGCTGCCGTACTACCTCCTCATCGTGGGCGATCCGCGCCAGATCCCATTCCGCTTTCAATATCTGCTCGATGTGCAGTTCGCAGTGGGTCGCATTCACTTCGATGCTGACAATGCACACGACGCACTGGAGAAGTATGCACAGTACGCCAGGAGCGTCGTGGAGGCCGAGGAGAAAGCGGAGCAGGGCGTGCTGAAACTCCCAAGGACCGCGGTGCTCTTCGGCCCGCAAAACCCGGGTGATACCGCCACGGAGCTCAGCGTGCGCGATCTAGTCGTGCCGCTCGCCGACGAGCTTCGTCACGATGCGCCAGCCGGCTGGACGATCGCCGACACCGTCGAAGATGATGCCAGCAAGGCAGCGCTGCGCACGCTGCTCGGCGGAAGCGCCGCGCCCGCGTTCCTATTCACGGCGAGTCACGGCCTCGGACTCAAGCTCGATGACCCGCGACTGCTCACGCACCAGGGAGCACTGGTGTGCAGCGGGTGGGAAGGGCCGGGGTCGAAGGTGACGGACGAGGCCATCTTTGGCGCAGACGACGTGGACCCTAACGCGAATCTGCTCGGACGCATTGTGTTCCACTTCGCATGCTTCGGCGCGGGTACGCCGAGGCTGGACGACTTCTCGACCGCGGTGGGCGGCACGGCCATCGCGCCGTACGAGTTCGTCGCTCGGCTGCCGCAGGCGATGCTCTCACACCCGGGTGGGGGGGCGCTCGCGGTGGTGGGCCACGTCGATCGCGCGTGGGACTGGTCGTTCCATTGGGGCACGGCCGGCGCGCAGCGCGCCGTGTTCCGGAAAACGATCGGCGATCTGCTGGCCGGGTTACCGGTCGGCGTCGCGCTGGACGAGTTCAGCCTGCGCTACAGCGAGATTTCGACGTTGCTCACCGAGGAGATCGCGGACGTCAAGGCGGGCAAGGCGCGGGACGACGCCCTGCTTGCCCGCTACTGGACCGCGAACAGCGACGCGCGCAACTACGTGCTGCTGGGCGATCCGGCTGCGCGGTTATCTCCGGCCTGATCGCCCGGTCTAACGCCTGAGACCCGGATCCTCGCTATGTCAGCTCCGGCATGTCTTTCACCCGAAGCTGCACCGCCGGGTCCCCGAGGATCAGGAAGTTCCGCGCGTCGTCGCGCGCGACCCAGAACTGCCCGAGCAGCTTGAGTGGCACATCGGCGCCGTGCTGCAGATCCACCTGCAGCTCGGCGAGCCGAGTCGAGAGCGCGGCCCATCGCATGTTGAACGTGTCGGTCGCCTGACCCACGCGGTCTCCGTTCATGAGCCTCGCGAGGACCTCGCGAAATCCCTGAATCTGCCCGCCCCCCTTGTCGGACTGGAACGAGTAGGCCCACGCGCGCTCCACATGGGCGATCGCGGCGAGCGCGCCACCATCGTTATGCGCCAGCAGCGCCTGCGGCAGCTTGGACAGAAACGGCCGAGCGGCGATGCGCTTGGGCTCCTTGTTGAGCCGGTCGTAGTTGTCGAGCTCCGGCATGCCGCCGCCGTAGCACGCGAACATGAAGTGAATGAGCCCGTGCACTTTCGCGTCGGTCGGCACGTCCGACGCCGAAAACCAGTGGTCCGCGGTGATCGCACCGCTCCGATCCCAGTCCTGGCAAACCAGCGCTCCCTGCTTCTCGGTCTGGCGGGCGTCGCCCATGTCGAAGGCCATCCCGTGGCCACCGCTGAACAACACCGCCGGGGCGCCGCCGGGGATGTCGCCCCGAAGGATGCGCGCGAGGCCGTTTTTCGTCGCGTCGTCCGCGAGGAATGGCTGAAGCTTGAACTTCTGCCGCTGACCGACGGGCACGGGCTTGAGTCCCGATCCATCGCGCATTGGCTCGGCGACCTGTCGATTGAACAGCTGCGTCGCCGCGTCGAATTCGTGTTCGGGGGCGAAGATCGCCATCTGCCGTACGGTGGATACCGCCGCGGCCTTCTCGTACTGAACGACGCTCTCCGCATAACGCCGGAACTCGTCAGGCGTATCGAACCACAGCCGTCCCACCGCCCAGTACAGGTCGAGAACGTACTGGAACTCGAACGGGATCACATCCGGCGGCGCGACGATGAGCAGGTAGAACGGCACGCCCTGGTTCGGGTCGACGACGTCGAGCCGACTGCCGCGTCGCTTGAGCCAGTCGAACGCGGTTTCGCCCGGCCGGTAGCCGTCCTGGTCGTAGATGACGAACGGGTTCGCGCCCATCTCCTTGCGGTGATCGATGAGCGGTTTGAGCGCGTCCTTGATCTTCGGGTCGACGTTAGGTGCAAAGATCACGCCCCAACCGACGTCCGCGAGGTTGTTGCCGTCGAGCCCTTCGCCAACGGCGAAGGCCTGCTGTCCCGCTCCCTCCGCTCGTGCAGCCTGCGCAGTCTTCTCCGGACCCGGTGGTTTTGCCTCACCCACCTCGGCCTTGATCGCATCATCCGAGAGGTCGTTGAGGGGCTTGCCGCTGGTCGCGGAGACGCCAAGCGCGTGAAGCGCGTCCGAATCGTCAGGCATGTTGACTCCTCAGGCGGAGGCAAGCGCCGCCGACCAGATCGCGTGCGCAACCTCGGGCCCAGCGATGTCGCTATGGGCGCCGCTCGGGCCTTCCTTCTTGGCGATGAACTGCGACGACTCGAGGTTGTAGACCTTTCCCTTCTCCAGGCTGTAGGAGCCGTCAGCCGCGAGCATTTTCAGATCGTTAGCGATGCCGTTGGCGACTCCCTGGATGCCGAAGGCGCCGATGGCGCCGAACTCGGGCAGCTTGGTCGGGTCGAAGGACGCGGAGCCTTTGACCTGTGAGGCCAGCGGATAGAACACGCCCACGGCCGAGTCGTACCTGGACCGGGTGACGATCATGGGGCCACTGACCTTGCGGTCCCCGAGAATGGGATTGAAGTAGCCGGCGCCGCCCCCGCCGAACGGGATGGCGTTCGCGTAACACCAGAGCGACACGGCACCCTGCACGAGCGCAACGGAGTCCACGGCACGCGGAAGCGGTCCCCTCGCGTTAGGCCCGCCGAGCATCCCGGAGACGACGATGGTGCCGAAGCTATGTCCCATGAGGTGGACACGGGCTGACGACGTGTTCTGAAGCGCTTTGAGGAAGGAGTGCATTCCGCCTTCGCCGACCGAGCGCCCTCGCTTTTTCATGGTCCAGTAGGAGAGCCCACGGAGCGGTTCGAGCAGGCTGCCGAGGTTGATACCGCCGAACGCCGCGCCTGCTTCATTCCCGGCTTCGAACGCCGCCTCGGGGTCGAAGGCCTCGCGGTCCGCGTCAGGCGGGCCGGCGACGCCCGCGCTCCCGAGACCTAACGCCTGGTTCAGGTCGAGGTATGCCTGGCGAACCTGCGGAGACAGCTCCTCCGGCGCGATGTCGGTGCGCGCCGCGTTGATGATGACCTCGAGCGGTCGGCGGATCTCGGGACGATCACCGAGTCGGTCGAGGTACGACCGCAGCAGTGCGTCGGGCGAGACGGCAATCTCCGGGGCGCCGAACGCACCACTCCCGAGCTCTTCGTCGCCCCACGGCTGGCTGGGCCAGTGAAGCCCGATGAACAGCGGCGTGAAGTTGGGAAACACGGTCGACGCGCTCTGACGCTCGGGCGCTCGCGCAAACGCACCGATCCAGCGGTTGTATTGGTCGCGCGCAGCCGGCAGGTCGCCTTTCCACCCGTGGCAGAAGAAGAAGACGTTCGTCACGCTGTCTCGCTTCGCCTTGTCGATGAGCTGCTGGCTCATGAGCGCCGTGCCTTCGGGTCGCTCCTTGCCGTCGGCATCGAACGAGATCAATCCGTACTCGATGTCCGTCCCCGGAATGCGCTCGAATCCCATGTGCTACCTCCAAGTGTCCAGCCATTTGTAATCAACCGAACCACGAACGCTGATGACGCGGACGGCGCTTCGCGCCGGGCGCTGACCACGCTGGACGGCTTGAGATGTCCGCCCTCGCCTCGCCAGTACCGGGAATCTTTTCTTAACGCTCAGGGACGCTCACAGCTGCCTGCCAAGATTCTTATCACGAGATGTCCAGCGGCTTCCGGGGCGGCGCGAAGCGCCGTCTGCCTTCTCAGCGTTCGTGGTGCGGTTGACTTCAGACTCACTCCACTCTAAGAGCCACCAGTGTCAGCGATCGCGTGAAGCGCGGCGAACGGCTCCGGACGATTCGGTGCGAGAAACAGTGATCGAACGGGATCCGCCGCGACGTCGCGAACGAATGCCTCGGTTCGCGCGCGACGACTCTCGCTGTCCATGTTCTTCACGATCTTGTATTTCACTTCCGGCACCGTCAGGTCGACCACGAGCGTCGACCCGCCACGGAACGTGAACGTCGGGGTGTCCTCGTTGTCCTTCACCACCTCTTCCGACTGCGTGAGGGCGACGATCAGCTGCGTCACCTGCTTGCCGTCGGGCGTCGCGCGACCCGCGCGACGCAGCTCGTGCACCTCGAACGAGCGGCCGGCGTCCAGCCCGAGCTCCTTGGCGAAATCCGGCACGACCTCGAACGTCCGCGCGAGCTGCGTGTGCAGTTTCAGGCGACGCTTCCACGTTTCGCGAAAGAGCTGTTGCCTGTTCTTCATGTAGAGGCACGCGTCGGCGTATCGCTTGAGCCCCTGCACGATCTCGAAGTACTGCTTTTGCACGGCCTGCGGGATCGCGGACGTGTCGAGCCCCTGCCAGCGAAGCGTGTCGACCGAGAGCGTTCTGAGGGTGTTCTGCGAGGGCACGCCGATGTTCAGCGGATAGATGCCGCGTCGGCGGAAGCTCTCCACGAACGCGACCCGGTAGTTGAGGCGATCGTCACGAACCATGTCGAAGTCGGCCGTGATGATCGCGCGCAGGTACTCGAAGAACGTCACATCCACAGGCGGGAGGTAGTCGAGCGCCCGGATGCACATGGTGAGGACGTGACCGGCCGATTTCGCTGCTTCGTCCGCGAGCCGGTTCACGAGGTCGGGATGCACGGCACCGCTGGGCAGGACGCCGGTGCCGCCCGTGTACAGGCGGATCAGGTCGGCGGTGCGCGTCCTGTAAATCGCGAGGAACGCATCGAACACGGCGCCAACGAGAATCGCACCGCGCTCGTGCGGCGTGACGCGCTTCTCGAGGTCGGCCGGATCGGGCACGAAGCGCTTCCACACGCCGTTCTCCATGTGGCCGATCGCGTCGCGGAGCGCGCCGCGCCCGCCGGTGGCCTGGCCGAACTGCACCGCGAGGCTGCCTAACGTCGACTCGGACTCGAGGTCGCCGCGCGTCTTGGCGATCTCGGTGCCAAGGACCTCACGCATCGTGAAGTGCTGGAGGAGCGCGACGATGTCCGCGAAGCCTTCGTGGAGCGCGAGGACGTCGACGTTCGTCGGCTCGTTGAAGCGGCGATACATCCCGTCGAGCACCGCGTGCGTGGTCTCGTGCGCCACGATGTCGTGCGACAGGCACGAGTAGATGCGACTGCCCGGCATGTGATCGCCGGGTTGGTTCGCGCTCGCCTCGAAGTAGCCGAACAGAAGCGCGATCTTCTGGGGACTATAGAACGCGTTCGCCTGGCGCAACGCGTGTGGCTGCACGCGCAGCCTCGGGGTGAAGATGCTGTCGTCGAGCGGGTCCTTCGCGTTGGCGCCGTGACGCCAGAGCACCGGACGGCCGAGCGCGCGCTCGAAGAACTCGATCGTCGTCATCGCGACCGCGTACACCATCTGCTGATGGAACTGCGCGTTCCCCTCCGACGGTGACCAGCCATCCTGTGCGAGGAGGCGAGGGTCGTCGAGGTTCACCGGTGTGTACGTCTTGCCCGACGGGTCGGAATCGCTGACCTCGAGATACTCACCCACCGGCCCCTTGGAGAGCGATTCCCATCGCACGTTCAGCGTCGCTTCGTTGATGGCGGCCGTGTCGAGTCGCGTCGCGAAGCTGGGGTCCACGGCATACACACGCAGGCGGCGGTAGACAGGATCACGGACCGCCGGCTCCGAGTCGCACGCGGGCAGCACATCGGGGACGATCGGCTTACGCACCGGCGTCGGCGGAACGGACTGGCCGGTGACGATCGGGTAGCGCGACGCGACGTGCTTGCGGAGCGCGAGCGACGCCCCCTCGTCATCGATCACCGCTTCCATGATCTTCGCCATCGTCGCATTGTCGACGCGCTCGGCCCCGTCGGGATCCTCGACGAGCTCACTCAACGTCGTGTTGAGCAGCCAGCGCTGCATGAGCTCGAGGTTGAGCATCTGCTCGCGCGGCGGCGCTTCCGCGAATCCCAGCCCCGTGATCACGCGGAGAAAGGCAAACGAGTCATTGTCGGACTTCGTCTGTGGAAGCCCGAGCACGGGGCGCACGGCGAGTGCGGCATTCGCCTGAATGACGCCGTTGCCGAGTCGCGACCGGTTGTCGGTGAGCTTCGCAGTGGTGAACAGGGCGTTTCGCACTGCTTCGATACGCCGCCAATCGCGAGGAAGCTCGTTCTTGTACTTCTCGAACCAGAGCGCGACAGCCGCGGCAACCTGCGGCGTCGCTGACGACGTTCCGCCACCGTTCAGCCGGACGGCGTCGGTGCAGCCGTAGCGCGCCCACGGAATGTTCGGCGTGTACGCGGAGATGGCCGCCTTCATGACGCTGTCGGGGCCGAAGTTCCCTTCCATGGTCTTGAGCCCCTTGAATCCGGCGTACGGTTGCCCGTTGGCCATGACGCCACACGCGGCGATGACCCGACCGAACCGCGCGGGATAGACGATGTGCCGCGTGGGCATCCCGTTGAAGTTGTTACCGGCGGCGGCGACGAGGCAC
>Ga0163162_10003691_pt1 | contig 14685 bp, 7 predicted proteins | sample S55metaG_FD_115310 | JGI IMG/M metagenome (GOLD analysis project Ga0163162, IMG submission 115310) | Switchgrass rhizosphere microbial communities from Kellogg Biological Station, Michigan, USA - S5-5 metaG | ecosystem: Host-associated > Plants > Roots > Rhizosphere > Soil | place: USA: Michigan...
GCGAAAACCAATCGTTGACCTGCCTTTCTGATTGCCATTCCGAGTCCGGCATTGATTGCATTAATGGCGGTGTAGGTGTTCGCTTCACCGCTTTTCATAACCTTGACGATTCCACCGTTATCACTGGCTAATACCCCAGCGACGGGTTGTCCACTCTTGTCGTTGATCCACAGTTTCCCGTCCCCTGCATCAGATTGAATTGAGGCAACTGGCTTGTCGCCGGAACCGAAAACGTTCACTGCCCCAGCTTCGCCTTGAAGTTCAAGCGAGGCCGCCAATTTTTGGCCATCGCTGCGAAACACTTTTACGGCTCCTGAAGTCCCTTCCTCGGTACCAATGAACGTTGTTCTCTTTCCTGATTTATAGGTAGCAAATATTGCTGTGTTGGTAACTGCACCAAGAGCAGCGTATGTCTGCTCGTCCTCGGACGTTACGCGAAGCCTACCTCCACCACCCTCGATCGAAGTCGCCGAAAGATCTACTACGGGTTTGCCCGACACAGTGTAGACGTAGGCGCCCCTGGGGAGCTTCGTAACATCAGAGTCTTTGTCTTGTACGAGGAAGATCGTTTTTCCAGCACCGTCGACCACCTCGAATGGTGCTTTGAGTTTGGTTGCGACATCAGTGCCTGCGGCGGTACCTGTAGGTTGGTTTCCGGAAAAGGCACTCGTGGTCCAGAACGAGATAACTAGCAAAGCAACGAAAAATAGCCCAAAGAACGAGAGTACATTCGGTCGCAAGGCACTCCGTTTCTCCAGCTGTCGGATCTTGTACTGCGCGCTTCGAAGCTCATCGCTGATTTGATCAAGCTGCGCCTGCAGTTGAGTAATTTCGTCCGTCATCGTTCTCCTCCAATCGGTTTAGCTCAGCCACGCACTAACTCAACACGGCGGTTGTGCGCACGACCTTCGAGTGTGTCATTCGTATCCTTAGGACGCGAGGCTCCAAATCCGCTTGTCGTCAATCGTCCAGGTTCGATCTTGTATCGTTTGACAAGCGCGTCCTTTACCGCCGCTGCACGCCGGCGCGAGAGATCGAGGTTGTAATTATTGCTACCGATCCCATCGGTGTGGCCCTCGACCGAGAGCTTCCAATCGGAGTGCTTGTTTAATGCGTCAGCGATCTCTCTCAGGCGTGGCTCGGACTCCTCACGAATCTGGTCGCTGTTGAATGTGAAATAGATATCGTAGACATCGGCTCGGCCTGTTGAAGCCAGGCTCTTTTCCAACTGACCTGAGTCGGAATTCCCCGGTGAAGTAGGTGATTGCTGCCCAGCTTGTCCCGATGAGTCGCCTGCTGCGCTATTCCCGCAACGATAGGTGATCTTGATGACTTGCAACTTGTCTAGATCGCGGTTCAACTTCATGCCCGACTTCGCAAATTTCTCCACGTCTTCTTCCGGTATTGCATCGATGCCATAACGCCATTTCAAAGCGATTGGATTTGCCGGATCGTCGAAAAAGAAGAACTCGGTCTGGTCTCCGACGAGATCGCCCATAATATGGATTGTTGGTAGTTGGACCGGGATATTGTTCACGATAACAGGCAGCATCACCGGCCCAGGTTCTACGCGATGGAACTTGCCGATCATTTGATTATCGAAAACGTTTGGGTGAACTTCTCGATCCAATGAGGGTGTGCCTGTGAACGCTATGAAGAATCCGAGCTCGGCTTCACCTTTGGTTTTCAATTCATTCAGCACTGCGGTTGAGGTGCCAATGGCTGTCGTTCCCGGAATTGGATCAGGAAGTTGGTCGTAAAACTGTTGTTGATAAAGATTGGCGTTGGCCATGTCTCTCGTAAGAACAGTGCGGGACACTGTCGCTCGTTGCAGTTTCGGTTCATTGTCCATTAAGTCCTGAACCATTCGCTCTGATGAATACCTCAGGCGCACTTCTTGATCAGTCACTGATTCAATCGTCTTGATCGATTCGTAATCTCCGCCCATCTGACTGATTGCTGTAACGATCGTCAGTCCCGCGCACAACGGAATCCTTGAAATTGTTGTGCCCTGAGTTTGAGGATTGCGTGTCTCCCTGTTCGCGCGATTAAATGCGATGATTGGTACGGTCGCTGCGATTGATAACAGGCCACAACAGATTTTGGGAGCGATATTCATTTAGCTCTTGTGCAGGTAGTGCGATGACCAATGCTTTAGAACAATGGAGCAGTTCAAACAAACACTTCCAGTAATTAATTCCTTCAAGGTCCTCGCATTTCTCTTAACACAGATTTAGTTGCTACCAGGTCGATCCGTGATTGTGAAAGCGACTCCGGGATGGCTGCTGTCGCCCGGAAAAGCGAATTCGACACCCGCCTTACCCGGCAATGCAGAACCGCTTTCTCCACGAACCATGAAGGTATGGGTTTTGAGGTTATAGTCGATGCTCAAAGTCCGCAGCGTTGCTTTGGCGTTGTGTACGCCTCGGCCACCTGGATTGTTGGGATCCCTCGAGTTGCCCGATCCTTTGGAATCCGGAAGGTCTTGCCACACTTCGATCTGAAGCGGAACGGTACCGAGATCGTAAAGCATTGACTCTGAGAAAGGACTTCGTTCGAATTCGCTGCCATTTATCCTGATCATTCCATAGACAGGCAAAGCGGCTGGTATGCCCGGAATGCGAGGACCAATGGCGATCCTGCTTCCTACCTGGTTCACCGTAACGGTGACAGTTGCGCTGGGTAAAGTTCGAGGTGTGGGAATGCGAGTGGGTCCCAGCGTTGCTTTCAGCTGGACACGTTGGACGTTCCAGTTGTCCGGGCTCTTAAATGCATCAAAGCCTCCCCTAACGGTGTGCAACTTGATTCCAGTAATATCGCCACCCTTCAGCCCACCAGCCGGCAACGGTACGTCAAAACTATGTATGCTCCAGTTGCCCCAAGTTTGCCCTTGATTCACGTTGGGTAAAGAAATCTCGCTTCCGTCCGCAAGGTTGATCGTAACGTCGCAATTGTCACCGTTGCCTCTGAGATTATCGTTCCCGGTCGAGATGATCATGCGTAGTGAGCTGGCCTTGTGCCCGACATCGGCAGGGTCAACTGTCTCTGTCAGAGGGTGTCCGTCAGCGGTAAACCTTCTGAGCGGAATATCTGACGCGTCAAACCAATCACGTTCGGGACTTGTTGGCAATGAAAGACCATTGCGAGGCTCGCAGGCTTTATCATTCTCAGACCAGTACTGCGTAACCGTGTACGTGCCCAAGGGTATGCTGGTGTTTTCGCACTTATCGCCAACCTCATTCTTCCCGGGATTAGTGGGATCGGTCCCCACTCCTCCAAAACCAAAGCCGGCCGGATCTGTAATTGTCTCAACAACCTCGTGACTGAATGTGGTGGTGAACTTTTCGAATGTTGGCGCGCATTTAGACTCAGTGGGCAAAGCAATAAAGTTCGGCGTATTCAGCCCCCATGCGTGCCAGCCCTGTTCCGTCGTGCACATATCATCGGCCGTTCCCACCGGCGGGCTTGGGATTTCTGCAACCTTTATCTCCGGACCAAAAATGAGTGTTACTTGCGGCGAGGGATCCAGGCCACTGGCGTGACAGTTCGCGAGCGACCGAACAGTGTCCCATTGAATGAGATAATCATGCGCAGTAAGTTTTTTGGCATCGTTAAGCGCGGCCTCCACGCACGAATCAGTAGCGATTCCACTACCAAAGAATTGTGGTTGATTTACTCCAGAGTATTGGTGAACAAAATTAAAATATGATGACGCTCCCGGTCCCATAAGCGTGTCGGTGAAAGCATCAATTGACCTGCGGCTAAATTGGTTCCCAGCTGAACCTCTCTCCGCGCGCATGTGCTGATCCCACGTTTCGCCAGGGGAATTCGGCACATAGACATAAATGTTTGTAAATTTCCCGTTTGTAACAACCTGTTGTCCTTCGGCGATGACACATGAAATTGCAAATGCGAAGCAACAGATTAGCGCGCTTAAAAAAGGCCTGACTCTCAACTCCCTAAATCCAGAAGTAATTTGTCGGGCGATGTTTTGCATTGCGGTTGTCATGAATGTGAGCAGCGCTCGAGCATCAAGCAACGAAGCTCGTGGGGGGGTGAGTAGAATCATGGTTCTCAAAACCTCTTAGTTAGCCTTGATAAAACTGGGTGGTCCAATGGAGCCGGATCTTAATTAGTTGGGAGTAACCTGATAACTGGGTAGATACACAGGTAGAAGCCGTGCAGATTGAGAATCGTTCAGGTTAGGCAAAGCGATTTATCATTCTTCATTTTTCACTGAGGCTGTGACCGTCGTCCTTTAACAATCCGAGAGAAAATACCCAGAATTGAAAATGGAAAATGAGAATGGATCAATGATAGATAGATGCTGTTCTTTAGGAAGGTCTGATACAGAAGGGAACCGGACTGACTTATGGTCTGTGTCTAAGTTACCTGTGTACCTTCCTAGGAGACGGGCGTAGAATTTCCACGTAAGCTCACATTGCATCCTTAATTTAAGCGTACTGATTAGAGTGTCAGCCAACGACCACGATATTAAAGTGTTGCTTGTCGAGGACCAACGCGATGTGCGAGAAGGGTTGTTCGCTTTGATCAACGGCTCAACAGGCTTTCATTGCCTTGGAGCATTCCGCACCATGGAAGAGGCACTACGAGCGGTCGATAAGGAGCTTCCGGATGTAGTTCTAACTGACGTTGGATTGCCCGGAATGAGTGGCATTGATGGGACAAGAATCTTGAAGCAAACCCATCCGGAGCTTCCGGTTGTTGCACTAACGGTCTACGACGACGATGAGGATGTGTTCAGCGCACTGTGTGCGGGTGCGACAGGATATCTGCTGAAGAATACTCCACCTGCAAAACTGTTGGAGAGTTTGAGAGAAGTCGTATCTGGTGGGGCACCGATGTCACCTGAGATTGCATTGCGGGTAATTAGACTGTTTCGTGAATTCAGTCCGCCTCCGCGTGCCTCATATCGACTTACGCAACAGGAGGTCGAGTTACTCAAACTTATTGTTAATGGGCATACATATAAAACCGCAGCCTACGATTTGGGCATTAGCATCAGCACTGTTTCGTTTCATCTACAAAATATCTACAACAAACTCCAAGTGCATTCCAAAACAGAGGCTGTCGCAAAAGCATTACGGGATCGCCTGGTTTAGCTATTGTGGGACCCTAAATACTATTTCGGTTCCTTTTCCTTGCAGCGAATTAACCTGCAATTCACCGCGCGAGTCTCTCGCACGCTTTGTCAAATTTGACAGTCCCTGTCCCTCACCATTCTTTTCAGGATCAAAGCCTACCCCATCATCTTGCACCGTCAATACAACCCAGGAGCCCTCGATCTTTAAGTTGATAAGAACCGAGGTGCACTGTGAGTGACGCACTGCGTTATTCAATGCTTCCTTCAAAACTAAGAAGACATTCCGTCGAACACTCGCTCCAAGTTTCAACTCGTAATCCAACTCAGGAGCCTGAAACTGAAACTCGATTCCGCGTGGTATCAATATTCCGTTTGTGAACTTTCTCATTCTCTGCAGGAGATCGAGCAAGGTGTCGCGTCTAGGATTAATCGCCCAAACGATGTCGCTCATCGAAGCAACAGACTCGCGCGAAATTTCAGCAATACTTTTCAGTGGACCAGCAATCGGATGTGAGCCGTCTTGCAAGTTGCTTTGCGCCACTTCGCTTAGAATTGCGATTCTAGTGAGATTTGAACCAATGTCGTCGTGCAGATCCGCAGCGATGCGCGTCCGAATATTTGCAACTTCGAGGACGCGAGCCACCCTATAACGAAACACTGAATAGACGATCCCTGCGACAGCAATCGCAGCAAGCACCTCAAACCACCATCGTCTCCAGATCGGCGCCAAGATCGTAAATGACACTGAAGCGGGACCGATGCTGATTGTGCCGCCGGAGCTCAGGGCTCGCACGAGAAATCGATAATGATGAGGAGCAAGGTTGGCGTAGTTGACAATTCGTTGTTCGGTTAGCTGACTCCACTCCGTATCAACACCTTCTAGCTTGTATTGGTAGCGAATCACTTCACCAGTTCCGAAACTGAGACCTACATATTGAATTTCGACTTGGTTTTGACTGGAGCTAAAGTCGGGAAGGGAGATCTGCTGAGCACCCAGTATGGAAACACTCTGTTTAGAACCTGCGACCTGGACCCCGCTAATAAGAATGGGCAGTGGTTCATTAGTTTCATTAGTTGTGGGTGTATAGCGTGACAGGCCACTCGTGGTCCCAAACCAGAGATCACCTCTGCGATCACGGAATGCTGACAAAAATGCTCCCGAAGCTAGACCATCGGCAGTCGTGAACCGGTTCACTCGACCTGTGGCAGGATCGATTTGATCGAGTCCAAGGCCTCCGCCAACGTAAATTCGCCCGCTCAGATCGTCAGTAATCACACTCAGTTCATTGCTCGAAAGGCCCTGCGCGGTCGTAAAGCTTTTGAAGTTTGGGTGAACTGCGTCTGGGTTTTCTACTTCGATCAATCCACTTCGTGCTGAAGCGAGCCAAAAGCGTCTCTTAGTGTCCAGGTAGATTTTAACAATAGCGCCGGTCGGCAGTCCGTCATTGCCACTGAAAAAGTTGAAAGTGCCCTGTCTAAATCGGGCTACGCCACGACTGTAACCAATCCAAATATTACCCGCGGAATCTTCGCCAAAGATACGAGCTAAATTGTTCGTTGACGAGGGTAGTCCTGGACTCTTGGCCAGGTCCTCTAACTTTCCTGTAGCGGCATTCCAACGCGCCAAGCCATTAATTGCCGACGAGATTGTTGAGATCCAAATGTTGCCGTGCGAGTCTTCAATCAATCTGAAAACTTGCGGAGCTGCAAGGCCATCCTTGGTTGTATAAATTGCGAGCGGATGCGCGCTCTTCAGGTGATCGAAATTCGTTACCGCGGGAAAGTGATAGAGTCCGTCGCTCGTTCCAATCCACCACTCTCCGTTGCGGGTCTGCAGTGTCAGCTGTTCGGAAACCCAACCAAAATTAGGAACCGCATCCGGTTTGAACCAGCTGAAGTGTTCACCATCGAAGCGTCCAAAACGTGTGTAGTAAACGTCTCGAGTTGATCGAAGTAGATCGAGCTGAGCTCCTTCGAACACGCTGGTCCGGTTATCTCCAATTACCGCTCCCCGAAAACACAACCCCCCCGCTTGGTCTTCGAAGATTGAATTGACGACAGCGATTCCATCCTGTTCGTCATAGGTTTGAAAACCTTTGCGTGCCAGCTTCATTGCGCCTGCTGTGCTGGTACCCAGCCAGAGATTGCCGCTGAGATCTTCGGCGAGCGCTGTGATTTCGTGGTAGGTCAGACCGTTTCGGTTTGTATATGCTCGAATTCCTTCTTTGTTGTCAGGATGGAATTCAATAAGACCTTCGTTGGTTGCAGCCCAGAACTTGCGATCAGATGTTTCGAAGAGTTCGTAGATCCAACCGGTCGGCAAACCAGTGCGCGTATTGAAAGACTGAGTGATAGTTACCTTAGAGTTAACGCGATCAGTGGAGAACTCAAAAAAGCCGCTGTCTCTTGTTCCAGCCCACAATCTCTTTTGATCATCGATGAAGAGAGTTTGAATGTAGTCAGTCGGTAGACCGTCGTTCTTGGTGTATCTCGCTGTGGAACCGTCTCGTGAGCGTTGATAAAGTCCGCTAGGCGTCGCCACCCACAGTGACCCGTTGGTATCTTCAATCAAAGACAAAATCTCGCTTTGCGCAGCGTACTGCTTCGGAATACTCAGATCTATCGCGTGCAACGTTAATACGCCGCTCGATCGCTCGAGGCGATAGAGCCCTTTATTAGTGCCGCACCAGAGATTTCCTTCGTGATCTTCGAGCAACGCGTTTGCAGACGAAATGGATTGATCATGATCATCAGTCATAACCATTGAGAACATCTTTGCCGACGCGAGGTTTTCGTTTGCGTTAATTACGTGATTTACGGGTGTCCCGCTGGGATTGAATCGAACGAGACCGCCGTTAGTTGCCAACCAATATTCACCTGTTCGTATTTCCAAAAGGTCGTTCACAGCCGGATCCGGCAAACCATTTTCTGTCGCAAAGTTAATAAACGCATAACCATCAAATCGCGATAATCCGCCAGCAGTACAGAACCAAAGAAATCCGCGCGAGTCACGGAAGATTTTGTTGATTTCATTGTTCGCTAGAGAATCAGCTGTACTGTAAGTTTTGAGTGGAAGCCGCTCAGCTTGAACAAAGAATGGGCCAGGAGACCAAAGAGCAATGATCAGGACCGTGGCCCTTGTAAGCACGTGTATCAGGGGAATGCGGTCGAGCATGAGCTTTAAATACCATATATTTGAAGTGGAGGCTCGGTTTTAGGCCATCGTCCTCAGTTAGCCAGGTTGTTGTGGCTGAAAACGCCCAGGCTACTGGCTATCTGCCAACAGCTACACCTGACGGTCCCGCCGATCGAAAAATTACAAACGAAAAATTTTGTTGGTCCAGTTTCCTCACAGTGATAGACTCCGTCGCCGAAAATGCTTCTGCCGCACTCGCGCGGTTGCAGCCCTCGCAAGCAGGTCAACTGAAAACCTAAAAAGGGAGGCGCTTAATGAATCGTATTTGCGCCTTAAATCGAAGATCGCAACGCATCGTTTTGGCGATGCTGTGTGGTGTCCTGCTGTTTACGAATTGCCAAAATGTTAGTTACCTACCAGCAACAACCCCTTCTGGTGTTCCGGCTTTCGCGCTGATAACACCGGAACTCTATCCGCAGATTGTTCGCGGTTCGGAATTCATTACCGCGGGTACACGCGACAGCGACAAACTCATGCGTGCGCAAAAGTACTACTTAGCGGAAGGAGACAGCATTGGGTTTCGTTGGGAAGACTTCCGCGTTCAAAGTGAAGGAGGTTGCAGTCTTTGTCAGGACCCCGACCGATGCCTTTTTCAGCCAAGCAGTATGGGTAGGTTTTCTCCAACCGTGGTACTCGTCAAATTTCCATTCGTCGACGGAGCGACATCCGACACTGGCGAAGGGGCTACATTTGCACGGTCCGCATCCGGATGTGCTAACCATTCCAACTCGTGCCCAAATTGTCCAACTTACATTCCATCCCAGGCAGGAAGCTTTCGTTTGTTTGTAAAGGGGCTCGAATCACCGCCGCCTCCCGCTGAGAACACACCAATTGAGTCGTTCAAAAATGAGGCATATGTCTCACCCGTATTCGGAGACGATAAGAAGCTCGTAACATTAGACGCGGATTTCATTCGACGCGGTGATTCAAGGACCGTCAATTATCCGCTTAAGCTGATACGAATGATGGACCAGGAACAGAAGGTCCATTGGGTTACATGGATAAGAGGCGACCAACCCGATGACTCCAACACCCCTGACACCTCCTGGACAGAGAACTTCAGCCCCCGTCTGACCATTTCAAAGGTGAATGTATTTACTTCCGAAGGTTCCGTGCCTTTCTCACGAGTTCTTATTTCAACTACCCCTGTTTGTAAGACTGGCCGTTCAGGCTGTCTCACCACCAACAACGTTTGTGAACAAACTTCCCCTGGTGAGGTGTTACTCGCCGCCTGCGCAGGTGTTACGAACACAGTAACTCCTACGAGTCTCAAAGCTTCTGGCCGTGTGCGAGTCTACTGGATAGTTCAGTTTGATAGTGATCCGGGTAAACCTGTGGATGCGGACATGAGAATCCAATTCACCTTGGAGGTAGAACCATGACAAGCGCGGTTGCTTCCAGAAAAAGTTGTTTGCTGGCAATACTGTTGATTCTTACCGTGCTGACAGTTGGTTGCAACTCTGACTTCTTTCTCGGCGAGTCAGAGGCGAACGCTTACCTGGCTAATTTGCGTACTGAGCCTTTGGCCAACGAACTCCTTAGTGGTCTATCCGGCAAAGAACTGCAACTTCACTTTAATGTTTCCGGAGGCGTTCCTCACCTCAGCCAGTCAAATCTTCTCGAAGTTCTTCGCGGGACAAAGCTGGGAGTTATTGAGTCACAATTGCTGCAGCAGCAGATCAGTCTGGAAACGCTGGCAAAACAAATTGAGGGAATGCTCGACGGTTGGATCTCCGACAGACTGTTGTTGCTAAAAGACCAGGCAGGCTCAAAAGTAAATCTATCCGAATTGGATCGAGCCACAGTCAAGTTCGTTTCTGCTCCACAACTACAATACTCTGCAGACCAACGAATTCAATTCGCAGCGAAGTTACAAATTACTATTGCGGCCACTATTGATGTAAATGTTCTCAGTGGCGTAGAGAGCTTCGTAGCCAGTTTATTCGGCGCCAATCCGAACGGGCGATATCCGCTGACTATTACACTCGATAACTGGCAGCTTAACGGTAGCCTGAGTTTTTCAAACTCATTTGTGGATGCAGCAACCCTGCATCTACAGATGCCGCCAAGCTCGCCAGTTGTGACTGTGCGAGACACGACCGCCGTAAACGCTCCAGACAGGATAAAGGCCGGCGTAAGACAGGCGTTCGAAAAACCATTGGCCGGCGCCGTTGATGAAACTCTCGACCTGAAGTTCGACTACTTTTCCATCGCTGCGTTGCAGCTGCTTGCAAACAACACAACTTCCCAACGTGAACTGTCCTTTTCCTATGAACCTCGACCCTGCCTGCCGGAACCGATTCTCGACGTGGTCGCGCGAACCAGCGGCGGACGGCTCTATCACGCTCGGAAAATCGACGGAGCCTGGCGAGACGTTGAAGTGTTACCTCCGATTCGAGGTCCGCTCAGTGATCCGGCGCTGGTCGCATCCACTCCCGATCAACTTGATGTCGTTGCCACTGCTGGCGGAGTGCTCTTCCATTCAAGCTATAGGCAAAAGTTGTGGACCAATCGGATTATCGACGGAGCAGGAACTGAGCGTACTGAGTATTTCGGCCGACCAGCTTTGCTGTCCACAGCTCCGGGACAACTGGAGGTAATCGCCACCCAACGCGACGGTCTTTATCACTTGCGGCGCGTGAATGGAGCGTGGCAGTCACCGGTTTATGTGAATGTTGGGATCGCGCCGCGAAATGAGTTTCGCGATCCGGTCGTTGTTCAGGCAGGCAACAAGCTTCTGCTTCTTTTTGTAGACCGTTTGAATTCGCTCTATGTCATTGCTTTTGATCTTGATTCTGCAAGATGGGGTAAGTCTGTTTATGTCGCCAACACTATGTTTGCGCCTGCTGCTGTGTCCTCAGGAGATGGCAGAATTGACATTGTCTACGTGAAGCCGAACGGCGTACCTAGTCATCTCGTTGCTCAGGTAAACGCTGCGACAATTCTCGACCAGAATGATCCAGGATTCTGGTCTCGCAGTGGTTTAGCTATAGGCGGACTTCTGAATGAAAGTCCTGCGTTAGTTGCTTCCGGATATCAGCGTTTGGAATTGGTTGGCAGGGGAACCGATAACCACCTTTACCATAACCACCTGGTCGCTTCGAACGACCCGACTGGTCTTGTAGAAGGCGTTCAGGTCAGCTCTGGTTGGACAGGTTGGTCCGACATCAGCTACCGGTTTTTCGGTTCCGGAGATTTGTTCGCCGGACAAATAGGCGGCCCTGCGGTAGCTTCGACACGAGCAGGAGAGGTCTACGTAGTCGGGCGCGAACGATTTCTTCAGGCGGACAGAGGCATCTTCGGAAACTCGTACCATAGTACCCGATACGGCATTGCTCCATGGAAGGCGATGCGCTGGCGCGGCTTCCAGAAAATCGGTTCGCAAAACTTCACCGGTTACCCGGCGCTTTCTGTATCGGACCAACAACTTACCGTTGCGGTAGCAGGTCAAAACGGCGATATCTGGAATTCCAATCTGGACGCCAACTACGTAGCGAAATTATCAAACGTGCCAAGTATTCGTGCCGGTGCTTCCAATGGCTCGAAAGGTCCCCTGATTTTCTCGTCTGGTCCAGGCATTGTGGATATCCTCACGCTCGGCCCAAACGGCGAGTTTCAACAAAGACGGCGGCTCAACGGCATCCTTGATCGTAGCATTGCGATTCCGTCGAATTTTTTGTTCAAGGCAATCGCTGCTCAAAGTTATGGCGATGGCTATATAGATATGGTTGGAGTCGCATTCAATAACACTCTCTCGTACTGGCGGCTTCGCAATGGACGATGGGAGGGACCAGGTTCGATTGGTGGGAACGTGATATCTCCGCCGGTGCTGCTGAACACCGGAGCCGGACAGCTTTCATTGCTTGGAATTGGCGGTGATCATCAACTTTATCTTTGGCGCTTCACGAATGGGCGCTGGAGTAACTGGTATCAGATTAGTAGCAACGTCCTCGTTGATGAGAACTTGTTTGGTCAGAGCGCCGCTGCGAGTTGGGGCGATGGCGAGATTGATCTAGTCAGCGTGGAGGCTGGTAGTCGACGAATGTTCCATCGCAGGATACTAGCTGGCATGGTAAGTACGGGTGCGATCTCCAATCGAGAAGTGTCGTCGGTTGGTGGTGTTGTTGCCGACGTTCCAATGCTGACTGCCCTCGCGCCCTTTTCGCTCCACATACTGGTCCAGGGAACCGACAGTCGCCTGTACAGCACATGGTCCTTCATGGAATCTCCATCCTCGACATCAAGAAGAGGCGATGACGGTCGAGAGGGATCAGCCATGTCGGTTGTGCCACGGTTTCGTGTTGGCTGGCGGGCTTCTCAACCAGTGAGTTGGCCAGGTCTAGTCGGGGGAGGTGTAACTTTGCTTGGTGAGCGTACGTTGGTTTCAATTGCCACAGGACCCGATGGACGAACGTATTTAAGTCGATACAAGAATTTGAACTGGTCAGGCTATCGTTCGTTGATCGAACGGAACCAGCCAGTACGTCAAGGAACTGCGTCGATCAGACCAGCTGCTACTATCAACTGAGACAGCATTGCGCTATCGGCCTGGCATTGCCTTCAGTTCTTCCATAATGCACTCTGGCATCAACGGCACATGATTGAAGCTCGTGGCATTCTCAATTGCGTTCAAGATCACCATCACATTCTCTGCATTTCGGCAAACTATTCCGGTGATTACCTCAAGAACCAATGGAATCTACTCAGGAACAACCCGACTCACCTGATTAATGTGACAGGGCCGCTCACTTGAAGTGAATATGTGCCGTGACCGCCGCCGCCGTTGTCAGGAGGTTTAGTTGCCTGGACCAGGATAGTGAGGGTCTGAACCTTGTCGACAGTTATGGGTTTCGAAATGCTTTCGCCGCCTTGCACCTCGAGTGTTGGAATAGCTTGCTGTCCACTCGGAGACAACACGGCAAATTTTGCCCCAGCCTTTGCGTCTGTCGCTTTGACGCTGAAGCTAAAAGTTATTTGCCCCGGGCCGTTAACATTTAGTAAATGAAGAAACGGTCTTTCAACAGTCGGGTCTAACTGTCCTGACAGTGAGTTGGAGCCGGCTGGCGTACCTGCTACGGCAGGCCCACTTAGTTGCACTGAATATGAACCGCGACCGGCGGTGCCAGCAGACTTAGGGACGATGACGAGAACGGTGAGAGTCTGAGCCTTGTCGAACGTGACAGGTTTCGAAATGCTTTCGCCACCTTGCAACTCGAGCGGGGGAAGAGCGAAGGTGCCCGCCTGATTCAACACGGCAATGCTTGCTCCAGCCTTTGCGTCTATCGCTGTGAAGCTAAAGCTGAAAGTTACTTGCCCGGGGCCGGTGACATTCACTATATGAAAACGCGTTCTTTCATCAGCCGGGTCTAACGTACCTTGCAGTAGGTTGGATCCGGCTGGTGCAGCTGCTCCGCCGTCACCAACTGGAGCTGCACCAACATTGGCTGGAACGACTGGACCAGCCGGGGCTGCAACAGGGACATTATTAGCCGCCGCACCACCTCCTTGCGGCGCAGGGGCTGGACTAAGACTAACGGGTCCATCGAGCGTAACTTTGTAAGTGCCCGTGCCGCCGGTGTCGCCGTATTTGAGTCCTTTAATCTTCATCACGATATCGCGTTTTCCGCTGAACTGAACGCTGTTGACTATCCGCTCGCTGCCCCCATCAACCCCCTGGGCCAAAACGTCAGAGAGAATTGGTCTTGAGTTGGCGTCGAACAAGTAGAGCATTGCACCTGCATTTGTGGCAGAAGCTTTGACTTCAATTGTCACGGTCAATTTCCCCGGGCCAGCCGTGAACTTATAGAAATATGAGGTGTCGCTTCCATCGAGGTCGTCGGTAATCACATTCGCCGTAACGGGTGTAGGATTGTCTCGATCGGTTGACCTCTCTTGTCCGAACACAGGACTGATCGAAACACACAACAAAAACGCGGCGATGACCAAACTCACCGCGTAAAGCCGAGCGGAGTTTCCGCATTCGCCATAAAAGTTCATAGCTACATCCTCCATCAAATTTGAGTTACCGAACCACCGCTGACTAGAAAGAGAGCGTCTCAACCTTCTCACCTTGGACCATCACTTCGTGGCAAAGCGTAATACATTTCGAAATCCACAGTGGCGCGCGGCGTTCGTCGATCCACCATCGCATACTTAGATCCTGTGAAGGCACGCATTGCACCCTGTGGCGGTCGTGATTGAGAAGGGTCACCGCCAATCCACGCTCTGGTGGTGAAGAGCGGATTAGGATCCACACTTGGCAAGAGTCCATCGCCTCCCATCGAGGCGATGACCCGCACTTGTACGTTTGGCGGTAACTTCAGTGCGTAACGGCAAACGTAGTAGTCTCCTTCATCATCCGCTTTCCACATCTGGCTATGATCGC
>Ga0163162_10003697_pt1 | contig 14665 bp, 13 predicted proteins | sample S55metaG_FD_115310 | JGI IMG/M metagenome (GOLD analysis project Ga0163162, IMG submission 115310) | Switchgrass rhizosphere microbial communities from Kellogg Biological Station, Michigan, USA - S5-5 metaG | ecosystem: Host-associated > Plants > Roots > Rhizosphere > Soil | place: USA...
CGATCTGGCCGGAAAGCAGGGCGAGACCTTCACGCAGGCGCTCGATCAGGTCGAAGCCGGCCGGCTTTCGACCGGTCGCGATGCGATGACACCCCTGGGCAAGGATGGAAACGCGGGATACCGCGCCGCCGCGCGCCTGATGGAAGGCGGCATCGCGCTGCAGCAGAACAAGCCGGCGGATGCGGGCAAGCTGTTCGCCGCCGTGGCTGCGGATGCGACCGCCCCGCAGGCCTATCGCGATCTTGCGACGATCCGCGAAGTGGCCGTGAATTTCGACAAGCTTCCGCCGCAGCAGGTTGTCGATCGGCTGCACACGCTGGCCGTGCCGGGCAATCCGTGGTTCGGCAGCGCCGGCGAAATGGTCGGCATTGCGTACATGAAGCTTGGCAAGAACGATCAGGAAGGCCCGCTGTTCGCCACGATTGCCAAGGACAAGGACGTTCCGGATTCACTGCGCCGCCGCGCGCGGCAACTGGCCGGCCTGCTGGGCGTGGACGCGGTTGAAGACCCGGCTGCGGCAGCGCGGACCGGCGGACAATGACGAGGATAATCGAAGGCATGAACAGCAGCGGTCGCAGTTTTCCCTCGTTGTGTAAGGCCGGCATGGCCGGTGCGATTATCCTCTCGCTGGCGCTGGGTGGCTGCGGCATCGGCAAGCACAAGACGAAGTCGACTCCGACGGTGGGCGAACGCGTGCCTGTGCTGTCGCGGATCGAGGCGGGGACCAAGGTCGATCCGTCGATGTCCTCGATGGAAGTCGTGCTTCCTGTCGCCGAGGCCAATGCCGATTGGGCGCAGGCGGGCGGCAACGCTTCCAAGTCTTACGGCCACCTCGCGCTCGCCGATGCGCCGCGCAAGGTGTGGACGGTCAGCATTGCGGGCTCTTCCTCCAAGCAGCGTCTGGCCGCCTCACCCGTCATCGGCGGCGGCAGGCTGTTCGTGATGGACACCGAAGGCATGGTCCGCGCCTATGATGCGCAATCGGGCCACGAAGAGTGGAAGCAGGGCTTCCGCCTGCCCGACAGCGGCGGTTCGGTTTTCGGCGGCGGTGCCGCGTTCGATGATGGCGTGGTCTATATCACGACCGGGCTTGGCGAAGTCGCCGCGCTCGATGCTGCCAAGGGCACGATCAAATGGCGCGTGAAGCCGGCTGGGCCGCTGCGTGGTTCGCCCACGATCGGTTTCGGTTCGGTCTATGTGATGACGCAGGACAACCAGATCGTCGCGCTCAACGCGGCGGATGGCACATCGCAGTGGAACGAAAGCGGATCGGTTGCGCAGACCGGCGTGTTCGGCGTTGCCGCTCCCGCAGCCGGGCAGGGCACGATCGTGGCGGGCTACAGCTCGGGCGAACTGGTCGCCTATCGCTATGAAAACGGTCGCCAACTGTGGTCGGACGCATTGGCGCGCACCAGCATAGCCACCAGCGTTTCGACGCTGACCGATATCGACGCAGATCCGATCATCGAGCGTGGCCGCGTCTATGCGCTGGGCCAGGGCGGACGAATGGCCGCCTATGAACTCGTCACCGGTCAGCGCATCTGGGAACTGAACCTCGCCGGCATTTCCACCCCCGCCATCGCGGGCGAGTGGATCTTCACGCTGACCGACGAAGCGAAGCTGCTGTGCATCGCCAAGACCACCGGCAAGGTGCGCTGGCTGGCGCAGCTCCAGCGCTATCGCAGCGAGAAGAAAAAGCAGAACCCGATCTTCTGGACCGGCCCCGTGCTTGCCGGAAACCGCCTGTGGGTTGCCAATTCGCGCGGCGAGATTAAGACCCTGTCGGTTACCGATGGCACGATCAGCCCGTTCGGAAAGGTCGGCGCGGGCGTCACGCTGGCTCCGGTCGTCGCCGGGCAGACGCTGTACGTGCTCGACGATTCGGGCAGGATCACCGCGTTCCGCTAAACCGGGCGCTCATCGGGGCTCTTCACGATTTCCTCACTGTTGCCCGGTAAGCAGCGGGCGATGAACTCGCGCATTCCCCGTTCCCAAAGCCCTCGCCCGCCAAGCGATGTCTCGGCAGGTGTCGGGCTGTCCGGGTTGGCCGGCCTGCTGGTGTGGATCGCGATCTGCCGCAACTGGGGGCTGATCGCCGATACGTTTTCGCTCCCCGGACCGCACGCTGTCCTGAATGGCCCCAATGCGGCGCTCGCCGCTTTGCTGTTTTCAGGCACGCCGATGGTGCTGTGGTCGGTGCTGGTCGACAAGGTGCACTTGCGGCCCTCCACCGGCATTGACTGGGCACACCCGCGCCCCTTGCGCGATGTGGTCGATGTTTCGATCACCAAGATCGCCGGGTTGTGGGTGACATGGTCGGTCATCGCGTTCCTCTATTGCCTCGGCCGGTGGTACTGGCGCGGGCAATATCTGTTCGCGATGGACCTGCTGACGGATCTGGCACCGGTGCTCTATCTCGGCGCAATTCCCTATGTGCTGTGGCTCGATCGCGTGCTGGTGAACCCGCGCGACAGTTCCTGGCACTTCGGCGCGATGCTGATGGGCCGCGAGCCTTACGAGCGCGAGGAAGTGTTCCACCACCTGCGTGGCTGGGCGGTGAAGGCTTTCTTCTGCGCCTTCATGTTCTCGATCCTGCCGGGCGGTTTCATGGGCGTCGTGTCGCTCGACTGGAGCACGGTGCCGCTGAACCCGATGGCGCTCGCCAATGCGACGGTCGAGTTCATGTTCATGGTCGACGTGCAGATCGCCATGGTCGGCTATCTCGTTACCATGAAGCCGCTGGATGCGCAGATCCGCACGGCCAATCCCTATCTCGGCGGCTGGCTTTCGGCGCTGATCTGCTATCCGCCGTTCATCCTGATGGGCGGGGGCGGCGTGCTCGACTATCACGTCAACACCGCCGACTGGTCGTACTGGATGGCGGATTACCCGGCCTTGCTGTGGATATGGGCGGGCCTTCAGGTGGTGCTGACAGCGATCTATGCCTGGGCCACGGTGGCGTTCGGCATCCGCTTTTCCAACCTCACCTATCGCGGCGTGCTGACCAATGGGCCTTATGCCTATACCCGGCACCCGGCATACCTCTCCAAGAACGCCTATTGGTGGCTGCTGACCATGCCGTTCCTCGTCACGTCGCATTCGCTGACCGATGCGGTGCGCAATACGGTGACGCTGGGCCTCGTCAGCGCGGTCTATTTCTGGCGCGCGAAGACGGAGGAAAAGCACCTGCTGGCCGCCGATGCGAAGTACCGCGAGTACCACGCATGGATGGACCGGCACGGCCTTATCACGTCGGTCCTTTCAGGCCTTGGCCGCAGGCTGGGCGCGCATTTTGGCCGCCATGCCGATCCGGACCCGGCGCAGTTGCACCCGGCGGAATAAGGCGATCAGACGGGCTGGCCCTCGTCGCTTTCAAAAACGCGGATATTGCGATCGAACAGGCCGAACGCGGCCCGCTCGCGCACCCAGGTCGCCATATGATCGGTCTTGAAATGCGCATCGAGAGCGGCACGATCGCGCCACTGCTCGCTGACATGAAACAGTTCGGAATCGCTGATGTCTTGCGCATAGGCATAGGACAGGCAGCCATCCTCCGCCCGCGTTGCCGCAACCACCTTGGCCGCGAGCGGCAAAGCCGCCGCGAGATGTTCGGCGGGAATGCGGAACGTGCCCATCACGATGATCATGGCGACCCTCAGAAGCTCTTGGTTTCGTAAACCCGCGACACGTCGCCGTTCCACTCGCCGTGATAGAGCGCCAGCAGGCGTTCGGCCGGGGTCTTGCCGCTGGCCACGATCTCGTCGAGCGGGACGAGGTAGCCGGTTTCGTTATCGCCGGCGTCGTTCAACTGCGCCCGCGCCGTCAGGCCGCTGCGCGAAATGGCGAGAACCTCGGCTGCGATATCGCGCAAGGTGCCCCCACCCGGAAGCGGCGCATCGAGGCCCAGTTTCGGCACGCTGGCCCGCAACGCTTCGCGCCCGTTCATGTCCCAGTCCTTGACCAGATTCCACGCGGCATCGAGCGCGCCCTGATCATAGAGCAGGCCCACCCAAAGCGCCGGCAGCGCACAGATGCGGCTCCACGGCCCGCCATCGGCCCCGCGCATTTCAAGGAAGCTCTTTAGCCGCACTTCGGGAAATGCGGTGGAAAGGTGGTCGATCCAATCCGATTCCAGCGGCCTTTCGCCGGGCAGCGCGGCCAGCTTGCCATCCAGGAAATCGCGGAACGACTGGCCCGCAGCATCGATGTACTTGCCGTCGCGGAATACGAAATACATCGGCACGTCGAGCATGTAATCGACATAGCGTTCGTAGCCGAAGCCATCCTCGAACACGAAATCGAGCATCCCGGTGCGCGCGGGATCGGTGTCGGTCCAGATGTGGCTGCGATAGGACAGGAAGCCGTTGGGCTTGCCTTCCAGGAACGGCGAATTGGCGAACAGCGCGGTCGCGAGCGGTTGCAGCGCCAGCGACACGCGGAACTTCTGCACCATGTCCGCCTCGGAACCGTAGTCGAGGTTGGTCTGGATGGTGCAGGTGCGCAGCATCATGTCCAGCCCCATCGTGCCCACGCGCGGCATGTGGCGCAGCATGATGTCGTAGCGGCCCTTGGGCATAATCGGCAATTCGGCACGGGTCTTGTCGGGCCAGAGGCCGAGGCCGAGATAGCCGAGGCCCAGCTTGTCGCCGATGGTCTTTACCTGGGCGAGATGTCGCCCGGTTTCCTCGCAGGTCTGGTGCAGATTCACCAGCGGCGCGCCCGACAGCTCAAGCTGGCCGGCGGGTTCGAGGCTGACCGCGCCGTCCGGCCCGCTCATCGCGATCACGTTGCCGCCTTCCAGAATCGGCTCCCAGCCGAACTCGGTCAGCGCCATCAGCAGATCACGGATGCCGCCGGGTTCATCATAGGAAGGGGCGCGGAAATCGGCGGTGCGATAGACGAATTTCTCGTGCTCGGTGCCGATGCGCCAGTTTTCGCGCGGCTTTTCCCCGCGCTGCATCGGTTCCACGAGCTGGTCGCGGGTTTCGATGAAAGGTTCGTTGCTATCTGAAACTTGTCGCGTGCTCATGCGCGCCAGATAGTGCGCAGAACTGCCCTGCGCCAGCCTAAAACTGTGATGGGGCTATGCCCTGCCGCCAATCGCCTGCCAGCCCCATCCACACGGCCATCCCCGCAATGGCCGCCGTTTCGGCGCGCAGGATGCGTGGCCCCAGCGATATCGGCATGGCGCGCGGGTGGGCGCGGATCAACCCGCGCTCGGTATCGTCGAAGCCACCTTCCGGGCCGACCAGCAGCGCGGCAGGGCCCTGATGGCACGCAAAAGCCGCCGCTGCCGGCTCGCCGCCCTGCTCGTCGGCAAAGAACAGTGCGCGGCCTTCGGGCCAATCGCGCAGCAGCGCCTCCAGCTTTGCGGTTTCGGCCAGGACCGGAAGTGCCGTGCGGGCGCATTGCTCTGCCGCCTCGATCACGATGGTGCGCGCGCGCTCGGGGTTAAGCTTGTCGGCCACACAACGCCGGGTGACGACCGGATGGATCGCCGCGACGCCGAGTTCGGTGGCTTTTTCCAGCACGAGATCGAAGTTGGGCTTCTTGAGCAGCGCGGCGCAGAGCCAGAAATCGGGCACATCCTCGCGCGGGCGCAGCCGGGTTTCGACTGTCAGGCTTACGTCGCGTTTGCCCGCCTCTGTTACCCGCGCCAGCCATTCGCCGGTTACATCGTCGCAGACGACAACGGGATCGCCGGGCGCAACGCGCATTACCTTGCCGAGATAATGTGCCTGTCCGCCATCAAGCGAAAGCGACGCGCCTTCGGCCAGCGGCGGGGCGACGAACAGGCGGGGAGCGGAGCGGGGTGGCCAGGCCGGGGTTGCGGGCATGGCCGGGCACTAGCCGATTGCGCGGGCCAGGGCTATGCCGCGTGAGATGACGCCTCCCGCAACCGCTTCCGACATTGTGCCCGACAGCGAGCATCGCGGCCTCGTGGCCCGCCTGCCGCAGCCCTTGCGCGATTACGCGATGCTGGCGCGGCTGGATCGGCCCATCGGCTGGTGGCGGCTGTTCTGGCCCTGCACATGGGGCCTGTTTCTGGCGGACGGTGCGGCGTGGTGGGATCTGGTGCTTTGGATGCTGCTGGGTTCCGTGGCGATGCGCGGGGCGGGCTGTGTCTATAATGACGTCGTCGATGCCGATCTCGATCGGCAGGTGGCGCGCACCGCGGCGCGCCCGGTGGCGAGCGGACGCGTCTCGAAGAAAGCGGCGTGGGCGTGGCTGCTGGCGTTGTGCCTGATCGGCCTGGTGGTGTTGCTGCAATTGCGCTGGCAGGCGCAGGCCGTGGCGATGGGCAGCCTTGCGCTGGTTGCCGCCTATCCCTTCATGAAGCGTATTACCGGCTGGCCGCAGGCGTGGCTGGGGCTGGTATTCACCTGGGGTGCGCCGGTCGGATGGGTTGCGGTGACGGGCTTCGACCGCCTCGCCCCGCTGGGCCTGCTCTATGCCGGCTGCTGGGCGTGGTGCATGGGATACGACACGATCTATGCGCTTCAGGACCGCGAGGACGATGCGCTGATTGGCATCGGATCATCGGCGCTGTCTTTCGGGCGCCACGTGAAAGCGGGCGTCGGCGGGCTCTATACCTTCGCCGTGCTGTGCTGGGCAGGAGCGTTCTGGCTTGTACGGGCCGATTGGCTCGCCCTGCTGGCACTGCTGCCGGTGGCCGGGCATCTGGCCTGGCAGGTGCTGACGTTAAAGGAAGACGGTGCCGATCCGCTCGTCAAGTTCCGCTCGAACCGCATGGCAGGCCTGCTGATGGCGCTGGCCTGCCTGGTCGTCGGGGCCGTTCAGGCATAGCTGACCAGTTCGAACTCGATGCCGTCCCAGTCGTAGAAATAGAATCGACGGCCCGGATCGTAGTCGGCGTGGCTGAAGGGCACGAGGCCGTGGGCTTCGACAACCCGCTCGGCGGCATCGAGATCATCGACGACAATGCCTACATGCTGAAGCGGCGCACCCTTTTCAAATGGGGCGGCGACGGGCTCTTTCGGGGTGTAGAGTGCGATGTAATCGAACTCGCCGCCGAGGTGGATGGTCCAGCCATCGTCTATCGCCGGGCCGCGCCAGCGTTCCTGCCAGTCAGTGATCGCGGCGAGCAGAGCCGCCGTGCGATCGGGATCGCTGACCCGGATATTCACGTGTTCAAGGCGGGCCACGGGCATTTCCTCAGGTCCTTTCTCAAGACTTGTTCGAATCGACACCCGGGATTATGCAACCTCAAGTTAACTTGAGGTCAAGAATTTTGACGCGGAAGCCCTTGTGAATCGCAACGATCTGATCCCGATCGGGGTGCTGGCACGGCGTACCGGGCTCGCCGTGTCCGCCATCCGCTATTACGAGGATCGGGGCCTCGTCCAATCGGTGCGGACCGGCGGAAACCAGCGGCGGTTCCTGCGCTCGGACATCCGCAGGCTCAGCTTTGTCCTGATCGCGCAGAAACTTGGGCTGGGACTTGCGGAGATCGAACGCGAACTTGCGTCTCTGCCCAAGGGGCGGACGCCCACGGTGCTCGACTGGCAGCGGATCAGCCGTTCGATGCGCAGCGAGATCGACCAGCGCATCCAGTTGCTCACGCGGACCAGACACAAGTTGGAGGAGTGCATCGGCTGCGGCTGCCTCAGCCTCGACCGGTGCCAGCTCTACAACAAGGACGACCGCGCCGCGGCTGCCGGGCCAGGGCCACGCTATGTGCTTGATCAGGTTTAGGAAAGAAGTTCCACCGCGCCGCCAAGGTCCACGCTGACAAGGCGGGAGACGCCCTGTTCCACCATCGTCACGCCGAACAGGCGGTGCATCCGGCTCATCGTCACGGCGTTGTGGGTGACGATGAGGTAGCGGGTCTTCGTTTCGGCCACCATCGCATCGAGCATGTCGCAGAAGCGTTCGACGTTGGCGTCGTCGAGGGGGGCGTCGACTTCGTCGAGAACGCAGATGGGGGCGGGGTTGGTCAGGAACAGCGCGAAGATGAGTGCGACGGCGGTGAGCGCCTGTTCGCCGCCCGACAGAAGAGTGAGCGATTGCAAGCGCTTGCCGGGCGGTTGCGCGAAGATTTCAAGGCCGGCTTCCAGCGGATCGTCGCTGTCGACCAAGGCCAAGTGGGCCTCGCCACCGCCGAACAGGCGGGCGAAGAGGCGGCGGAAATGGCCATCGACGGCTTCGAAGGCGGCACGCAACCGTTCGCGTCCTTCCCGGTTGAGGTTGCCGATGGAGCCTCTAAGCCTATGAACAGCCTCGGTTAATTCGGATCGATCGGCGATGGTGGAGCCGTGCTTCGTCTCCGCTTCGGCCAGTTCATCGGCGGCGACCAGATTGACCGGGCCGATGCGTTCGCGCTCGGCCGTCAGGCGGTCGTGCTCGGTCGATTCCTGCGCAGCGCTGCCCACTTCGGCGGACGAAAAGGCGAAGCGTTCGGGCAGGAGCGGCGGCGGACACTGGAATCTTTCTCCCGAGATTCCAGCCATTTCCTGCCGCCGCAGGTCTTCGTTTTCGGCGCGGGCGACCGCCCCGGCGCGCGCCTCGCGGGCGCTCGCCAAGGCTTCGTTCGCTGTGGCGAGGGTGGTGTCGGCGGTGCGGGAATTTGCCTCGCTGGCGGCGAGGGCGGCTTCGGCGGCGGAAAGTTCGGTGGCGAGGCGATTGCGCAAGGCTTCGCCGCCTTCGATCTCCCGCATCAGGCTTTCGGGTTTTGCTGCGAAAACAAGGCGTTCCTCGGCCAGTTCTTCCGCGCGACCGGCCATTTCGGCGAGGCGACGGGCGGCGTCTCCCGCGCGGGATTGCCAGTTTCGCACATCGACCTGAAGTGCACCTAAACGCTCCTTGCCGACCGCAAGCGCCTGTTCGAGTGCCGCAACCGCTGCAATGCCGGCCTGCAGGGCGGTGCGTGCCGATGTGTTGCGGGTCCGCGCCTGTTCCAGTGCGTTGCGGCCCATTTCCGGATCGGGAAGCGCGGCGCGTTTTTGCTCGGCGGCGGCGCTTTCGTGGTCGGCGGCGCTGCGCTGGTCGGCAAGGTCGGCGCGGGCGCGATCGAGTTCGGCACGGCGGGCTTCCATTCGGGCACGGGCCGCCTCGGCGGCATCGAGCGCGCGCAGGGCGGTGCGTTCGGCATCGGCGGCGGCGGCAAGCGCGCGTTCGGTGGTGGCGAGATCGGCCTGCACTTGCGCGAGGGCGGTGCGCGCGGCTTCGTGGTGTGCCTCGGCGGCTGTGGCTGCGGCGCGGAGCGGGGGCAGGCGGGCTTCAAGGTCCGACAGTCGGTTTTCGGCTTCGAGCGCGGCGGCCTCGGCAGCGCCTTCGCCCCGCGCGACGAAGCCGTCCCACCGGCGCAAGTGGCCGGCGCGGGTTACGAGCCATTCGCCGGGGGCCAGTGGCTGGCCCTCGTCGGTTTCCGCAACGCGGACGAGCGCGAGGCGGGCGGCGAGTTCGGGCGGGCCTTGGACATGGTGGGCCAGCGAATCTGCGGGCGTGGCGGGGGTGTCGGCGCCGGTCCAGAAACGACCTTCGGCATTGGCGGGAGCGGGGCCGACCGGGGCTGCGGCATCGCGGCCCAGCACGGCGGCCAGCGCCCGTTCGTAGCCGGGGGCGGCGCGGCTGCCGGAAAGGGCGCTTTTGCCCCGGCCCTTGGCGGCGGCGGCCCTTTCGCGGGCAGCCTTGTCGCGGGCGAGGGCTTCGGTTTCGCGCTCAGCGCCGGCGAGTTCGGCGCGGGCGGTGGCGAGCGCGTTGGCGGCGGCATCGCGCCGGGTGACGAGGTCTTCGCGCTGGGTGGTGAGGGCAGTGCGGCGGGCCTGTGCCTCGGCCAGGGCCGTCGCCGCGGTGGCGCGTTGCGCTTCGGCGGTGGCAATCTGAACGGATGGATCGCCTTCGCTGGCGAGGGCTTCGGCTTGCCGCGCGAGGCGGGCGGCGTCTGCGTCCAGCCTGCCCACCCGCTGGCGAGCGGCGGCCACGGCGGCTTCGGCGACGCGCCATTCGGCGTCGATTCCGGCCTGTTCGGCGACTTTTTGCGCCAGCGCGAGTTCGGCGGCGCGGGCGGCGCGGTCGGCCTCGTCTTGCGCGGCCTGCACTTGCGGGCGGCGCGCTTCCTCTGCGGCGAGTGCGGCCTGCGCGGCGGCGCACTCCTGTTCCAGCCGGGCGAGCGCAGCAGCCGCATCGCCGGTCATCCGGTCTGCCTGATTGCGATCCTGTTCGATGCGGGCGAGCTGGCGGTCGATGTCGGCCAGCCGCTGTTCGGCGGCTTCCAACTGGGCGGTAAGGGCGGCCATGCGCTGGCCATGCGCACCAGAATCCTGCCGGCGATCGAACAAGTCCTCGCGCGCCTGCGCCAGCGCGGCGGCGTGGGTGTGCTGGGCGGTTTGGGCAGCCTTGGCGGCGTCCTGAGCGGTGGCGACCGTTTCCTCGGCGCGCTTTGCTTCGGCGCGGGCGGCTTCGGCGGCCGCGGCGGCATCGCGCCAGCGGGCGAAGACGAGGCGCGCTTCGGCCACCTTGATCCGATCGCTGACCGCGCGATAGCGTTCGGCGGCGCGGGCCTGACGGCGCAAGGTGGCAATCTGGCTTTCGAGGCCGGAGAGCATGTCTTCCAGCCGGGCAAGGTTGGTTTCGGTCGCGCGCAATTTCTGTTCGGCATCGCGGCGGCGCACGTGAAGGCCCGCGATGCCGGCGGCTTCCTCCAGCATCATGCGGCGTTCGGCCGGCTTGGCGGCGATAACTGCGGCGATCCGGCCCTGGCTGACGAGTGCCGGGCTGTGCGCGCCCGTGGCCGCATCGGCGAAGACCAGCGCCACGTCCTTGGCGCGCACGTCACGCCCGTTGACGCGATAGGCGGAGCCGGCACCGCGTTCGATCCGGCGCACGACTTCGAGTTCGCCGCCATAAGGGCTGGACGGGTCGGTGTCTGCCGTGAGCATCACTTCGGCAAAGGCGCGCGCGGGGCGGCTGGCGGTGCCGGCGAAGATCACGTCGTCCATGCCGCCGCCGCGCATCGATTTGGCCGAGCTTTCGCCCATGACCCAGCGGATCGCTTCGAGCAGGTTGGACTTGCCGCAGCCGTTGGGGCCGACGACGCCGGTGAGGCCGGTTTCGATGCGCAGTTCGGCGGGTTCGACGAAGCTTTTGAAGCCGGACAGTTTCAGCCGGCGAAACTGCATGGGCGCGGGTACCGGCTTTTCGGCGGCGTTGGTGGCCGGTTGGTTGGCCGGATCCGGGCGCTGTTCCCCCACCCCTAGCCCCTCCCCGCAGGGGAGGGGAACCTGGCGTGCCTGAACTTTACCCCCCGTGCCCCCATGCCGGCGTTAGCGCGCGCCGGCGTTCTGGAGCATCGGTTCGAGCGATTCCCAAGTGGCGACTTCGAGGTTCTTGCCGTTGAGGATGAACGTGGGCGTGCCGCTGACGTTGTATTGATCGACAGCCTTCTGCACGCCGGTGGCGAGCGCTTCGGCGGTTTTCACGTTGGCGAGGCAGGAGTTGGCCTGATCCTTCGAAATGCCGCGCGCGGCGAAGAAATCGATCAGGCCGGCCTTGGCGCCCAGCATCTGGAACAGACGCGCATCGGTCATCGTAGCGAGGGCGGGGTCTTTCTGCGCGCCCTCCAGCCCGGCGAAGATGTCCTTCTGGTTGGCGAAAACCTGCTCGGTCAGCGGGAAGAACGTATCGGGCGAGCCACAGCGGGTGAGCATGGCCATCGTGGTATCGAACTTGTCGCGCACGAAGTTGCGGAACTCGATGCTGACGCGGCCGCTGGCCACGTAGTTGTCGCGCAGCTTGGGGAAGCCTTCGGTGGAAAACGCCGCGCAGTGGGGGCAGGTGAGCGAGCCGTACTCGATCAGCTTGAGCGGAGCGCCGGGGTTGCCCATCAGATAGCCGCCCTCAGGGGTGACGGTGACCATGTCGGCCCAGGCCTTGCCTGCGGGCGGGGCGATTTTCGCAATCGGCGCGCCTGCCGTTACCCCGCCGGTGGCATCGTCCTTCTTGCCGCAGGCGGCAAGGCCGAGCGCGAGCGGGAGGGCGGCAAGGAACAGGCTGGTGCGGGCAAGCTTCATGGTGATTTTCCGTCGCAGTGGAAGGGCGGGGTGGCCGTTGCTAGCCTATCCCGCCTGCCGATTGAAGGGGGGCTCGAAGGCGGCGATCAGCGCAGGCGGGCTTCGATCTGGGGCTTGAGGGCGTCCCAGCTATAGGTGCCGGCAAGGACCACGCCGTTGAGCTTGAAGCCGGGCGTGGCGTTGATGTCGTCGATCTCGCTGGCATCCTTGGTGCCCTTGGCCAACCGGTCGGCCAGCGGCTTGTCGGCCAGGCAGCGATCGACCTGCGCGCGTTCGATGCCGCGTTTTTCCATGATCTCGTAAAGATGCAGGTCCGATGCGACGGCGCGCATGCCGGTGGCGAAATTGGGGCTCGCCCAGCGCTGGCGCTGCGCCTCGGTCAACGTGCTGGCGGTGGCCATCCATTGCGACTGGCTGCGCAGCAGCGCGCTGTGCGTGCCGAAGAACTTTGACGGCGGGCCGCAGTGGGCGAGCAGCGACATGGTTACGTCCAGCCCGTTGCGCAGATAGCTGCGGACTTCGATCGAGCCCTTGCCCGTGGCAATGAAGCCGATACGCAGCTGCGCATCCGATTCCTGTTCGAAATGGGCGCAGTGGGGGCAGGTGTAGCTGATATATTCAACCAGCTTTACCGGGGCATCGGGGTTGCCGAGCAGGTAGCCCTCGTCTGCGGTCTTGACGACGGTGGCATTCCAGTTGCGCGCGGCGTTTGCGGGCAGTGGCTTGCCCGCGCCGGCGAGCAGGCCGATGCCGCACAGCGCGGCGATCAGGATACCGATGGTTTTCAACAGCGATCGCATGACGTCTTGGTTTTCCCTGCCCTGATATGTGCCGGCGTTACTTGCTCGCTTCGCCCAGGCTGCGCGCCAGCGATTCGAGCACCGTGCGCAGTTCCGGATCGCCGATATCGCGCAGGCTGTCTCCCAGTTCCATCGGGATAGGTCTTAGCGACGGCGGCGACGCGGGTGCGCGCGGCGTGGTGGACTTCGGCGCCTGAACCTCACCTTGCCGCAGCTTTACCCGCGCGACGGCACGATAGCCGAAGAAGCGGTTCACCCGATCGATGATCTCGGGGATCACGTGCTGGATCAGCGGCGCGTGGGCATGGGTGACGACGAGCTGGAGAATGCCTTCCGACTTTTCGCCGGGAGGGAAGCGGATCGATTCGGGGCTGCAATGGCGGGCGTGGGCCGTGCCGACGATTTCCGGCCAGCGCGTGACGACCGAGCTTTGCACGAAGCCGAAGCGGCGGAACGCGGTGCGGCCGATGGCGGGCATCAGATCGGCAATCTGGCGCGCTTCGCCGCCGCGCGGACGCTCGTATTCCTTGGCGTATTCTTTCGATGTTTTCGCCTTGGCTGGCGTGGCCCCTTTGGGTGCCCGTGCGGCTGGTGGCGGATCGCGTTCCATATCGCCTTGCGCCATGCCATAGCGGGGCGATGCAGGCCAGTGCCCAGACCCTTTCCGATGCAGCCAATTCGTCCGTCGCGGCGACATTGCTCGGCTGGTACGACACCCATGCCCGGCGCTTGCCATGGCGGCGGTTGCCTGGGGAAGCGCGGCAGGAGCCTTACCGGGTGTGGCTGTCCGAAGTGATGCTGCAGCAGACCACCGTGGCGGCGGTCGGGCCTTATTACGCCAGGTTTCTGGAGCGGTGGCCCACGGTGCAGACGCTGGCGGCGGCGGACGATGCCGATGTGATGGCGGCGTGGGCAGGGCTGGGATATTACGCCCGCGCTCGCAATCTGCTGGCCTGCGCGCGCGAGGTGGCGCGGCTTGGCGACTTTCCGCAGACCGAGGCGGGGCTGCGGGCCTTGCCGGGCCTGGGAGACTATACCGCCGCCGCCGTTGCCGCGATCGCCTTTGGCGAGCGGGCGGTGGTGGTCGATGCCAATGTGGAGCGCGTGGTGGCGCGATTGTTCGCCATCGCGGCACCGCTGCCGGGGGCACGGCCAGCGATCCGCGCGGCGACCGCTACGATTACACCGGACGTGCGGGCGGGCGATTTCGCGCAGGCGATGATGGACCTTGGTGCGACGGTGTGCACGGTGAAGGCACCGCGCTGCCTGCTGTGTCCGCTGCGGACCGAGTGCAAGGCGTTGGCGCTGGGTGAGCCGGAACGGCTGCCGGTCAAAGCCGCGAAGAAGGCAAAGGCGGTGCGGCAGGGCTGCGCGTTCTGGATCGAGCGAGACGGGCATGTCTGGCTGGTGCAACGCGAGGGCAAGGGAATGCTGGGCGGGATGCGCGCGCTGCCGGACGATGGCTGGGTGGCGCGGTCGGACGGGCATGGTGTGCCGCCGATGCCGGGCAAATGGCGCGCGGGCGGCGTGGTGCGGCACGGGTTCACGCATTTCGATCTCGAATTGCAATTGATGCTTTGCGACGGCGGCGATTTGAGTAGGTTGCCGCCGGGAGAATTCTGGCCGGTCGATCAGATCGAGGCGGCCGGGCTGCCCACCGTGTTCGCCAAGGCGGCGCGGCTGGCTTTGACGGACAGGTAAAGGCGCACGATGCAACGCAGGGCAGACCTGGTTTCCCGCCGTTCGGTGCTGCGGTCGGCCGCTTGGCTGGGCGCGGGGCTGGCCGGATCGGCTGCGGTGCCGCGCTGGGCGCTGGCGAGCTCCGCCGCCGAA
>Ga0163162_10003701_pt1 | contig 14651 bp, 15 predicted proteins | sample S55metaG_FD_115310 | JGI IMG/M metagenome (GOLD analysis project Ga0163162, IMG submission 115310) | Switchgrass rhizosphere microbial communities from Kellogg Biological Station, Michigan, USA - S5-5 metaG | ecosystem: Host-associated > Plants > Roots > Rhizosphere > Soil | place: USA...
CCAAGCGCGAACAAGCGGTCGCGCTGCCGTATGCCGGGATTGGCTGCACCCCCTGCTCGCGCCCGATAAAGCGAAAGAGCGCCGAAATGTTGTGCGCCGAAGTGATAAGTCGATGCGGCATAGTCCAAAATCGCCAGCGCGATAAAGCGCTCGGTGCGTGTAAAGGGCAACGCTGAGTCACCCGGTAAAAAGATTGCAAAACACGCCGCCGTGACCAAGGCGGGAATAAGAAGAAATCGAACGGGTTGTGCACGCAACAAGGGCCGGTAGGCCTCGGTGCCGTAAGCCAGCCACGCGCTTCCCAAGCGATGACCGATCCAGAACAAGGCCGTAATGACAAAGTAGAGCTGGTCCAACGGGCCCGATCCCGTGCCAGCTTTCCCCCCGGCCAAGGCCAGCGCCAAGGGCACAAGCCACAGCGCACTGAGGATCCATACCCCATCCCAGGCCGGACTTTTTATCCAAGGCGACGGAAGCGGCGCCGATACTGGGCCAAGTCCGCTATCGCGCTGGCTGTATATCCTCGGGCGCATTCGGCTTGGACGCAATGTTATACAATTGCGGGAGCGGCGAATTGGGGTTCAGCCCTTGAAGCCGCTCCTGTTTCTGTTTCCAGCGATACATGCGCCAAAGCCAGATGCAAAATTCCACGCCCATCTGCTGCTAGCTCCCAAAATTGGTCCCGGCGCGGCGAAGGGGGGACTCCCACGCCTCCGGGGATGAAAGTGTCGGCGACGGTGCCGCCGTGCCCGGTGGGGGCGGCGGGGCCACGTACCAGCGAAAATTGATCAAAGCAAAATGGGCGCGCTTGGCGCCGAGATCGACAGGCGTGGTCTGGCCGGCGAAGAAACTGTGGCTGGAGCTGCCGGCTTCCTGATACCGGTAATCCACCTCCAATTCGAGATTGTCGCTGACCTTTGTCGTCAAACCGGCGCCCATGCGCCAGGTAAACACGGCCTGTGAATCGCGAAGATGGCCGCCGGCGGGATCCCGGATGGAGGGATCTACCTCCGACACGCCGAGACCAAGCCCCAGCGAAAGCGCAAAAAGCGGCGACAACGCAATGTCGTAAACGGCACTGGTGATGAAGCTCGCGGTGGACACGCCGCCGCTGAGCGGGGAGTCCGCCAATCCGGCGGAACGCAAGAATTTCGCGCGATAGTCGGCAAACCCGAATTCCGCCTCCAGGCGCAGCGGGACCGAGAACCGGTGGCCTACCGACGCGGCAAAAGCTCCATTGTCGCCGAAGTCCAGCCGGGCCCGCCGCGGTCCGGCTGACGGCGCCAGGGCGTAACCGACGGAACTCAATGTGGTCCATCCGCCTTCCAAGCCGAGATACCAGCCTTGGGGGTTTGCGCGCGCGCCGGTCACAGGCGCCAGCGCAAAAAAGGCAATCACAACCAATAGGGTTGAACGCATCTCAAGACCCCGGGCGGTTCACCAGGATAGGACCGGGGACACGGCTTCTCTATTGGCCCTTGGTCGTAGCGACGGCGGATGGGCTGAATTATTAACGGTGATCGGTGGCCGAGAATTCGCTGCAACCGGCCCGCTCCAGTCTTTCCGCGATATGGACCAGGCCCGCCACCGACCGCACGCCCATCTTTTCCATGACGCGGGCGCGATGAACCTTCACGGTCTTCTCCACGATATTCAGGTCGCCCGCTATCTGCTTGTTCAGGCGGCCGCGGATGACGTGCAACATGACCTCACGTTCGCGATGCGTCAGGCTTCGCCATTGTCGGGACAATTTTGCGATATCTTCGCGTTCCCGAAATGCCTTCAGGTCGGCCGTGACCGCGGCGTTGACCGTGGTGAGCAAAACATTTTCCGAAATCGGTTTAACGAGATAATCATAAGCGCCGCTCTTCATTGCTTCCACGCTGGTGCGGGCATCATCAAATCCTGTTACGAAGATTATGGGACGCGCGACCCCGAGTTCCAGCATCCTTTGCTGCGTCTCCAAGCCATTGAGTTCGCTCATGCCGATATCCAGCAGCACGCAACCGGGACGCGTATGGTCGTGGCGATCAAGAAATTCCGTTGGCGAAAGGCTGGTTACGACATCGTAGCCGGACGTCTCAAGCAGGCGCCTGAACGCGGTCAAAACATGGAGATCATCGTCAACGATGTAAACGCGGGCTGGCTGTGTCATGCGATTTGCTTGCCGGCAACCGGCAGCGAGATGTGAAAACTGGCGCCGCCTTCAGGATTGTTCTCGGCCCTGATGGCGCCATTGTGGCCCCTGACAATGGCTTCGCTGATCGAAAGACCAAGCCCCAGGCCTTGTTGTTTGGTGGAGAAAAACGGCTCAAACAATTTTTCGGCCACGCCCGGCTTAAAGCCGCCGCCGGTGTCCGATATGCTGAGATGATAGGTGCCACCGGCCCCGTCCGCGCTGTGAGCCGTTATGGACAAAGTGCCACCCCGCTTTCCGTTGGATTCGATCGCATCCATCGCATTCATGATCAGGTTCAGAAGCAACTGCTGCAGTTGAACCTCGTCGCCCCAAACGGGGGGAAAGTTCTGGGCAATCGCCACCACCGGTTTGATCCGGTGAAGAGCCAGTTCCTTGCGAACCAGGCCAAGGACTTTGTGAATCAACAATGTCATGTCGACCTGGCCGAATTCGGCATTGTCTTTTTTCAACAAGGCCCGCAAATGATGTATGACATCATTGACCCGGGAGTCATCCTCGATGATATCGGAGATGGCGTCTCTAACCTCGGCCAAGTTGACCGGCTTTTGGCGCAGCATGCGATCGATCGCGTGGGCATTGTGCATGATCGCCGTGAGGGGCTGGCTGAGTTCGTGCGCCAGCGCGCCGGAAAGCTTGCCGACCGTGCCCACCCGCGAGAGATGAATGATGGATTGCTGCTGCCGGTCGATCTCGCTCTGCATCGCGACGCGATCACTGATATCGACCAGGGTCCCGCCGATGCGCGCGATGCGCCCTTCCGTGTCGAGCTGTGAGCGGCCGCGGCACCGCAGCCAGCGCGGGGGTTCGCCATTCTCGACGGCCAGGCGGATGTCGACGTCGAATGGCGTGTCCAGCCTGCCCGCATCGATTATCGCGTCCCGCAGCTTCGGCAGGTCATCGCTGTGAATCAAGGTGGCGATTGCGGCCGGATCATAACCCGCCGCCGGCATAAGCTTCAGAATTTCCTTGGCCTGATCGGTGAGCCAAAGCAGCCCGGTCTCGGCATTCCAGCGCCATACACCGATTTCCGCCGCTCCAATGGCGTAGGTTATTTGACGCTGCGCTTCCGATAAAAGACCGTTCAACCTGTGACTGCGGCCGCTATAGGTGACGATCGCCAAGAGAAAAATAAGCTGCGAGCCGAGGATCAAAACTCCCGACAGCAGGCGATTGTCGTCGACGAACCGGACAATTTGACGCTCGGCAGCGCTATCGAACACATGCAGCGCGCCGAAAATAGCGATAAAGCAGATGGCGAGCGATGCAACTATGGCGACCCAGGCAATCGCGTCCAACAGGATTCCGGCGCTCGGTCCGCTGCTGAAGAGCGCACGCCACTTGTCTGACTTATTATTGGGAGCCGACGGTTGATTTTCTTTGAGTGCCGGCTCGACGCGGCGTCGCAGCGGTGTTGCGGTGTCTAGGATGGCCCCAAGTATCATCAGCCCTTATCCCTCGCCGGCGCCCTCGTTTGTGGATATTCATGTCACGGTGTGTAAGAAGTCTTGCTCTTTGATATCTGCTATACATCCTCTGTACACGGAGTGGCAATAACAGTCGTCCAATTGATAGTTTGTCATGCATTCCCTAATCAGGTTAGTCACGCGCTGGTCGCGCAAATGGCGTTGATAGGATATTGGACGCAGGGCTTTCGCCATTCCATTGGCCTTTGATCCCATAACTCTGATGACGATCTGGAGCTGGCTATCGCGCGCTGTTTTCATCGCAGGTGCGAATACTGGAACGTGAGCGCGGCGGTTTCTGATCGTCAAGCGATCAGAGCGGCCTGCTCAAGCAGCGCAATCCAATTGTTCAACCAACCCGAGCGGAGGAGCGGGGCTCGAGACGGCAAGCGGCTCTGCTCAAGGCTGTTGAGATACTTTCCTATAGGCTATTGCCCGCACAGAACCCTTGATCCCTTACTATAGTCCCGCCTTGGCCGAATGATAAGGGATAGCGGTGGCATTACTTTACCCCAACCCCTGTACAATTACCGTACACGGACTGGAATGGGCCCGGGCAGCGCCCGCTCTTAATGGTTGAAGTAATCGTGTTGTCCATTAACGCCCTCTTCCATCAAGCCATTGGCCTTTGATCCCATAGCCTTGATGCCGATGTGAGCCTTTGATGCCGGCCACTTTGTGGTCGGCGTCGGCATGCATTTGGCCAAAATAAAGAAGGGTGTCCGTATCGGGGCCCTATTGGCCGTTATGGGGTATGCCTGCGTACCTGGCCATGGGGCCGCCGATCCCGCTGCAACCCAGCCTGCTTTGAGTGAGGATGGGGCACAGCCCGATTACCAAGGTTTTTTCAACAATCCCAGCTTCTTGATCGTGCCCATTCCCATTTCCAACCCGACCATCGGATCGGGATTGGGGCTGGCGACGGCCATGTTCTTCAAGAGCGACCGGGAGTCAAAATCGTCCTTTTTTGGCACAGGAGCCTTCTTCACCAGCAATGGCAGCTGGGGTGCGGCCCTGCTTGGAGATGTCGCGTTTGACGAGGATCGCTATCACACCCGGGGAACCACAGGCTATGCCAACGTAAAATATGACTTTTATGGCACACAGGCCACCAATGCCGGCAGCCTGCGCCATGTCTCGCTGAACCAAAGCGGCGCTTTGTTCCAGACCCTGTTTGAGGGACGGGTTGCGCCCGACTTCTATGTGGGCGGTCAGCTACGCCTTCTGACGGTCAAGACCAAGTTCGCAATTCCCGAACTGGCGGGAGAGCTGCTGGATAATGACGGCCCCCTTTCCAATCTCAAAAACAATGTCGCTACCTTGGGACTGACCGCCAAAGTTGATACCCGCGACAAGGATTATTCTCCGGGCAACGGTTTCTTGATCCAGGCCGCCTTTGACGGCGGCTTGAACGATTTCACCACCCGCCAAGCCTATACACGCGCGACGCTGTTCCTTAACCGCTACGACACGGTCGCGGACGACCTCGTATTGGCGTCCCATGGTTCCTTTTGCGGGGAAGGAGGCCAAGTTCCAATTTTCGATCTCTGTCTTTTCGGTTCGCAGAATGACCTGCGCGGCTACGCAGTGGGCCGTTACCAGGACAAGACCATGTTCACGCTTCAGGAGGAACTGCGGTGGCACGCCTTTTGGCGCATCGGCTTTGTCGCCTTTGCCGGCATGGGATCGGTGGCGCCGACGATCAACCGTTTCGACAAGCTGTTGTACAGCGGAGGGGCGGGCATGCGCTTTCTTGCTTCGCGGGAATATGGCGTCAATATCGGCATTGACGGCGCGGTAAACGCGGAAGGCCAAGCAACCTATTACATCCAGGTCGGCGAAGCATTCTGACGGATTGGACCAATGTCCAATTGAGCTTTAGCCCACCAATCGCTTCCATCTTCCCGCTGGGCGTACCTCTGTCCGAACAATTCAGCGATGGCACATATGCGGGGACGTCTTCTTTTCATTTTTCTTGCCGGCTGCATGACGGTCCTGGCTTTTTATGCGGCAGCACAAGGCCGGCCCGCTTTGCGGCTCCTTGAACCTTGCAAGAGCGAGGCGCATGCGATGTGCGAACCAAGCAAGCCGATAATGAACAGCATCTTGATTTGCTTGAAAGCCCGAACCCGGTGGAATGAAAACTGCCTCATTGTATTTGCGCCCGAGCGTGCGTCATCCGCCGCGAAAGTTATTGCTGAGACCTAAGGTCAATTGAGAGCGCGCACTTCCGCCGCTCTATTGGCGGAGTACGAAGATCCATTTCGGCCCGTCGCGCCCCACGAAGCACTGTAAGGGCCAGACCTTCGATACACGAGTACCGGTGGGTCTGAGCGATTCAAAGGCGCATGGCGTCAACTAACTCAGGCCCACCGGTATTTGGCTGCCGGTATCAGACCGGCACACCTCTCAAAATTTGCAACTTGCCGCACAGAGGCCGCGATGCCGGCCGCCAGATTTCATGGCGGCTTGTGTCGCATATTCTTTGGCGTCAAAAAAATGGCGGCCTGGCTTTCGCCAGGCCGCCAAGATAGGGATCCCACTGTCGGGGGAGAGGCAGGGATCCCGGGGAGATCAGTCCCGTTCGCCGCGACGGTGTTTCGCCTGCAGCTCGGCCATCTGTTGGTCATGCGCGGACACGGCGGCATTGGCCTTGTCGGCCGAAGCCTGGGCGCTTGCGGCTGCGCTTTGGGCCGCGGCAGCAGCGGTCACTGCCTGCCCGGCGACCTGGTGGGCGTCATTGGCAGAAGCTTGCGCGGCGGTAGCGGTGGTCAACGCGGTATCGGCGGTCTTCTGCGCGGCTTCGACGCTTTCGACGGTCGCGCATCCCCCCAAAAGCGATAGACTTCCCAATGCTCCGACAAGGATACTTCCATAAAAAACTTTACGCATTCGCCACTCCTTCAGGGGTTCAATACCAAAATTCCAAGTGGGCAAATTAAGCCCTTGAGGCAGCGCATCAACAATTAGACCATGGTCCAACTGCTTCATTTGCCGTTGCCAAGAGAACTTGCGCTGCGAATTGATCAAGGTGACCGGCATGATGTGCGGTGTCCGCGTATGCGGAATTCTGACGGCGGCAATCCTCGTATTGCTTCCTGTTGTGGGTCTGGCCCAGGAACGGGAGAGAAGCGGAAGTATGGCGGACGCATTGCACGCGGCGCTCACCGAACGGCATGCCTCGATGTTTGCCGACGGCGCGCCGGATCCGCTGCTCGATTTCTACACGGCGCGTAATTTTTCTCCCGCATGGACAGGACCGCGCGCCGACGGCAATGCAACCGCAGCGGTTTTGGCGACTCTGAGCCATGCCGATGAGCAAGGACTGCAGACCGGGAATTATTCCACGATCGCAAACAAGTGGGACACTCTTCCGGAGGGCGGCCCGGACGCAGTGACTTTCGAATTGTCACTCACGTCCGAGTTGATGCATTACGCGGCCGACGTTCGCCTGGGCCGAGTCAATCCGGCAACAATATACAAAGATGTCGAACTGCCCACTTCTACTTTCGAATTTGTCGCCGCACTCAACGCTGCTCTGAGCCGGGGAAGGATCGCGCGTTTTCTGACCGATCTGCCGCCACAACATCCGGATTATCAGGGTCTGGTGCAAGCACTGGCAAATTATCGCCTGCAGCAAAGCCGTGGAGGCTGGACCAAAATTGCGGGCGGCGGCGAAATTTCGCTGGATGGCGGCAATCCGCGATTGCCGGCGCTGATCGCGCGGCTTTCGCAAGAGGATTCTTCACTGACAGGAAGCCCGTCACCCGACGAGGTTCGCAGCGCCGTGACCCGCTTCCAGGCGCGCAATGGCATTCGCGCGGATGGCCGGGTCGGAGAACAAACGCTTGCAGCGCTCAATGTTCCTATTGGAACACGGATCGCCCAGATCATCACCAACATGGAGCGTTGGCGTTGGCTGCCACGGCGTTTCGAGGACAGTTATGTACTGGTCAATGTGCCGGACCAGACAGCGCGCTTCATCGCCAATGGCGAGATCGTCATGGAATCCCGCGCCATCGTCGGCAAATTAAGCAGCCGAACCCCGATCGTGCGCATGCTGGCAAGCTCGCTGGTCATTAACCCGCCATGGCATGTCCCCGAAGACATCGCCGACGCCACGATTCTTCCAAAGCTGCGCAAGGATCCGAACTATCTCGCGAGCAGGAACATGGTATTGGCCAATGGACCGCCCGACGATCCCCAAGGACGCACCGTCCCATGGCGGACAATGACAACCATGCCCTACCTGGTCGACCAGAATCCCGGCTCCGACAGCGCCATGGGAACGATGATGATCGATTCCCCGAACAACTTCGGCGTCTATCTGCATGACACGCCCGGAAAGGCATTGTTCGAGGCCAGCCCGCGGTTGGGGAGCAATGGCTGCATCCGCGTGGAAAATATGCTCGAGTTGACCGCGTTGGTTATTGGTGGCGAGACCGGAGGCACTGCCGAGCAGCTGCGCGCGGCCATCGCGACAGGACAAACCCAGCGCGTTCCCCTGGATCGGCAAGTACCGATCTATCTCATTTACCAGACCGCGATCGCCTATCCCGATGGAACAGTGGGATTTAGGCGCGATCTGTATGGCCGGGACAAGCCACTGGCCGTGGCAATGACCGCGGCGCGGTAACGGGCGTCGCACCTGTTTCATCCCTGCTGGGCGAAGGTCCAATTGAATCCTTGGGCAGGACGGCAAAGCTGGCCGGCGAAACCGGCAGATGGGGCTTTTGGATCACCATGAAGAGGCTTTTGCCGATCGTCTGCGCGCTCTGCGCTTCGGTCATCAGCACTTCGGCCGAGGCGCAATCGGAAGCGCAGTCAAAAACCGACACCTGCGCGGCCTATGCGCGCAATGCGGCGGCGTCCAATCCAACCTCCACGGGACCGGCGCGCGGCGCCGCAAGAGGCGCGGTGGGCGGAGCGATTTTCGGGAATGCGGGCGCCGGCGCGGCCGCGGGCGCCGTCGTCGGCACCGCGCGGCGGGCCAATCAGCGGTCCAAATCCTACCAATTCTATTATGACCAATGCATGGCGAGGTGAGCGGGGTGGACAGCAAGGCCATCGCGATTCTGATCATAGGCGTGGGCGTCATTATCTTGATTGTGAGCGGCGCCGTCGGGTCGCCCGCCGACCGGACAAATGCCGGTTTTTCCGCGCGGCCGGTGGAAGCGCGGGTCTTGAGCATTTCCGATGTGCCAAGCATCGTGACTGACGGGGTACGGCGTCTGCCACTCATCGAACAGGCGCCCAGCCCCCTGGATGGCCGCGATATCGTTTGCGCAGTGGCGATTAGGCTCAGACTTGCGGCTGCCCGGCCGCCGGACGGCAGCGCTTGCGAATTTACCGCACTGGGTGACGGCACACTGCGATGCACCGGCAGGTTCGTTCACAATTGCGTCGGGGATTTTCCGCAGGACGATGATCCCCCCGAGATCCAAGAAGCAAGAAGCCGGCTCGTCCCTGCCAGTTAGCAACATCTGACGTCGCTTCCTGACGGATGTTACTGGCGGAATATGGCGGCGACAAAAGCGGTAATGCCCAGGATCGAGATCATACCGGCAATCAGTCTTGCGATCGACCGCGGGGCATGGGCGTAGGGATATTCGCGCTGCATGGCGCGCAAATCGCGCTTGTGCTCAAAGGTTGCAAGGGACAATGAAATAAGGCCGATCGCGATCATGGCGATGGCGAATTCCCTTGGTCCCAGCAAGCGCGGGGGCAACGCAGCAGCCTTCTCAGCTTCGAATTGAAAGAATTTGTATATGCTGAACCCAAAAGTGATCAGGGACGTCGCCGTCCGGATCCATGACATCAAGGTGCGGTCATAGGACAACCGGGTACGGTCAATGGAGAGAACGACGCTGGGGTCACCGGATCGGGGCATGGCGGTCACATTGTGCATGGCGGTACCGCTCATGGTTCTAGGCCGGTATCGGAAATGGGACGTCCGGCGATCGACATAGAACCTTTTTCGCCACGGCGCGATCCGCATAAGCGCCGCCGCTCCTTGTGAAATTGCGAGCCGAGATTAGTGAGCCAGACATGGGCTGACATTGGACCTTTGTCCAATAGGGAGCGAAAATCCTCAGTCAGCTCTTCGCCAGCGATCATAAGAACCGGGCGGCTGATTTTCGATCGTTTCCAATACGGCTTCGATCGATGACTGGGATTCCACAATACTGTCCCTGGTCGGTTGATCGATGTCGATAATCAGCAGCAGCGAAACGACCAGGAGCCCCATCAAAATGGAAGCCGCAATACGCGTACTCCTCCCCGTCAGCAAATAACCCAGAACGGCTCCCGTAATGACAAGATAGAGAACCAGCGAGACCAAAACGCGGCCGGGAATACGCGCCAGGCGTTCCCCTCGTCGGGCGGCATCCGCATCAATCATGGCATTCACGGAGTCGAGTAGCCCGATGGAAAATGGGAGGCGCTTGGTGGCATCGTATGCGGCCCCGGTTGCCGACCATATGTCGCCGAGAAGACGGTCATCACGCGCCAGGAGGCGCGGCACCTCTTCCCGGCGCGCGCGCGCCAGCAAGAGCAGATTGCGGGTATAGTCCAGCAAAAGTCCGCTAAGGCGCGTACGGTCCGGCTCGGGCAGAAGTTGTACCCGCAGAAAAGCGGTGCCGATTGTGTTGGAGTGGGAAATCACCAGGTGACGGCGCGTCTCGAACCGGTCTATCGCAAGCGAGAAGGTGAAGGCCATAAGCAGCGCAAGAAGTCCCAAAATCGCGGAAACGATGCTGCCCTCCAAGCTGTCGGCGGGGCCGGCGATACGCCGCCGGTTACGCAGTGCGAGGCCGGCGCCTGCGGCAAGAAATACGCCTGAGAGCAGAACGAGACCGAGAAGCGGGAGCGACAGACTATCAAGCCACGCAATAACGCGATCGGCCATGAGCGCTATGCCGGGAGGATTGCTGTGATGCTCAAATCCATCTCCACCGGGGCATTCAAACCCGCGACATCCGGTGAACTATCCGGAAGAAGGCATGACCGTTCCCGGCGCCGGCGCGATCGGGGACGCAGCGGAACGGACGAGCTCTATGGGGCGAAGAGAACGCGATCCATTGGACCAAGGTCCAAGGTTTGAGACCAAGCGTATCGCGGTTAGTTACTGCGGCTTGGAAACAGACGTGACATTAGGGGCCACTTATCGACAATCGTCCGGTCACCTTTTCGATGACACGAACCAGCTCCGTTACCGCAAAGGGTTTATCCAGGAAAGCGGCGCAGCCGGAGTCCAGCGCCTCCTGGCGGACATCCTCCATACCGGACCCGCTCACATGAATGACCGGCGCCTTGATGCCCTTTGCAGAAATCTGCCTGGACAAATCTATTCCGGATTGGTGACCCAGATGAATGTCAATCACAAAGCATGCCGCCACTCCGGTCACGACCGCGTTCAAGCATGCAGCCGGCGACGAAAACAGCTGTACATGATATCCGAAAACAACCAAGGCCCGCATGAGGGCGGTTCCAGTGTTCAAGTCGTCATCGACGATCACAATGGTCTGACGGGCTGGAATCATTGCGAGACTCTTCTTGTGGATGGTGCGGCGCCGGCGCGGCGGCGCCTCAATGCCGGGCTTTGCGGCCGTTCTTTAAAGAGTCCTGCCGGGCCGGTCTTACCACCGCCTGCCAAGTACTTGTCAGCGGAGGCCAGGGATAAGTGTGACCGCCAGGAATAGAATCCCGCACAATGGCTCTGGCCAAGGCGCGAACTTCTTTCCCACTGCGGCCGGCGGGATCTCTCGTTGTGCCTTTGAGAGATTGGAGGCAGCGGGAGTGGCGGCGGGGCCGTTGTTGAGCAAGGCGGGTTTGACCTTGGAGGAAATTCGCGATCCCGCCAGGCGCATCAAGGTCGGCGATCAGATCAGGTTTCTCAATCTCGCCGCACGCGCGCTGAAGGACGAATTTCTGGGCTTCAATCTGGCCATGCAGGTCGATTTCCGCGAGCTGGGGCTGTTCTATTACGTCCTCGCCTCTTCGGCGAATCTGAAAGAGGCATTGGAACGGGGGACGCATTACAGCGAGATCGTCAATGAAGGGGTGACGCAAGAGTTGCATTCACGCAATCACCATCGGGTGCTGGTGCGATATCACGGCGTCAGCCGCCATCTCGACCGGCATCAGATCGAATTCTGGATGGCAGCCCTGGTCCGGATGTGCCGCGAGCTGAGCGGCCACCGCATCGTTCCCAAGCATGTGCGCTTCGTTCATATCAGGCATGGCGATCACGCCCGCTTCGCACGGATTTTCGGCGATGACGTCAAATTCGGGGCTTCTGTCGATGAAATCGTATTTGCGACGGATTTCGAGCAGATATCTCTTATCGGTTCTGACCCTTATCTCAACAAGCTGCTGGTCAAATATTGCGAACAAGCTTTGGCCAACCGTCCGGGAAAAGTTGGCTCATTCCAGTCACACGTCGAAAATGCCATCGTTCCCCTGTTGCCGCACGGCAAGGCCGAGGTAGGCGAAATTGCGCACCAGCTTGGGGTCAGCAGACGAACCTTGGCGCGCCGCCTGTCAGGCGAGGGCCTGAGCTTTTCAGAGTTGCTGGATGATCTGAAATTGCATCTCGCAAAACGATACCTTGCCGATGGAAATCTCTCCATTTCCCAGATTGCGTGGCTGCTGGGCTACCAGGAGATCGGCGCTTTTTCCCGGGCCTTCAAACGCTGGACCGGGAAAACGCCGCGCGACACGCGCTCGGTAATGGCCGTCTGATCCGGGTTCCAGAAGTTCCCGGATAGTTCCCTGGCGGGTTCCCGGGTTCCTATTGGACCTTTGTCCCATACAGAAGGGTTATTGGCAGGCAAAGCCAAGAAGCCTGCCGCCCCCACCCCGCATGATTTCTCCGCATCCGAAAAATGAGGAGAAGCCATGGGCCTTTCGCGTCGATCGGTCTTGCGTACAGGCGGTGCGGCGCTGTTATCCGCCTCCGTCATAAAGCCGGCACTGGCGGCACCCGCCGTCATCGGTCTTCGGGACACGGGCGCCCGCACCCTGTCATTCAACTGTTACAATTCCGGCGAGCAGCTCAAGGCGACCACCTATTGGGCCGACGGAAAATACCTTCCCGGCGCCCTTGCCGAGATCAATTACGCGCTGAGAGATGACCGTTCAAACGAGGTCTATCCGATCGAACCCAGGGTGCTGGACCTGTTGCACCAGATCGGCAAAAAGCTCGACACCAACTGTCACTTTCAAGTCTATTCGGGTTACCGGTCACCCAAGACCAATGCCATGTTGCGGCGGTCAAATTCGGGCGTTGCGGCGCACAGTCTGCATATGGAGGGCGAAGCTGTGGACATCACACTGCCCGGCCGGAGTCTGGAGCAGCTCTATCGGGCGTCTCTCGCGATGCAGGCGGGCGGGGTGGGCTATTACCCCGATGCGGATTTCCTGCATGTGGATGTGGGCCGCGTGAGGCGATGGGTGGGGCTGGGATAGGCCATGGCAGGACAAGCGACCATTTCATTCGAGTTGCGCCGCCCCGCACGTTAGGCAGACAAGCTCGATGGGATGGGGTGGCAGCCTGCACAGCCTCTCGTAAAATCGGCCCGACAGCCGGACCAGCGTCTTTCGCTCGCCCGATCCTTCCCAAACGATCTTTCCCATTGCGGCGCATTTGGGACAGCAGATCGGCATGAGATATTGCCTATAGTCAAGCAAGCTTGCTTTCAAAGTCATGGACAGCCTTATGTTGTCGGCGTGGTGGCGGTTTGGTCCGCACCACTCCGGGCATGAGACGCCCCCATCGGCGTCGATCCGCAGCTCTTGAATAGGCTAATAAAACCGAAGCCCGGGCCGCTATGGGACTTTGGGACAATGGAACTTCCCGATTTGGAACACCCGACGCCCTCAGGCGTCAGCGGAAAGGGTGAATAAGCTGCTTGAAGAAACCTTCCGGCACATCCTCAGTCACGCCGTAACTCGCCGGCATGGCATTGGAAGGCGGAAGGCGCGCGGTTCCGAACAGCAGGTCGAACAGCACCAGGTGGGGCGCGAAGTTCTTGTCGTGGGCCTTTAAATCGTTGCTGTGGTGCCAATGATGGAACTGCGGGCTGACCACGATCCAACGCAAGGGGCCATAATTCGCCCGTAGATTGGAATGATTCAAAAAACCCTGCACCCCCAACAGAATTGTGAATGCCAGAAGAGGCAGGGTCGAGAAGCCCAGGCACAGAGTGGGGATGAGCTGCACGCAATCCGAAAGAATTTTGTCCACCGGGTGCACCCTGACATTCACCAGCCAATCCATCTCCTGCGAACTGTGATGAATGCGATGAAATCGCCACAGCCAGGGATATTTGTGCATGGCGCGATGAAACACATAACCCAGGAAATCGAATAGCAGCAGGATCTCCAGAAACTGCAGCCATCCCGGTTGGTGGGACGCCATCTGCGGATAGTGCTCCAGGCCGGTGATATGGCGCACAAAAACGATGGTGGCCATGCTGGCGGCGCCGGAAAATTGTCCGGCAAAACAACCCAGGACGAAGTATTTGACGTCTGTGATCCAGCCGCGGCGAAATACACTCTGCTGTCTTGCCGGACGCTTGCGTTCCAATGTGACGAAGATGGCCGCAAACAGGCCGAAGCCGATGACAATCTGCAAATAAATCGGTGTCGATACCACGGGCTGTACGCAACCTGTAAATCACCGCTCTCATGACGGTCCCGCGCCAATGAAAACGGATGTTCAATGCGTCGAAAGATTGCGCCGGGCGTCGCTTTGCTCAATTGGTCCTTTGTCCAAAGCGAAGTTGCGAAAAATTCAGCAACTGGATGCGATCACTCGCATCCAGTTGCGCAGAATTATCCCACGACGATTGCGTTGCATTCCGCGCGCCGTTCACATGCGCAGAGAACTACAAGTTCGCGGAAAAATCATACTTGGCGGAAAATTGAATGCGTGGATCGTTGCCGCTGGCGCCATTAAGGTCGACACGCTTTCCCCACATGAACTC
>Ga0163162_10003703_pt1 | contig 14647 bp, 14 predicted proteins | sample S55metaG_FD_115310 | JGI IMG/M metagenome (GOLD analysis project Ga0163162, IMG submission 115310) | Switchgrass rhizosphere microbial communities from Kellogg Biological Station, Michigan, USA - S5-5 metaG | ecosystem: Host-associated > Plants > Roots > Rhizosphere > Soil | place: USA...
ATCGGGTTCGCGCTCAGTGTTCGCCCGCCTCCCGCAGTCTAGAAAATCCAAAGAGCTTATCGAGACACCAGTGCGCCCAACAGCGCACCTCTTTCTATTTTCTTAGACGTTTGGAGGAATCATGCTGGCTTCATACCTGAAGTCGCGTTTCGCGACTTATATTGTCGTTTTCCTTTTGGCTTTTGGCATTCATGCGTACGCACAATCGGGCGGAAGCTCGACTTCCATCACGGGCACAATCGTAGATCCCACTGGCGCCGTCGTTCCCAACGCCGTCGTGGAAATTCGCAATCCGGTGAGCGGTTTCGAGCGTGCGGCTACGACGGACAGCGCGGGGAAATTCAGCATTCCGAATATCCCGTTCAATCCTTATCATCTCACCGTTACAGGACCGGGATTCAGTCCCTACTCTCAGGATGTGGACGTTCGTTCGATTGTGCCGGTGACTCTCAGCATCACTCTGGAGATCAAAGGCTCCAACGAAACCGTAACCGTGGAAGGCGCCGGCGAGGACCTGCTGGAGAAAACTTCAACGTTTCACACTGACGTGGATCGCGGCTTATTCGACAAGATGCCGCTGGAGAGCCGCTCTTCGTCGGTAAGTTCGCTGGTCACTTTGTCGTCGCCCGGTATTGCAGCCGATTCCAACGGTCTCTTTCATGGCCTGGGAGACCATGCGGAAAATTCGTTCTCGGTCGATGGCCAGCCTATTACCGATCAGCAGAGCAAAGTCTTTTCCAACCAGATCCCGTTGGACTCGATTGAATCGATGGAAGTGATTTCCGGCGCGCCGCCGGCGGAGTTTGGAGAGAAGACCAGCGTTGTGATCAACGTGACCACGCGCTCGGGTCGGGGCATGACTTCACCCAAGGGCAGCATCACAACTTCCTATGGCAGCTTTGGCACAGCAGACGTCGGCATCAATCTCGGCTACGGCGGAGCGAAATGGGGAAACTTCATTTCCGCCAGCGGATTGAACAGCGGGCGCTTTCTTGATCCGCCGGAGTTTGCCGTGTTTCACGACAAGGGCAATGAGGAGAACGTGTTTGACCGGGTGGACTTTCAGGTCTCGAAATTGGATTCGGTGCACATCAACCTGGGATTCACGCGCTCGTGGTTCCAGACTCCAAATTCGTTCGACAATCTCAATACCGGGGTAACTGATCCAGTTGTGGGCAATCCGGTCGCGCAGACCGACCAGCGCTCGCAGATCAAGACTTTTAATATCGCTCCGTCGTGGACACGCCTGATCAATCCCAATACCGTGTTTACGCTGGGCGCATTCGTGCGGCGCGACCGGTACCACTACTATCCCAGCGATAATCCGTTTTCGGACTTCGGTCCCATTCAACAGGAGAGTGTCAGTCAGGACCGAACTCTGGCCAACGCCGGACTGCGTTCGGATCTCTCTTACGTAAAGGGGATTCACAACCTGAAGGCGGGAGCTACGTATCAACAGACATTTCTGGATGAGAACACCAGATTCGGCATTGTTGATCCTGCACTCAACGCTCCGTGCTTTGACGCCAACGGAAATGCCGTGCCATGGGTCGGCAGCCCGGGAATGAACGATCCGGCGAATTGTGGGTCGGCAGTTTCAACGAATCCGGTTCTCTATCCGGCGCCGTTTACTTCTAATGCCGACTTCTTCAACTCGCTCGGCTGCTTCCACCTGACTCGGCCGACGCCCGCGAGCGCTGATGGGTGCGCCGGTTCTACGTCCGGCCTGTTCCGCTTCAACGGACACACCGACGTCAAACAACTTGCTCTGTATATGCAAGACACGATCACTAAGGGAAGCTGGTCGCTTAACCTCGGAGTGCGCGGCGATATCTACAACGGACTTACGACTCACCGGGAAGCTGAACCAAGACTCGGCGTGGCTTACAACGTGAAGAAGACGAATACCGTGCTTCGCGTTTCCTACGCGCGTGTGCTGGAGACTCCCTTCAACGAAAACCTGGTGCTGGCCAGTACGGGATGCGATTCGCTCGTCCTCTCATCGCTGCTGGGTTGCGCAACGCCGAGCGTAGCAACTCCCTTTGCTCCAGGCTGGCGCAACGAGTTTCATGCCGGCCTGCAACAGGCGTTTGGGAAGTATGTGGTGTTCTCCGGCGAATATACCTGGAAGTACACGCATAACGCCTACGACTTCAGCGTGCTGGGCAGTACCCCGATTACGTTTCCGATTGAATGGCACAACTCGAAGATTCCTGGATTCGCAGGACGCGTAAGCGTGCCTGACTTCCATGGAGTGTCGGCGTTGATGGTTTTCTCCAGTGTGGCGGCGCGGTTTTTCACCCCTCAGATCGGGGGAGCCGGAGCGGTTCCTTCGGGCACCGTGGGGGAGGCGTTCGCTGCGTTCCGCATCGACCACGACGAGAAGTTCAACCAGACTACGCATGTGCAATATCAGCCGTGGAAGACTGGCCCTTGAGTGGGGTTCAACTGGCGCTACGACAGCGGACTGGTCGCGGGTGAAGTACCAGTTTCTGATGCGACCGCTGTCGATTTGAGCGGGCTTACTGCCGATCAACAATTCCAAGCAGGACTGTTCTGCGGAAACCTGCATGCAACGCCCACTGTGGCTTTGCCTGCGAGTTGTCCCGCGGGACAGTATGGCTCGACGCTGATCAAGCTGCCAGCGCCGGGGACGGAGAACGACAATACCAATCCGGCGCGAGTGGCTCCGCGCAACTTGTTCGACTTGGCCGTGGGTGATGACAATCTTTTTCACGGCGAGCGCTACAAATGGAGCCTGAGCCTGACGGCGATCAATCTGACCAACAAAGTTGCGCTGTACAACTTTCTGTCCACCTTCAGCGGGACGCACTACGTTACGCCGCGGGCGCTGACAGCGGAGTTGGGCTTTCATTTCTAGGACGGCCATGCGGGGAGGTGCGTCCCCGGCGATCTCTACGTGGCCTCGGGTTAAGATGTTTGCATGAAGCGAGCTCGGCTCGGCGTCTTTATCCTGATAGTCCTGATTGCCGGCCTGATCGTGTTTCGCGGGGCGGGCCGGTGGCTCAACCGTGAAGATCCTCTCGCGCATGCGGATGTGATCTTCGTCCTCGGCGGAGGGATGCCGCAGCGCGCAGCGGAAGCGGCCAAGGTTTATGGCGGCGGCTATGCCCCGGAAGTCTGGTTAAGCCGCCCCGACAATCCGTCGGCCGAGTTAGCAAAACTCGGAATACGCTTTGTGGGAGAAGAAGACTACAACCGCCAGATCCTGATTCATGCCGGCGTTCCCGAAAGCGCAATTCACGTTCTGCCTGGTCCTGTCGTAAACACCGAGCAGGAGTTGCAGGAAGCAGCAGGCGAATTGCGGCGCGAGGGAAAGACGAGCGTCATCTTCGTGACCTCGCCGCAACACACACGGCGGGTTTGGACCATCTGGCAAAAGCTCGAGAGAAATGATCCCAGGGCCATCCTTCATGCGGCCCACTCCGACCCGTTCGATCCCGATCACTGGTGGCACAATACGCGGGATGTGTTGTCCGTGGTGCGCGAAAGCCTGGGTTTGCTGAATGCGTGGGCCGGACTCCCCGTACCTCCGCACTCCAACTAAGCTGGCGCGAGCGATGCCTACTCCTCAAAATCCGGGCCTGCTTTCTGCGATAAGTCGGTCATGGAAAGAAAATCGCGCGCATCACGGATTCTGGACAACTGTCCGGAGTCTTGCCGGCAAGTTCTGGGAATTCGTGCGCGAATCAACGCCGGCGCAACGGCGCAGTCGCTACGGGGACGCGGAATTCGACTGGGACCACCACGTAAATACCACGGGCGCGACTGTAGGTTGGCGCGACCGATTGCTCGGACACTTTCATTCTCCTTACCAGCCTACCGAGCCGGCGCTCTTCTCGGAGATTATGGAGAATCTGAACATTGATTTCCGGGAATTCACCTTCATCGATGTGGGCTCGGGCAAAGGACGAGTACTGCTAATGGCTGCGGATTATCCATTTGGCAGAATCCTGGGGGTTGAACTTCTTCCAGCTCTGCATCAGGTAGCGCAGAAAAACTTGAGGGCTTACAAAAGTGATTCGCAGCGATGCTTTCTAGTTGAGGCGGTGTACGGCGATGCCCGCGAGTTTGTTTTCCCCAACGAACCTCTCGTGCTCTATCTGTTCAACCCTCTGCCTGAATCTGGATTGATAGACCTCATGGCCAATCTTGATCGTTCGCTCAGCCAGTTTTCACGGACCGTTTATGTCGTCTATCACAATCCCTTGTTGGAGCATGTTCTGGCGGATCACCCGGCATTCAAGAAAATTGGGGGCACTCACCAGTATTCGATCTTTCGGAGTGGTGGATAGCAAAACCCCCGCCCAGGCTGAGCTTGGACGGTGCACTCCCGAGAGTTCACATGTGAGTTAGCGTGCCGGTGATCTTCGTGCGTCGCAGCGCCCAGGCGAAGACGAACGACGAAAGCGGCAGTAAGACGACTGCGAAAATCAGCAATGCACGTACTACCGGCCAGAGTTGGGAGAAGCTGGCCCCGGCCAGCAGCGCATCACGCATGCCTTCCAGCGAATATGTGACCGGAAGCAGGCGTGCCAGACACTGCAGCGACGCGGGCAGCACTGACACGGGATACATCATCCCACCGAGAAGACTTGATGCGCCGACAATCAGTCACCTCGCTGGATTGCCACGCTTGAACAACAGGAGATAGCTGGTCGAAATTATTCCCAGGCCCGCGAACGCGAGAATTGAAGCAATCAGAATTGTCACCGCGCCGAGCCAGTTGGCTTCGTGAATCGGAAAGTGAAAGAGCAACGCTCCCCAGGCTAGATAAATCACGGTTCGCATGGCCAGCAGTACAAAGGGATACGCGGTTGACGCAACCAGAATCATGGTCAGCGGCGTTTCAGTGACCAGCATGGCTTCCAGCGTTCCGTTCTGCTGCGCCTCCATGATGCTGTTGTCGAAAGCACTCATGGAGACGGTGAGATAGTCAAAGAAGGCGAAGCCAACCAGGGCGAAGCCGAAATAATCAGTGCCTGCGGGAAACGAGTGTGCGAGCTCGTCATTCGAGACAAAGCGGGAAAGATAGTAAAAAGTCGCGACGCCGAAAAAGGCCTCGAGAATTTCGAGCGCGAAGGCCATCCGGTAACTGCGGGCAATAGCCACATCGCGACGGAAGAATGCCAGCACCTTGCGCAGCGTGTGCCGTGAGTTCACAACGACACCTCGGCCATGGAGCCGGGAGGAGTCAGCTTTTCCAGTGCTTGTTCGAGAGAAGCTGTATTCGTAGAGGCGCGTATGCCGCCCGGCGAATCACAGGCCAGCATTTTCCCTTGGTCCATCAGAACAACGCGATCAGCCAGTTGTTCGACTTCCGCCAGCGTGTGGGATGCGAAAAGAATTGTCGTGCCCTGGCGTTCCACCAGTTCAGTTTTCAGGAACCTGCGGAACTCGGCAGCGGCAATAGGATCGAGGCTGCGGGTGGGCTCATCAAGCAAGAGCAGGCTGGGCCCATGAATCATAGCGCGTGCCAGGGCCACACGATGTACCTGTCCGGTGGAAAGGGTCCGTACCTGGCTGTCGATGAACATACCCATTCCCATCAGATCGGTAAGTTCTTCCAGACGGCGGGCCGCGTCGGAGTCGAAGCGATTGTTCATGGCGGCGAAGAATTGCAGATTTTCTCGCGCCGTAAGCCTCTCGTAGAAGCCGCCGTCGGTAGCGGAGTGAAACCCAAGCTGGGCGCGGACTTGCGGGCCTTGGCGTTCGACGTCGTATCCGGAGACGCAGGCGCTGCCGCGTGTCGGCACCAGAAGCGTTGCCAGAATGCGCAGCAACGTGGACTTGCCGGAACCGTTGGCTCCGATCAAAGCAGCTACTTCGCCGGACTCGACCTGGAAAGAGACTCCGAGCAGCGCAGGATGGGTCAGCGGCGAAAAAGGATTGAGAAATGCCCGCACTCCCGTTTGCGGAACCGGGAAATACTTCACGAGATCTTCAACCGCCAAGGCGCTGGCTGCCATGTTTTATCGTATACCCTGAGTGTACGATGACCGGGTCATGGCGACGCGCAGCCCAACCGAGATCAGGCGGCAAGTCATGACACTCGCCACGGTTCCCTCCATGACTTCCGGCTCCATAACGAATGAGGACCAACTTTGTTTACTGCTGGCCCGCGGAGAGCTGATCCCCGAGGGGCGGACGCGTATTCTGGAGCTGCTCGCGACCCCGTTGCACTGGCCCCGGATTCTGGAGCGCGCTTACAGTCACCAGATTTATCCGCTGTTGTATCGCAACCTGCTTGCCCTTGGTTTCCCAAACGTCCCCGAGGCCATACAGTCCGAACTGAAAGGACTGTATCTCGCCAACGCCCTGCGCAATCAGTTGCTGGCGGAAGAATTGGCGCGACTGCTTGGCCTTCTCGAAGCGGCTGGAATCGGAGTGATTCCGCTGAAGGGCGTCGCTCTGGCGCAATTACTATTCGGCGATCCGGCGGCGCGAGTCTGTTCTGACATCGACATTCTGGTTCCAGCCGAGGAAGTCGTGCGGGCACGCCGCATCATCCTGACTAACGGATACTCAAGCCGGTTCAGCGAGGACTTTTTCGCCAGACACCAGCTTCATACCATGGCGGAATGCGCGCTGGTTGCTCAGCGGGCGCCACTGACCTATCTGGTGGAACTTCATTGGACACTCATGCAGGACTCAGCGAAAGACAATGCGGCAGTGGCTGAATTGTGGAGTCAGGCCCGGCCGGCGGATTTCTTTGGTGTCCGCGCTTTGCAATTTACTCCCGAATGGCAGTTTCTCTACCTGTCGTATCACGCCTCCTATCACAAATGGAACACGCTCAAATGGCTGGCTGACGTTCACGAACTTTGCGTCTCGATCCCGGTAGATTGGAAACAGGTCAAAAAATACGCCGTTGACTACGAACTTGACGCCGTTGCTGAACCAACACTGGCAGCCTGCTCGCGGCTTTTCGGAACGCCGCTCCCGGTGGAATTCAGTTCCTCTTCTTTTCCCACGGATGTGCGCCTGTTTCCTGACTCGGAAGAGCCGTCGGAATTCTGGAAGGCAACGCTGTTTTATCCCCGGCTCCTTAAACGCCGGTCCGAGAGGTTCCGCTGGTATGCTCAAACATTTTTTGTTCCCCGGCAGTCGGACTATCGCTTTATCGGCCTGCCGTCGTCAATGACCTTCCTTTATTACGTTCTCCGGCCACTGCGGCTAAGCTGTAAGTGGAGCTGGCGATTTCTCAGGATGGGGGTAGGAAGGCTGGCAGGCTTATTTGGCGAAAGTTCGCGAGACTGACGCCACCAGGTTGAACGCATCCTGCGGGCGGGGAAATCGTTTGGAGAATTCCTTGGCCAGTTCGCGTGCGATGGCATCGAGCGACATATTGCCTTCCATCAAAGACAAGACTTTAAGATGGACCAACCCTTCTTCATTGAGTTGGGGCTGAAATTGTGATGCCGACCGTCGCAACTCGTTCAGGGAAAAATCGGAGCCGAAGAAAGTGGACTGCCGGAACTGCAGTGGCGCGCCCTGGGCGGAGTTTTGGCTGACACGTTGAGTGTCCCATCGCCAGACGTAATCGTTCCCTACCAGCCGGGCGGAAACTTTGACGGTGACCGTGTCGCCGGGACGAGTGTCGAGCGGGGCCGGCCAGGGACAGAACTGCTGCCGGTAAATGAGACGCGGCGCGCCTGGCCGGTTTGTAAGCGTAATTCCGTCAGCGAGCACTGAATCAAACCAAAGAACGATACCGTGGCCTTGAGATTCGTGATCGACGGTCCATGACGCCGAGGCATCAAGGTCTGGCTGCTGGATGGTCTGGTAGTCGATCGTCGCCAGGCAGCGAGGCTCGAGAAAGAGCTGCTCCGCAGCCAGGTAGCACTGATCCATCGAATTGACCCGCCTCGGAAGTGCCGCGGACATCTCGAAATCGTAGGGCTTGTCCTTCCACGGTCCTAAATGGGCCTGGTAGAGTTCCGCGGATTTCACACCAGCAATCCAGAGCGAATCGGAGCGGGGGATCATGCGTCCGTTGGGAGCCAGAAAACGTTGCCGGGCGTCGATGAGGGAAAGCAGACCACGATCAAAGAAGGGCAGGATGCCGCGTATGTCAGAAACGATTACATCGGCGCGTTCGGGCAGCGCGCTTTCCAGAGACATTTTCGGAATGAATTCTATGCGGTCGGCAAAGCCATTGGCGGCAGCAATCTCGCGGGCCAGTTCGATCACGGCGGAGGGCTCAAAAGCGTATACACGGCGGGCGCCGAAACGGCAGGCCAGGAGGGCGAAAATTCCTGTTCCAGTGCCGATTTCAGCGACCACGTCTCCGGTTTTTATCTCACTTTCGAGTGCCTGGGCGTACGCGTCGGTGCGGAGCCTGTCCGTAACCATTTGCCCATAGCCGGGAAGAGAATACACGCATCAATCCTCAGGCGTGGGTCTTGCTGAAGCCCTTCCCGCCGTCTCCAGCACCCTTCATTGCGAAGGTCTGGGTAATCTCCCTCAGGTCGCCGTACACCTGTAGCTGGGGCTTCTGGTAAATCTTCTTTGATTGCTTGGTTTTTGCCAATTTTTGTTCCTTGTTATCGTAATCGTTGCCTTTGTCCTTCATTCCTCACCTCCGGCTTGGTTCGACCGTAGACCAGAAATCGTCCAATTCAGTCTGGCGGAAAACCTGGCAAATGCTAGCTTGCAGCCCTAAGTATTTTCCTGCTGTTTGATTCAGCTTCCAGTCCAGCAACGAGTGGCGTGGTTAACCTTTCAGAGGCTGCCGCAAGCGCCTTGGACCGTAGGTTTCGCAGCCAGTAGTTCAGGGCGCGAGGGCGGAAATCGACCCAGAAATCAATCATATCCTGACTCGCCCTATCCGGCACTCTCGCGATATCGACGTAGGCCTCCAGGCCAAGCGCCGGATCGAGTTTATTCATGCCAAGCCGTCGTGCGTTTTCCCACTGGCTGTCACCACGCAACGGGGATTTGGGACGCCGCAGGACCTTTTCAGGCAGTACCCCCTGCATGGCACGCCGAACCAGGTATTTTTCCCTGCACCAGGGGATTACAGGAACGGCCAGCATGTAACGCAGCAGTCGCAGGTCTAAAAACGGGTGGCGCGTCTCGGAAGCGACCCCTGTGACTTCCGGATCGAAGCGTGCAAACAAATCATGCCAGGGCTGGCCTTCGACATATTGGTAGGCCTCAGGGCGATGGGGATGAGGGGCAGATGATACCGGCTCGTATTCCTTCCACCTTTCTCGCAAGCCTAAATGCTGGCTCAAATCCGGATTGAGCCAAGCGGGGAAGTTCGGCGATTGAGATTGCCCGTTCCATAGAGTCCGGAGTTGGCGCGAAAGCCGGGAAATAAACGGAACGCGCTGCGAGCGTACGACTGAGTGCCGCAAAGCCGTCGCCAGCCGGGCAAACTGCCTTCGGCGGATCAGATCGGAGAAATGAAAGCGCCATTCGTGCCGGAGCGCATTGTCGGGACCTTCGCCGTAGAACCAGACCCGGCTGTGCCGGGCCATGGCCCGATGCTGGTCCTGGTCGAAGAACAGATTCGCGGGACTGGCAACTGGTTCCGGAGTGTGGAAAGTGGTTTCTTCCCAATCGGTATTGAAGGCTTTTCCAGTCAAATCGCGGAACTCAATCGGAATGCCGAGGTGCCTGGCTACCAGCCCTGCGTAGTGGCGCTCGTTTCCGTCGAATCCATCGATCACGGTGGTGAAGGCACGCACCCCAGCATCGGCAAACTGCCCATGCAAGAAGCTGGAGGCTGTGGCAGCGAGAGTCGGGGAGTCGAGGCCACCACTCAAGAAGATGCTGATTTTTTTAGTACGAAGCCGGTCATCGACGGCTTGATCCAGCAACTCCTTGAAGCGGCCGACGTAGTCGGCGCCCTTTTGGAAATAAACCGGTTCGTCGATAGGCAGGGTCCAGTAGCGGTGCAGCTCCGTGGCTTCGGCTGAAAAGATAGCCGAGTGGGCGGGGGGGAGCCGCTGAACGTCAGCAAAACTCGTGGTGGCTGGATCCTGATTTGCGTCGAAAAGCAGAAAATCGGCAATGGCGAGGTCGTTCAGCCGGTCCGAGACTGCGGGATGCTGGCGAATGCAATCGAGAGAATTGCTGAATATGAGGGTCTTGCCCATACGAGCGTAGAAGAACGGCTTGACTCCCAGATGATCGCGAGCACAGAAGAGGCGCTGGCGGGGCCTGTCCCAAATGGCGAAGGCAAAATCGCCGAGCAGGTGGTCGACACAACTCTCGCCCCAGGTCTGGTAGGCACGCAGGATGAGTTCGACATCGATCGCATCCGGAGAGAGATTTTCGTGGCCCTGGGCTCGCAGTCGCCGGACCAGATCGCGGCGCGCATCGACACGGGCATCGGCGACGATCCATACTTTGCCATCGAGGGTGAAGGGCTGGCGTTCATGCTCGGATTCTTCGGTTGTTTTCAGCAGCGTATGGCCGAAACCGACGTTGCGGTCGATCCAAACCTCCTGGGCATCGGGGCCGCGGAAGGCCAGGGAGCCGGTCATCTGTCCCAGCAGACGGCGGTCAATTAAAGCTCCATCGAAATGTACGATGCCGACGATTCCGCTCATTCAGGATTTCCCGGGGACTTGCAGTTATGACGGTTAGTTAATGGTTGGATGCGATTGAAGCTTCGAGTTGTTGCGAGAAAGACTTTCACTGTCGCGGAAAGCAAACCTCAGGCGCTAAAGCGCGACGCTATCCGCGATCCGGCGGCACGAGTGAAATCATGCCCTTCCCCTTTTACTAGACCTTCCCGTTTCCAGACCTTTCCATTTCCAGGACCCCAGTTCCAGAACCTCCCATTTCAGAACCTTCCGCTTTCGAACTTTCCCATTTTTCGGAGCTTCCCATTTTCGGAGCGCATTTTCATTTTTCCCGGGAAACTCTTTCGTAGGGCCTCAAAGTTCAGAAGTCGTTCGGCTTTTAAGCAGCTTCGACGGGCTGCAGTTCGATCAAGCCTTGCTCAAGCATCTGTTCGAGAAGCTTATCCAGGTCGCGGCGCAGACGCTCGGGCTCGACCTCAAACTCCGCAAGCAACAACTCATAGGCGGCCTGAATAGAAGGAGCACCATGTAAAACCATCCACATACGGGTGCCGACCGGGTCCAGACCGAGGTAGAGCTCGCTTTTCAGATTCAGGATGACTGCTTCTTCCCCAATGATGCGCAGCATCACGTCGGGCGCGGTATTAACTCGGGACGAAAACGAGCGCTGCATTCGGATTACTCCTGTGGGTTCCAGATCATCACGGAATTGTAGTGATCCGACTGCTGCCCACCTAACACCACTTGGCCATAGCAAACCACCCAGGCATGGGCACTAAAACGGCGATCGTCATCCTTTGCCACGCCAATCTCCACCTGGGCGGGAAAACCCGACCGGAACAGGAGCGCCTGTGCAGCCAACGCCTGAGTCAGGCAGGTCGCGTGTGGCAGATACCGGCTCATAATCTCTACCGCCCACACCAGTTGTTTTACAGAGCCGGCAGTGCCACCCGCGATTTTGGCTGAAATCTTTCGCACCGTACAGACGGGGAGAAACCAAAGCGCGCCCCGGGTCACTCCGAGAACGAACCCGACCCGGAGCAGAATGCATCTTTCGGCCCCGGTGAGTTGGAAGAACCGCTTCAGTCGCCTCATGCTGCCTGCTCGGCGGCGATAGAGTCCAGGTCTGCCAGTAGCGCGTCCCGGAGCGCCGAAATGCGAGAGAGAACTCGCGGATACGAGACTTTCCTTACCGATACCATGCTTGCCAGCCGGGAAGCCTCCTCAAACTGCCGCTCCAACCGCGCCGGATTCACGATGCGATAGTTGAAGGTGTTTCTAACCAGAGCCAGAAAACTCTGGCGGGGAGGCAACGCCGCGATGCGGACCTCATGGCTACGCGTCCTGGAGCCAGGGGGAAGCAGCGCATAGATCGCCCGCAGCGGCACCGGCCCAGAAGCGCTTCGCGTGGCATCCAGAGGGAGAATCAGCTTTTTTGTGCCTGAATTGAATGCAATGCCGCTGGTTTCCTCGGGCAGAAATCGTCGGGCTTGCCGAGGAAAAAGTTTGATCCTTGGAGGACCCGGGTAAGCCATGAAACCTCCGGCGCTGGGGCGCAAGACCAGCAGGTCGTCAGTCAGAAGCTGGTGACCGGCTTCGAGAAAACACGCCGCCAGACTGGACTTCCCGAAACCACTATTGCCCAGCAGAATCGCCGCTGCCCCGTTGACCACGATTCCGGTCGCGTGCAAAGGTTCAAAACCTCGCTTGACCAGCGCATAGGAAAGGGCCTGTCCGAGCAGATACACCTGAAAGGACTCCGCGTGAGCACGATTGTGCCGCCGGCCAACGATTCGGCCCCCATCAGCGGAAATCAGAAATTCCCCGACGCCTTGCCAGCGCACGTAGGTAGATCCATCGCGCAGCGATATCGATTGATAAAAAGAGTCCGAATCAGGATGACGGGCCAAGCCGCGTGCCGCCGGCGAAAAATAAGAGGCAGGAGCGATCCGAAGTTCAATTTGTCCCAATCCGCCATACCCCTGTTCTGGAAGAGACAAAGCGATTTCACTGTGCACTGTCATCCCGTAGACAAAATAGCGGCGGACAGATACCGGCTTCCCCGGAAGAGCGTCCGAAGGTGCAGCCAATACGGTCTTGAGACGTTGCGACATTCGTAGTGCCCAGCCGGCAGGAGAAATCTAGGATGGCTAATCATAGCGCAGGATGAAGGTTGCGTCCGCGCCGAATGGCCGTACTGAACGGCTTTGGGCCGATACGTCGGGCGGAAGAAGGTGGCCTACTCAAGCCGGGGTTTGTGTTCAGTCTCATGACCTCCTTAATACAGAGTGTCTCCAGACATCCTTCACAAGATCGGGCTTGAGTGGGACCTTCTGGTGATTACGGTTGACACTGCCCTCTATCGTTTTATAATCATTCTTATCCAATAATCATGCGTCTCCCCCATGAACAATTCCGCGCGCTGGCAGAGAAGCACGGATTGGCGGTTACCCACCAGCGGCAAGTGGTGTATGAGGCCGTCATCGCTTCCGACGGACACTATTCTCCGGAAGACATCTACGCCGCAGTTCGGCGTCGCATTCCATCCATTTCTCTGGCTACGATCTACAACAACCTGCGGCTGTTTATCGAGTGCGGATTGTTGCGGGAGGTCACTCCTCATGCCACCACGCTACGCGTGGACGGCAATCTTAAACCTCATCACCACCTGGTTTGCTCCCGCTGCAAATCGGTGCAGGACATTGAAGGAGAGTTCATCGATTTCAACCAGCTATCCCGGCATCTGCCGGATGGCTTTGATCTGACGCAGCCGCTGGTTGAGGTCTTTGGCCTCTGCCGCCGCTGCAGCGCCAAAAAGTAATTTTTTCACGCAGTACTCATCCAAAATTCGAAGGAAGAACACATATGGAAAATACACTCGCGACTTCATCGGGGAGCGTTTCCCCGGAGACTAAAGACAAAAGCACCAAACCCGAATCCAAGTGCCCGTTCAACCATGGAGCCTCCGCGCCCACGAACCGTGACTGGTGGCCAAGTCAGGTGGATCTGAGAGTGCTGCACCAACACTCTCCCCTGTCTGATCCCATGGGAGAAGAGCTCGATTACGCCAAGGAGTTCAAAAGTCTTGATCTGAATGCCGTGATCAAAGATCTTCATGCCTTAATGACCGACTCGCAGGATTGGTGGCCAGCCGACTTCGGACACTACGGAGGACTGTTCATCCGCATGGCGTGGCACAGTGCCGGCACCTACCGCATCGGCGATGGCCGGGGCGGCGCCGGAGCCGGGCAGCAGCGTTTTGCCCCGCTCAATAGCTGGCCCGACAATGTGAACCTCGACAAGGCGCGCCGGTTGCTCTGGCCGATCAAGCAGAAATATGGCCGCAAGATTTCGTGGGCCGATCTGATGATCCTCGCAGGCAACGTCGCCCTCGAGGATATGGGATTCAAAACCTTCGGCTTCGGTGGCGGACGCGCCGATGTTTGGGAACCCGAAGAACTGAACTGGGGACCTGAAGGCACGTGGTTGGCAGACGAGCGCTACAGTGGCGATCGTGATCTCGCGAATCCTCTCGCTGCCGTGCAAATGGGCCTGATTTACGTGAATCCGGAAGGCCCGAACGGAAAGCCCGATCCCATAGCGGCGGGCAGGGACATTCGCGAAACCTTCAAGCGCATGGCCATGAACGACGAGGAAACAGTCGCACTGATTGCAGGCGGCCATTCCTTCGGGAAGACTCACGGCGCTGCTGTTCCAGCGGACTACGTAGGCGCCGAACCGGAAGGCGCCGCAATCGAAGACCAGGGCTTCGGGTGGAAGAATAAATTCGGTAAAGGTTTTGGGGCTGACACCATCGGCAGCGGTCTCGAAGTCACATGGACCACGACGCCGACCAAGTGGAGCAACAACTTCTTCGAAAACCTTTTTAAATACGATTGGGAGCTGACCAAGAGTCCGGCTGGTGCGAATCAATGGACGCCAAAGAATGGCACCGGCAACGGCACGGTGCCGGATGCGCATGATCCGTCAAAGAAACACGCGCCGTCCATGCTCACGACGGACCTGGCTTTGCGTTTCGATCCGGCATACGAAAAGATTTCGCGCCGCTTCTACGAGCATCCCGATCA
>Ga0163162_10003704_pt1 | contig 14644 bp, 12 predicted proteins | sample S55metaG_FD_115310 | JGI IMG/M metagenome (GOLD analysis project Ga0163162, IMG submission 115310) | Switchgrass rhizosphere microbial communities from Kellogg Biological Station, Michigan, USA - S5-5 metaG | ecosystem: Host-associated > Plants > Roots > Rhizosphere > Soil | place: USA...
TAAAAAGAGATGATATGGGCCGTGTTTTACAGGTAGGCGTTTATCATGCTACCTATGGAGATATTTTTGGTTATGCATCATTTAGTGATTTTAAGATTATTAAAAAGAAATAAAAGGGGAAATTAATAATTTGTTATTGAGATTGGCTGACCAAATTTGTCATTAAGTTAGGCGCTGCGGTTGGTCAGTCTGAGCGTAGTCGAAGACTTCTTGATATTTTGATAAAGACTGACATACGAAATAAATTTTATTTAATTTTAAACAGGCTCTTAAATTATATTGCAATTTCAGGTTAGTTTCTGTATAGAATAATTCGGAATTTTTTGCCCAGTACAAGACTGTCAGATTCACAGAACTTTTCCTACTTCAAAAGATTTTTGCATCTACCATTTGAGGGAAATGACGAGATGAAATAACCTTTCATATAATAAAACAGGCTTCTAATATTAATAGAAGCCTGTAGGTTCTTCTTTTACAAAGATTTTAACCAATCTACAACCTGCTCGCGGGTTTTACCTGTTTTTTGTTGCAGTTTACCATAAAGTTCATCATCTTTTCCCTCCTCATACTTTAAATCGTCTTCAGTTAAATCTGCGTAGGCCTGTTTAACTTTTCCTTTAAGTTCGTTCCAGGCGCCTTTTAATTCTAATTTGTCCATTGTTTTAGTATTTAAGATTGATATTTCTGTTGTTGTTGAAAATTGGCTGTGCCTTATCTGCTCTGAGCATCTTTAGCAGCATAAACGCTATCTACCACATATCTGCTAAATCCTCTCCAGGGCAGGCTACTTTTATATTCCTTATAATGCAGTTCGTAAAATTTGCCACTGTTTCCCATCATTTGTTTAGCTATACTTTCATCGGTTACAGAAAATTCGAATTCATTGTTTTCCAACGTACCCATTTGTCTGGAACGAACGCCGCTTTGAATGAGTTTCCCCTCATTGGTTTTGAAAATATATCCCTTTTTAACGATGTAATTCAGCTCCCCGGCTTTTACCCCTTCGCCAAAGACAAAAAAGTAATTGTAATAGATCAAGCCGATAACCAGTACAAGGCCAACAATTGCTGCAATGGTTCCGATTTTTTTTCCTGTAGTCATTGCTTAGATAATTTGGTTTAAATTCTTTCTTCTCTGATTTCGATCGTTTTAACTCGTTTTTGGGAAGCTACAATGGCTCCAAAAGCCGCGCTTACTGCACCCAATATCATTCCAATAAAAGAGAATATTGCAAATTTGGATAGTGCCGACGCCATTTCATCACCAACTACTCTGGCCTTTGCTTCTGCTTGGGCTTTTACTTCTTTAACCTTTTCTTTTGCTGTTTTCAGCGTACTGATCCAGTTTTCTACAATCTGTTCTGATTCTGCCTGACTTTTTCCGGTTCTGTTTTTAACCACATTAACCAATGCCTCTTTATCTACGGCATTAAAAGTAGAATCGTTTTCAGAAAACAATTTAGAGAACAGATCATCTATTTTCTGTTGAGCTTCCTGCGGATTTTCGAGAACATCCTCTCCAGTCGATTTTCCTTGGCTTGCTGCCTTATCTAATTTTTTATTAATTGCGCCAGGCTGTAGTTCTTTCTTCTCCGTCTGCTTCAATAACAATTGCGCCTCCTGTTTCATTTTACTGAAAGTATTTTCATCTACGTTTAACTGGTCTTTGATCATGTTTCCAGCTTCTGGTGCAGCAGCCTTAATCCCTTCTCCGGCAAGTGAAAATCCTTTGGTGATTACGGTACCAACTCCTCCGATAACTTTTCCAACTGAAGAAGTGATTAAATACATGTTGAGGAAAGTTAGCAAGCACCAGGTCAGTAACCCGTGCAGAATCAGATCTGTTCTTTGGATGTGGTTAGAAAACCAACCAGCTACCCATCCACCAGTAAATACGGAGATTAGCATGGTAATGATCCACCAGATTAATGCTCCGGTGCCGAGGCCACTAAATGGTTTAGCTTCCTCCAGCGGATTTATGCTTCCAAAGCCAATGCCCAGGCCTAAAAAACTAAGGAGAAGTTGAACTGCGATAGCAATGAGTACGCCTGAAATAATTGCGCTCCAGGATAAACGGCTGATAAATCCGATTGCGGACTTGTCGCTCAGGGTATGAATTTTATGTTCCATAATTTATGATATTGGTTAGATGTAGTAAATGATTTATTCCTTTAGAAAAGAAGCCACTTTCGGAGGAAAGCAGCTTCTTTTTTTTAGTTTTAGTTATTGATGTCTCTTTTAACTTTGTTAGCTGCTCTTTGTCCCGGCAAATAAATCTGAAATCCGAAAGAAAGGTTCAGGTTATTTTGGGTTGTTGCGCTTCCAAAACCAACCAGGCCATTGTATTTTAACAAGGTCTCAAGACCAATATTTGGTGTAATGAAATAGGCAAAACCTGGACCAACGCTTAAGTTTAATCCGTTTGTATTACCACCGCCATTGCTCACATTAACACCACCAATACCAACAGTAGCTTCTGCAAATAAACGTCCGTGGCGTAACACCTCAACATCTTTTCCGGTATAATAGCGACCCAATGCACCTACTCCGTAGCTGGTTGTAGTATTTGAATTTTTCGCCGTTTTTAAACCGAAATTAACATAACCACCCACTGCAACGTTATCCTGAATAAACCAGGCTGCCTTTGGGGTAATGTCTACACTGAATATTTTTGGGTTATCCAAACCAAGGTTAATGTTGGTTAAGTTTCCGCCAACCATTACGTTGCCTTTTTGGATCTGGGCGTTTGCCGCAAAAATGGTTGTTGCAGAGATAATTACTGTTGCTAGAAAATTTTTCATGATGATTGATTGTTTATAAAAATTAATATAATGTGAATTCTACTCGACGGTTTTCCTGACGGCCTGCGGCAGTTTTATTGCTTGCTATTGGTTGATCGGGGCCATAACCTGTTGCCTCTATTCTGGATGCATTTGCACCTTGAGAAACCAAATAAGCTTTAACAGATTCAGCTCTTTCTTTAGATAAGCGCAGATTTAATTCTCTGCCACCTGTATTATCGGTATGGCCGGCTAATTTTAAACTGAAGTTTTTCTCGATTAACAATGCCGCAACACGGTTTAATGTCGTATAAGATTTTGCGCGGATGGTTGATTTACCTAAATCAAATTCAAGATTTGAAATGGCATCTCTTAAAATTTTGCGATCTGCTTCGGTTACCACAGTTGTTTCTTTAATAACGGTTTGTGTAACGGCTATCGGGCATCCTGATCCGTCCACAACAGTTGCAGCTGCAGTTCCAGGGCATTTATCAAATTTGTTTGCCACACCATCATTATCATCATCACCTAAATCTTTGGCATATTGCTCACGGTCTCTTGCGGCATTTTGCTCGGCGGTAGATAATGCTCTTCTTAATTCGGCACTTTCTTCTGCACTTTGTTTTCTCAGGTCTGCAACCGCACTATAGTTTTGCAATTGAGAATTTTCTTTATTTCCGAGCGCAAATTCCAATCCTGCATGCGCATAAGAGAATCTGCTTTCGTTGTATGCATTTTTAACGGTAGGAGAAGATTTAATGAAATTAATGTCGTAACCCAAATCAATATTGATTCCTTTGGCTACGCCGAATTTAAATCCAACGCCTGTTGGGATATACCATCCTTCTCTTTCAGTAAAAATGTCAACGTTAGCTACTTTTGAATCTGATGACATGTATCCGGCACCTGCCTTAACGTAAGGAATCAATACTGCGTTCTGTGTATTCAGGCTAAAGTTGGCAATATTTAATACTGCAGTTAGGGAACCAGACCAGTTGATGCTGTTCACTTGCTCAATCGTGCTGGTACTATTTAAAGTTTTGATTTCTCCGCGAAGAAAATCGGCCTGTAGACCTAATGCTGGCAAAATTTGCTTTTTGATAAAGGCGCCGTAACCAATGCTTTTAAATTCTCTGGCTTTAACACTCCCTCTACCTAAAAATGTATTCTGACTAAGTATACCTCCGTGGGCTCCAACACTCCATGTTCTTAAAGATTGTTTGCCGAACCGCTCTGGAGTTGTTGGCGTTTCTTGCGCAAACAGTTGAGTTGATAGGCTTATTAAAGCGATCAACATCGTAGATTTTGTAAAATTATGATTCATCTTGTTCATTTTTGATTGGGGAAATAACATTATCAGGATGCGAATGTTTCAAGTTCGTTACATAAAACATACTCCCAAAAGGGTTTGATTTTTCAGCATCTGAGGAGAAAATAATTACGTAAGTAAGAGGTTTTGTCAGGCAATAGATTTTTACAACTGCCGTTGCTTGTACTTGAATTAGGCTGTTTTCTGCAACCATTTTAGTTTGGCTAAAAGATCCTTCGACTCCGCTCAGGATGACATAAAGGGAATTAATTTTGGATGACTACCGCTTTAATTGAAAAGTTGGTTTGGAGTTGCCCGAGAGGAATATTGTTTAGTGGAGTCAGGCTACTAAGATACTTTAAGTAACTAGATAATTTGGCTAAAAGATCCTTCGACTCCGCTCAGGATGACATAAAGGGAATTAATTTTGGATGACTACCGCTTTAATTAAAAAGCTGGTTTGAGTTGCCCGAGAGGAACATTGTTTAGTGGAGTCAAGCTACTAAGATACTTTAAGTAACTAGATAATTTGGCTAAAAGATCCTTCGACTCCGCTCAGGATGAGATAAAGGGAATTAATTTGGATGACTACCGCTTTAATTGAAAAGCTGGTTCGAGTTGCCTGAGAGGAACATTGCTTAGTGAACTCAGGCTATTAAGATACTTTAAGTAACTAGATAATTTGGCTAAAAGATCTTTCAACTCCGCTCGGGATGACATAAGGCTCAGTTCAGATGATGGCCGAATAATAAATCTATTTGGCCACAATTACATTTGCCCCGCCCGGTAAAAGTTTTACTTTTAATTGTTTTGTCTTGTTTAACTTCAGCTGTTTTATTTGAGGTGAACGGTCGTCGGCATCTGCGTATAAGTTAATATCTGTGCCCGATAACATCGGCAGCGAAATATTGATTGTTTTCTCTGTAGTTTCAGCGTTTATGGCCGCTACATACCACGTATCGCCATGGCGACGTGCCAGTACACAATATTTTCCAGGATATCCATCAATGAAAACGGTGTTATCCCAGGTGGTAGGCACTTTTTTCATAAAATCAATCACATGAGGTGCAACATCAGTTAAGTTATTTGGCGTAATGCCGAAGTTTTGTACCGGGCTCTGGAAAAGTACCGCAGTTGCAATCTGAAAGGTTTCAGTAGTTTTTCTGATGGTACCACCATCATTTGTCTTATTGTGGCGCTTGTTTAAGAGTACAGGCCCGAATTCCATTGCGCCTACAGCATTCCGGATAAAGGGGTGAAGGCTGGCATTGAAAGCTTCATTATCATTCGCATGTTGCCCAAATATCAGATTCTCTGAGGCTAGAACGGCTTCACTTCCCACATAATTGGGATACATGCGTTCCCAGCCTCGGGGTATTGTGCAGCCATGGAAAATTACTGTCAAACCAAAGGTATTGGCATCAGACAGGATGTCTTCATATAGCTTCATCGTTTCCTGCTTATCGCCGCCAAAGAAATCGACCTTAATACCTTTAACACCCATTCGCTGCATCCACGCCATTTCCTGCTTTCTAGCCGAAGCCGTGTTCATCCGGCTTTTAGGGTCTTGAGGAGCATCATTCCAGAATCCGTTGGAATTGTACCAGAGGCAAATGCCAACACCCTTGGTTTTAGCATAGGCGATCAATTCTTCGATTTTTTTATAGCCGATATTTTTTTCCCATCCACCATCAATCAGGGCAAACTCGTAACCCATTGAAGCAGCCAGATCGATAAACGTTTTTTGGTCATCATATTTAATACTGGGATCCTGCCACAACAACCAACTCCAGGTTGAACGTCCAAAAGTGTATTGTTTTGAAGCCTGGTACTGCGGTTCAACAACATCAAAAGGAATGGTTGTTTCCGCAATGGGCTTTAGGGTAGTGCCAACGGTAATGGTGCGCCAAGGGGTGTGGCCTGGAAGCGGAATCGTTGGATTTGCACGTCCCATTCCATTGTTTTCACCTGGTTCAGGGAAGGCTATTTTGTAATTGCCGTCTTTGGTTCCTTCACTCAACTTTGATCCGCAGTATAGCGAATTAACGCCTGTTTCGGAGAGTAATACCCATCCTTCATTTCCTAAATGGAAAAGCGCAGGAAATGTATAACCCACACCATATTTTGAAGGGACACCCATTGCCTGATCGGGATTGTATTCTTCTTCGTAGCTAGGTTTGGTTTTCATCCAGCCAATCATAGGGGTAGCCTGTGGCGTTAAAAAAGTAGTGGTGTTGGCCGGAAATTTGTATCCGCTCAATTCTTCTTCAATGATAAAGTTTGCAGTTTCACTGGTTTGCGGCACCTGGTATCTAAAAGCAATATTGTTATTGCTTACACGGAATGTTACTTCAAGCTGATTCTTTTTCGCATTCTCGAACTTACAGATCAGCTCGTTTGCCTGATAGTTTACACTACTGATCTTGATTTTTGGTTCATTGTAATGCTCATTTATTTGTCGTAATTGTTTGTCTATTAGCTTTAAACCAGATGATAAATCCATCTGGCTTCCACGAAGTCCTAAAGGAGACCGCTCAATCATTTCTTTTCCCTGTAATGTTACATTATAATAAAGTTTACCTTCGTTTAAATAAAGCTTAACCATCAATTTCTGATCCGGACTTGTAACGTTCAGGTCTTGGGCAAAAGATATAACGTGGCTGGCAACCAATGCCATTACCAGTAAAATGCCTTTAAAATAATTCATAGCTAAAGATTTGGGGATATTCATCACAACGGAATAGGCTTATTTGGTTTAGATTGATCAGGTCAGTTTTGAAAACTGAAAATTAGGAAAAATTTTTAAATGTTATAGTAACGTTTATTGTTTTTTTCCATATCCATTAAAAACAGCATTTAAGCAACACAATTAAAATCAGATATTCTTAAAATCCTCAAAGTTATTTCGCTTTAACTAAAATAATTAACTGAATAGGATTAGATTAACCAATTTTTCGTTTTATGACTTTAAAATAATTTTGGCCGTAAATCCTCGGAACGATTAAAAAATGGAATAAAACAATTCGAAACTTAGCATTTAATTCAAAGGCCCAACCAACCAACAGTTTTATCAATCTGGATTTACTTTTTTATCATCTTCCACCAGTCTAAACTGAATGTCCCCTCTTTAAATATCAGGAACAGGTCGTGCTCGCCCTTTACCTGATTAAGCGTACAGGAGATTGTTTCCCATGTAATATCTTTATTTTTTACGGGAAGCGTTCCGATTAGCCTGCCATTTTGATCATCAATCCTGATTTCCAGCTTTCCTCCGCCGGTAAGAGAAGTTAAACTGGCTTCAAACTTTTTAGCACCACTTTTAAAATCGACACCTTTAATTTTGATGAAGGCACCTTCCTGTTTATTGGTGGTGAAAATACGCCCATTTACAGCGTCTTTTTCTGCTTTAATGCCTTCAGCCCAGTTTATTGTCTCAGCTTCGGTACGTTTGAAAGGACTCAAATTACCGACTTGTTTCACTCCGGTTTCCGACCACCATGGCAACTCCTGGATGGTGCCATCCGGGTTGTACCTGAGTTCTTCCACGCAAACCGAGCGCCTTTCATGGTGTTTATCGGTGATCATAAAATTTAACCGGAAATTAAAACCAAACAAATATGATTTACCCTTGTAATCAATGATTCCGGGGTGATTTCCTGAAGATTTTTCATTTGGTTTCATCAGGTAACCCTTATAGTCCCACGGACCGGTTGCATTTTTGCTCATTGCGTAAGCAATCCCTTCCGGGCAACAAGTAGAGGCATAGGCGAGATAGTAATGGTCATTACGTTTATAAGTCCACGGGCCTTCCTGGTAGTGGTAAGCATCAGCTTTGGTTTGTCCTTTTTCTTTACCTACATCTTTTACTTTAACGATTTCCCCTGAATAGGAAATCATGTCTTTATTTAACTTTACATACCAGAGGTTTGGATTTCCCCAATACAGATAGGCTTGTCCGTCATCATCAATAAATACGGAGGGATCAATGTCATTCCACAGATGGTCATCATCAATAAGCCTTTTTCCAATAGGGTCTTTAAATGGTCCATAAGGACTGTCTGCTACCAGGACCCCAATGCCACTGCCCTGTACCGGACAATACAGGTAGAATTTTCCATTACGCTCAATACATTGTGGTGCCCAGGCTCCGTTATCCTGCTTTCCCCAAGCGAAGTTTTTCAGAGATGCAATAGCGCCGTGGTCTGTCCAGTTTACCATATCTGTTGAAGTATAAAGAAGCCAGTCCTTCATCAGGAATTTACCCATTCCAGGCCCCGCATTATCTTCATCATGGGAGGTGTACAGGTATACGGTATCTTTATATACCATTGGTGCGGGATCGGCCGTAAACTTAGTCTGTATAATAGGATTTTGGGCTAAAGTACCCAGCGTTATGAAACTTAAAAGTAAGCTTGCGCCTATTCTGAATTTCTTTACCATTTTTATATGTGTTTTTACCATTTAGATTTATTTTAAGGACTGATGTGGATTTTTCTATCCATAATTCCATTTAATTCACTTAGTCCTGATAAGGAACCGCAGTTAGACATATTCATGTGAGCTCTACAGCGCTGGAACCTGAGGTGATTAAAGGACCTGCTATTAGCGGATCAAACGCCAGGAGTCAAAATTAAACAGATCATTACCCTCACCTTTGAATACCAAATACAGGTCGTGTATACCGCTGATCCTCTCTATTTTACAAAGCTGGGCTTTCCAATCCTGAATATTTTTGGTTGATTTTACTTCCATTTTTCCCAGCAGCTTACCGCTTAAACCATCTGCCCGAAGTTCAATATTTCCTTTTGAGGATAGGGAGGCTACGGTTGCTTCAAACTTTGTAGCGCCTTTGCCAAAATCTATACTACGGATTTTGATGTAATCACCATTGTCAATATTGGATACATAAATGGCCCCTGTTAGGCTATCTTTGGCCGTTTTTACACCTTCAGACCATGCAATGGTTTCAGCTTCAACGCGGTTATAGGGATCTAAGTTTGAGGCGCTTTTGAGTACACCTGATTTTGTGCGGTTAATTCTCGGAATGGATCCATCAGGGTTAAAACTGAATGGTTCTATACAAACCGAACGTTTAAAGCCTCCGCCACCAGGTAAAGCGCCGTCATGATAAAATAAATAAGACTGACCTTTAAAATCAATATAGCCGGGGTGGTTGGTGAATGCACCACGATCTTCGATCACTTTCATGATCGTATCTCCATATATCCATGGTCCTGTTGGGCCTTGGCTGGTAGAATAAGCCAAATGTTCAGGAACGCCACCAGCCGGATAAATCAGGTAATATTTGCTTTTCCGTTTAAAGAACCATGGTCCTTCCTCATATTCCGATGGTCTTTTTTCCGGATCTTTTTTCCTCGCACTAAAACCCTGCTTGTCTAGCGGCACTTTCACGATCCCAACTTTTTCATCATAAGAGACCATATCCTTATTCAGTTTTACATAATATAATTGGGGATTGCCCCAATACAGATAGGCCTGCCCGTTATCATCGATAAAAACAGTTGGATCAATGTAGCCAAAGCCTGAAAGCAATGGCTTTCCTATTGCATCTTTAAAGCCTGCTGTCGGACTGTCGGAGATGGCAACACCAATCGCGTTTCCGCCATTTTTTTGGTTCACGGGTAAGTAGTAGTAGAATTTTCCATCCCTGAATATGCACTGGCCAGCCCATGCATCACCACGCGACCAGCTAAAATCTTTATAAGATAAAATAGCGCCGTGGTCAGTCCAGTTAACCATATCCTTTGATGAATAACACCGCCAATCATTCATAGTGAAAAAATTTTTCACGGTAACATCTTCATCATGTGAGGTGTAGAGGTAAACGGTTCCATTGTGAACCATTGGTGCCGGATCAGCGGTATAATAAGTCTGAATAATTGGGTTTTGGGCAAAGCAGGATAATACTGATAGTAAACCCGTAAACAGTGATATTGCAAATGTTTTTTTCTGCATTTTTGATATTATTTTAACAAAGAAATCATTGTTTTAGCATAACGCTCGCCAAGCATGCGGTAGCCTTGTGCATTGAAATGTAAATGATCTGCTGCAGCGGTACAGCCAGCTGATGATATGATGTGTGCATTGGGAATTATTGTTGGCAACGTTGCAATAATTTTGTTCATTGATGCGCATATCCCTCCCTGATCTGCATGAACCACTTCGCCAGCGAGAAGGGGCGTAGTAGCTGGATTTAAATTCAAATCCCTGATGAGGTTTTCATAAACCCCTTTCACTTTTTTAGGCCATTCCTGATCGCCGGTATTGGATTCGCCCTGGTGCATTAGAATACCTTTTATTACCCCTGATTGCTGGGCAATTTTGGCTAACTCCACTAAACGGCCGTACGGGTTTCCGCCATATTCATTTAAGGGCGATTTCATCCATTCTGGCGCAGTAGCCGTGTAGGTTTGATAATTATCTTTATCAAATAATTCAATTTTGCAACCACCAACGGCTACATTAATAATCCCGATGCGTACATCTTTGGGCAATGAATCCAAAAGGGTTCGTCCGAAATAATCCATTGGCGTTAAGCCGGTTTTGCATCGGCATAAAGGTGGTTTAGCCGTGTACCAATTGTCTTTTTTTCTGCCTAATTCCGGACAGTCAACTGCCTGGAGCACACTAAATCTATTGTTAACGGTTGTATCCTGAGGTTCGAAAGGCGCATTACCTTCCATATTAGATTGACCAAAACTCAAAAAAACATATAATTTAGGGTCCTGAGCATATGATTTTTCACTATCACAGCACATTAATGCAAGTAACACGATAATTCCTAATCTTATGCCTATCGTTTTGTTTGAATATGTTATAGCCTGTTTTACCTTGTTTGCGGTTAATTTTTTCATACTGATTCATCTTTATACCTCACACTAAAGTATTAAATGCTGCAGATTGGCAGTAGCACTTTTTATCATAAAAAATGCTCATATGATTAAAATTTACCCAATCATTCTATTGCTTGTTGTTAACCAACCGAATCTCTTTAAGTATGGGTTTGTATTGGCTGCGCAATAAAATAAGTAGTTGCCAGGGAGATTTTTTTAATTAATAATCAACATTTCTGCTAGCATATTATTCAAAGTTTCCATACTAAATTCTTCTTTTAACATAGTTTTATCTTTTGCCTCACCTATCGTTTTTGAATGCATTTTATCCGAAAAAATTGGCAAAATTTTAACCAAATAAATAAACATCAATAATAAGTTAAGATCAACCGTATTAAAATAATTTATAGTAATGGAATCAGGGTTAACAAAAGTGGCCATCGTAACTGGTGGTGCATCCGGACTGGGGCTGGCAATTTCGGGCTTACTTGTTGATAAAGGAATGCATGTGGTGATGGTAGGTAGAAACGAAGATCATTTGAAAGCTGTAGCTGCAGATTTAGGTGGACGTGCTTCCTATTTCGTCTGCGATCTTTCAGAACCTGGAGAAATACCCAATTTAATTGAAAATATCTATACTAAATTTTCAAGAATAGATGTTTTGGTAAATAATGCCGGAATAAACATGAAAAAAGCATTTGTTGAAGTTACTGATGAAGAATTTGCATCGGTTTTGCAGACTAATCTTCAATCTGTATTTTCTATAAGCCGGGAAGTGGTTAAAAAGATGATAATTGCTCAGCAAGGGGCCATTGTTAATATCAGCTCCATGGCTGCCCAATACGGAATCCCAAAAGTAATTGCCTATTCTGCTGCCAAAACCGGAATTGAAGGGATGACCAGAGCCATGGCAACCGAACTTTCACCACTTGGAATTCGTGTAAATTGTGTGGCGCCAGGATTTATAAAAACAGCGATGTCTGCAAAAGCATTAGACGCTGATCCTGAGCGAAAGCAAAAAGTGATTTCAAGAACCCCTATGGGCAGGATGGGCGAGCCTAAAGATGTAGCTGAAGCGGTTTATTATTTATGCTCAGACAGTTCTTCTTATGTAACTGGTGTCGTGTTGCCTGTTGATGGAGGTAATTCTATAGGATTTTAAAGCTAAGTAAATGATTTAGCCCAGATTGGGATAAAACTCTCATTAATCGTATTTAACCAAAAATGAATAATAATGAATCTAAAAATTAAAAGCCAATCTATTTTGGCCATTGCCCTAATTGTTGCTTTAGGAAGTTCCTGCCAGGAAAAAAAGAAGCATGCTGAGGAAAAAGAAACTTCAAAAACAGGGCAGAAACAATATCTTTCTGAGCCATTGGTGAAAGAAATTTATACTGCAGATCCTTCTGCGCACGTATTCAATGGTAAAATTTACATCTACCCATCGCATGATATCGAATCGGGTGTGAAAGAAAATGATAATGGTGATCATTTTGATATGAAAGATTATCGGATTCTGAGTATGGACAGCATTGGTGGTAAGGTAACCATTCATGAACCTGCACTATCTGTAAGTGATATCCCATGGGCGGGCAGGCAATTATGGGCACCGGATGCGGCCTATAAAAATGGTACTTACTATCTCTATTTTCCTGTGAAGGATAAAAATGACGTTTTCAGAATAGGGGTGGCAACCTCGAAGGATCCGGCTGGACCGTTTAAAGCAGCTAAAGAACCAATTGAAGGCAGTTTTAGTATTGATCCGGCAGTTTTTACCGATACAGATGGCAGCAGCTACATGTATTTTGGCGGCATCTGGGGCGGACAGCTTCAACGTTGGAAAGATGGGAAATATGATCCAAATGGTTCTAAAACCGATTCTCAACAAGAAAACGAACCTGCTTTGAGTGCAAAAGTGGTAAAACTAAGCAAGGATATGACGGCTTTTGATGGGAAGGTGAAAGATGTGGTCATTTTAGATCCGCAAGGTAAACCGCTTCTTACAAAAGACCATGATCGCAGATTTTTTGAAGGTGCCTGGATGCACAAATATAACGGGAAGTATTATTTTACCTATTCAACAGGTGATACTCATTTTCTAGCATCAGCAATATCAGATAATCCATGGGGTCCTTTTAAATATCAAGGCACTTTCATGACACCTGTAGAGGGCTGGACTACTCATCATTCCATTGTTGAAATTAAAGGTAAGTGGTATATTTTTTATCACGATACCCAGCTCTCGGGAAAAACACATTTAAGAAATGTGAAAGTAACTGAACTTCATCACCTTAAAGATGGCACGATTGAGCTTATAAAACCCAATAAAGATTAAGGGATGTAGTATTTACACGGCTTATCATGATTAAGCTGGCAAGTAAGAATTGAGTTGAATTTTTTCTCTTCAGGCTCAGCTCGTGCTGAGTCTGACGATTATCAAAATGTTCTATATCGTATTATCGAAGGCCCTTCGATAGGTTCATGATGGCAATTCTATATTGATAACATACCTAATAAAGGTCGTCATTGCGAGGAGGAAAGACGAAGCAATCTTAATGCTCGCGCTAGTAGCGGTCGTTGTAAGATTGCTTCGTCGGCTGAAAAAGCCTTCTCGCAATGACGATTTACCGGGGAGATACACAACATTAAATCCTCCTGTCTCTCCATTAATTTTATTCCATAAATTACCGCTCAGGATGACAATTAGAAAGACCCTCCTCTTCATCCGATAGCTACCAGATGGAGAGGAGGGCCTTGAAATTAATTATATGAATTAGGGTCGCCTGTTATTTTGAGTGATAGATTTTATCGTTACCGCTATAATCCAGCCACTTAAAGCTTGCTGTATTATCGCTTGGTTGGCCAGAAGATGTAGCATACAGCGCGAAAAGCGAACCGATAAAACCGCCGGCAGCCTGCGTACTTAAATACTTGCCATCAACGTCTTTTTTCAGAATCAACCAGTCGCCACTATTTCCCTGACGATATTTGAAATCATACAGGCCACCTTTAGCTTCAATCTCCAGCTGAAGATCGGCTGATGAGTTAGGTAAAGGCAATTCTGTAAGTAATACCATTTTATTGGTAGCCTTATCGCCTTTAAAGAGCTGAATTACAGCTGCATTTTCTTTAATAGATTTACACATGAAGTAGAAATTAAATTCCCCCTGGAAAATCATAAATCCTGCTTTCTCATTTTCAGATTTTGGCAAAAAATGAAGCGCTGTACTTGCCGAACAGAACATATGTTGCTGTCTCTTTCCTAAAAAAGCCGGATTTGTTTTTTCCATGCAGGTTTCGGGCTTAAGTTTCATCGTTAGTCCATTTTTCTTATCAAGTTTATACCATGAGCTGTCGTTTTTTCTTAAAAATAATAGCGATGGATCCAAATCTTTATCGAATGTGGTGCGATAAGAAAAGTTTCCATTTTGTGGTGGCGCGCCTGCTTGCTTGATTTCTTTATAATCTGCTGAGTACTGATATTGAACTTCCTTGAAACCGGGATTAATTACAGGCCATCCATTTGTCCATTTAACTGGCGCAATAAAAGTTTCCCTTCCGGTATTGTAAAAATTTCCTTCATATGGGCGCACGGCAAGGAAAATGGCATAAGTTTTTCCATCAGGGCCTTCAACCAATTCTGCATGGCCGGTAGAGGTTATCGGATTTGCACGGTTTGGATCTAAATCCCGTTGTGTTAGA